>JACCEC011773476.1_pt1 | contig 11554 bp, 11 predicted proteins | sample 7450121 | NCBI WGS metagenome assembly JACCEC01 (sample SAMN15323455, study PRJNA562643) | freshwater metagenome | isolation source: river surface water | place: USA:Blue River Watershed | collected 2017-08-18 | reverse complement strand
TCTTCTTGGTGGGGGTGGCCATGATGTCTCCGAGCCCGTGCGCGGGCGTGGTCTGAGGGATTGCGGGGGCAGCGACAGGCGCGCCCCGGGTGAGAGTCTTGTCGGCGGCAAAGCGCGCCAGCACGTCGCGCATCTCGACGCGGCCGCCGGCAGCGCGCGCCATCTCGCGAGCGGTCGTGTAGAGGTCACGCAGCGCGAGGCCCTTGGGATTCGAGGGAACGTTGACGGCGCTGATCTCGCGCAACTCGTTCTTGGCGAAGACGACGATCTCGCAACCGTCGATCATGCGCACCTCGCATTCCCCAGGCGCAAAGCCGACGGAGAACGCACGGAGGATGCCCTTCTCGAACTTCGTCGCGACGTCGCGGTCGAACTCCGTGGTGTCATCAAAGAGCGCGGTGGCGAGCAGTCGCTTGCCTTCCACACGAACGTTCTCGCAGCACCCGATCGCGGGCACCGGCTCGCCGCGCCCGTGGCTCCACAGGAGAACGGGGTTGGCGAGATAGCGGCTCAGGCGGCCGTCTTCGGCCCAGTCGGCGAGGAGAATGCTGTCGTGGGAATCGATGTCCTCGGTGCTGGCGACGAAGTCGACGGTGACGACGCTGCGCTCCGGGCTTTGCGGAGTCGGGCGAGCCTCTCGGCGCACAGCGCGCACGTGCGCAGTCCGCACGAGCATTCCATCCGGTGGCTCATGTCCGCCGTCTCCGGTCGGTTCGGGAGGCGCGTTGCGCGATGCTCCGATGTCGCTTTGTCCACGGGCCTTGTCCTTCTCTTCGTTGACGAGAGTCTTCATTTGTTGCTCGCCCAGCGTCCCCACCACAAGCCACTTGATCTGCGCGATGACGCCGGGCGCCCGCTTGTTCTCGTAGTGTCGCGCCGCCCACGCCTCGCGGAGCCGGACGGCCTTCTCTTCGGCGCGCGTCTTCGGGGTGCCGCCCTGCTTCTGGACGCGGGAGAGGATGGCAAACTGCGCGTTGCCGCGGATGTTGCCGCCGAGCCCCCACACGGCGGGGTGGTTCGCCTTGAGGTCTTGCGCGTACGCCAGATCGAACCGCGCAAAGGCGCTGTTCCGGAGCGAGACAGCCTTATCGTCGCCGGCTTTGGGGAAGTCGGTGGGCATGGTCACACCACGTGCGAGCGCAACATCCACCCGAGTTTTTCGACGTCTTCGATCACGCTCTGCAACGCGTTGCAGTCAGCCACGAGGCGCATCTCTTCCGCGCGCTCGTAGGCGCCGCACAGGTCGGCCACGTAGGTGGCAACGGCCACAGCAAGGTCACCGCACAGAGCCTCGCCTTGCGGGTCTTTCACGGGCGCAACGGGGACGCTTGCCGCGGCGCCCATCGGGTCCACGGCGCCGAGCGTGGCGGCGCGCTCTGCAAGGCGATCCACGGCCGCGCCGATGCCCGCGTACACGTCGCCAAAGAGCGCGTGGAGTGGGCCGAACGCCGGGCCGCGGACGGCCCAATGCGCGCGTTGCGCGAACAGGGCGAGCGACAGCCCGCGCACCACGAGCGCGGCGTGCATCTCGGCTGCTTGCGCGCGGATGGCGTCAGGGCTGGGCGTCGGGCTCGGGCACATCGGTGCTTTCGGTTTCAAGGTCGTCCAACGCGGCACACTCCGCGGCGTCTTCGTCCGTCTCGGGGCGGAACACGCCTCGACAGGCGGCGAGCTGCTCGCGGAATGCGTCGAGCGATAGGGCGCCGATGCGACCGAACATCGCCGGAGCGGTGTGCTCGCGGTAACAGGCTTCGGCGGACTCGGCGTTCTGGAAGCCGAGCATGCCTTTCGGTTCGTCGTAGTAGCCCGTGGACGCCTTGCACTGCGTCACCACGTAGACGTTTTCCGCGTCGTGGTAGGGGCCCACGTACACGTCAAAGTCTTCGCCGTCGTCCGCGAGCACGCCGGGCAGGTAACCGTAGGGGACGCGCTGGATCACGCGGTAAGGCGCACCGTCGGCGCCCATGCCCTCCAGCACCGTGCCTTCGTGGCGGTCGACGTGGATGGTGAGCCCGAACGCTTGCAGGATGCTCTCGGGCTGCCCGTCGCGATGGCGGGGCGCCTTGCGCGTGCCGTTGGCTGCCGCGCTGATGAAGTCGAGAGGGGTCATGGGGTTGCCGCTTGCGCGGAGCGTGGTAAAGAAACGGGGCTTTGTTCGTGCGAGATGAGGCCGGGCCCCCGACTCCCCGGCGCGCAAACCACCCGTGAGGGTTGTTAGGCGTCACGAACGAGGGAATAACTCCGCGACGGCTCGCTTCAGCGGGCCGTTCGCTTTTTCTATGCCGCCTTGAGCGGCTGCCGCAGACCAGCCTCGCGCATCGCGCGGTCCATCCACAACGTCCGCAGCATGCTGCGCATCGCGCGGTCCGTTGCCGGCGGGCCCTCGCCGCCCGCGGGAGTCTCCGCGGGCTTCTCGGTGACCGGCAGCTCCACTGGCGCGCTCGGATCGGTACGCGGGCCCTTGCCGACCAACTCGTCGCCGATGTCCGGCTCCGGGACGCCGAACTGCGCGCGGAGCCATTGCGCCGGCACGTCGAGCCCCTTGCCGATCATGCGATCCATCGCGATCGACAGCGCTTCCATGTCGGCGCCGTCCTCGGTGATGAACCGGAACGACGGGATCGGAACGTCGCCGAAGTTGTAGCGCACCATCGGTGCCACGAGTTGGCGACGCAGCGTGCTCTCGTCCGCGCGCGCGTCGGCATCGCGGATCACGATCGATACGTCCTGGTGGACGCCGGCCGTGCGCGCCGTGCCTTTGCTGCCCTCTTCCACGGTGAGCGTCGCGCCGAGTGCCACCTTGGACATTTCGCTCGCCATGAATTGCGCGAGCATGGCGTGCAAAGCGCCGTCGCCCGCGCTGCGGTTCTTTGCGTACGCGATCTCGATCTCGGTGTGATCCTTGTTGTGCGTCGCCCAGCCGTTGGTGGTGAGCGCCGCAAGGGCCGCTTCAAGATCGTCGCGATCCTCGGGCTGCGCGTCTTTGGTGTAGCCGCCGAGTCGGTACGGCTTCCACGCCAGCTCCGCCAACTTGAGCCAGTCGGAGATCGTCCACTTGCGGAACAGGCTCGCCCACACGAGCGGACGGATGAGCCCCTCGCGCGAAAGCACCGCGCCGTTGGTGCGCGGGCGGTGAACCAAGAAGCGGCCGCTCGGGTAGTCCGCGAGGAGGTCCTTGCCGGGGAACGGATGCACCGGCCCCATGGCGTCGTACCAGCGGAGCGACGCGTCCATCGGCGAGACGATGAACCGGCGCGGCGCCATCGGGATGGACCCGAGCGGCACCACGTAGCGCCCGTCGCGCTTCCACGGTACCTCCGCGGCGGCGTATCCGTGGATCACACCCGCGTTCAGGTGCGTCGCCGTTTCCGGCAGATCGCGTAGTTCGATGCCGTGGACGCTCTCGGTGCCGAACGCCTTGAGGCGGTCCTCGACCCACGCAGCGACGCGCAGATCACGCGGGCGCTCGGTGGCCGGGATGATCTGCCACGGCAGATCGGCCACGGCGCGCTCGCGACGACTGCACACCGTCTGGAGGTGGCAATCGAGCGTGCGCTGTTCTTCCAAGAGGTCGCACAGCCGCCAGAGGTAGCCCTGGTCCGCCTCGCGCAAGATCGCGCTCACCCCTTCGGGGCGCTGCGGTCCGACGCGGAGGTATTGCTGTGTGAGCGGTCGCGGCGCAGAGACTTCGCCGGGCGGGCTCGTGAGCTTACCGGCGGCGGCACGGATCTGTGCGCCGACCGCTGCCGCACGCGCCATCGCCGCGCCGAAGAAGCCGCGCTCGGCGGGGGTGGCCATCGTCAGCGGAAGGGTCGGGCCGACTGCATGCGGCCGGGCTTGATCAGGAGGGACACGCCGGTCGGCGAGCCCGTCAGCGTGAGGCGCGGGAACACCAGCGAGCCCCACACGTACAACTCTTGAAAGGCCGCCGTGAGCGACACCGAACCCGAGGGGATCCAGCGCGCACCGTCGGCGGCGTCCGAGTCACGGAACAGCGGGATGAGCGTCGCCGTGGGGGCGGTGCCCGCCGTCAGCAGCACCGCCACGAGGATCGACTCGCAGCCCGCGAACGTGACGGCGCCGCCCGTGGTGGCATCCGGCGTGGCCGGGAAGTTGGTGTCGTTCAGCGTCGCCGAATCCGACGACAGTCCGCCGCCAGCGGCGAGGCTGCGCCAGAGGCCGACGCGCGACGGCGCCGAGGGAAGACCGATGGGGCGCGCCATGGATCACTGCGGGGTGAGGATGACGACGCGGATCGCGCCGGCTGCGTCAGAGTCGATCGCGCCGTTGGCGCCGTACGCCTGGATCACGACGGTTCCGGTGCTCGGTGCGCCGTTGACGCGCGACGCCTTCAGCTCGCCGACGCTGGCGAAGTTGGTGCTGCCCGTGATCGCGCCGATGAGTACCGGAATCACTTCGCTGTCCGTCGCGACGGTGATGCCGGTGTTGATCGTGACGGTGCCCGACGCGAGCGTGGCGTTGACCGCCTGCATCGCCGGGGCTTGCAGGATGAACGATGCCACCTGCGGGAAGATGACGAGCACGGTGGTGCTCTTCGCGATGCCGACGAGCTGCACGTTCGTCGCAGCCGGAGCCGTCGCCGTGATCGCGCCCGCCGTGGCCGCGCTGAGGTAGTAGAGCGAGCCCGCGGTGAGGCCGGTCGTGGTGTACTCCCCGGCGGTCTGCACGAACGCGCTGGTCGTCGTCGGCTTGGCCACCACGACGCCGATCGCGGGTCGTTTGGCCGCGTCGTCGGCGTCCGCTTCCGCCACGGTGTTGGCGGCGGAGATGTAGACCCACTCGCCGACCGCGACGCCGGTGGCGCATGTGTAGAGGCCGCCGGAGCCGGCGCCGGCCGTGCGCACGAAGGCCGCCCCGGAGTACATCCAGATCGAGCCCTCCGAGATGCACGGGTAGAGGCGCCCCTCGATCCGCTCGTTCGTCGGGACCGACGCGAGCGCCGCCTCGTTGGCGACAGCGAAGTAGAGGCGCTTGTTGAGCTTCTGCGCGAGAAGGGAATCGTAGTTGCCGGGCATGGGGCGTTCTCCGCGCTGTAGGCGCTCAAGGAGGGCGGCTCCGTGGAGCCATGGACACGAGCCTCCGGGATTGCCGGCCGGCTCTACATCGCTACGGGGGCGCGTTCGGGGGTGGGGAACGGCGCGAGCGTACCGAAAGCCTACGTTTTTCTATGGGGTGTGCAAGCGTCAAAGTGACATCCGCAAACCCTACAGAAACCGGCAATCCGCGGCGTGATGGGGTGTAGAGGCGTCATCCGCGAGGCGCGCCGCAGTGCGGACACGTCGTCGCGGGCGGTGGTTTGGGGGTCACGGTCGCGGTGACGCCGCCGGCCGAGATCGTGATCTGCGCGAGGCCGGGCATGCGCTCGCCGAAGGATGCAAGCGCGTCGGTGAGGCTCGCGGCGGCAGAGCGGATCGTGCTGAAAGCCTTTGCCGCCATCATCACACCGAGCAAGTGGTGAATCGGGGTGCGGTACATGGTGCCGCACTTCGGGCACGCGCAGTACCGCGGATCCGCGGCGAGCACGCACTCCGGCGCCTTGGCGGGGTCGCGGTAGTAGGGCGCCTTGTTGCCCACGAGCGGCATGCACCGATCACAGATCGGGGTGTCGTTGCGGCCCCGTGAGCGAGCGACGATCTCGGCCGCCAAGGCGATGGCGCTCGCGGCGTCGTCCGGATCGACACGGGCAGTGTCGTACCCCTGCCGTTCAAGGTGCGCCACGTACGCGGCGAGGACGGCGGACACCTCGGGGGCCAGCGCGACCCCGTAACGCACCAAGTGGTTCGCGTTGCGGAGCAACGATGTCGCTTCGCCATCGGGATAGCCGAGCGCGTGAATGGCCGCGAGTGCCCGGTCGTAACCCATGGCAACGCTCGTCGCAGAAGTCTCCATCATGCTCCAATCCTTGCCACATCCGGCGCGCAGGCGCCTGCAAAAAGGCGAAGGGCCCGGCTGCCGAAGCTACCGAGCCCGTCGTCTGTGCGGGGCGCGCCGTGGCTCACGTTTCGTGCGCCTCCACTGCTCTCCGGACTGTACGCCGCAAGGCCGCACGAACGACCACGGCCAAGTCCGGCCCTCACGAGAGAAGTTGTACCACAACAGCGCCGCGTTGCCACCACTGATAGTCACTCGAACCCACGATCGCCGAACGACCCGTCGTCCGAATAGCGCGAGTCGGGCTCGCGGCGCGTTCTCGCGCGCGGGGCCCTCACCTCCAACGTCACCTGCGTGCAAGCGATCACGACCGACCCCCACAGATCGCCGTGCGCCATGCCCTGCTTCGGCAAAAGGATCTGCACGTGGCCGCCCGCCGCAGCCTTCTTCTTCGTGCCGCGCGCCTGCTCCTTCATGCGATCGTCCGCCGGCAGTTCCACGACGCCCTCTTGCATGCGCCGCTTCATCTCGGTGTGCGTGTCCGCCGTGTGCTTCTGGTCCGTGCTCCATTCAATGTACCCCGGCACGCGCGCGTTGCAGGCGTACGGATCCGACTTCACGCGGGCAACCCACTCGCGTTGCTCGGCGTCGGCCTGGTCCGGCTCCTTGAGGGCGCGTTGCAACTTCGCCAGTTCTTCGTGCGCCGTGTCCGCGTAGTGCAGATCGCCGAGGATGGCCGGCGCGCCGTAGTGCATGCACCAGTACGCGAACTCTTGGATCACGCGCGACGGCTTCAGGCTCGCGCCACGGGCGGGCCGCAACTCCAACCGGAACGCGAGACGCGCCTTGCCGCCGTCGCTGCGGGAGATCGCGAGCGCGCTGCTGTTCTTGCGGAACCCGAGGTCACCGCCCGCCACATGCGCAAGCGACGGGGCCGGTGCGTACACCTCGATCCGGTTGCCGCTCTCGTCCCGGTTGTGCTCCTCGGTGCGCGTGAACGATCCGCGGATCGCGTCCTCGGGGTAAAACAGCTCCGCGCCCGCACCGAAGGGGATGGCGTCGTACTCCCGCGCGGCGTTCTCAGGATTCTTCCGGCGCTCCTTGTCGATCTCCGCCCTGTCCAGGGTTGGGTTCATCGAAAGCGAATCGGAGTGGAACGCCAGTTCGTCGGCCTGTTCCTTCCGCGCCTCGGCGAACATCTTGTCGAACGGCGAGCCCTCCGCCCACGGCGAAGACGGCACGAGGATCTGTGCGCCCGCCAGCATGCGGGTCCGGCATGCGTCGATATTGTCCTTGAGGTTGACCGACGCATCCTCCCCATCGTGGAAGTCCGCCTCGTCGAACATCGCCCCCGCGAGCCAGTTGGAACGCAGGCCCGACCCGCCCGTGTCCGCGGCGACCAACTCGATCAACACCTCGCGCCCATCGGGGCGACGGATGCGCGCCGACTCCTTGTTCGGCTGTTCGATGAAGAGTTTTCGCAGGTGCGGCGACTCTTGCATCGTCCCCACGAGATGCTGGAACGGGGAGCGCGCCAACTTGAGCTTCGGGGCGACGATGACGGCGCGGACTAGTTCGCCCGGTCGCACGCCCACGAGCCCGTCTACTGCGGGCTGCGCGCCTAGGGCAATTTCTTGATCGGTGAGCCGCCGCCGAAAATCGCACGTCAGCACCGAGAACAGCAGCGCAAGAACGGAAACAAGCGTCTTGCCGGCGCGCACGCCCGTCCGCAGGTAGACGATCCGGGGGCGGCCGGACGGAAGGCGCTCGCCCGTCTGAATCAGTCCCGTGCCCGGCACGATCGGCCCGAAGTGAAACAGCATCCGGTCCGGCGCGAGGATGTCCCCCACTGGTGCGCCGTCCATGGCTCGGATGAGCGCGCGCTGCGGAGGGCTCGCCGTGAGGGCGCCGAGGTCCGGATCAGTGACGAGCCGCTCCAACGTCAGGGGGCCGTCGAGCCCCAAGGCGCGGCCGGCGAGGACGGCGGGCGGTTCGCGCTGCGCCTTCCGCTCCTCGCGCCGCTTCGCGTACAGGTCCGCCATGACGTCGAACGCGGCGGCGCTCATTCGGTCCCCTCTTGCAACGCCTTCCGCGTCGCCGTCACCCGCTCATCCACCACCCGCGCCGCCTCTTGCAGCACGGCTTCCGCGAGCGCACGCGGCACCGGGTAGCCCAGCCGCTCCGCCGCCCGCGCCGCCACGTCGTCCACCGCGTCGAGCGCATCGTGGACCGTGTCGACGAGCCGCGTGCTCGCCGCGACGAACTGCGGCGACGTCGTGACGTTCAGGTGGACCGTGGTCCCGGCCTGCGGGATGCACCCGGCGATGCGCGCGATCTCCGCCCTCGCCTTCTGCGCGATGGCCAAGAACTTCGCGTCGCCCGCCAAGAAGAGCGGCTCCCCCTCGTCGCCCAGCACCCCCTTGCTCGCCTCGAACGCCTCCAGCGCGATCCGCTCCTGTTCTTGCAGCGCGCCGATCGCCACCTGGCGCTCGCTTTCCAGTTGCCCCCGGTCCGCGGCCGCCGCCACGGTCCCGGCCTGGTGACGGTCGCGGACACTGTCCGCGGACAGTCCCCAAACCGCGGACAGTAGCCGGACAGATGGCCTCCCCTCCCACTTTCCAGCCGCGATCATGTCCGCGCACACGAGCGACTGTTCTACGAACGTTTTCGCGTCTTTGGCGTCCATCGGTAGTCGCGCGCGCGGGGTATCGGACGCGATGGGGTGCTGTCCGCGGACACTGGCCGGGCTGTCCGCCACTTCCGGGACCTCAACCTCCGCCTTCGTCTCCCTCGGGGCCTTGACTGGGCCGGGCCTGACCTCGTCCAGCTTCAGGCAGTCGGACCGATGCGAGCCCACCGAGGACTTCCCCACGCCGAACGTCTTGGCGATCTCCCGCACGCTCATCCCAGCACGGAGCCCCGCGTTGATCCCGCCGATGTCCCTCCGCCGCCCGAGGACGCAGCAAGATTTTTCCGACGTGGGTTCGCTCACTTGGGGCCTCGCGTAAACTTTTCGCTTTGTGCGATCGGCGCTCCGATGGTCCCCTCTGGATCTCCGGTGGGGTAGGCGCAGGGCAGAGAAATCGTCTTTTGGTGACACCCCTGTCCAGCCTGTGCCGTTGGACCTCGATCGCTTTCTACGGCGTCATGGACCGAAGCGGTCCACAACGCCGCCCTTGTATAGTCCCGGATCTCGGCTGCCGCGTAAATGGTGGGGTCTTCCCAGGTCCACGCGCTGTCCCGCCGGAAGTGGCGCTGGTACCCGCACTCTTCCGGGACCCACACCAGCGTGAACCACCGTCCCGCCTTGCCGCGGTACTGCCCGGCGAGCCGCCCCGCGTCGCCCGGCCGATGATCGCGTTCCCGCTTCTCTCGCGCCACCCGTTTTGCGGCTTCCCGGACCGCTTCGATGCCCGGCCCGCTCACGCTGCCCTCCGCTCGGCGCGCTCGCGCCGCTCTTCCACCCGCACCACATGGGGCCGGCTTTGCGCGTCGAGCCAATCGAGCAGCGCATGGAGGTACGCCTCGCGCCTCCCCGTCGCCGTGAACCCTACCGGCAGCGGGTCATGCTCCCGCCGCGCAAGACGCTCTGCCGTCTCCGCGTTGACCCCCAGGCACGCACCGATCGCGGGCCAGTTCTGGACGCGCGGGAGGCTCGGGTCGTCCGGGGTGCGCCACCGTCGCCGGTACATCGTGAGCCGCTCGTGCAGGCTCCACGGCATCGGGTCATGCGCCGCGGACCACAGGCGCAGCGGGCCGATGTCTGCCCGCGGGGCCTTGCGGGCGATGCGGCGCACGGTGGCGCGCGAGCAGGCAAGCACGACCGCGATGGCGGGGATCCCCCGCACGACGTCAGCCGGCATGCGTGCTCTCCGTCGCCGTGTGGGGGCGCAGCCGCTCCGGTAGCTGGACGCTGCGGATCTTGCCGGGGCGTTGGCTCGCCCCCTCGATCACGCTCGCCGCAACGCAGGCCGCCGTCAGGAGCATGCGGGCTTGCCGGAGCGCGTCCTTGCGCCGCTTGTCGTCTTCGCCGCACGCTGTCGTGATCGCCCACCCTCGGGCGCTGCCGGCGAGCGCGGGGTCGCGATCGAGGTACGCCTTGGCCCGGTCAGCGCTCGTGGCGGTCCGCCGCTTGGGGTCGGGCTTCTTGGGGGCCTTGGCAGGCACGGGGCGGCGGTAGGCGCAGAGGAGGGCCCCGCGGGGGGTGCGGGTCACGTCGGCGCGTTCTTGGGCCGTCTCCGCGTCCGCGCAAGGCTTGTCCGTCGGGGCTTGCCGGCGGGTCGCGTGGGCGATCGGCTCCGCGGTCAGGAGCACCACGCCGAGCAGCTCCCCGAACACCCGGCGGAGAGGGGCGCGCACCTGCGGGTCGTCCACCGCGCGCGCCCAGTCGTCGGCCCCGTACGCGGCGCGCAGCACCGCCATCGTCGCTGGGGGGAGCGGGGCGAGCCGCTTGCGGATACAGCGGTGCCGGCCGGTCGCGTCGAGCCGTCGGGGCTCCACGGCGCGGGCCTCGACAGCGTTGCCGCCGCCACCGCCGCTGATGCCCGAGAGCGCCATGTCCACGAACGCGCCGAGGGTGCTGCGGATCCCGAGGGCGCTTTCCGCCTCCCCGAAATGCCAGCGGAGGTCATCGGTCGTGAGGGAGCGCGGCTTGCCGATCGGGGTGCGGCAATGGCGGCAGCGGTGAGAGTCGCACGTAGGCGGCTCGGGGGGTGGCGTTTTGGCAGTCGGCATCGCGGCTCCTCGACAGGACCAGCCCGTCGTGGTAGGGGTACGCGTCGCCGCCTCGCAAGGTGTCGCTATTGGCCCTCGGCGGATCCTCTCCCGCCGGGGGCCTTGTTTTTAGGGGGTGGTGGCCTCCTCGCGCGCGGCAATCACTTCCGCCACGTCCGCGCCCCGCTCGTGGGCTTCATCCTCTGCCGGCATGAGCCCCTTGTGGTCGCACAGAAGGCCGATCGGCGTGCAGTGGACGCACTCGGGCGGGCCGGAGCAGAAGGGGTTTTCGTCTTCCTCGCCACTCATCGCGTGGCCCTTTCTTCTCTCTGGCGGGCGGGTCGTCCCCTCGCGCGTCAGCTCGGCGAGCACCTTTGCCCGCGTCTGCTCTCTTGCCGTCGCCGTTCGCAAGCCGAGTGGGGAAGACATTTCCCGGTAGAAGCCGCGCAGGACCCGCGGGCGGTATTCATCGTCCGGCTCGCCGGCTTTCCGGGGCACCCCGCAGACCGCGCCCCACGCGTCCAGTTCGCGGCCGCTCACGGTGAGGCGCTGCTCCATCCCGGACGCGACATCCTTCCGCACCAGCCGGTCACCGCGCCACACCATGAGCGGCCACGACGCCGAATCCAGCGTCCCCCGGCACGCCTCGCAAATCGTGCCCACGCGGTTCTTGCCGGCGTCCTTCGCGGAGTACAGCACCGGCCCGCCGTCGTACGGCATGACCCGCGAGGCGCACACCGCGCAGTCGAGGAACATTGGCGCGGCGGTCCACGTGAGCCGCCCGAAGTCCGCCTCGTGACGGCCGTTGCAGTCGTTGCCGTTCGCACATTCTTCGTCGCCGGTGGCGAGCGTGAGATCGTCCCCGCTGCGCCCGATACGCTGCCCCCTCGCCGGCTTGGCGCCGCAACGCGACGCCTTCCACGCCACCACGTGCGGGCACGTTTCATAG
>JACCEC010184757.1_pt1 | contig 11556 bp, 8 predicted proteins | sample 7450121 | NCBI WGS metagenome assembly JACCEC01 (sample SAMN15323455, study PRJNA562643) | freshwater metagenome | isolation source: river surface water | place: USA:Blue River Watershed | collected 2017-08-18 | reverse complement strand
ATGTTCCAGGACAATTCCAATTTCTGGTCACGTGACAGAACTCTTTTTCTTGGTCCAATGTCTGTTTGCGTTGTCGTCTGGGTTAACTGAAGTACTGGCCTTCCTTGCACTAGCCATGCTGCTGGTGCCGAGGCTTATCATTGGGATTCTTGCCGGGACGATGATCAGGATTTTCCATTTGTTTCTTGGTGTAGTCAATGAGTTCATGTGGAGTGTATGGCTAGGAAAATACACGAGTCCAACCACGCACCATCAAGGCTCGGTATTTCTGAATACGGCCATGACTGTGCTTTGCAATGCAAGGCCCTTTTTTGCGGTTGATACACATTATTGCGCTGAGTGCTCAAAAGCTCATGCGTCTGCAATGAATGACAAGAAAAAATATTGCCACATTAAGTGTGAAGCCTGCAACAGAGAGTATGTCAAATGCCTCATTTCGGAGTGCACCAGCAGTCATTTTCCAATGGAGACTTTCAAATCCAAATCGATACGCAACTACATGAATTATCACATTAGACGGGCCCACGATGTGAAATTGGAGAAGCATGAAGATTACTCTGAACGCGTGGTAGTAGTGACGGACACGGAAGGTGTGGTACAATTGGAGCCAGGCAAAGGTGCGAGCAGCGACGGAAATTGCCCGCAGGATGAAGAGCAAGCAGACACAGGGTGTGTCGAGTTTGATTGCACAGAAGCCTCAATGGACATGGAAGGGGTTGTACAATTGGAGCCAGGCAAAGGTGCGAGCAGCGACGGAATTCGCCCGCAAGAAGAATTGGATGTGGAAGCTGGCGATGATGTAAGTGATCCCAGAGACAGTATGAACGATGATGTTGATTCTGAAGACGAAGAGCATGGCGCTGTACCAGACTGCTCGCAAAACTACGTACCAGAAATTATTGAAATAAATATGGAAAACACAATACAAGAAGAGAATGAGGATTGCGATAGCATTGAATACCACCAGTTTATGACTCACCAGGGAATGAATCTCAACCCACATTTTGATGAGCATGCTTTGCCAATAGAAGGCCTACTGAAACCAGCAAAACCAATCATCGTGGATACTCAGTTGGACTATGGGTTCCATGACTTCGATTTTCTTGACTTCAGGACTGACGATGCTAAGAAGTTTGTACGCAAAAATTCTAAGGCGGAGGCCTATAGCCAAACACAGTTATATTTCTATCAAAAATACGTTGTCAGATCCATGAAGTCTGTTGACACCGGTGGGTACCAGGGATTGGTTCATCGAGCCAATGTTGAAAACAAAGAGGATTCGTCGGGCTTGTCTGACATAGATGAAACGCAGCTGGCGTACATGATGCAAAAAATATTACTTGGCATCAAGGGTGACCTGAATGATGTATTTCTACAGTTTCAGAGTAAAATGCGTGACATGCTTAATACAACATGTAGCAGCAAAACGAATTTCCCAAGGACTCGCACAGATGCACGTCGCTTCTTTATTGATGGCACTCACTCCATAATGAAAAACTTCCCTGTGCAGGAAGTCTTTGAGGTAAATAATCACGCATGTGTGAGCTTGAAGGAAACTATTATGCTTGCAGCTGGACATCGCGGTGGGTTCAACTTTGCGTGGGATGGTCGTACGGGAATGGAGGGAAGCATGGATGGTCTGAATGGGACTCGGGCTGTTAAAGATCTTGTTACTGACATTGAAGCAGCAATGAGAAAAGCAATGGAAAATGAGGAGCCTGATCAACAGGCAGAAAAGATCAAGCGTACGAGCAAGGGATATGTTTACTTCTGGTCTGATTCTTTCCTGCGCTGCTTTGTCAAACAGAAAGACAACAGTGTCTGGATCTTGACTGTGACTATCTCTCCTCCATGGGCTGAAATCAACAAGGGGACCTACACACATGTTCTCGCTATGGGAAAAAGCAGCGATGATCACACTCCCGTAATAGACCATTACATGAGAGAAGCAAGAGAGCTGCAGCGTGGATTCCAGTGTTACTTCGGTGATACCAATGATATCAGAGATGTGGCATTTGGTCTCCTGCTGCATTCGGCGGATCGCCCTGAAAGACAGGGCCTTGGACATACCAGGAAGGAGGGTCACTATGGTAAAATTTCGAACTATGCTCATAGTGTCACATCTTTATTCCCTGCATGTGTGGAGTGCTACAAGGATCATTTGCTCCTCATTCTTGGAGAAAGGAGTACTCAAAGGAGTTGCCAGAAATGCCAAAACTGGACCCTCAATCCAGAAGTTCAAGATTCACCTGTGCCAAAAGATTACCCTGAGGCAAAGGAATGCAATGTGTCTGTCAAGCCACCAGAGGGCCGTGAGCCCGGACTGAAGAAGATTGGTCCGATCAAACTTAGCTCGGAATTCCTCATCCAAGCTTGCTCTTTTGCTTATGAGATGAGGCGTGAGGGGAAATGGTTGAAGGCTGAACTCACGGATTACCTGCGCACATGCAATGTAAATGATGTCATAGTACAACGGATCGACGATTTGGTGGATCAAGACAAAAGCAATAATACCAGGACTGACATTAGAGAAATCCTGCCTGCTATATGGTTGGAATATGATTGCTTTGATAGACACAGGTTACCAGATCTGCCAATGCACGGTGTGAGCCACGGAATGATTTGTGATATGATTGATTTCTTTCATGGTGTGCTGGCAAAGTGGAAGAGGATGTCGACATTTGACAAATTCGCAAATGAGACAATAAATGACATAGCTGCATTTCAACTCTCTTGGTGCAAAATCAAGCGTCTACCAAAAGCTGCGTGGGTCAGTGAAAACACCAATGCCTTCATGAGGCTTTTCTCTTACTTGTATGGGATGTACTTTCTAAACCATCCGGTCGATGAAGAGAAACAGATGCACTTCGTCAATATGTCACGAATGATGAATGCTTCACAAGCATGCATTTCAGTGCTCATGGCCAGAGGAGACATTGAGGGAAGTGAGGTTGAACAATATATGAAGTTGCTGATGTCCACTGCACATTATTTGCACAAGGAGTTTGGTTCAATTGGGAAAAAGGATGATCCAGAAAAGGATGATAGTAAAGGGGATACTAACCAGAAGACTCGGAAAAAGACTCGGAAAAGAAAGAGGAACAGTACTGATCTAGTCGATCAGCTCAGTTATGACGACGTTGTCACTTTGCTCAAAGAGATTGAACCAAGTCCCAAGCGTAAATTTACTGTGAAGAAAGAACAGTTGCGCAAAATATCAACCAAGACCTTGACGAGCAAGCTTAAGCAGATGAACGAAAAGCTTTCTGGAAATAAAAATGCTTTATGGTTAAGGCTTTTTAGCAAAATACTGGACCGGTCCCTTGAGGCAGAATTCCAGCAGTGCAATTCACAGAAAGAAGGGGCAACCTCCACTGACTCCAATAATGCACTGGACCAGTCGCTTGAGGCAGAAGTGGAAACCTGCAACATGGAAACCACTGGAATGGATGACTCTGATAAACTTGTTGATGCCAACACATTCGAGAGCAATAATGAAACGTACATTTGGAACAAAGGTGCATGGTTGAGTTTTTGTGTGAATATTAAAAGCCAGTGGGATTACTTGGGGAATGCAATACTGATCTATGAGGCAAGAGAAGAAAATTCTATCCGGAGTCCAAAGGCCATTCTTTATGGGATGCAAAAAAACCAGGAATACAGAGAGTGGAAACTGAGACTACTCCATAAGCTCAATGGGTTTGATACATTGATGAATGCCTTCCCTGAGATACTTACCAGCGATCCAAGGACATGGTACAAGGGTTATCACGTGTTTGATTCTTGTGAAGATATCAAACGAAGGCATAGGGATGGTAAGGCTCTGAGCTGCTTCACTCTAGATGGAGATACTGATATTGTATGTGTCGCATTTCATGGCGGGTATAACTTCGATGATAATGGATATGACATTGTTCATTACATCACTTTCGAATACAACGCTGGTGGTATCATGGATGACAAAGTATCAGGGGTGCATTTCTGCAGCTTCAAGGAGGGGTCTGTACAAACAATTAAAAAAGAGGATCTGAATGTGAGAATTGGTGACTACGCTCTTATGCTTCCTCTAACAGTCGCAGGAAATCGCTTTGCCAAGCAATTCACTCTTGTTTATTCAGACTGGGAGGTTCTTAGGACTGATATCCAAGAAAAGAACAAAGGTAGACCATGTGTAGACAAACTGTTGTTCAATGAACTACTCTCCTCTAGGAGGATGTGAGGAGGGAACGAGGAGAGATTTAGGTTCTCACTGTCAGGTTTTTAGTTAATATGTTATGTAGTACCATAACTACTAAATATTTTTACTTCTTGTACCGTAACACACAACCGAAACTCTCAAAAAACCCATTGTACTTACAAAGGAACTGGTATAAAATGACGCATTGACATGAGCTTGAAAAAATCCCTCCCCCTCCCTCCCTTCCCTCAATACCTTGCCCCCAACAACAACGCTCCTCACCACAGCTATTCTGCCGCCATGGTTGACACAAGCTGTGGCAACAAGCACCCATTGGATTGGAACCTTCTTCTATCCCAAACCCCCCTGCTCTGCTGTGGCCGTGGTCGCGGCCGTGGTAAAGCAATCCCTTCTACGCAGCTGTCGACGCCATCGTCCTCCCTGCCCGGTTCGTCCTCCCTGCCCGGTTCCGCCCCTGCCTCTGTCGCCGCAGACTCTGCTGCCTTTCATATCCCCCCACCAGTGTGGGGTCGGACGGAAGCTCTGCGGGCTCCGTCACCCGAGCCTCTCTCTCCCACGTTTCAGTTCAATTCGCAAAAGTATGGGCCCATTGTACCTCCGCTTATCCATCCGACCAAACGCACGCCAGACGAAGACAATGGATACAGTAGTGACAGTTCGGGAGCCATTGTTGGGACACACATTTGCCAAAGGATCAATGCATACTTATGTGACCTCACGGAGGCAGCCAACATTAGCGTGTACTGCACTCTTTTCAATGTTGATGCTGATGGTAATTGTGGGTATTATGCCCTTCAGCGAGCAATGCGAAAGTGGTTTGAGAAATATGCACCCAATAGCCTGGAGATTGATGAGGGCCTAAAGGGCGAGCTTCAGGAGTCGTACGAGGGGGTGATGCGTTTTCGTCAGGGGCTTTGGCAGTGGATGTTGGACAACCGTGAGACGATTCTGGGATTGGGGGGGAACTCTTGTGTTCTAGATTCTATGGGAGTTCATAATCGTAATTTTCACCAGAAGGAATTTGCAAACCAGGAGGAGCTGGCGGAAGATATCAAGAAACACCCACAGAAATACTGGGAAACTGATGTTAAAGGAGAGTTGGCGCAAAGATTTGAGTCGCTTCTCACAAGGGTGTGGAGCGCCAAATACTTTCAGGTCAAGAAAAAATTTGTAAGGAAGCATTTCTGGTTCCAGCCGCATCTTTTGCTCCCTATGGTGGCCTTGAAATACAGAATGTCTTTATTTATGGTTGATGACATTGGTTACAAAAGAACCAAGCCGAGGTCCTACTACTTTTTCTACAGGCCAGACGGCAGTGTTCAGTGTCACGAGTATATGAACTCATGTAGGGTCCCACCGGAAAAATGCGCAACTATTTGGTATGATGGGAATTCGCACTTCCAAGAGATGGTCATTAAAGATGACTTTGTTGATTTCTCACCCGAGCCTGTTTTTGATGAATCATCCATTGGGAAAACTAGCACTCCCAAGAGGAGTAATGTTACCAAACTTCTCAACCAACAACCTCAGCCACCACATAACATCCAAATTGACTCTGCAAATGAGAATGTAGAGGAAGAATCCTATTCCAAAGTCTCTTGCTTCTCTGGAGGTCTGGTGTCATCGAAACCAAAACCCATCAAAAACCTAATCCGCTCCAAACCCCTCCCCATGACGCGCAAAAAGAGAGCAGGATGCCACGCATTGTCCCTACCCACAAAGAAACCCCGCTTGAGACACCACTGTGTTGCTTGCATTGAGAAATGGAATGTGGCAATGTGTAGATCATCAATTTTGCCAGGGAGTGGGAAAGTAAATGCACCAAAGATAAACAGAGCTAGACGAGAAGGTATGCTTTGTGATCGGTGCTACAACGAGAAGACTGGGGAAGGGAATGCACCCAAGACGGACGAAGAAAAGGCAGAGAGACGTCAGAAAGAAAAGGTCTATAGACGAAGGCGCAGAAGGCAAATTCATTATGAGAGAATCGCTAAGAGCCTGGGTCTTCTTGAAAAACCAAAGCAAATAAAGTTCTGGGAAGGGAATGATGTAACAGGAAACTGGATGGTTGGAGAACAGTTATGCAATGAAGGAATGATTGATCTGTACAAGGGTCAAGGGGAGGTGGTGAGAGAAGGAGGGATACACGGAGTCATTGTCAGAGTAATTCAAGGACACAGTGTCATGACAATTCCGGTAGAAAGTTCTCTTATAAAACCTCAGGGGAAGCATACTGTCTTGGTTGGTAAGAGTGAGCAACCTGCTGATCGACTTACAGGGAGAGTACTGTTTCCAAATTCAACAGAATGCAAGGTGAGGATCTCATGGTTTGGTGCGCGAGAAGAGTGGATGGTCGAAAGTCAAATGGTGTTTAGCGAGGAGGTGAATGCAACTGAAAGAAAAAAAAGAGCCGGAACGACTAATGGTTCTCCAGCAGCAAGCAACAGAAGGGCAGGTATTACAAGAAAGTGTGGACGAAAATAGGAAGTGGGAGAAGAAGAACGAACAATATTTTGAAAGCGTGTACAAACTGATTGATTTTGGCATTGTTGGCAAAGCTGCTATGAAAACAGATTTGTCACTACTTGAGATCCCTGATGAGACAAAGATAATCAGCACTGCACTGGCAAAAGGACAATACAATCTGGCTTACAAGTCATTGAGTGCTTTGCAAAATGAAGCTGATAGGAAAAAAAAGCTCACGAAAGAAGCCGAGAAAGCAATGAAGCAGGAGGGCATTGTGCGCCCAAACAAGAATAAAAAGTCAAATCACCAGCTGGCTTTGGCTGACAACGATTACTGGAGTCAAATGAAAGAATATGAGAGGGTACGAGGAGGGTACGAGGAGCGACTTGATGGCGAGGTCTGTGTACCGGATAGGAGATTTATTGATGATGATAAAAATTTCGAAATGTTTCAGGTTTGTGCAATGTTCGACATGCTACGACTTGATATACCAACATTCATCCTGCCTGGTCACAAAATAAGGTCAAGTGAGATGATATTATCATTGAGCTACTGCTTTGTTTGCATAAGGGTTGGGGTGGCTAATGATTCACACAAAGAGGGTTTATGCAAAGATTGTTTCCACTCCAAATACGATAAGAAACTTTGTGTGGATTGCGTCAAGAGTCAAAGCAGGTACAAGGGGGGGTTGTGCCAAGTTTGCTATGTGAAACGGGGGAACAAAATTGAGAAACCAAAGTGTGTACTCCAAGGTTGCAACTCCATTGCCAAGCGCCGGGGGGGATTGTGTGAAACTTGCTACAAAAGAAAAGGAAATGATAACACTGCTGAACAGTCTCTCAAGGAATCAGGAAAGAATGAACAGTCTCTCAAGGAATCAGGAAAGAAGTATAATAATTGTATTGTTTGCCTTAAGAATGGGATAACAAAGTCAGCCAGGCGCAAGGGATCGTTGTGCAGAAAGTGCTACTGGGAAAAAAGCTCAGTACGTTGTAAGGTTTGCAATGGGGCGGGATCCGATGGGATGTGGTCAGCCAGGCTCAAGGGATCGTTGTGCTACAAGTGCTACTGGGGTAAAAAGGGAGATGTAAGGTTCCTTTAGTTGTCTTTAGATCAATTAACTTTCCTCTCATTGCTATTGTGTTAGTTTTTAAATTGCACCATCCGCTTTTATCATTACTTCCTGTCTACTTGAAAGCTCTCAACAGGAAAAATCCTTTGATTTCTCCGTGAGCACTAACTTGGTGACGTTCAAGTATGGATGTAGATCAGGAGCAAGGTGAATATCTTACCTCTTCTTGCATTGTTGCATTGTGTATCTCTATATAGCAAAATCAGAAAAATAATTCCGTAAACGAAGGTAGGAATTATAATTTGGCGGGAAATTCGAAGAGCTTACGTAGGAACTGGTACAACGGTGCGCAATGGACACCCACACAAAAACCTCCCTCTCTCCCTCTGCGCCAAAAAACAATTTGCAATCTGGAACTCATCAACACCCACAAAACCACCACCCACCATGGCACGCACCAAGCAAACGGCTCGCAAATCCACAGGAGGGAAAGCACCTCGCAAACAGCTTGCAACAAAGGCCGCCCACAAATCCGCCCCTGATGCCGGAGGAGTGAAGAAGCCACATCGCTACCGCCCTGGGACGGTTGCTCTCCGTGAGATCCGCCGCTATCAAAGATCCACTGATCTCCTCTTGCGTAAGGAACCCTTCAAGCGTCTTGTCTATCAAGTTGCTACACAAATTTTTGCTGTATGCAGGCATCTGCAACCAAACTCTCCTTATAAATTCACCAGCTCGAGTCTATTGGCCTTACAGGAAGCGTCTGAAGCCTACCTTGTCGGGCTGTTCGAGGACACAAACTTGTGTGCGATTCATGCCAAGAGGGTGACTGTCATGCCTAAAGACATGCAGCTTGCCTGCCGCATCCGTGGGGAAAGGTCTTGAGTGGAGGGGGGGGGTGAAGGGGTGATGGGTTATTGAGGTGGAGGGATTGGGAGTAGGGAGGAGGTTGGATGTGTCTTTTAGCTGAAAAGATATTCAACTAACAAGGCCAATTCTTGGTGAGAGGCGGCATGATGAGATAGTCAGTGTGTTGGTATTGTGAGGGGGAAGCATGCCGAAAGATATTCAACTAGTGAAACGCATTCGTGAGGAGAGGGCATGATGAGGAGATTGATCCTTTGGTTTAATAAGAAGGTCAAGTGGTGCATGTATTGAAGGTCAAATGGTGCATGTATCCTGGGTTCTAAACAATGCTAAACTCAATTATTTTGTTCATCTTAATGCTATCAAGAACTAGAATTTATTTTACTTTTATTGTGGTAATCTTTACTTTAAGCATTCTTTTATCATCAAGCATGCTGTAGTGATTAGTTCCAAACAACCTCCGTAGTGATAACTTCTTGAAGACTTTTCGTACGTCGATTATTGTTCACACAGTGTTGGTTTAAATCTCTGATGTTTTCTTATATGCTGAATTGAGAGGACTGCCATTTCTTGTTGCACTGAAGTAGGCCAAAACCGGGTAGACTTCACTTGTTTGATTGAATCTTGTTGCACTGAAGTAGGCCAAAACCGGGTAGACTTCACTTGTTTGATTGAATCTACCTGAAATAGGCTCTGTGGTACTCTGATGGCAAGTTGCATCAGCCATACTGGACAATGCATATGAATATGAAGAGTCTGACTTCCCTGTTCTTCATGTGCAGGTGCGATCATCTTCACAATCTTTCCAATCTTGGATTCTACAATACTGGCCTTCATTAGATCTGATCCAGATCCGTCTTTGGCAATTACCAGTTTAGCTCTTTTGGCTCTGTGTACATTTGTTTTACGCAAACAAGATTTCTTGTGTTTGTGCAAACAAGATTTCTTGTGTTTTCGCCAATCATTCTTTTGACATGTGAACGAGCAGTATCCAACCCAACAGCAGCCACTGCAAATTAGTATCTCTTTGTCAATGCCATGTCTTACTCCACATGATTCACAGTTTTGGGTGGCTTTGTCCTGCTCGCGACTAATCTTTAATTTCTTCTTTGATTTCTCCATGAGCACTTAATATTTAATATTTTGTTGCAATGATACATGTCTCGAATTGACATACTCCAGCAATTGCAATCAAACCAAAATTTTGTGTCTGTCCAAATTTTGGAGATCTTAACTCTACTCCAAATTTTGGAGATCACCATTCTCACAAAATAATAAATCATACCTAAAGATCGAAACTTAGATGTCTCTAGAGTTACAAAAGGTAATTAGAAAAGAATGGAGCCATCTATCTCATCTCGCAAATGAATAATAATTTGGCGGGAAATTCCTAGAGCTTACGTAGGAACCTGTACAACGGTGCGCAATGGACACCCACACAAAAACCTCCCTCTCTCCCTCTGCGCCAAAAAACAATTTATCTCCACAAGACAGCTCTCAAGACTGACAACAAAAAATGACGCTTTCCCTCCCTCACTGCCTCTCATAATAATATTATCTCCTCATCCTCCATCTCCTCTTCGATCGCCTCATCTACCATCTCCACTTCATTCTCCTCCATGTTTAAGGCTCAGGGGTTGTCTGGTGGCAAGCGGGTCTGCGGGCCCGTCATGCGCCAGACATCAAACCCCTCTGCCCTTCACCCCTCCGTTTCCTTTGTGAAAAGTTGCTGTCGCATCCCCAAGGCCAAAACTAACAGCAGCAATAGAATCAAGGCTGCTGTGATGGCTGGTATGTGTAGAGATGCTAGTCGTGTCGGGCTGGTGAAGAAAAGCAGATGCTCCAAGGTCACCAAGAAACGTAATAAACTTACAAACAGGTTCCACTTGTGCCCTCCAGTTCCGGACCACATCTACCGGTGGTCCGAGAAGCACTTGCTGAAGGAGTACAGCTTGGTGATTGATGGTTCTGCGGAGGGTAACAAGACATGCTTCAGGCCGGAGAGCTCGAAGAAGGAATGGAGGTGCTGCAGCATCCGTGAAGGACATCTCTTTGTTCCAGATCTGCCTCCTCCTCAATTTGGTTTGGTGCATCCCATCAATCCAATCTCATCTTCGCCCAAGGCTCTCATCACACCTCAATTTGGTTTGGTGTACCCGAATCCAAACATATCTACTCCTGCTGCACCCCCTCCGTACAGGCTACTTCCCAGAGAAGATGCATTGAAGTCAACACATCTGCTTGGGAGTACATCCAGGGTGAATAAGCTTTGCTCTGCCCTAGATGCCTTCGAGAAAGCTCAGCGCAAATCACTCAAGAGAGGCATGCCAATATTTGGAGACCACAAATACACATGTGCAGGCACTCAGCCCTGCCGTGCTTCTGCTGGTGTGAGGGAGACGTATCACATGGCTAAAGTTGATGATGCTCATGTGGAGACAGTGGTGTCGTATGTGCGCAATTTGGAGCACCTGTTGGAGGCCTTTGCTGAGAGTGAGGTCTTGCAAATGGTTCAGGAGGCTCGCAAGTTGCTCAATTACCAGACTCTGAAGGGTGCTGGAAGAGAGTGCAATATTTTTGGAGCTTTTGCTTTTGGAAGGAATGTCTACCTGCCCTCTCATCAGGATAAAGACTTTGTGTATTCAATAATTTCGGTGCATGTTCGGGATGGGTACTATTTGAAAGAAGACATGAAGGTTGTGGCATATTTTTGCTTTCCGAGACTTGGAGTTGCTGTGCCTTTGCGCCCTGGAGATGTGCTCATCATAAATCCACTTGAACCACATTCAGTTTCTTCAAGGTGCTATGAATCTGATGAGGTGTTTTGCTTTTCAGCTTATCTGAAATCTTCCAATGTGGGTTTGCATGATAATACATTGGAGCTCACCCCTATAGAGAAGAAATTAGCTGAAGAGTATTATAAAAGTAACAACATGTAGACTAGATAATTTTT
>JACCEC010930949.1_pt1 | contig 11558 bp, 10 predicted proteins | sample 7450121 | NCBI WGS metagenome assembly JACCEC01 (sample SAMN15323455, study PRJNA562643) | freshwater metagenome | isolation source: river surface water | place: USA:Blue River Watershed | collected 2017-08-18 | reverse complement strand
GAAGCCGGCAGGGGCCCGGAAGCCCCCGGCAGCCGGGGCCTCGGGCGCGTTCATGCGCTGCGCCCAGCGCGCCGCCCACCCCGCGCGCGAGCGCAGGCGGCGCACCACGCCGGTCTGCGGCAGCTCGGTCCACGGCACGCCTGATTCGCGGCACCAGCGGGCCACGGCCAGGTCGCGCGCGTAGCTCCAGCCCGGGCCCGTCTCCTCGTGGCTGAACAGGTGGGTGAACGGGTACTCCCGGCGCAGGTCCTGCAGCACCTGCGGCATCGGCCCGGTGCGCACCAGCAGCGGCAGGCCGCGGGCCGCCAGGTCGCGCCGCAGGGCCTGCACGGCATCGAGCAGGAAGGCCACGTGGCGCGGGTCGCACTCGGGGCTGTCCAGCCACTGCGGCTCGATCACCACCAGGCCCAGCGCCTGCTCGAAGCGCATCGCCTCGGCCAGCGGCGCATGGTCACGCACCCGCAGGTCGCGCTTGAACCAGACGAGGGCGGCCGGGTGCATCAGGCCAGGGCGTCCCGGTGCCACGCGAGCGAGTGCCGCCGCGCGGCGCCCTCCAGCAGGTCGGCGGCCGATGCCATCCCGCGCGTGGCGCGCGTCCACCATTGCGAGAACGAGTCGCAGCGCCGATCGACCGGGGGAAACAGGGCCGGCGCGGGGTCGGCCGACAGCGGGACACCCGCCGCCGCCCAGGCCGACAGGCACGGCGAGAGGTGGGGGTCCTCGACCGTCCGCACGCGGCGGGCCGCCTTCAGGGCCGCGCCGATGGCGGTGGCGTCGTCCTGCCAGGTCACGGGAACGAGCTGCGCCATGCGGTCGTTGACGAAGCGCCAGCGGCGCGCGCTCCACGGCCAGCGGCGGTGGAAGTCGTTCACCCGCACGCCGACCACCACGGCACCGGGCGGCAGGTCGGCAGGCGGTTCACCCAGGCACCACGGGTGGACCAGCCAGACATCCCGGCCGGCGACCGTGGCAGGGTCCGCGCGCTGCGCATCGGGCGGCAGCGCATCCAGCGAAGGTTCCAGCGTGGGTTCCAGGGCCGCCGCTTCCGAGGCCACCCCGACCGGCGCCGGCCCGGGCCCCAACGCCCGCGCCATGTGGTCCAGCGCCTCGTAGGAGGCATCCACCACGCTGCCCGGGCTGTGCCACGCCGGCGGGGCGTACCGGGCCACGTTCTCCGCGTTGAACAGGTACGGCTTGCGGCTGCCGGTGCCGGCCACCCACTGCCAGCTCAGGTGGTTGCTGGCCAGGTCGCCATCGAGCAGGTGACCGTACAGCCAGTCCGCGCCGGCACGCCAGTGCACCTTGCGCACGTGCACCACGTAGCTGGCCAGCCACATGCGGGCGTGGTTGTGGAGCAGGCCGGTGGCGTAGAGCGTGCGCACGGCCTGGTCGACCACCGGCACGCCGGTGCGGGCCTCGCGCAGGTCGGCGGGCAGCGCGCGGGCATAGGCCGCGTCGGGCAGCAGGCCCTCGTGCAGCGATTGCAGGATGCCGTCGCCCCGGTGCGCCCACACATGGCGGAAGTAGGCGCGCCAGCCCAGCTCATAGACGAACTTGTGCTGTGCGTGCAGGGCATGGCGCGCGTCCACCCCGGCCAGCACCTCGGGCAGGGTGACGAAGCCGTGGGTGATGTAGTGCGACAGGCCGGTGACCGCACCGTCCAGCGCATTGCGGGTGCGCGCATACGCCCCGGGCTGCACCGCCGCGATGCGGGCCCGGGCCGCTGCCGGGGAGGGGGCTGCGTCGTCCGTCATGTTTGCGTATCCAGCTGCGACTGGGGGCTGATTTGAACCGAAGCCGGTCGAGCCCGGGTGCCCTGTGGTCTTTGCCGGCCCTGGCCGGGTGTGGCCGCCTACGGACGGCTCACAGGGGCATGTGTTCGTCCTTCAGTACCCGCAGCACGAAGCTGGACTTGCTGTGGCGGATGCCGGGAATCTTGTACAGCTTCTCCCGCAGCAGCCGCTCGTAGTCGCGGGTGTTCTTCACGGCGATGCGGATGAAGTAGTCGTAGTCGCCCGAGATGAGGTAGGCCTCCAGCACCTCGGGAATCGTCGCCAGCGTCCGCCCGAACGCGTACAGCGCCTCGTCGGTGTGGCTGTCCAGCGTGAGCTGCACGATCACCGTGTCCTGCCAGCCGAGCTTGGGTCGGCTCAGGTCCACCGTGTAGCGCTTGATCACCCCCTCGGCCTCCAGACGCTTGATGCGGCTCCAGCAGGTGGTGGGCGACAGGCTCACCGCGGCGCCGATCTCCTGCAGCGTCTTGCGCGAGTCCGCCAGCAGCTCGCGCAGGATCGCCATGTCGAAGCGATCGAACTGGACGGGTGATTCTTCTTCGGTATCGAGTTTTTGGCGAAGGATTTTCGGTTTTGCCATGTGAACGATCGAAAAAACCAAAAACATTCTGCCAGTTCTGCGGAAAAGTAGAGGCATGGAAACCACCACGCACTCCCTGCCTTGTGCCCCCGCGCTGGACGACGCGCGCAATGGCGCCGAACTGCTGCTGGACACGCTGCTCGCCTGGGGCGTGGACACGATCTTCGGCTACCCCGGCGGCGCGGCCCTGCCGCTGTACGACGCGCTGTACCAGCGCCCGGGCCTGCGCCATGTGCTGGTGCGTCACGAGCAGGCCGCCGTGCATGCCGCGCAGGGCTATGCACGCAGCACCGGGCGCGTGGGCGTGGTGCTGGTGACTTCCGGCCCCGGCGTGAGCAACACCATCACGGGCCTGCTCGATGCCCACAGCGACGCCACCCCGGTGCTGTGCATCAGTGGCCAGGTCGCCACCACCGTGATCGGCACGCAGGCGTTCCAGGAAAGCGATGCGCTGGGCATGTCCCGGCCGGTGACCAAGTGGAACCACCAGCTGCGCGATGCCGGCGAGGCGGTGTCCGCCGTACGCCAGGCGCTGCGCGTGGCGGCCTCGGGCAAGCCCGGCCCGGTGCTGCTGGACGTACCGAAGGACGTGCAGCTGCAGCGCCCGCGCCGCCAGCTGGCGGTGGCCGCCCCCGTCCCGTCGCCAATGCCGCCGCAGGACCCGGTGCCCGGCCTGCTGCGCCAGGCGGCGGACCTGATCGTGGCGGCGCGGCGCCCCGTGCTGTATGGCGGCGGCGGCCTGGTCAACGCCGGCCCGGCGGCCTGCGAGGCCTTCACCCGCCTGGCTCGGGACTGGCACCTGCCCACCACGCTCACGCTGATGGGGCTGGGCGCCTTCCCCGCGTCCGACCCGCGCTTCCTGGGAATGCTGGGCATGCACGGCACGCTGGAGGCCAACCAGGCCATGCACCATGCCGACCTGATCATCTGCGTGGGCGCGCGCTTCGACGACCGTGTCACCAGCAAGCTGTCGGACTTCGCGCCCCATGCGCGCAAGATCCACATCGACATCGATGCCCGCAACATCAACAAGGTGGTGCAGGTCGATGTGGCCCTGCAGGGCGACTGCGCCCGCATGCTGCAGGCGCTGGGCCGGGCGCTTCCCGCCAACCCCGTGTCGGCGCAGCGGCTGGATGCCTGGTGGCAGCGCATCGGGCGGTGGCGCGCGCACGATTGCCTGGGGTTCGAGCCGAGCCGGGAGGTGATCCTGCCGCAGCACCTGGTGCATGAACTGCAGCGGCAGCTGCAAGGGCTCGACGCCATCGTCTCCACCGACGTGGGCCAGCACCAGATGTGGGCGGCCCAGCACCTGCGCTTCGAGCAGCCGCGCCGCTGGCTCACCTCGGGCGGCGCGGGCACCATGGGCTATGGGCTGCCCGCCGCCATCGGCGCCCAGGTGGCGCATCCGGACAAGACGGTGGTGTGCGTCAGCGGGGATGCCTCCATCCTCATGAACATCCAGGAGCTGTCCACCGCCGTGCAGCACGCCGCCCCGGTGAAGGTGGTGCTGTCCAACAACAGCCACATGGGCATGGTGCGGCAGTGGCAGCAGTTGAACCACGGCAACCGCCTGAGCCACAGCTGGAATGCGGCCATGCCCGACTTCGTGGCCCTGGCCCGAGCCTTCGGCTGGGGCGCGCGCCGGGTCGACCACCCCGCGGACCTGCCCCATGCCCTGGCCGAGTGCCTGGCCGCGCCGGGGCCCTTCTTCCTGGACGTGCGGGTGGCGCAGCAGGAGAACTGCTACCCCATGATCCCGGCAGGCCGGGGGCACCAGGAGATGATGCTGGGGGATGGGCGGTGGTACGAGCCGGTGGAGTGCGCGGCGCCCGCATCCGCCGGGTGACGGGCGGGGCCGGGCGGGAGCCGCCCGGCGGCATGCGGGCGGCGAGGCGAGTTCCGTGCAGACTACGGGCTTCCCGGATTCAATGTCGTGAGGTACCCGTGGCCCTGCCTGCTCCCGTCAACACCTTCAAGGCCGCCCTGCGTGATGGGCGCCACCAGTATGGCCTGTGGCTCGGCCTGGCCGATCCCTATGCGGCCGAAGCGTGCGCCACCTGCGGCTTCGACTGGCTGCTGGTCGACGGCGAACACGCCCCCAACGACCTGCGCTCCACGCTGGCGGCGCTGCAGGCGGTGGCGCCCTATCCGTCGCATCCCGTGGTGCGCATCCCCGAGGGGCAGACGGCCCTGATCAAGCAGGTGCTGGACATCGGCGCCCAGACCGTGATGGTGCCGATGGTGGAGACCGCCGCGCAGGCCACCGAACTGGCCCGCGCCATGCGCTACCCGCCCGAGGGCGTGCGCGGCGTGGGCGCCAGCCTGGCCCGGTCCTCGCGCTGGAACCAGTATGGCGACTACGTGCACACCGCCAACGGGCAGGTGTGCCTGCTGGTGCAGGTGGAGACCATCGGCGCCATCGGGCACCTGGCCGACATCGCCGCGGTGGACGGGGTGGATGGCGTCTTCATCGGCCCGGCGGACCTGTCCGCCTCCATGGGCCTGATGGGGCAGCCCGCGCACCCGCAGGTCCGTGCCGTGATCGAGCAGGCCATCGCCACCATCCTGGCGGCCGGGAAGGCGCCGGGCATCCTGTGCACCGACGAGGCCCTGGCGCGCCACTATGCGGCGCAGGGCGCGCGCTTCGTCGCCGTGGGCGTGGACACCTCGCTGCTGACGCAGACGGCCCGGGCGCTGGCCGGCCGCTTCTGCGGCGGGCCGGCCTCACCCCGGCCTGATTCCGGCTTCACTCCGGCGTGATGCCCGCCTTCTGCACCAGCCGCGCGTAGCGTGCCTGCTCGGACTTGAAGAACTGCGCGGCGGCGTCGGGCGTGCCCAGGACCAGGAACTCGTCGCGCTTGGCGAAGCCGGCCTTCACCTCGGGGTCGTTGAAGGCCGCCGTCAGCGCATCGTGCAGGCGCTTGACCTGCGCGGGCGGCAGGCCCTTGGGGCCGATGGCCGCGAACCAGCCGGCGATGTCCACGTCCGGGAAGCCCTGCTCCGCGACCGTGGGCAGGTCGGGCAGGGACGCCACGCGCTGCTTGCCCATCACGCCGATGGCGCGCAGCGTGCCGCCCTTGAGCTGGCCCTGCACCGCGCCCAGCGCGCCCACGCCCATCTCCACCTGCCCGCCGACGATGTCGGTGAGCATGGGGCCCATGCCCTTGTAGGGGACATGCTTGACCTGCACCCCCGCGGCGTCGACGAACAGCTCGCCGGCCAGGTGGATGATGGTGCCCGGGCCCGAGGAGCCGTAGTTGTAGCCGTCCGGCTTGGCCTTCAGGAAGGCCTGCAGTTCCTTGGCGTTCTTCGCGGGCACCTTGGCCGGGTTCACCACCAGCACGAAGGGCGAGCCGCCGATGACGGTGATGGGCGTGATGTCAGCCAGGCTGTCGTAGGGCAGCTTCTTGAAGACGCTGGGGTTGACGGCGTGGTTGTTGGAGACGATGGCGATGGTGTTGCCATCGGCCGGGGCGCGCACCACGGCCTGCGTGCCGGTGATGCCGCCGGCACCCGCGAGGTTCTCGATCACCACGGGCTGGCCGCCCAGCGCCTTGCTCAGGGCGTTCTGCGCCGAGCGCACGATCACGTCGACGCCCGATCCCGGGCCCACGGGCAGGATCACGCGCAGCGGCGTGCCCTGCGCGAAGGCGGGTGCCGTGGCGCACATCGCGGCGGCGGCCAGCGTGCCGAGCATCAGCCGGCGGGTGGAGGAAAGGCTCATGGTTGTCTCCTGGTCTGGTTGGATTGTGCGGAAGAAGGTAGGTAGGTCGGTCGCGCGCGGGCCGGCGTTCAGGCCGGCGTGGCGAACAGGTCCAGCTGGCCCAGCACCTCGTCGTTGTGCTGGCCCGGCCGGGGCAGGGGCATGCGCACGCCGGGCCGGCGGCCGCCCATGGTGATCGGCAGCAGCACCGCCTGCGTGGTGCCGCCGTCCTCGGTCTCCAGGGGAACCAGCCCGCCGGACTCGAGCAGGTGCTCGTCGTCCACGAGCTGGTCGGGCCGCACGATGGGCGCGTAGGGCACGCCAGCGGCTTCCAGCTTCGGGGCCAGGTCGGCGATGGTGTGCAGCCGCATCGTCTCGCCCAGGCGCTCCAGCAGCAGCGGCCGCACGGCCACGCGCTGGGCGTTGGTGGCCAGCGCCGGGTCCTGCGCCAGGTCCTGGCGGCCGATCACCTCGCACAGCTGGAGGAACTGCTTGTCGCTGACCGCGCCGATGAACAGCTGCTCGTCGCCCGCCAGCGTGAACACGTCGTACACGCTCCAGGCCGACACGCGCGAGGGGAAGGGGGGCGGCACCTCGCCCGTCATGAGGAACTGCTGCATGTGCTGGGCCGCCAGCAGCACGCAGTTCTCGAACAGCGCGCTCTGGATCTCCTGGCCCTTGCCGGTGCGCTGGCGTTCCTGCAGGGCGGCGAGCACGCCGATGGCGCCGAACATGCCGCCCATGATGTCGTTGACCGAGGTGCCGGCGCGCAGCGGGCGGCCCTTGGGACCGGTCATGTAGGTCAGGCCGGCCATGTTCTGCACCACCTCGTCCAGGGCCAGGCGGTTCTCGTAGGGGCCGGGCAGGAAGCCCTTGTGCGAGACGTAGATCAGTCCCGGGTTGGCCTGGGACAGCGTCTCGTAGTCCAGGCCCAGCTTGTTCATCAGGCCGGGGCGGAAGTTCTCCAGCACCACGTCGCTCTGCGCCACCAGCGCCTTGGCGGCCTCGCGGCCGGCTTCGGCGTTCATGTCCAGGACGATGCTCTTCTTGTTGCGGTTGAAGGTGCGGAAGAAGCCAATGCCCAGGCCGGGCAGGCTGCGGGTCTTGTCGCCGCCGGGCGGCTCGACCTTGATCACCTCGGCGCCGAGGTCGGCCAGGATCATGCCGCAGGTGGGGCCCATCACCATGTGGGTGAATTCGACGACGCGGATGCCTTGCAGGGGAAGGCCGTTGCTCTGGTCTTGCATGGGGGTGTTCGGTGTGTGGGGGTCAGGCAGCGACGGGCTGCGCGAAGGTCTTGGGAAGGCCGGCTCGCCACAGCGACCCGTGGGTGGGCTCGCCGTCCAGCCACGCCGCCACCTGGGCGCGCAGCTGCAGCAGGGCCGGCAGGTCGATGCCGGTGTCCACGCCCATGGCGGCCAGCATGAAGGCCAGGTCCTCGGTGGAGGCATTGCCGCTGGCGCCGGGGGCATGCGGGCAGCCGCCGATGCCGGCCAGCGAGGCGTCGAAGCGGTCCACGCCCAGTTGCAGCGCGGCGTGGATGTTGGCCAGGGCCAGGCCCCGGGTGTCATGGAAGTGGCCGCAGCAGAAGCGATCGCCCGCGAGCTTGAGCGCCTTCTCGAACAGGCGCGCCACGGACGCGGGGTCGGCATAGCCCACGGTATCGGCCAGGCTCACGCGGTCGGCGCCGGCGTCGAGCAGGGCCTGCATCAGGCGCAGCACCTCGGCCGGTTTGACCTCGCCCTGCAGGGTGCAACCAAACGCGGTGCCCACGCCGCCTTCGATCACGCAGCGCGAGCCAGCCGCGTCCCGCGCGGCGCGGATGCGCGCCACCTCGGCCACCACCTCGTCGGGCGTCTTGCGCAGGTTGGCCAGGCTGTGGGCGTGGCTGGCGGACAGCGGCAGGATCATCAGGTCCGCGCCCTCGGCGATGGCGCGCTCGGCCCCCTTGAGGTTGGGGACCAGCACCGAGGCGCGCAGTCCCGGCAGCGTCTTCGCGTAGGCCAGGACCTCGGCCGTGTCCGCCAGCTGGGGCAACAGTTTGGGCGGCACGAAGGAGCCGACCTCGATCTCGCGCTGGCCGGCGGCATGGGCCAGGCGCACCCACGCCTTCTTGCGCTCGGTGGGCACGAGGGTGGCGATGCTTTGCAGGCCATCGCGCAGGCCGACTTCACGGATCGTGGCGGCGCGGGGAAGGGCGGGGGAAAAGCTGGACATGGGATGCATGTCTAGGCATTCCCGTCCGTGGAGAAAGTGGTATTTTGGAATCGTAGGTTTTCCATTATTTCAAGGCAGAATCAGGGCCATGAAAGACCTGGACCTCACCAGCCTGCGCCACTTCGTCGCCGTCTGCGAGAGCGGCAACATCACCCGCGCCGCGGAGCAGGAGCACCTGGTGCCTTCGGCCATCAGCAAGCGGCTGGCGCAGCTGGAGGAGGACCTGGGCGTGCCGCTGCTGCAGCGCCAGCGCCGGGGCGTGGCGCCCACGGCGGCGGGCGAGCTCCTGCTGGAGCAGGCCCGCACCCTGCTGGCCACGGCCCAGCGCACGGCGCAGGACGTGTCCAGCTTCGGCTCGGGGGTGCGCGGGCAGGTGCGGGTGCTGGCGACCGTTTCATCGATCTCGGAGCGGCTGCCCGACGACCTGGCCGCCTTCCTGCAGTTGCCCGCGCACCGCCAGATCCGCGTGGATATCGAGGAGAGCCTGAGCCGGGACGTCGTGCGCCGTGTCCGGGAGGGCAGCGCCGCGCTGGGCGTGCTGTGGGATGCGAGCAATCTCGAAGGCCTGGCCTCGGCCCCCTACCGCAGCGACCACCTGGCCGTGGTGGTGCCGCCGGGCCACCGGCTGGCGGCGCGCAAGCGCTGCGCCTTCGCGGACACGCTGGACGACGAGCACGTGGGCCTGCAGGCCTCCACCGCCGTCAACGTGATGATGTCCCGTGCCGCTGCTCTGGCCGGGCGGGCGTTGAACTACCGCACCCAGGTGTCCAACTTCGAGGCGTCCATGCGGGTGGTGAAGGCGGGGCTGGGCATCAGCATCATCCCCCGGGAGATCGCCGGCTTCTTCGCGCCCCTGCTGGGGCTGCACGTGATTCCGCTGACGGACGCCTGGGCCCGGCGCCGCTTCGCCATCTGCTACCGGGACCGGGACGGCATGTCCAAAGCCGCGGGGATGCTGCTGGACTACCTGGTGGCGGCGGCGCGCGGCGGCTGAGGCCGCCCGCCGCCGCGGGGGTCAGGCCGGCGCCTGCTCGGCGTCCACCTGCAACGCGCCCCGGCGGATCTGATCCCGCTCCAGCGACTCGAACAGGGCCTTGAAGTTGCCTTCGCCGAAGCCCTCGTCGCCCGCGCGCTGGATGAACTCGAAGAACACCGGGCCCAGCAGCGTCTGCGAGAAGATCTGCAGCAGCAGGCGCTTCTTGCCGCCCTCGGTGCTGCCATCGAGCAGGATGCCACGGGCCTGCAGCTCGGGCACCGGCTGGCCGTGGCCCGGCAGGCGCTCCTCCAGCATCTCGTAGTACACCTCGTTGGGCGCGGTCATCAGGGGGATGCCGGCCATCTGCAACTGGTCCACCGTCTCCAGCAGGTTGTCCGTGAGCAGCGCCACGTGCTGGATGCCCTCGCCGGAGAACTGCATCAGGAACTCCTCGATCTGGCCGGAGGTCTTGCCCGCCTCCTCGTTGAGCGGGATGCGGATCTTGCCGTCCGGCGCGGTCATGGCCTTGGAGGTCAGGCCGGTGTACTCGCCCTTGATGTCGAAGTAGCGGATCTCGCGGAAGTTGAACAGCCGCTCGTAGAACGCCGCCCAGTGCGCCATGCGGCCTCGGTAGACGTTGTGCGTGAGGTGGTCCACCACCTTCAGGCCCACGCCCTTGGGGTGGCGGTCCACGCCCGGCAGGAACTCGAAGTCGATGTCGTAGATGCTCATGCCGTCCTCGTAGCGGTCGATCAGGTACAGCGGCGCGCCGCCGATGCCCTTGATCGCCGGCAGGCGCAGCTCCATCGGGCCGGTGGGGATGTCGATCGGGTGGGCGCCCAGTTCCAGGGCGCGTTGGTACGCCAGGTGCGAATCGCGCACCCGGAAGGCCAGGCCGCAGGCCGAGGGGCCGTGCTCCGCGGCGAAGTAGGCCGCCTCGGACCGGGGCTCGCGGTTGACGATGAAGTTGATCTCGCCCTGGCGGTAAAGCACCACGTCCTTGGAACGGTGCTTCGCGACGAGGGAGAACCCCATCTTCTCGAACAGCGGCTCGAGCAGCCCGGGGGTGGGGGAGGCGAACTCCACGAACTCGAAGCCCTCGAGTCCCATCGGGTTGTCAAACAGGTCGGCCATGTGTGTGCTCCGGGGTGCAGTCGATGAATCCTGCACTGTAGGCAACAGGCGGCGCTTTTTTCCTGCAAATTGGGGCGCATTTGGCGTGAATGACGCATGAATCATGCAAGAATAATCACATGACTGATGCAGTGGACCTTGATTCCATCGATCGCCGCATCCTTGTTGCGTTGCAGCAGCGGGGGCGCCTGTCCTTCGAGGAACTGGGCGGCGAGGTCGGCCTGTCGGCCTCGGCGGCTTTGCGCCGGGTGCGGCAGCTGGAGGAGTCGGGGGTGGTGGCGGGCTATGCCGCCCTGGTCAGCGCGCGCAAGGTGGGCCTGGGGCTGACGGCCTACATCCAGGTGCGCATGGCCAAGCCCTCGGGCGGCGACAAGCGCAGCCCGCTGGACCTGCTCGCCGCCTCCGCCCAGGGCTGGAACGAGGTGGTGGAGTGCGTTTCGCTCACGGGCGAGATGGACCTGCTGCTCAAGGTCATGGTCGTGGACATGGACCATTTCTCGCGGTTCGTGATGGACACGCTCCTCAAGCACCCCAGCGTGCAGGACTGCAAGACCAGCTTCGTGATGAAGACGCTCAAGGCCGGCGCCACGCTGGTGTGACGCCCTCACGGGCCGTTGGCGCGCGCAGGGCGCCGAACAGGTCCTTGGGATCGTCCAGCCGGGGCACCAGCGCCAGCCGCTGCCCCAGCCCCGCCTGCACGGCCGCGGCGTGCAGGTAGCGCAGGGCCGAGAAGTCCTCCAGCGCGAAGCCCACGGAGTCGAAGACCGTGACCTGGTCGCGGTGGTCCCGGCCGCTGCGGCGACCGGCCAGCACCTCCCACAGTTCGGTCACCGGATGGTCCGCCGGCATCTGCTGCACGTCGCCTTCCACGCGCGTCTGCGGCTCGAACTCCACGAACACCTTGGCCGCCGCCAGCACCTCGGGCGCCAGCTCGGTCTTGCCCGGGCAGTCCCCGCCGACGGCGTTCACATGCAGGCCCGGCGCCAGCATGTCGGCGGTGAGGACAGTGGCGCGGGCCTTGTCCGCCGTGAGGGTGGTCACGATGTCCGCGCCGCGTACGGCCTCCTGCACGCTGGCGCAGGGCTGAATCGCCAGGCCCGACCCCTCCAGGTTGGCGGCCAGGCGGGCCGTTGCGCCGGGATCGGTGTCGAACAG
>JACCEC011589111.1_pt1 | contig 11559 bp, 12 predicted proteins | sample 7450121 | NCBI WGS metagenome assembly JACCEC01 (sample SAMN15323455, study PRJNA562643) | freshwater metagenome | isolation source: river surface water | place: USA:Blue River Watershed | collected 2017-08-18 | reverse complement strand
TTGATGAATTTGGCAGTAAAGCTATTGAGCCTCTTTTCAAAAAATCATTTGCCGAGTTGGCAGATATTACAAATGCTTTTAAAAATACCATGAATATGAAGCGAGAAGTTATTGCTGATCGCGCAATTTGGACTGCAAAGAAACGCTATATCATGAATGTGCATAATAGTGAAGGTGTGCAATATGCGAAGCCTAAAATTAAAATGAAAGGCATCGAAGCGGTTAAAAGCAGTACACCAAAGGTTTGTCGTGAAGAGATGAAAAATCTATTCGCTGTTATTATTAGTGGTAATCAAAAACAAACACAAGATGCAATTGCATCATTCAAACGTAAATTTGAACAGTTGACGCCAGAACAAATTGGTTTGCCACGAGGTGTTACTAACATTCGTAAATATTCTGATCGCAAAAGCATCTATACTAAAGGCACACCACTTCATGTGCGAGGCTGTCTTATGCATAATTGGATGCTTGATCAAGTGAATTGTAAGAGTGTGCCAAAGATTAAAAACGGAGAAAAGATCAAATACATATTCTTGCGACCGCAAAATCCAACACGAGAAAATTGTATTGCTTTTGTTGGTAAATTGCCAACTGAATTTAAACTTGAAAGTTATATTGATTATGATATGCAATTTCAAAAAGCATTTCTTGAACCAATACAACTCATACTTGATGCGATTGGTTGGAGCGCAGAGGAGCGATCAAGTCTCGAAGACTTTTTCGCATAATATAAACAAAAATAAAATAACATTATGTCAAAAAATTGGGTAGAAGATATTGAAAAAATGCATGAGCATTATGATGTAAAAACTAAACTAGCAACTCTTTCACCAGAATTGCTACGAGAGTTTCTTAAGTTTAGAGTTAGCTTTCTTTCGGAAGAATTAAGTGAACTACAAACAGCAATTGCAACACAACCTATTAATGCCGAAGAAACAGTTGATGCACTAATTGATCTTTGTGTTGTTGCTATCGGCACACTTGATCTTTTTGATATTGATAGTCATATTGCATGGGATGAAGTATTGACTGCAAATATGAATAAACAAGTTGGTGTAAAAGCGAGTCGACCAAATGCATTTGGTTTACCAGATTTGATCAAGCCGTCAGGATGGCAACCACCATCACATGCTGGTAATCATGGATTATTTTCACAACTATGAAAATAGGCTTTACCATATTTAAAAGCATATTTGACAATAAGACTCATCGTAAAGGTGAGTTTGAAACATGGGATCAATTTGTTGAATGCTTATATAATCTGCATGGCAAACTTGGTTATAAACCAAAGCGAGATGAAAAACGAAATGGCAGTCCACTAATTAGTCCAGCGATTTATAAGCCAGATTCAACTCGAGCAAATGCAAATGTTACACATTGGGCAGGATGGGCTGCACTTGACATTGACGATTATAGTGGTGATGCCGAGACCGTTGTGAATAGTTTTTCAAATTGCAAATGCGTTGTTTATAATAGTGCAAGCAGTCGAATTGAACATCCTAAGTTTAGAGTTGTATTAGCGCTTGATCGTTATGTTGAAGCACATCAAATTAAACATCTTTGGTATGCACTTAATAAACGATATAATGAACTTGGTGATCCTCAAACAAAAGATCTGAGTCGTATGTATTATGTGCCTGCACAATATCCTCAGGCTCATAGTTTTTTCCATGTTTTTGATGGCGAAGAGATATGCGTTGATGAAATACTTGCAAGTGTCGAATATGTTGAAAATAGTTTCAAATCAAATAGTTTTAAATCACAATTAAGTGAAGAGCTTAAACAAAAGCTTGTCGAATATCAACGCTCGAGATTGAATCGGCATATAACATGGTCAAGTTATGCTGATTGTCCATTTGTTAATAAAAAGGCGGTTGCCGAATATCGTGCACTGACTGGAGGATGGTATCATAAGATGTATTTGATATTATGTTCGACTGCAGCAAATGCACTCAAGCGAGGTTATGATATAAATGCTCATGATCTTGAAACTCTTGCCAAACAACTTGACACAGATACTGGAGGATGGTATAAAACTCGAGATTTGTACACTGAAAGCCAAAGAGCACTATCTTGGGCTGTTGAAAGCGTATTAATTTAATTTTAACATTTACAAATATACAAAACTATGATAGATTATAATACGTTTCATAATAATATAACACAAACAACAAATATGCAAAAACAAAATACAACTAATCATAAATTATCATATAAGATTGATTGTCTACTAGTCGATGAAAATGATAATATTCGCTGTTATCTTTTTGATAGAGGTAAAAAATATTATCATACAATTACCGAAAATCTAGGTGATGATTATATTTGGGATGATGATCAAACTCGAATTGACTTTGAAGAGTTTATTGAATATAGTAAAAATGATCGTGAGCTTATGATCAATTGGCTTATTGAAACTGAGCTTGAATATATTCATGGTAAATGTGATGAAACTGCTTTAGAAAATGCAATTGAGAAAATTGAAAGCTTTGATCGACGCTATATGATTATGTTGATTGACAATCGTAATAAAATTAATCGCTATGTGTAATATGACAATAACAGATATAAGAAACGCTTTTAATGACGCATATCAATATGGTCAATTTACAACTGACAAAAGTGGTTGTAAAACAATCGAGATATTGGGTGCAAGTTTTATTGCAGATGAACCAAGTATTTTTGGTGAAGTTAATGAAGATTATGTCACACGTGAATTGGCATGGTATCTTTCTCAAAGTCTGAGAGTTGATGATATACCAGGCGAAGTACCAAAAATCTGGAAACAAGTAGCTAGTAAAGGTGGTCTTATTAATAGTAACTATGGCTATTTGGTTTGGCATGAAAAAAACTATAATCAATATCAAAACGTATTATTAGAATTAAAGTCAAATCCTAATAGTCGTCGCGCAGTCATGATCTATACACGACCAAGTATGCATTATGAATATAACACTGATGGCATGAGTGATTTTATTTGTACAAATGCTGTACAATATCAAATAAGAAATGGTCAGTTGCATTGTGTTGTACAAATGAGAAGTAATGATGCATGGGCAGGCTATCGCAATGACTATGCATGGCAATGTCATATTCAGAATGCACTAGCCGATGATCTTGGCATTTTGCCGGGTGATATGGTCTGGCAAGTTTCGAATCTGCATCTATATGAAAGACAGTTCTATCTTGTGGAACATTATGATAAAACAGGAGAAATCTTTAAACAAAAATAATATGGAAGAAAAAGAAAGTGTAAAAGTATTAAGAGAGTGTATTGAGTTAACTCTTAAAAAAGCAAATGATTATCAGAATCCGCATAGTCGAATTCGTCAGGCAGATTATTATCCAAATGGAGTATCAACATTGCTTGATATAGTTTGGGCTAAAATGCTTCGCATTCGCAGTGTGATTGAAGCAATGGAAAATGATCCAAACTATAGTCCAAACTTTGAAAGTATTGAAGATAGTTTCAAAGACATGATTAACTATTGCAGCTTTGGCGTTGAATATAGCCGAGGCAAAATGGATGGTCAAGATCCAAACAAAAACTTCTTGAATAAAATCGTTTACAAAAAACAATAAACAGTGTAATATAACAATATGTCGTTATTAGATAAATTAAAAAAGAACTGCCGCGTTAAAGAGGCAGAAGTATTGGCCGAATCTTCATTTTTTGAAGCAAAAGAATTGGTCAGTGTTGGAGTGCCAATGTTAAATGTTGGACTAAGTGGTAAGGTTGATGGAGGCATCACAAATGGTTTAACTATTTTTGCGGGTGATAGTAAAAGCTTTAAGAGTACATTGAGCTTGCTTATGGCTGCAGCATGGCTTAAAGCAAATGAAGATGGTGTATTGATGTTTTATGATAGTGAGTTTGGCAGTCCACAAAGCTATTTTGAAACATTTGGCATTGACACAAATCGAGTGCTGCATATTCCAGTAAAAAATATCGAAGAGCTTAAGTTTGATATTGTTAATCAGCTTGAAACTATTGATAAAAAGGAAAAAGTTTTTATCATTCTTGATAGCTTTGGTAATATTGCAAGTAAAAAGGAAATTGATGATGCAGTGAATGAGAATAGTGCTGCTGATATGAGTCGAGCTAAAGCTCTTAAAGGTCTTTTCCGAATGATCACACCATATTTGACTCTTAAGGACATACCAATGATTGCAATTGGTCATACCTATGAAGAGCAAAAGATGTATGGCAAAACAATTTTGTCTGGTGGTAAAGGTGCATATTACGGCGCTAATGCAATTTGGTTTATTAGTCGTTCTCAAGAAAAGGATGGCACTGATCTTATTGGTTTTAAATTTAATATCAAGATCGAAAAGAGTCGTGCTGTTCGAGAAGGTTCTAAGATTCCTTTGCTTGTAACCTATGAAAATGGTGTCAGCAAATGGAGCGGATTACTTGAGCTCGCTCTTAAACTTGGCTATGTACAAAAACCAAAAAACGGTTGGTATATGGCATTTAATCCTGAAACAAGTTCACCACTCTCTGGCAATTTGAGAGCAGCTGATACTGAAAACAAAGAATTTTGGGATCTATTGTTTGATCAAACCGACTTTAAAGCAAAGATCGAACAAAACTATAAATTAGGCGGAGTTGCTCTAATTGAAGAAGAAGACTAATCTTAACAAAGGGGAGACATTGTCTCCCCTAAATTTTATGACTGAAGACAAAGATTATAGATTTATTGATAGTGCTCATGATAGCACTCATGTTAGTATTGAAATATTAAAGGGTGATTTTGCTGGCATAAAATATTATTATAAAGAACTGAGTATAATCGAAGAAGATGATGTTGCTATTCTTCGCTATGACTTTGTCATTATAAATGGCAATGAACTTTATGAAAGCGTAGAGGAACTACGCAATGATGAAGATTTCAAAATTCTAATGAATAAAATATTACACAACATTTTAACAGAAAAATATGCACAGCATTGAAGAAATTATACTAAACAATCTCGTAACAAATGAAGAATTTTGCAGAACAGCGTTGCCACATTTAAAGGCAGAATATTTTGAAGGTGCAACAAAAGAAACATTTAAACTAATCGAGGCATATATTGTTAAATATAATAGTCGACCAAATGCGACAAGTCTAGCAGTTGAATGTCAAAATTCAGATGTAGTTAATAGTCCACATATCTCAGAAATTGCAAAACATCTAACAAGCTTTGCTTCGTCTATTGAGACTGACAAAGATTGGCTTTTAGAAAATACAGAAAAGTGGTGTAAAGATCGGGCAGTATTTAATGCTGTTATGGAAAGTATTGCTATTATTGATGGCAAGCGCAAAAACAAAACAGAAGGCATGATACCTGAGTTGTTGAGCAGCGCACTTAGTGTTTGCTTTGATACAAATGTAGGTCATGATTATATTGAAAATGCAAATTCGCGTTATGACTTTTATCATAAAAAAGAAGATAAAATTGCATTTGATGTTGATATGCTTAATACCATTACAAACGGTGGTGTAGGTCGCAAGACTCTTAATCTGCTCATGGCTGGCACGGGTGTTGGTAAGAGTTTGGTTATGTGTCACCTTGCAAGTTCATATCTCTCGCAAGGGTTGAATGTTCTTTATATTACAATGGAAATGGCAGAAGAGCGCATTGCAGAACGTATTGATGCTAATCTGCTTGATACAAGAATCGATCAATTAAAAAATCTAAGTCAATCAAACTTTACATCAAAGATCTCTGATCTATCTAAAAAGACTAGAGGTAAATTGCTTATTAAGGAATATCCAACAGCAAGTGCCCACGCTGGACATTTTAGAGCATTATTAAATGAACTAGCTTTGAAAAAGAATTTTAAAGCTGATGTTATCTTTATTGACTATTTGAATATTTGTGCAAGCAGTCGCATTAAAGGTTTGAGTGGTGGTGTTAATACATATAGTCTCGTAAAGGCAATTGCCGAAGAATTACGAGGTCTTGCTGTTGAAAATAACGTACCAATATGGACTGCAACACAAGTTAATCGTCAAGGCGCAAGCAATAGTGATATGGAGCTAACTGATACTAGCGAGAGCTTTGGTTTGCCAGCAACGGCTGACTTGTTTCTTGCACTTATAAGTACGGAACAGCTCGAATCTATGGGTCAAATTATGATCAAACAACTTAAAAATCGATATAATGATATATCAAAAAATAAGAGATTTACAGTTGGTTTGGATCGTGCAAAAATGAGACTTTATGATATCTCGGATCCAACTGCAAATCTAATTAATAGTGCAAGTCCAACATCAAATCCAGTTGTGAGCAGTCCATTTGCTAGCAAATCACGAAAAGTTAATGATTTTAAAGATTTCACTGTTGAATAGAGATATTGTATAAATAGATAATATAAATAAGAATTATGCAGACAACATTATCATTTAGTGAATTTTTAAAGGAAGAGCTCGATGTTAGCTCAATTCCATCCGCAATGAAGATTATTATCAGTTATTTGAACAAAAAAACTGGTAGTAAATTTTTCAGATATCCTGGCATTGAAAAATTTACCAGTGGTGAAAATAGCGGCCATGGCATTCGTCTTTATAATAAAGATGGTGATAAGAGCATTCGTTTTAACTGGTCTAGCAAAAATGTCAATATGATGGCACTTGCCAGTGTTGACGTCTTTATTGGCAACACAAAGAAAACAATTGAATTTGATAAAAAAGTTTCTCTTGTTAAAACATTGCCTATTGCTGCAGCAGTATTAAATGGTTCTAATATGAAAGATGGCTGGACAATGCCAAGCGAAGTAGAACTTAATGAAAGCACATTACAATATAGACCAAACTTTATTGTTGAAAGCGCAACAGGTAATATGGAAGACATCTTTGATGGTGTTATTGACATGATGGATGATCCTAAGTTTAGTCGTCTTGCTGTCTATAAAGCATATCGTAGTGCAGGTCAAAAGATTTTTGATTATCTTGTTGCAACTGTTGGTGATGATATTATCACAAAGAGTGGAAATAAATTTACCTTTGTCGGTAAAAAATCAGATCTTAAAAAGCTTAAAGATGATAAAGACAAAATTTTAACCAAACTTGGTTGTGTAAAAGTAAGTGTTCGCAAGAGTAGCAATGATGAGACATATAGCCCAAGCTCAAAAGAAAAACACATTGAAGATAATGTTGAGCGTCTTGTATATGAAAAACAACTTGAGCATATGGAAAATCTTATTCGCATGACTATTAGTGGTGCGAGCAATGCTCTCTTTATTGCAGGTCGTGGTGGTGTTGGTAAAACACACGGCGTTGAAAAAATCTTAGCTCAAGCCGGTTTACGCGATGGTAAAGGTTATTTCAAAAATACTGGCAGTGCAACTGCAGCTGGTATGTATAGTCTACTCTTCAAATATAAAGATGATGTTATTCTTTTTGACGATAGCGATGATGCATTGAAAGATCAAGAAAGCCGTAATATTATTAAAGCAGCAACAGATACAAAGAAAAAGCGTAAGCTTGTTTGGAATAAAATGGGTAAAAATGTTGTTGATCCAGATAGTGATATGACAGACGAAGAGATTCTTGATCAAGGCTTGATACCACGTTATTTTGAATTTACAGGTCGTATTATCTTTATTAGTAACTTGTCAATGGACAAACTTGATCCAGATGGTGCTATTCGTACACGTGCATTCATGATTGACATTGATCCAACTGACGAAGAAGTATATGAACATATGGAAAAAATCGTTGATGACATGGAAATCGCAGATGGTTTAACACTTAGTTCACAAAAGCGTAAAGAAGTTATTGCATTGCTTAAAGCAGGCAAGAGCAAACAAACTGCTAACTTCCGAAAACTACAAAGAGGTCTTAATATGGCAGCTGGTGCTGGTGCAGCAGGTGTATCAATTAGTGGCGAAGAATTAGCCAAAATGATTGCGTTATACGCTTAATCATCATATGTGTGGTTAAGGGCTGAGGGAAACCTCAGCCCTTTTTTTATTAACATAGATATAATATGATATGCATAAGAATATATGGATTTAAAGATGATCCAACCCTAAAAGCTATCATAAAAAAATCAATTCTTTTTGCAATTGACGAGTTATTGCCGCATAAGCGTAAACTAAATTTAATAGTAAAGCGCAAAGCAAATTTATTGGAAGAACATCAGGCCTATGGTCTGTGTTATAGTACAGATGATCCGCATTACTATTTTATTGATCTATATAAGGATCAAGATACATCTGATATGTTAAAAACAGTGTTTCATGAAATGGTTCATGTCAAACAATATGCAAAAAAGGAGCTTGTATATAAGACAAATTACAATCTATGGAAGGGACAAAAATATAATGATATTGAAAATGAATGGAATCGACCATGGGAAATAGAAGCGCGGAAATATGAAAAGCTAATATATAATAAATTTATTAAAAGTTAAAACTATATAAATAAGGAATATACGATATGATGAAAAATAATAAAAGAAAAATGGTCACAGAGGATTTTACATCATTTAAAGACTTTGTTAAAGGTGGTGTTTTAAAACTCAAGAGTGTATGGACCAGTCTTAAATCTAAAATTTCAGGTTTGTTTTCAAAGAAGCTCAAGGATGCAGAAATTGGTGATGAAGTTGAGATAACTATACCAATTGAAATGAAGACTGAAATTGAAAAAGAATTAAAAGAGGGAGCTCTTGCTGCAATTCAAGGCAATTATAATGAAGTATTGGTATTATTGATGCTTTATAGTCTTAGTGTCCCGGGTGTAAAGATTGCAAAAAAATATGCAAAATATAAAGATGATATTATTAAGAGCGTTGAAAAATGGAAAAACGATCTAAAAACAAAGGTATCAGCTGGAGATTTTGCTAAAGCCGAAACAATTATTAAAAAAGGCAGCGAAGATATGGCACGCTATTTGATAGATGAGGCCGTTAAAAATGATTCTGTTATTATTGGTGGATATAGTGATAATTTAAGCTTTCAACGTGGAGGCATTAGCAGCAAAGCAGACATTCAACTATTTATTAAAAAGAATGGTAAAGAGACTCTTCAAGGCTATTCCTTAAAACTTTATACTGGCAAACAAGTAGGTCTTGCTAATACAACTGCTGTTGGTTTGGCAACACATCTAGCCGGATCTAAAGCAGGTGAAGAAGTTAAAAAAGCAATTAAAGATGACTCTCGTCTAAAAGAGCTTATTGAAATAGCAAAACGATATGACAAAATTAAACAGGCTCTTAAAGGTTTAAATAAAGGTGGATCAGCAGAAACTTCTGCTAAAAAGGCATTAAGTAAACTTGGTTATACCGAGGCAGGCATGTTAAGCTTAGACATCGGTGACATTGATAAAAAGCGCAATGAAGCACGTAAGCCTATTAATCCTCGTGTTGCAGAAATTGTTTATGCTGTATTAAAGCCATATAGTAAAAAACCAGAGTTTGCTGAAAATATTTTAAAGATTATGGGATTCACTGACAAAGATACAAAGATGTTGATGAGTGTCATTACCTTTAATAAAAAGGGCATTAAGAGTGAAATTATTGCAGAACATCCTGAATTGGATTTAAATAAAATTACACTTGAGAGAAGTGGTGTTAGTCTAAATATTAAAGGTCCAACTGGAAAGGTGATCGCATCATTTGGTGTTAAAGAAGGCGAAAAACAAGCAATAAGTGGAAAAGTTAGTTTCGCTGATGTTGAGCCTTATGAGTTTATTAATTCAGAACCTCTTTTCCAATCAAATACAATAGTCTAAATGAAAAGCTTAAAACGATATATCTACGAAGCCAGCGTAGCTGGTAAAAATACTCACATGACACACGCCGAAGATTTAGTTCTTTATGGTGGTGCAAAGGGTGTAGAACAAGCAATAGCCAGTCTTAAATCATTAAGATCTACATTGAGTAGTGGAGATTCATCAAGCAGTGTTACTGTAAAATGGGATGGTGCTCCTGCTATATTTGCAGGTGAACATCCTGAGTCTGGAAAGTTTTTTGTTGCTAAAAAAGGCATCTTTAATAAAGAGCCAAAGGTTTATACAAGTGTAGAAGAAGTTAAAGCTGATACAAGTGGTGATCTTCAAGCAAAAATGATTGTTGCCTTTAATGAATTACAAAAACTTGGCATTAAAGGCATTATACAAGGTGATATGATGTTTACTCATGATGATCTTAAAACTGAGATTATTGATGGTAAGAAATATGTAACATTTCATCCTAATACAATTGTATATGCTGTGCCAATTGAAAGTGCAGAGGATATATTAAAGGCAAAGATTGGTGTAGTATTTCATACGCAATATACGGGTAAAAGTTTTGAAACATTAAAGGCAAGTTATAAAGTAGACACAAGCAGCTTTAAGAAAATACCGAATGTTTGGTGGAGAACGGCTGATCTTAAAAATGTTTCAAAACAAGCAAGTTTAAGTGTTGCCGATAGCAAAAAACTAAAGGACTATATTGATAGAGCAGAAGCAATCTTTAAAAAGATTAAGCCAACTACTCTTGCATCGATTTATAATGATCCAGATCTTGCCCAAAAACTTGAGCAATATAATAATACTTTTGTACGTAAAGGTGAAACTTTGCCAAGCAGCGAGAAAATGGTTAAAGGTCTGATTGATTGGATGACAGCTCGCTTTGAAAAAGATATTGAAAGCAAAAAGAGTGAAGCTGGTAAAAATGCAGCTCGTGAGAAAATGAAAAAGGCAATGGACTTTTTCAGCGATGATAATCGTAAAAATCTGCAACTAATTTATGAACTACAATTTGCAATTGTTAATGCAAAGAAAATGATCATTGCACAACTTGATCGTATTTCTGAACTAAGCACCTTTGTTAAAACAAAAGATGGTTTTAAAGTAACAGGTCAAGAAGGTTATGTCGCGATTAGTACAGATCTTGGCAATCAGAGTGCAGTTAAACTTGTTGATCGTCTTGAATTTAGTAAAAACAATTTCAGTTCTGAGATATTGAAGGGTTTCGATAAACGAACAACCGTTGCAACTGAAGAAATTGACTTTGCTGATATGCAACTCATTGATCCAACCGGTGGTTCATGGGATGATAAGAGTGGTTATATAGCTCGTAAATATCGCCAACGTCGAATGAATAGTATGGTTATGGACGAAGATATTGCCTTTATTGTTAAATATTCAGCAGGTCGCACATCTAAAATTTATCAACAAGAGTTTGATAATATGGAAGATGCAAAAGAATTTTTGAAGAGCATTAAAGCAAAGGGCATGAATGGTATAATTAGTACTACAAAAACAGTTGCTAAATAAGATATGAAGAGTTTCAAAGAATATAAAAACGATAGAGCTGGCAATAAGGCAATCTATGCCACCTTTGGCAGGTTTAATCCTCCAACTATCGGCCACGAAAAACTATTTAAAAGACTTAAATCTCTTGCTGATGCAGATAATGCTGATTATTTGATTTATAGCAGTCAAAGTCAAGATAATAAAAAGAATCCTCTTGATTATGATACCAAGATTAAGTTTTTGAGAAAGATGTTTCCCGAATTTGCTCGACACTTTGTCTCAAATAAAAGCATCAAAAATGCATTGCAAATTGCAACAGCTGCAC
>JACCEC011588660.1_pt1 | contig 11559 bp, 4 predicted proteins | sample 7450121 | NCBI WGS metagenome assembly JACCEC01 (sample SAMN15323455, study PRJNA562643) | freshwater metagenome | isolation source: river surface water | place: USA:Blue River Watershed | collected 2017-08-18 | reverse complement strand
TGCTGCTCAAGATGCATTTGACAACTCTACAGATTTAAACGGGGATTTTGTATTTGACGAACTTGGCTTAAGAGGATATGATTCTTCCGGAACAGGCAAATTGTTAACTCACGTTGTATTTCACCCTGTACAGAAAAGTCTTAATAGACTTATTCAAATTGATTATACGATCAGAGTACAGAGCTTAACTAGTTTTTCTGAGGTCTGATAATGCCATATAATGTTAAATTTACAGATACAACTAAACCGGCAATTGAAGTTTTTGATAATACTACAAATGCCTCAGATACAAGTTTAAAATTTTCTGGAAGAAATACTACAAATTACGGAACTGTTGTAGCAGAAAACTTTTTACACTTACTTGAAAACTTTGCCGGACCTAATCAACCAGTAAATGCAGTTGAAGGTCAATTATGGTATAACAACACTGACGAATTGCTTTATGTCTATGATGGTAGTTCTTGGCAAACCGCCAGCGGTGTTAAAACAGGAAATACTGAGCCAGCTTCTAGTAAGTTGGGAGATATCTGGGTTAATACTGATAATCAACAGGTGTTTATATATTCAGGAGCATCTTGGATCTTAGTTGGACCTTTATATTCTACAGGTGTAAAATCTGGTCCTATTGTTGAAACACTAGTTGATGTTGATAATAATAAACATTTCGTTGTGGTTGTCTATTCTGAAGGAATTCCAGTTTCAATAACCAGCAGTTCTTCTTTTACACCTAAGCCATCTATTCCTGGATTTTCCAGCGGAGTAGCAATTGGTATAACACTTTCTGATCAAATAACAACATCAGGAAATATTATAGTTAGACCAAGATTCACAGGTACAGCAACTTCTGCAGATGCACTAATTGTTAACAATTCTATTGTTCAATCTGGAAATTTTCTAAGAGGCGACACAAAAAGTACAACAAATTATCAGTTAAATGTTCTTTCAAATGATGGTTTAAAAGTTGGATCTGATGGAACATTTAGTTTATTTGTTTCTAATAAAGATGCAGTAATTTATAATGCTGCCACAGACGGTTCGGTTGATATTAGAAACAACAATGTAAACGGTAGACCAGTCTCTATTTTAAAAGTTGTTAACCAGCGAGTTGGAGTTAATAATGTAAATCCACAAGAGACATTAGATGTTTCTGGAAATCAAAGACTAGCAGGAATTTTAAGTGTAACTGATACTACCGCAGCAGCAGATCTAGGAACAGCTTCGGCTAAATTTTCAGGCGGTGTTGCGATCAGTAAAAATCTTATTGTAGGAACAACTTTACAGGTTTCAGGAACTGCGTCAACTTCTACAATTTTACCACTTGATTCGGCAAGAAATTTAGGTTCTCAATCTCAAAAGTGGAATACTATTCACGCTCAGACAATTAATGCAACAACTTTTAATGGATCATTTGTTGGAAACTTTACCGGTAATGCTAACACTGCCACAGCTTTAAGTAATCCAACAACTTTTAAAATTGCAGGAGATGTTGCAACAACAGCTGATCTTGTGTTTAACGGTTCCGATGGCGGTTTTACAAAAACTTTTAATACCACTTTAACGTCTGCAATTATTTCTACTAAGGATTCAATTTCTTTAAGTGACAAAGCTGACGAATATCTATTTTTTAGACCGGGCACAGGACTTAGAAAAATCACAAGAGATAATATGATAGGGGACCTTGCTGTTCCTATTGGAGCAATTTTACCTTTTGCAGGTGCTGTTGCTCCTATTGGTTATCTTCTCTGTGACGGTAGTGAAGTTGAAAAAGATAGATTCCCTGAATTATGGGTAGCTATTGGTGCTGTTTACGGTACTCCTTTACTAGGAACTAATTTTAAGCTACCGGATCTAAGAGGTCGTTTCCCTCTTGGAAAAGATGATATGGATAATAATAGAACTGTCGCTGCTTCAGGTGGCGGCACAGTCGATGCTGGTGGCGGTCGAGTTAACAGGGTTAACTTAGATGCTGCCATAACATTGGGCGCAGGTGGAGGAGCCGAAACCCAAACAATTTCTACTGATAATTTACCAAGACCACCAGGAACTAGTGTAACTATTCCTTACGGAGCAGGAACCCAGGGTGGAGTATTAGGGTCTGCTATTTCAGTTATGAATCCCTTTGTAACTTTAAATTACATTATTAGAAGCGGCAAACCAGGATATTAAAATGGCATATCAAATTAATAAAACAGATGGTTCAAGATTAGTTGATGTAGCTGACGGCACTATTAACAGTGTTGCTTCTAGTCTAACATTAGTAGGTAAAAATTTCAGCGGTTTTGGTGAATATATCAATGAAAATTTTGTCAAACTACTTGAAAATTTTGCAAATGTAGAACAACCTAGTGGAACTCTTATAGCAGGTCAACTATGGTTTGACACAAGTTTAAACAGCTTAAAAGTTTATACTGGTACAGAATGGAGAACAGTAGGTTCTGCAAACTTAGCAGACAACCAACCCGGCACATTGAGAGCAGGCGATCTTTGGTTTGATACTCTTTCAAGACAACTTTATTTTAATTCAGGAGATGGCGGATTAATTTTAGTTGCACCAGCGTTTTCATCGGCTCAAGGAAAATCAGGAGTTGAAGTTAAATCTGTAAAAAATACATTAGGTCAAGATCAAACAGTTTTATATCTATGGATTTCTGGTATCTTATTAGGGATTATCAGTAAATCATCTTTTACTTTACAGTCACCAATTGATGGCTTTACCGGACTCAGTATACAAACAGGTTTTAATTTAGCTAGTTTTTCTGACTCAATTAATTTTAAATTTCGTGCTTCGGCTACTAACGCTGATAGATTGGGCGGAACCCTTGCAGAATCATTTGTTAGAAAAGACGAAGATTCTGTAGTTAATGCTCAATTAGCGGTAGTCAACGGTGTTAGAGTTGGTCCAGTTAATTCTGCTCTAAGTCTTACGTCAGTTAATGGAAATGCTGACATTTCGAATACTGCAAATAATTTACCATTAACAATTAAAGTTAGAGCCACTGGTGATGTTCAGACAGTTTTTTCAATGGATCCTACGACTGAAACTACCTTAGTATATCCTGGAAGAACAACTAGTAAATTAGAAGTTGGCGGTTCAGTGGTAATTGATGGTAATTTAACAGTTAAAGGTTTAACAACTACAATTACTACAACAGACCTGTTGGTTAAAGACAAATTAATTGAGCTTAATAGACCAGAGACAGGATCAGTGACAGATTCAGATGCAAATGGTGGCGGCGTAGTATTAAAAGGTTCAACTGATCATACCTTAACTTGGAGTAACGAAAAGTCAGTTACTCTTTCTGGAGGATCAAGTACTAATCTTGATATTTGGGAATTTAGTGATCATTTAAACATTAATGCACCCAGCGGAAAATTGTTTATTAATGGGGTAGAGGTTTTAAGTGGAAGTCAACTTTCAGCTTCAGTTACAAGTGCTCCGGGATTAACTAGTTTTGGTACACAGTCAACCCTTAACATTGGTCCTGATTTAAACACACAGCTTTTAAGAATAACTGGTACTACAATTTCTACTCTTCAAACAGATGCAGATCTTCAATTATCTCCTAACGGAAATGGAAATGTTGCGTTAATTGGTAGTCCAAAAATAACAGGACTTGCTGCTCCAACAAGTAATAACGATGCTGCTAACAAAATATACGTAGATAATTTAATAAGCTCTCGTAATTTTGTGTTTGGGCTTGATGTAACTGGTCTTAACGATGCTGCTATAATTAGCATCTTAAATGACATTGCTCCTGTTAGCGAATATGCTCTCGGAGCTATTGCAAGAATTTCAACTTTTAGATCTGTAGAAGGATCAGTAACAATTACACCAACAATTAATAAAACAACGGTTGAAGTAACAGCCACTGACTCCCTCAATTATTCTGTTTTACGAGATGTTGCTATTCCTGCTCAAACTATTACCGCCGGATCTGTGACTGTAGTAAGAGGATTAAAACAATTCCAAGTTCAATTAGTTGGTCCTAATAAGACTTGGGTACACGTAAGCACTGAGGATAATATTACATATCCAAGACCTTAATGTGGAGATAAACAAGAAAACCCTTTTGGTTAAATACAATATATTGGAGCTGAACAGAAATGTCATATCAAATTAATAGATTCGATGGTACACCTTTTATCACAGTTCAAGACGGTACCCTTGATAGCACACTAAACATCAAACTTGTAGGAAAAAACTACGCAGGTTATGGTGAAATTCAGAACGAAAATTTTCTATTTTTATTAGAAAATTTTGCCAGCGCAAATCCCCCTGCTAAAGCTATCAGCGGACAGGTTTGGTATGACAGCGGCACAAAAAAATTAAAATTCTATGACGGAACTAAGTTTAGAACCACTGGCGGTGCTGAAGTAGCATCAACTCCTCCTACAGGATTAACCACTGGTGATTTTTGGTTTGATACAAATACAGCTCAATTAAAAGCCTGGAACGGCACAGATTTTACACTGATTGGACCCCAGGGAACTCCAACAGGAGGTAAAACCCAAATGGTTTCGGAACTGGTTAAAGAGTCTGGAACTACAACAACATATCCGGTTATCAAAGCCTATGTTGGGGATAGCATTATGGCTATTTTCAGCGAACAGGCATTTACACCAGATAGTAACTATCTAGATCAAGTAGCGTTCCCTAGTATTAAACAAGGTGTAACACTGAGAAATGCTACAGTAAATGGTGTTACATCTGGCGGTAATAATTTCTTCTGGGGCACAGCCGCAGACTCAAATAGACTTGGCGGATTTCCTGCAAGTGCTTACGTTAAGACTACAGATTCTATTTTTAATACAACAGTTGCATTTGGCGATTCGGGATTTACCGTTGGAGACCAACCTAATCCTAGATTAAAAGTTTTCGTTGACGGATCACAAGGTCCTGTCATTGAAAACCTTGTTGGATCAACAATTACACTAAGAGTTACCGCTAGCGGTGTTCCGTTTAATTTAATGAAGATCGATCAAGATTCTGCCTATCCAGGTCAAAATGAACAGTTCGATCTTGGAAAAAGTAATTTAAAATGGGATAACGTTTACGCTAAAACTGTTGTTGCTAATACACAAGGAGTTCATACAGGAAATGTTGTTGGCGACCTTAAAGGCAATATCAATGCCGCAGACAATACTGTAGCATTTAACGCAACAACTAAAACTTTCTTTGGTACTTTTAACGGAGTTCTTGTAGGTTCTCAAGCATCCGTTCAAGGAACATTAGATGGTACAGTTACAAATTCTCTTCGTTTAGGTAATAAATTACCAGATGTTAACTCTGTAGCTGATACAGTTCCTGTAAGATCCGCAGGTGGCATTATTAATGCATCTGGATTTAACGGCGGTCCTGCTGAAAAAGCAGATACTTTGAAACTCAGCGGAACAACTTATCTTTCGGCAGATGTTAACAATACTGGAAATACTATTGCAGCTAGAAATCCTTCGGGAGATATCACCGCAAGATTCTTTATTGGTACAGCAACTTCTGCACAATACGCTGACTTAGCTGAAAAATATCTAGCAGATGCAGAGTATGCTCCTGGAACTGTTGTCAAAGTTGGTGGTGACAAAGAAGTTACTGCATCTCAACACCATGCTGACGTTGTTATAGGAGTTGTTTCTACAAATCCTGCATTTAAGATGAACAGTGAATTAGAAGGTGGAACATATATTGCTCTAAAAGGTCGTGTTCCTGTCAGAGTTATTGGCCCAGTTAATAAAGGAAATCCGTTAACAGGAACAATAAATGGTTGTGCTTCTGCTACAATGAGTCAATCAAGACCATTTGCTGTAGCTTTAGAAACTAATCTCGACGAAGGAGAAAAGTTAGTAGAAGCAGTTATTCTGTAATGTATTAAAAGGATAGGAAATATTATGGCTGCTACTGGCTCACAGATCACAAGACAAGATTACAACGATATTAGAAAAATAGTTTTCAATGTTTTAGGAGCCGGTGGAACCAATCCTACAACAAATCTTCCAGATCCTTCTTTTGGTTATGGTCAGACCTTACAATCAAGTGATATTCCTCCTGGACCAGATCAAACAATTACTGAACTACAATGGGATAGACTAAGATTAGATATTGGAAAAGCATATACTCATCAGGTTGGTGCACCTCCTGCACTTCTTGATGTTGTTGGTAGCGGTAGTAATCCTAATGCAACGGTTATCTCTTTCTCTAATGTTTTCCAAACCTATAAAGCTGCGGCAGATGATATTCTTGCTAACAGATTTTTATTTGCTGGAAGTCAACGTCCACAAACTCCAGTAGTTGTTCCTAGCGGAACTAAAACTTTAACCACTGCTTGGGCAGACTCTGTAAAACAGATTGTTTCTGTAACTTTTAACAGTGCGGCAGAAGCAAGATATTTTTTTAACAGCGGTGCTACAATTAATTTTAGATCTTCAAGAACTGGCGGAACTACAGCTCCACAAAACGCCGCGGCTCAGAACAATTCTTGGACAAACTTTTTAAACAATGTAGTAGGAACTGTGTCTTTTGGTAAAGATCAGTTTTATTCATTAACTTCTGGTGGTCTTGCACCAGGAGCTACTCCAGTTTTCTTTTTTACAGCACCTGCTCCTTATTCTAATAATTATTTTAGAATCAAAGCAAACTGTAACGTTCCAAATAATGTCAACGGAACAGCTACATTCATTAGTTTTGAAATTGAATGGATTGATGCAACTACAATTCCGTTGATTGCTACAGATTTAATTGACGGAACACTTACCTGTGTTATTTCTGAAACTAAGTCTACAGGTAACTTAACAGTACAATCTCCTATAAATTATAACATAGGAGAATTAATTCCTAGTGGAACTGCTGTTAATCTTGCACCGCAATTTACATTAACTTCGAACGTTGATATAGTTGATGAAGGATCTAATGTTACCTTCACCTTAACTAGCAGAAATTATCCAGCAGGTCGATCTTTCCAATTAGAAATTCTTGGAATAACTGATTCAGATTTACAGGGAAGTACCGCTGGAGTTAAAACAATTACCACAGCAGGTAACGATACTCTAGCAACATCAAATTATTCAGTAACCATTCGCGCGGATCAATTAACTGATCCTGGAGAAACAATAACTGCTAGAGTAACTGTGGCTGCTGATAATTTTCAAGCAGGTGAAATTTTAACTAAAACTGTAACAATCAATGATACATCTAAAGCACCTACTCCTATTTTAACTTTGTCTGCTACCACAGCCAGCGCCATTCAAAACGAAGATTTTGGTTCTGATGCTGTTATTACTCTAACCAATACTGGCAATAGAGTTTTAAACATTAGCAATGTATCAATTAATGACGGACCAAATCTAACAGATTTCTCTGCAAACTTTACGAATTTATCTGGTGGCACAAATTTTGTTGCAACTACTATTGCAGCAGGTTCAAATAAAACTTTTACTGTTAAATTCAAAGGTTCAACAGTTGGAGCACAGACCGCTGTCATAACAGTGACATCTGATGGAAATGATACCGCTGGAGGAGGCCCAACACCGGGTGCTACTAAAACAGTCAATGTGACGGTTAATGTTATCACAGCGACCTACGGATTAGTAACATCTCCATTGTTAGCTTATACTGCTAGTTATTCAACAGATGGTGTAACTGCTGGCGAAACTCCATTACAGACAATACGTTTGACTAATCAAACTGGTAATGCTACGGTTCAGTTAGGAACTCCTGCAGTCACTATTACAAATCAAGGAACATTAACGCCAACTATAATTGGAGACCCAACTGGTCAAACAATTGCTCCGGGTGCATTTAAAGAGTTTCAGGTTAAGTTTTCTGGTCTTCAAGCACCGTTGACACAGGCCGTTACTATCAGTATTGATGGTGGGGCAGCAGGAACAAAAACAATTACAGGAACAATCACAGGCAATGCTTCTCAACCTGGAATTTCTTTGTCTACTACAGCTATTGTGGGTTCATCGGTGCAGATTAATGTGGAAGATACAAAAACTTTTACAATTTCAAACACCGGTTCTTCACAGCTTAATGTAACAAACATTGCAGTTTCTGGAGTTAATTCTAATAGCATTGTAACTATTACTCCAACATCATTGACAATTCCTAAATCAGCTCCGTCTCAAACAGTTACGGTAAAGTTAAAACGTACAAGAATTGGTGCAGATACAGGAACAATAACTATTACCAGCAATGCTCCAGGATTAGATGCAACAAAGACAGTGTCGGTGTCGTTAACTTCAACAGCATTAACACCAACATATTATGCAAAACTTTCATCTGGTCCAACAGTTACTAGTACCTCTGTTATAGCAACTGGTAAAAGAAGCGACGGTGATATTACAGTTTATTTTAGTGGTGCTGAACCCAATGCTACTTGGTATGCATATCATCAACAGGCTAATGGAGTTATCACCGGAGTCCCTGCTGGAACAACTGCTCAACAGGCATTCACTCAAAAAGTTAATCCAAGAAATACAGATGCTACAGGAAGAGCAGATGCTTGGCCTTCGGCCCCTGGAGAATTATCAGGATGGGATGTTGGTGTAAGTAAATTATTTGCTTGGATTCCTGTCGGAAAAAGAGATGATGGAACACAGGTATGGATGGATCTTCCTGGAGGCACTGGCGGAGCTGGTGGAGGAACGGTACAATACGAAGTATTTCCAGATCCGGTAATTACAGCTTCTCCAACGTCTTTTAATTACTCTAATATTGAATACAATCCTACAATACCAGGGCAACCAACTCCTACATTTCCAACGGTTACATTTACACTAACAAATGGTGTACAGAATCAGCAAATTTTTAATATTCTAAGATGGCACGGTACACTTTCAACCTCTCCAACAGGAAATCCTGGACCAACTACTAATTCTCTAGGACGTATTACATCTACATTACCGGTGGCTTATCAGTTTACTGGAGATTACTATCAATTTTATCCAGGAATTTATACCTACTCTATAAGGCAAGTATACAAAGGTGTTAACTACGAATCTAATTCGGTAACTTTTACAATTACCAGCGCAGGATACAATGCTCTTGGTTGGACCGCAGGAACTCCCGGAAGTACGTTTCCAACTCTTCCAGCGGGCTCTGCTGAAGCTTCGATGATTCCCGATGCCTGTTGGGTTAACGGAAGTCAACAACCGGCAACTGGTGTTTGGTATAGATATTTTAGATCTGTTATCTTAACACCAGGACAGTCTTATGAATTAAGAGCTTGGTGCGATGATTATATGTGGGTCGGAGCCAACACAGTCACTGCTGAAGTTTTAGGAGGGTATCAAGTTACATTGGGAGCTCTTTCAAGAAGAACATTTACAATGCCTTCTAATCAAGGTACTAGATTGTTAGTTACTTGGGTAGCCTTTAATGATGCTACATTTGGCGCCACCTGGAATGTAAATCCAGGATGGTTTGGTCTTCAGATTTGGCAAGGTTCGACAAAGTTATGGGGGACAGCTCAATCTACCTCCCAAGGTTTTTAAATATTGAATTACAATGGCAACTCAATACACTAAGGTTACACCAGATGAGTATAACTCTGCTAGGACACAGGTTGTTTCAGTACTAGGAACTTCAACTACCGGCACCACAGGTGCTACACAGGGTTATGGTCAAACAGTAGCTTCTGCTGCGGTTGCACAGCACCAAAAAGTAACTGAATCCGATTTAGATAATCTAAGAGCTGATATAGTTAAAACTAGAACACATCAAAGTGGTTCAGCGCCAACTATAACCAACGTTTCAAAAGACGATTTATTAGCAGCTACACTTTTTAATTCGTATACAACACTAGCTTCTTCCTCGGTAACAAACAAAGATGTTATTGCTGCTAATCAAATTGAAACTGTAACAAGAATTATTAATACAGAAACCTATGCGGCCTATGAAGGGGTTCAGGGAACAGGCGGCGGCTGGAAAAACAGCGCAACTCATACTATTACTGTAAATTTTGATTCAGCTAACGATGCTAGGTATTTTTTTAATAGCGGAAGTTCTTTTATATTTTCTGCTAGCAGAACTGGAGGTACAGTAGCACCTACAATTGGATTAAATCAAAACACATCGTGGACTAACCTTCTTAGTACAGTTACATCTGAAGCTCCTACTTTTGATAGACCGGATTTTTATGCATTAACTGATACTTTTACAACTTGGTATAATAAAAATGCAACTGGTACTTATGCTGCCAATTATTATAGAATATCAGTTAAGTCAAACGTCGCAAATAATTCTCAAGGTGGCGCAACGCAGATTCAATTTAAAATAGATTTTATTGATGCTTACAATGATGGTGATACAGTGGGCTATGACGGCGTTGATGGTACGCTGACCAGTACAATGGTTGAAAAAAGTCCTAAGGGAGTTGCAAATGGTGGTGCTATAACTGTGCCTAAACCATTTTCTTATACTACATCTCCAACCACAGGCTTTACTGAATCGGGGACACCAATTTACATTACGGCTGCTTATTCGGTAGCTGCATCTCCCACTTCTGTAACAGAAAACAGTGCTACAGTTAATTTTACCTTTACTGCTACTAATTATAACATAGGAAACACAGTAACATTTAAAATTATTGCATCGACAACTGTTAGCCTAACTGACTTTGTTCAAACAGGATGGACTCAGGGTCCTGATACTATAGAGGGATACAAGACCTTAACTCGAACAGCAACTAACACAGGAACCTTTTCATCAAGTTCTTGTTCTGTAAGCATTGTTACCAATCCCGATGCACTAACAGAGGGAACAGAAACTTTTACCATTGAAGCTACCGGTGCTGCTGACGGCTCAGGCGGTGGCTTTCCTGTAACAGCAACTTTTACAGTAACTGATAGCTCAAAAACTCCAACACCGGGAATTGCTCTGTCGTCAGTTTCTGGCACAGCTAGTTGTATTATAGGTGAAGGCTATACTAATACTACTACATCAACTTTTAGAATAACTTCGAGTCCGTTAACTGGATCTGCTAGTTTAACTGTTTATGGGTTTTATCTTGACCTTGCCGGAGCCAGCGGAGTCACTGGTTACAAATTAATATTACCTGATAGCTCTGAAATTACACCAGGCGGAACGTATTATACATTTCCAACTCCGGTGGTGTTATCTCCTTCTAGCACCTATAATATAATCATAAGAATTTTTAGTAATTCAGGCCCAGCTGGAAGTTTTAATGGAACACTGAGAGTTAGATCTAACGGAGGAAGTGCTGACGGTAGTGGTCCAAATACTTCGGCTCCTAGCTATAATGAATCAACGATTTCAGTTCCACTTACGGTTACTACTCCAACTTTGAATTTCTCAATCACAGCATCGAGTTATTCAACAAATCTTTCGTATGCCCCTGGCAATACTGCATCTGGAACAGTTACATTAACTATTTCAAACACAGGTAACGCTACTGGAACAATTAGCGGATATTCTGTTGTTTCCAGTGGCGGTGGGCTTTCTGTTGCTTTTAACAACAGTCTAAATGGAGCTACAATTGCGTCAGGCGGTACACGTACTGACTTTGTTGGTTTAGGAAGTAATACGGCAGGAAATTATTTTCTTAC
>JACCEC011142599.1_pt1 | contig 11559 bp, 11 predicted proteins | sample 7450121 | NCBI WGS metagenome assembly JACCEC01 (sample SAMN15323455, study PRJNA562643) | freshwater metagenome | isolation source: river surface water | place: USA:Blue River Watershed | collected 2017-08-18 | reverse complement strand
ATCGCTTCCAGTTGCTTCGTTACAGCTGTCTTTTTGTTTAATATTGCTGAAGCATTGAATAAATATTACAGACAAAAGCATTACTAAAACTTCTTTTTTCATATGATTTTATTGTTTGTATTGACTTAAAAGTAGGATACCGTTAGGACTACCTAACTTGTAATCTTTAGTGATACTTCCAGCATAGTTCATTGCACCACCAGCTGCCCCAAAAAATAATGCCCCTTCTGCAGCTGCGGCAGCCGTCACCCGCCTATTCCCTAAGTGGTCGCGTAAGACGTATTCCATCTCAAATGTGCCTGTATTGACATTTTTGGAGATGCTCCCTTCGGCGTGCGCTACCCACTCGCACTATTTTTGTACTCCACTCTGTTCCATTGGTTTACCAATTAGAAGGTAATATTTTACCTTTCAATGGTAAGGCAAATAGCACATCTTCAAGAAGTATATTTTCAAATTTTTCGATAGTACTTGTCATTTCGAACATATTATTTTTATAAATAGTCTTTAATGGAATTGAGTGAGTTAATGAAAGGGCAAAATACCAATTTCCAAAATGGTGTTCTTTAAAAATATCAGCCTCTATCTTGAGATAATTGCTATTAAAGTAATAAAAAGTAACACTGCTCTTGCATCTCAAAATCAATAAATTGCAAGGTATGCCAAGAATTGTGTCTTTATTTAAAATAATTTGGTGTGCTAACACCGAATCCGTATTAGCTTGACAATCATTGTAATAAATTACATCTTCATTATTTGTTATGTTGTATAATTTATTATGTATCCCTTTGTAGATTTGCTTTTTCATATAGCTACCATTAAATAAAGAGCAATAATTATTACCTTTTATATAATATTCTTGTTTTGTTCCCATTGCTACATTTAGGGAGTTATTATTGGCATTTTTAGTCTTATATTCATTCTTATAAATGATAAGGCCTTCGAAGTTTTGAGCTGAAATAACTACAGAAAATGCCATTTGCAAAAATATAATAAATGCGTTAATTTTGTTCATTCAAATAATTTTGATTTGTTTTAAAATTTGGATAATCTAAAATAGCATTTTGAGGAGATTCTTTTACGTAAAAGCACTTAACTTTTTGACCTATTTTGAAGTTACTGACATTAAAGTACTTTTGGAATTTCTTATATATGATTCCCGCAATCGAGTATTCATACCGAATAAAATTACCATCTTCAATCTGAATAACATCAGCTAACGTGCTATCTATATTGTCTGTACCCTTAAACAAAGGCTCTTCTGTCAATATTCTTGCTTCTTCGGGCTTGGTACTATCATACATAACCTTGTAGTATTGGATATAAAGATTGTCATCAAAGCCTAGTACTCGGTCCGCCTTGAAAGGTTTTTGTTTAACATAATATATCACCTCTACACACTGAAATTTTGAATAAAAAGTCCGAATAACTTCGCCTTTAGTATATGCTATATTTAATTTTATTTTATTTAGTTGTTTATTCTCAAACAATTCTAAGGTTTTTATTAATGGTAATAATAATAGTAATGCTATTAATATAGCTCTTAAAAGAATGTATATAAAGTTAATAATGCGATTTTTCATAATTATTTTTTGAAAAGTGGGGGGAGACCAAAATATCATTCTTGGACTTAAAAGTGATGCTTTAGGTTCACTTCATTTACGTAAGGAAACAAAAATGCTTTTGGGATATCCCCACTCCTCAATTATTTTTTAAACAATGAATAAAAAAATAGTTTAAATTTACTCAGGTGGTAACTTATCCTTGATTTTATTGCTCACCCTATTTAGTGTAGCCCCCCTAACAACTTGAGCAGGTTTAGAACGAATTACTTTTGAAGTTGCATTCAAAGCCTTGCTTTGTGTTCTTGCCCTTGCGGCGGTTTTATTATCTGCTTTGGCTAAATTAGCAGCACCTTTAGCTCTTACACTATTACCAGAATTAGCTGCTTCATTAGCCCATCTTCTAGAAATATTTGCTCTTTGTGTAGCTACAGTGGCTTTTTCGCTTGCATTTGATGCTGCCTTTTTAAGTACCCCTGCTCCTTTATCTGCAAGTTTTCCCCCTGCCATATTGACAGCGAAATCAGTTAATGCTCTTCCAGGCGCTTTTTTGTCATTGAAGATATTTTTATTCCCCTCACTCGTAGTGTAATCAAAACTAGCTTTTACTGCTTCTCCTCCATAATCTAATACTCTTTTACCAATTAAACCTGCTCCTGAGCCAATAGCAGCACCTTTAACTATCTCTACTCCCACATCAACCATATCTACTTTTGAAAAATCTCCCCCATTTTCAAGAAGTTGACTACCTACTTCTATCAATCCTCCCACTACTGCACCTGCAAGTGCTGTTAGACACGTTGGACACTGCCCATCAGGGTCTGAATATATTATTGGATTATCATAAGAAAAATGATATGGTGCTAACTGTTCTTGCTCTTGTTCTTCGGGTAATCTGTCAATAGTCACAAAACGGTTCATTGCCACATCATAAAATCGCCAATCATGGTGATTCCACCCTAAACCAAAGTCATCATTCCATTCTTTGTTGTTGTATTGGTATTTGTTATTGCCGTTTGCGCCGTTCCAATTGCCCTCCATATTTAAGCCGAAGGGATAATAATGATTGATTTGTTTAATATCAGCACTCGTAACAATGCCGTCATTATCACTATCGCTGAACGTCACTCGACTATTCCCTAAGTGGTCGCGTAAGACGTATTCCATCTCAAATGTGCCTGTATTGACATTTTTGGAGATGCTCCCTTCTGAATGTGCTACTCGCTCTAAATTCCCATTTTTATACTCCACCCCATTGACATAATCGTAAGTAGTACTCAGGGTAGGGGCGCAAGGTGCAGCAGGATTCAGACAAGTTTGGGTAACGATTTTTCTTAATTTCGCCCCTGTCGCATCATAGACAAATTCAATCACTCCTAATTTATTTTCCGATGAGAAAATAAATTCAATTCGTTGAGGCAAATTTAAGTAATTGTATTCAATTTTGCTAATGTTTTTATTCTTATCCGCAATCAAATTGCCATTATCATCATAAGTATAATCTTGCGAGTGTCCACTATTGGCATAACGAAAACCTTTAGCATTATATCCCGAATTATCTATGATTTTAGTCACTTGATTTTTATCGTTATACGAATAAGTCAAATTATCTATCAATCCATAATTACCTGCCACATCTTGACTAATATTGAACGTGGGCAATCTCCAACCATTGCGTTGTAACGTAAGTATATTACCACGAAGGTCATACGTTTGCTTTTCATTAAACTTATAATCCGCAGAAAAATAAACCTTCGGCGAAGCCTTTGCTGAAATTATTAGGGCATATCTACGGTTTTAGTTTGATTACCTACGGTAATATCTAATTTATTATCGCAATTATTCGCCCCAAAATCCAATTTTGCAGTTATTAAACCTGCTTTAATGTCCATTTTACCGCTTTTAAACCAACGACAAGTGTAGTCGCGGCGTAGTGGGGCAGTAGTTGAAATGCTAATAGTTTTGCCTTCGCTATTGGTGCCGCTTCCCTCAATCGTCATGTCGAAAGCATCGTCATTTAAAGCGGTTGAGCCATTAGTTGCTACGGTAGTGCTTTGCCCCGCTACTTGGGTGCGTGTGATGATTAGTGAATTGATGGTAGTTGTGGCATTTTCTGACGTGGTGCAAGTAGCATTACTAACTTGAAGCGTTAAATTTTGTTGTGCTTGACCGAGTGCGCCTGTTGTAGTCGCCGTCAAAGTGCCTGAAATGGTCGTACCATTTACTTTCAAATTCGCCAAAGTAATGCTAATGGTAGCATTAGGGCGGTTCGTTCTGCCTGAAATGGTGGCAGTCAGCGTTCCGGCAATGGTATGACCTTTGGCAGTCGTGCAGCCTGTTCCAAAATCGAGGCGCAAAGTAGCAGGAAAAGAATCAATAGCATTTTTGGGCGTGAAAGTTACCGTTGGGCAAGTGCCAACTGTGCCACCATTGAAGCCACCATTCAGATTAGGATTTTTAGAAATTTCTTCTTGCGCCAAATCATACACGACATTAAAAACGCTTTCCGCAATCGCGTAGGCTTTCGGTGCAGCAAAATCATCAATTAAAGGGGTTTCGTCTTTTTTGCAAGCAGTCAACCATATCAAGGCTAAGGAAAATAAACTTACTACTAATTTTTTCATTTAAAAATAAATTTTTATTATAAATAATTGATTTTCAATTTTTTTAGTAAAATTACTGAGGGGGGTAGTTTGAAAAAAATTTAATGATATAAATTAAAAATTGGAATATCCATGCTTATTGTCAAACCAATGCGAATCGCATCACTATCAGTTATTACATTGCGAAAATCTGCTATTTGGCGTAATTGAGGCGAGTATTGACCGCCAACCATGACCGACATCGGCGCACCTTTTACCCCCCAAACTAAATAAGCCCCAGGCGAAAAAATTTGAGATAATTTAAATTTTTCAGGTAAGCCGCCGCCGTTGCCATTCGACCACCGAAAGCTAAATGCCGCCCCAATATCTACAACAGGAAAAAATAAAGAAATGGAATGACCTGCTTCCCCATTTTTGCCTAAACTTTTACTCACAGAAAGACCTATTGGAGCTGCTACGCCATGCACACCACCATTTGAGGGTGTGCGCAAATTGCCTCTAACTGTTTCATAACCAATAAAAAATCCAGGATAAGCATTTATATCTATCGAAAAAGGGGCAATACGCTTAGTTCGATACGACCCGACAGGAACAGCATAACGGTCAACAATTTGACCCAAATTTGCATTATCAGCCGTTATAATATCTGTCATAAAATTAGCATAAAAAATAAAGCGTTTAAGTGCGCGATTTCCTCCCTCTTTGCTTTCAGTAGGCAAAAGCATTTCTAAAATTTCTGCTGTTCCTAACAATGCTAATCCGTATTGCCGATTTTTCATTAAGCGAAAAACGCTCAGCGCATTGCGTGGAATAGCCATTTTTTTTAAGAAAATATCCGAATGATAATATTTTTCGGGCGCATTTTCCAAATAAAATTTGGCTTTGAATCCCGTTTCTAAAAGTTGTAAAAGTATTTGGGCGTTATTGAGTTGTGCGTCTAAGCGTTTTTGTGCGGTTTCTTCGGCGTTAGAGACTGTATAGCTATTGTTATTTTGGTCGCTCGGTTTTTTAAGTTGTTCGGCATGGTGCAAAAATTCGTCCGTCATGGTTAGAAAAAAACCTACATTTTCGTTTGTAAGAATGATGTTAAGACGTTTGAATAAGGCGCGATTTCGCTGATAAATCAATCCCCAAAAAATTGCCCCCCCCTCAGTACCTAAGTTTTGGAAAGAATCGCGGTGCGCCCAAACATCAGCTTTTTTAATGTCAATCAATAAGTTACGAGAAAGACAGTTTGTTAATTTAATACTTTTCCATATTTCAGCATTTTCGGGCGATTCTTTGGCGTATTTTTCTTCCAAAAATCCCAAAATTTCGGGGGCAGCATGGCGTTCACCCAAAAGGCGAATAGTTTGCAAATTCATCGAAAAAAGTTGTCCTTCGCCTTGTCGCAATATTTGTGGGTTGCGCTCACGCAAAAACCATTCAAAATTGAACATCGAATTTTTCAAATCGCTTTCAAAAACTGTCGTCCAACTTTTGCCAAGTGAAGGCGTTTGCGCACTCGAAGGCTGAAATGCCATGAGCCGATGCGTAGCAGGGAGCAAGTATTTCAATAGTTCATATTTATCAATTTCTGATTTGAAGCGTTCAAAGAACATACCGAGCATTTCCTCGCGGGTGCGTTTTACTAAAAATTGGGCGGCGGCATCTGCCATTTTAGCGGGCATCATGCTACGGTCAAAAGGCTGATTGAAAAGTTGAAAATTGGAATTTGCGTCCACTACAATCGTATTAGCCGCCTCTGTAATTGCATTGTTTTTAAAATTTTGGCTTTCTCTAAATTTTACAATCTTTTGAAAATCATTGATTTGTAAAAGTCTTGCGTCCACCGAATCACTAAAAGGATTTTTGAAAAACAAGTTGATGTTTTGTAGAATGGCTTGCTCGCGGCTTGTGATGCGGTTTTTCAACTCGCCCGATTCGATTTTTGCCAATGTTTCTTGGTATTCGCTTTTGGCGGTCAAAAATTTAGGCACATCTAAAAAAGCGTTTTGCGCCTTGACCTGTAAAGGAATAAAATATAAAAATATTAGATTGATTTTAATATTAAAATATTTCATGGTAGTTTTTTATCGGTTTTGATGAAAAAAATAGCCTAAAATGTTTGAAATACGTTTGCTGAAAGCAAGAATTTGAAACCTTCTGCATCACATCATTTTCAATTACAAACATTTTGGGCTATTGAAAGACTTTATAAATTATTGTTTTTTGTGGTTATACTGAGGGGTCAATTAGGAATATAAACGTTATCAATATTAGTAGAAACGATAATAGAAAATGACTCCGAAGTGCTTTTAGTAGCTTTTACATTGACAACGCCTTTTGTGGCAGGGGCAAGATGTTTAGCCCAATCTTTAATGATATGGTAAGTTTCGCCAAATTTACCCATATATTCGTCTTCTAATTTCAAAACATCTTTTTCGTTATTTTCGTCTTCCCATGCTTCAATTTCGTAAGTGATGGCATCGGTTTCTTCCAATCCTTTGAGTTTGTAAAGTGCGTTTGGCATTGCAAACTTTTCGCCACCTTCGGCAGGGTTAGGCCACCCGTCTGTTACAATCAGATAACCGGGCGAGCTTGTCGGATATTTCACTTCGGTCACGAGTTTTTTAGTACCTGCGGCATTGATAGACCATATCTTTATTTTAAATTTCATTTCGGAATCGCCTGTCGCCTCGTGGTCTTTGAAAACAATAACTTTTTCAGCATTGAGACTGACATCTACTTTTCGCGGTAATACATTGATTTCAAAGGCTTTAGTGTTGTTGTCAAAACTTTTTTCTGTTATGCCGTCTGTATTTATTTTTGCATAACATTGAATTTTTCCAAGATAATTAAATATTTCTAATGGAAAAGTCAAGACCGAAACTTCATTTTTGCTAAGGCGCACTTCCTTAATTTCTTTCGATACTGCTTCGGGTTTTGAAAGGTTGTCGCTTGGAGCGGCGCAAGATTGGACGAACAATTGAACTTTTACTTTTTTGTCGCAATCGCCACCCAAATTTTTGACTTCGACATCAACAAAAAGCCCTTCTTGCAAACGATACACATTTTTGCTCATGTTTACAGTCACCTTTGTCACCGTAAAATCGGGGTCTTGGGCAGGTGATGGATTTGGGCTTGGGCTTGGGCTTGGCGTGGTGGGAGGTGTTGGGTTATTAGGTCTGCCGCCACCAACTTGTGCGCTTAAAAACGACATAGAAAAAAAGAAGCAAAGCGTGGTAGCTAAAAGCGATTTTAAGAGAGATTGCATTTTCATTTTGCGATTTTTTGTTTACTTTAAATAATTTTTTAAAATTTAAATCATTGTTTTAGCGTAAAAAAGATTGAATAAAACCTTTTTTCGTTTGATAATGCAAAGATGCAGACATCAGAATACGCTTTGCCACGATATTCAATGAACAGCATTTTATCTTCAATAAACAGCTTTTGAAATTAACTTAATTTTACACGCCACTACTTTTAGGAAAATGTTAGGTAGAATTGCGCTATAATTTTTTGGGTTTTTAAAAATTTACCCCCTCAATAAGCAAGTTACTGAGGGGGTAAATTTTTAAAATCAAAATCCAAAAAAAGATTTAAAACCGTCTGAAATGACTTGATTTTTCTTTTTGATATATTTTGAAAATTGTTCTTTTGTCAAAATATTTTTTAATTCTTTATCTTTATCTGATTGAATATCATATAGTCGCCAATATTTTTGCCAAGTACTGAGGGGTTGCCGCACGATTTCACGCTCTGTCCGAAGTGCATAATGCCAATTTATTGCTTTTACTTTTTCTGCTTGCAAAGCGTCTAAATGCAAACCGTTTATCATCGCTTGATTCAATTCCATAGCACGTTGTTCGGGTGTTCCATAGTTGCCTTTTTTAATATTTTCAATACTGATTTGTGCCTTTGCAGTTTCAAGCACATACAAATTGAATACAATGAAAATAAATACGAATAATTGTTTTGTTTTCATCTGTTTATTTTTTTGAATTATAGAAACAATATGTTATGTAATTATATAATAAGAATATACCTTTTGTAGTACAATTACGTGTGCATTTCATTTTGGGGGCGGTTTTTGATTTCCTCAAAAAATTGATGATAATTGGGGTGATTGGTGTTCATTATCTTATCCCAAAAATTGAAATATAAACCATAATTACAATTTGATTTTTGATGGTGCATATTGTGGTGTGTCGGTGTGTTAATCCATTTAAAAAATGGGTGTTTTGTAAAGTTAGTTGGCGAAAATTCGTAACCTGTATGTCCTAAAGTATTAAATAAAGTTGTCCAAAGCGTAAAAAAAATGAGTGCTGAAAAATGAATAGGAACGAAAAAAGCCAAAATTGGGATAATGCCAAACTCGACTACTGCCTCTAATGGGTGAAACGAAAAGGAAGTCCAAGGTGTTGGGTTATTGGATTGATGATGCACTAAATGAAATATCCGAAATAAGCGTGGGTGGTGCATAATTCGATGTATCCAATAAAAATAAGTATCATGTAATAAGATAATAAAAATCACAGAACCAATATAATACGGAATACCATAATCATAAATATTAAAATAAAGTTTACCATATCCCATTTGCCTAAGAAAATAAACACCAAACGCCATTGCTGCAAAAATAGCAGCAGTCATGACCGAATAGCTGATTTCATGCCGTAATTGAGCGGATTTGGGCAATTTCTGTTGAATTTTCATAATCCACCAATCAGTGCGCTTCCAAACATAAAAAATATAATATAAAATACCTGCAAAAATGGCATATCTACAAAAAATGAGTATAAAAGCAACGACCCAAGCGGTCATTAAGCCGTAGTCTTTACCAATGGTTTCGATAATAGGTTGCATATTTTTCTAATTTTTTAGTTGTTTAAAATTACTTTTTCTGACATTCGTATAACAAAATTATAAGCCTATTTCGATGTAAGAATGGGTAATTCAATCAACAGCTTTTAAAGTTCAATCAACAACCAAGAATATTCGTATTTTTAAATTAGGCAAATTTTATTCGGGCAAAAAACGGTATTAATACAAATTAAGTCTTCCTTTTATTATAAAAAAATAACTATTTAAATCAAAAAAAGTTTGATTATAAAATTGATTAACTAATTGATTATCATTATTTTATAAATCTTGTTTTCGGAAAAAATTTAGTGATATGTGCATATACATTACTGAGGGGTGTTTGTTGAAAGATTCTTGTCGTTGATTGAAAAAAAACGAATGTTTCAATAATTTTTATAATTTTTGTATTCGCTAACAATTTGTTTGTTTCTTATATATAAAAAAATATATTATTTTTAAGTTATAAACTATGAATATACTTAAAATTCCTTCTCGTGATTTAACGAATATCGTTTTACAACTGCTTTTTTGGTTTTTCCAATTAGCATTTGTCGGTGCGATAGCATCTTCTTTTTTACATGGTTGGGATTTATTGTTGCGTGTAGCGTTTGTTTCCTTTTTAAATGCAGTCGTATTTTATACATTTCTTTTTCAACTGATACCAAAATTAGCAGAAAAGGAAAAATTTAGGGCATTTATACAATGGGCTATTTTAGTCTTAATTATTGTTATTGTATTTCGCTATAATGTTGAGCTATATTTTAGAAATGATTTGCCTGATAATATAGTGAAACGACCTATTTATATACAAATATTGTTGGTGCTACTTCCTTTTTTATTTACGGCAGGTGCTGCGGGGTTGATTCGCTTGATTTTGTCGCGCATGGATTCCGAAAAGCAATTGTCTGATTTAACACTTTTGCAAACGCAAACGGAACTTAAATTTTTAAGAGCGCAAATCAATCCACATTTTTTATTTAATACTATCAATAACATTTACGCGCTTGCAGTTGAACAATCGCCTCAAACGCCTTCCGTTATTTTACAACTTTCTGCATTACTTCGTTATATGTTGTATGAAAGTAGTGAGCATAAAGTTTTGATAAGCAAGGAGATACAAATGGTTCAAACACTAATAAGTTTATATAATCTAAAATATGAAGAAAGTTTGAATATAAAATTAACTCAAAATATTAATGAGGCTAAACAGCTTCGGGTAGTTCCCTTGATGTTTGTTAATTTGGTAGAAAATTCTTTCAAACATAGTGGCATTGGCGATGTAAATGAGGCTTGGATAAATATTAGCCTCAAAGAGGAAGCGTCTTTTTTATGTTTTGAAATTGAAAATACGAAGTTAGCTGTTTGGACTGATGCAAAACCTTTTGGCGGTATTGGGACAGCTAACCTACGCCGACAATTAGACTTAAACTATTCAACTTCATACTATTTAGATATTAAAGAAAATGAGATTTTATATAAAATTATCCTAAAAATACCCATTGAATAATGACTGCTATTACTCGTCATTTGCGTTGCATTGTGGTGGAAGATGAATATCCTGCAATGCGCCTATTACAAAATTTTATTGGGCGCATACCTGATTTAATACTCGTTAATTCGTTTAAAAATGCGGTGGCTGTCCCTCAATTCTTGATGGAAAATACTATTGATATTTTATTTTTAGATATACAAATGCCTTTTTTATCAGGAACAGATTTGTTACGCCAAATTGATAATAAACCTGCCACAATTTTTACGACTGCAAATCCTCAATATGCAGTAGAGGCGTTTAATCTTGATGTGGTGGATTATTTAGTAAAACCTTTTTCGTTTGAAAGGTTTGAAAAAGCGGTTGCGAAAGCAATTGATTATCATACATTTAAGGCAATTTTAACCGAAACAACTATGAGTAATACCCCTCAGTACCTAAGTATTAAATCAGATTACAAAACGATAAAAATTTTTTTCGATGAAATTTTATACATTGAAGGTTTGAGCGAATATGTACGAATTATCACAAGTCAAAAGTCATTTGTTACACTGATTGCTATGAAAGATTTGGAAGAACAATTAGCGCAAAGAGGTTTCACACGCATACATAAATCATTCATTATTAATGATTCAAAAGTGCGAAGTGTTTCTAATAAACAAATTATTATGCAAAACGGCATTGAAATACCTGTGGGAAGGGTGTATAAAGGAAATATTGGTAAATTCATTAAAGCAAGGTAAATCTCAATAATTTGTTAGGGTTCATTCGCTAATTTATGCTTATACTTTTCAAAGATGGTGAAAAAAGTAATTCTTTGGTTGGTTTGACCACTCATGAAAAAATCACAAAATTACTTGACTAAAAGATACCCCTCAGTATGTTCACTATCGCAAAAGTGAGCTACTACGAATAACAAAAAGCGGCTTAACATTATTGGTTAAGCCGCTTTTTGTTGTTTATGGCGTATGCCAAAAATCATAAATAAAAAATAACTATATTTTATAAAAAAATATAAAAAATACTAAAATTGTAGTAATTTTATAGGTTTCAACACTTT
>JACCEC010615755.1_pt1 | contig 11562 bp, 10 predicted proteins | sample 7450121 | NCBI WGS metagenome assembly JACCEC01 (sample SAMN15323455, study PRJNA562643) | freshwater metagenome | isolation source: river surface water | place: USA:Blue River Watershed | collected 2017-08-18 | reverse complement strand
TATTGTCCCTTGAAGAGTTGGATAAAGATGGATTTTAGACTTAGAGTTCAGATATTCTGAAACCTAAACTCTAAAATCCATGTTTGGATTACTGTTTAGGCGAAGGGGTTAGCAAACAGCAGAACCAGAGAAACGACCAGACCGTAAATCGTAAGTGCTTCCATGAAGGCCAAACTTAACAGTAAAGTCCCACGAATTTTACCTTCTGCTTCGGGTTGACGGGCAATCCCTTCCACTGCTTGACCAGCAGCAATCCCTTGACCAATTCCAGGGCCGATCGCGCCTAAACCAATAGCTAAAGCAGCAGCAACAACGGAAGCAGCAGCAATCAGTGGATTCATGATGATTTTCTTCCTTCTAAATACAAAAGAGTTAACAAACAATCAGTTAGACAAAATGTGAAATCAATCCCTATCAGCATTTATCAAACTCGGAGATTTGAAGAAAACAATTTTCTTCTTTGTCCTGTTATCAATGCCTGATTCGTTTAATGGATTGGAGTCCCCAAAACGTTATTTTACCAATAAAGGGGATCAAGTTTAACCCAACAGAACATTTTGAAAAAATCAAGATCTAAGAAAAGAAATCTTAAAGGGTTTATTTCCTTTCTTAGTCGTGATGTTCTCCTCCGTGTCCTTCTAGGGCTTCACCAATATAGTTTGCTGCCAGTGTCGCAAAAATTAGCGCTTGAATGGCACTCAAGAATAACCCTAAAACCATCAGTGGCAGAGGAATAAACAGAGGTACCAGGAATACCAACACGGCCACCACCAGTTCATCCGCCAAAATGTTACCAAACAAACGGAAACTCAAAGAGAGGGGTTTGGTAAAATCTTCAATCACCCGGAAGATGGCGAGAAACGCAATCGGCTGGGCGTAATCTGCAAAATAACCGACGAGGCCTTTTTTGCTGATTCCTGCGTAGAAATACGCTAAAGAGGTTAACAGGGCTAAGGCTACTGTGGTATTGATATCGCTGGTGGGAGCGGCTAATTCTCCTGAAGGCAGTTCGATGACCTTCCAAGGGATTAACGCACCTGACCAGTTAGAGGCAAAGATGAATAAGAACAGTGTTCCAATGAAGGGAACCCAAGGACGATATTCTTTTTCCCCGATTTGGTCTTTTGCCAGGTTGCGAATGAATTCTAGGGCATATTCCATAAAATTCTGCATCCCAGTGGGAATTCGCTGGACGTTGCTGCTGGCTAACACTGAAATTAGGATCAGCAAACCGATGACAAACCACGAGGTCAGAAAAATCTGACCATGCAGTTTTAAACCGCCGACTTCCCAATAAAAGTGTTTGCCAACTTCCAAACTGGCGAGGGGGAGAGGATTGAAGGTGTTTAAGACAGTCAGCATTTCCATGTCCGTAGGTTTCCTCTACAGATTGAGGACTGGAGGATTCCGAAAACCGATCTATTTTGGCTTAGAGGTGAGGGTTGTCATGAGGACATAGGACAAAAGGGCGACTTTGTAGGTGAGAAATCCTAAGAAAATCGGTAAAATCTGGAGTTGATGCCAGCGAGTGGCTAGAATCAGTAAACCCGCTAGAATTAAAATCCGATTCTGGCTTAGTTTTTTCTTCTCTCTACCCAGTTTTTCCACATCTTGCCCCAGCATTCGCAAGTAAACAATGCCTACGCTGGCCCCGATTAAATAGTTGCAAGCAACTTCTAGGGAGTAAAAACAGCAAACCGTAATAAAAATTACCCCCATTGCTACGAGTGTCATCCAGAGCAACTGACGTTGCAATTGATAAAACTCCTGCATAGAAGGGTCGGGTTCTACAGCAAGCTTAGACCCGGATTTAACTGTTTCCTCTGCGTTTGTCATAGTTACTGGGACAAGTTCACCTATTTTTAGTTCAGCCACAACTGACTCATCCGCTCCTAAAAGCGGGCAGTTCTAACTTTCCCCAAGTTCACGCACAGGCGCATAACACGCTCTGTAAGCCACAATGAATAATATCACGTTGTGGTGACAGAACTTAAAATAAATTTAATAGGCCAGTAGATGATCAAGTAGGGTGCGTAAGCGCGGCGCACGCACCCCCCAAAACTTAATTCCCCAACGCCGCTTGAATCTTTTGTTTAAGAGTCGTCACAACCTCTTCAATGGCGATTTCTTGGGAGTTGTGGGTGGAACGTTCTACCCATTCCACCTTACCGGATTTAATCGAACGTCCCGTTACAATTCGATAGGGGATGCCAATCAGATCCGCATCTTTGAATTTTACCCCCGCCCGTTCATCTCGGTCATCGAGTAAGGTTTCAATTCCCGCTTGGTTTAATTCGGTATACAGTTTTTCGGCAATTTCCACCTGTTGAGTATCGGTAATATTAGGAATCACAATAATCGCTTGATAAGGTGCGATCGCCACAGGCCAAATTATCCCATCTTTATCATAGGATTGTTCAACGGCCGATTGGGCTAACCGAGACACCCCAACTCCATAACATCCCATCACTAAGGGTAATTCTTCTCCCTGTTCATTGGTGAAAGTTGCCCCCATGGCTTGAGAATATTTAATTCCTAGTTGGAAAATATGACCGACTTCAATTCCTCTAGCACTCTGTAAAATTTGGCTGGGATCATGTACCGCGCGATCGCCTTTTTGGGCTTTTCTAATATCAACAATAATTTGAGGTAAGGTAAATTCTTGACCCCAATTTGCCCCAACAACATGATATCCTGATTCATCCGCTCCGGTGACAAAATTCTTTAATTCAACGGCGGTTTGATCGACTATTCGGATAAATTTTGAGGAGACCCCCCACGTCCCCCCCTTACCAAGGGGGGGTGTGGTGTTGTCATTCCCTGTATTAGTAGCAGAGGGTGTGGTGTTGTCATTCCCTGTATTATTAGCGGGGGGTGTGGCGCTCTCATTCCCCCCCTTACCAAGGGGGGGCGTAGGGGGGGTAATATAACTATCTTCTAAATTCGGAGAAATATAGCCTAATGGTAACGGTTTTGCTGCCCATTTTTGTTGCGCCTCTTCATCAGGAACCGTTAAGGATAATATGGTTTTTGCATTAAATTCAGACGCTAATTTTGTTAATTCATTTTGTAATTTAACGTCATTAACTTCCTGATCTCCCCGAATACTGACTAACACTAAAACCGTTGTGCCATTATCATAAACCACTTGATAGAGAACATTTTTAACAATTTGGGTCGGGGAACATTTGAGAAACTTGGCTAAGGTTTGAATGGTGTTAGTATTGGGGGTTTCTAACTTTTGATATTCGGTAAAACTAGAAGGTTCAGTATCAGGAGGAAGGGATACGGCTTTTTCAGTATTAGCAGCATATTTACCATCTTCAGTATAGAGAACTTCATCTTCTCCGGCTTCCGCTAAGACCATAAATTCTTGAGAACCTGACCCGCCAATAGCTCCAGAATCAGCTTCTACAGCCCGATATTGTAACCCACAACGACGTAACATATTACGATAAGCTTGATCCATCTCTCGATAAGTTTTTTTCAAACTTTCCTCATCGCTATGGAAAGAATAGCCATCTTTCATAATAAATTCTCGTCCCCGCATTAACCCAAACCGAGGGCGAATTTCATCTCTAAATTTGGTTTGAATTTGATATAAATGTAGAGGTAATTGTTGATGGGAACGGATCATATCTTTCGCAACAGTGGTGATCACTTCCTCATGGGTTGGCCCTAATGCTAATTCCCGTTTGCGGCGGTCAGTCAGGGAAAACATAATTCCCTCGGCTTTCGTGTAGGTATCCCAACGACCTGACTCTCGCCAAAGTTCTGAAGGTTGGACTTGGGGAAGCAGACATTCTTGGGCGCCGGTGGCGTTCATTTCTTCTCGAACAATTTGGGAGACTTTTTGCAAAACCCGCCACATCAAGGGAAGATACGCATAAATTCCACTTCCGATGCGTCGGATATATCCCGCCCGGACTAATAGTTTATGACTGGGAATTTCTGCTTCTTTGGGATCTTCCCGCAGAGTGACAAATAGCATTTGAGACAGTCGCATTTTGTTGAGTTTCCTAAAATTAAAGACCAATTTATGATTATTGCAGAATTGTGGTCATTTTAGCTCTAAAAAATAAAGATCAATCCCTGTAGGGGCGAGGTCTCCTCGCCCATCATCTGATTTAAGTTTAAATCGTTATTTTTTTAAGGTGATTTTTGATTTAATTATTTTTAAATTTCACTAGATTCATTAATTTTAGGAGGAAATACTTTAGTTAAATTTAAGATTACATCAGAGAAACAAGGTAACGTTACAGACTCATTGGGTAAATAAATCGATTTATTCCGATAACCAAACTCCCCTTTTAAGTTTTGATAGGGTTCCCGATAACATTCTAAGCAAAAATCAACTAAGTTAAATATCCAATAATGGGTAATATTATTTTCAGCATAAACGGATAACTTGGTGATTTGATCATAGTCTAAAGAAGAATCAGCAATTTCAATTAACAGTAAAATATCTTCCGGGTGAGGATGACTGCTTAAATAGTCATCTTCTTTGTTTTTAAGAATCACTAAGTCTGGTTCAGGTTCACTATAGTTAGATAAAAGAATCGGATCTTGACCTTGTAACGTTGCCAGCTTGCCAATTAAATCAGCTAATTCCCTTGCTAACCGTCTATTGACAGTAGCGTGAAGCATCCCTTTTGCTGCCATTTCAATCACTTCTCCGCAAATTAATTCAACTTTATCATTTTCTTCAAAAAAGCCTAACTGAGTTAGACGGTGATAGTCTTCGATGGTGAATTTTTTAACGGTTGCGATCGCCATATCTTAAATATCAATAATAATTTTAAGTGTATTATAGCAATTCTCATTTTACCAGATGAAAGGAATTAAACGCGAGGTATTGTTCTGATAGTCTTGATAGTTGGGATATTTTTCTGACATGGTTTTTTCTTTTTGAAAAATACGTTGTAAATAAATAATCAGAACTAACCCTGGAACAATATACCCCCAAGGAGAACCTGCAACAATGGCAAAACTGAGATAACGTAATAAATCTCCAAAATAGTTAATATTCCGAGAAAACCGCCAAATATTATCTTGTACTAACCCTTCACCATATTGTTTTGCTGTTAATTTTTGTACATCCGCTACTGCATTAATTAAACTGCCAAAATAAAATAGAGGGATAGCAATAGTAACGGTTATAAAAGAAATTGGGTTAGGATTAATAAAGGCTAAATAACCGGGTAAGGAGTATAAAAAACCAATAACAATTAAAGCAGAAATAAATCCTGATACTCCTACAGGTTCAGTAAACAAAACTTTTGCCCGTTGGGGATAAAACCATTGTTCAATTAACCACCATAAACAATAACTAATATGTAAACATAAATAAATGACTTGTCGCCAGTCATGAATTCCTAAAATTAAGGCAAGACCAATCAATAGAATAATCGTTGTGGTTTTAGCAAGATTAATTGCGGTTAATGCGGTGATTGTAAACTGGGGATTACTTGTATTATTCATTATCATTAATGATGAGTTGAGTGAGTAGAATTCTAGGAGTTTAGAAAGCAAACCCAAGGCACAAGAGGGTTTGCTTTTTTAACCCTACAATAAACTATTATAATCTTGACACAAAAGATTGATTAAAAGACTTCTGCTCCTTCAATTTTTTTAATATTTTGCAGTTTTGCAGATTCTCCACAGGTGCGAGGAGTCGGTAACATTTTACCGGGGTTCGCTAAACCTTTGGGGTTAAAAACTGCTCTCACCCATTGCATGGTTTCTAAATCAATTTCGTTGAACATTTGAGGCATATAGCATTTTTTATCTGCACCAATACCATGTTCACCCGATAGACTTCCTCCTACTTCCACGCAGATTTTTAGAATTTCACCGCCTATTTCTTCAACTGTTTCTAACGCCCCCGGAACAGAATTATCATATAAAATTAAAGGATGTAAGTTTCCATCTCCTGCATGAAAAACATTGGCAATGGAATAACCGTATTTTTCACTTAACCCTTCAATTTCTTTTAAAACATACGCCATTTTTGTCCGAGGAATTACGCCATCTTGTACATAATAATCCGGGCTGACATGACCTGCGGCGGCGAATGCGGCTTTGCGTCCTTTCCAAATTTTTAATCGATCTTCGGGGTTACTAGCTGTCGTAATATTTCGGGCACCATTTTTTTTGCAAATTTCAGCAACTCTTTGTTTATTTGTATCAACTTCTACTTGTAAACCATCTAGTTCAACGAGTAAAATTGCTCCAGCATCACGGGGATATAAACCAATTTTTACGACATCTTCAACCGCATTAATACTGAGATTATCCATAATTTCCATTCCCCCTGGAATAATCCCCGAACTGATAATATCAGAAACTGAAGATCCAGCGGCTTCTAAGTTCGTAAAATCAGCTAATAAAACACAAATTGATTCCGGTGCTTTCAGAATTCTTAAGGTGATCTCCGTAGCAATACCTAATGTTCCTTCTGAACCGACAAATAATCCGGTTAAATCATATCCTGGCATTTCAGGAATATTACCGCCAATATCGACAATAGAACCATCAGGCGTAACGATTTTTAAGCCTAAAATATGATTGGTTGTAACTCCATATTTTAAACAATGAACCCCCCCGGAATTTTCAGCAACATTTCCCCCAATAGAACAAATAATTTGGCTAGAAGGATCAGGAGCATAATAAAAACCTGCTCCACTAACAGCTTGTGTCACCCAATTATTAATGACTCCAGGTTGGACAATTACTTGTTGATTTTCTAAGTCAATATGCAGGATTTTTCGCATTAAAGCGGTGACAATTAACACGCAATCTTCAACAGGTAAAGCACCGCCAGAAAGTCCGGTTCCCGCGCCTCTAGCGACCCAAGGAATTGAATTGCGATCGCAAATTTTAATAACTTCTGCTATTTCTTCTGTGGTTTTAGGAAGTACGACTAAAGCCGGACGTTGACGATAGCTGGTCAGTCCATCACATTCATAAACCAGTAATTCTTCGCGGCGTTGAATGACTCCTTTTTTACCTACAACCGTTTCAAATTGTTGAATTAAAGGTTGCCAGTTTCGGGTTTGTTGTGATTTTTGATTCAGCATAGGAATAACGATAAGAATAACTGCGGGTATTTTATATTGTATCGCTTTTAGGTCAAGTTTTTACAACGGCTCTTTTATATTTGTTGGGAGATCTATAATCAATTCACATCCTTCTGCTTCGCTGGAGTTATAGGAAAGCACATGATCTTAATTCCATAGAATGATATAATAATTGTTAGAGACAAGATGGGTAAAGGTTGATACTCAAGCTGAGATAAAATCCTTGAATGTGTGCCACAAATACAAATAATTTATAAAGCAATGCCATCAATATTAAGTTTTAAGTTTCTGGTCGTCTTTTCGGTAGGGTAGATCATGAATTAAAGAATTCCCTAGATTTACATGAGCTTTTATTTCTGGTAAACTCGACATAACACATCTACTCAGGTCTCTCAACATCTCATGGTGCATAAAGTATTAATGACAAAAAGATATAACTTTTTGAAAGCTAATACAATATTTAAAAATCTACAGGAATCATCTTAACCCCCTGTCTGTATTTGTGTATTATTACCCTGCTTTAATGTAAGTTTGCAAGTTTTTTCCAGATTAACTCAATGACAATCGATGATGTACTGTTAGTTTTTAATGCGATGCTGCCTAAGCCCTTGACTCGTCTCCAAGAGCTAATTTTGCGACAAACATGGGAGGGTAAAACCTACAACATTATTGCTCAGGAAGCATACTATGGGCCAGAACGAGTGCGGAAAGTTGCGGCTGAGTTGTGGGTTTTATTGAGTCAAGTGTTGAATGAACCCATCAATAAAGTCAACTTTCGCAAGAAATTAGAGCCTCGTGAAATTACCTTTGCGCAACGGCAATTAATCCGGCAAAATTCCTCCTTAAACAATGTCAATCGTAAAATATCTCTGGAATTTCCTGACGGCCCTTTATCCGTCAATTCCCGTTTCTATATTTTCCGTCCACCTGTTGAGGAACTGGCTTTTAGAGAAATAATGGAGCCCGGTTCTGTTCTGCGGATTAAAGCGCCTCAAAACATGGGAAAAAGTTCATTATTGTTAAGAATTTTAGCTTATGCTCAGGAGTTAAACTATCAAACAATTAGCATTGATTTTAATCAAGCTGAAGAAAATTTATTTACAGACTTAAATCGTTTTTTACGTTGGTTATGTGCTAACGTTAGCCATAGTTTAGGTTTAGAATGTCAATTAGAAAACTATTGGGATGAAGATATTGGCAGTAAAGTCAGTTGTACGATTTATTTTCAAAGTTATATTCTTAAAAATACACAACGCCCGATTATTTTATCCTTGAATGAAGTCAATCGAATTTTTGAATATGCTGAACTGGCTAAAGAATTTTTTCCGATGCTGCGAGTTTGGTATGAAGAAGCCCGGAAAATCGAAATTTGGAAAAAACTTCGTTTAATTGTGACTTATTCTACAGAAATTTATGTACCCTTGAACTTAAATCAATCTCCCTTTAATATTGGATTACCGTTAAGTTTACCTTATTTTACCTATGAACAAGTCAAAGAACTTGCTAAATGTTATCAATTAGATTGGGCAGGGGATTCAGAAATTGAACAGTTAATGGCAATAGTTGGAGGACATCCGTATTTAGTGCAGTTAGCGTTCTATCATCTTGTGTCTATCTCAACTCCATCATTGTGTGGGAGTCATCCGTCTGTATCGCCACCTGAATGTGATTGTCATCTCAATCCTAAAGTCCAATTTGAACAACTGCTGGAACAAGCCCCCACAAATGCTGGAATCTATAAAAATCATCTTCGCGGTTTGTTGCTTTTTCTGGAGAACAATCCCGAATTGAAAGCCGCATTTAAACAAGTTATTCAACAAAACGGCTCCAATAAAATTGATTCAACTTTAGCTTATAAATTAGACAGTATGGGTTTAATAGTATTTAAGGGTGATCAACTTGAACCGAGTTGTGAACTGTATCGTCGTTATTTTCAAGAACAATTTTAGAAATGTCCTAACTTTTTGAGTAGTGATCTAAGTTAATAATATATCTCCCATTTTGACTCAGAAAAAAAGCCACCCGATGGGGTGGCGAAGAAAAACTGAGGTGTAATTCAATCAGAATTAACAATCGTAATAGAGGGCAAACTCGTAGGGAGTAGGACGTAACCGAGTGGGGTTAACTTCGTTATCGAGTTTGTAGGAAATCCAGTTGGAAATAAAGTCTTCCGTGAAAACGCCCGGTTCAGTTAAGAAGGCGTGATCCTGCTCCAACGCTTCCAACGCTAATTCCAAAGAACCTGGGGTTGAAGGAATCTTGCGTAGTTCTTCAGGGCTGAGGTCATAGATGTCCACATCCAAAGGCTCACCGGGATCAATTTGGTTTTTAATCCCATCAAGTCCTGCACAGAGCATAGCCGCAAAAGCCATATAGGGGTTAGCGGTCGCATCGGGACACCGGAACTCTAAGCGTTTGGCTTTGGGGTTGTTTCCAGACAGAGGAATCCGTACAGAAGCCGAACGGTTACCTTGAGAGTAAGCCAAGTTTACCGGAGCTTCAAACCCAGGAACTAAGCGTTTGTAGGAGTTGGTACTGGGGTTAGTGAAAGCCAACAAAGCCGGAGCGTGTTTGAGAATTCCGCCGATGTACCACAGCCCCATATCGCTGAATCCAGCATATTTATCCCCTGCGAACAGAGGTTTACCATCTTTCCATATAGATTGGTGAGTGTGCATCCCAGACCCGTTATCGTTAAAAATGGGTTTGGGCATAAACGTGATGGTGCGACCGTATTTTTTACCGACGTTTTTGATCACATATTTGTAGATCATCAAATTATCGGCGGCTTCAATCAGCGTTCCAAATTTGAAACCGAGTTCACACTGTCCACCCGTAGCCACTTCATGGTGATGTTTTTCAATGGGAACCCCGCATTTTGCCATGGTTAACAACATTTCGGTACGGATATCTTGGAAAGTATCCGTAGGTGCAACGGGGAAATACCCTTCTTTGTAACCGGGTTTGTAAGCTAAGTTTCCACCCGCTTCTTCCCTTCCAGAGTTCCAACGACCTTCAACCGAATCAACATAGTAATAGCCACAATGTTGAGTTTGGTCGAAGCGAACATCATCAAAAATGAAAAATTCTGCTTCCGGGCCAAAGAAGGCTGTATCGCCAATTCCAGTTGAAATTAAATAATCAATCGCTTTCTGGGCAATCACACGGGGACAACGATTGTAGGGTTCCCCCGTGCGGGGTTCTTTAATACTACAAATAATGCTCAGTGTGGGTTCTGCCATAAAGGGATCGATCCAAGCGGTTTTTGGATCTAACACCATTGACATATCAGATTCGTTAATGGCTTTCCAACCGCGAATACTAGAACCATCAAACGGTACACCATCTGTAAAGGAGGATTCATCGATTTGGCTGTTGTGTACCGTTAGATGCTGCCAGGTTCCTAGCATATCCACGAATTTCAGGTCAATCATTTGAATCCCTTGGTCTTCGATCATCGACAAGACCTCTTGGGCAGTCTCAGGCATGAATGAATATCTCCTCAAAAATATTGATTATCTCTGAAGGGCTTGACAGTTTGTCTGTCAAAGCAACTGGCTGATCATAGTGACTCAGATTGATTAAGTTTTGTATTGAGTGTTACAATACAGCACGTCGCGGCTTCAGAATAATTGAAAGATATTATAAAGGAGATAGCCTTCATGCGAGACGCCGTTACAAGCTTAATAAAAAATTACGACAGAACCGGTCGCTATTTGGATCGAGAAGCCATCGATCAACTGAAGTCCTATTTTTCAACAGGTACAGCCAGAGTTCAAGCAGCTGCTGTGATCAATAGCAATGCGGCTACTTTGGTCAAACAAGCTGCTTCGACTTTATTTGATCAAGTCCCTGAGTTAATTCGTCCGGGTGGCAATGCTTACACGACTCGTCGTTATGCAGCTTGTTTACGGGATATGGACTATTATCTGCGTTATGCGACCTATGCGCTGGTCGCTGGGGATATGGATGTTTTAGATGAACGGGTACTCCAAGGGTTACGGGAAACTTACAATTCTTTAAATGTTCCTGTTGGCCCTACCGTGTTTGGCATCGGAATTCTAAAAGATTTAGTTGCTGAACAAGTTGCCTCCGCAGGTCTGCCTACGGGTGATTATTTAGAACAACCTTTTGATCATTTAATCCGAGAATTGGGTGAACAGGATATTTAATCCTTCACTTAATCTTTTTCGCGATTCCAATGCAATCGCGCTCTTTCAATTGGGCGCGAACTAATCCGGGTTACTCCTGGGATTCAGATGAACTACTGTTATTTGTCTGTCAGGGGTTTCTAGGATGATGCCATTTTTATGATCATTTTTACTCGTCGGGATAGACATCTCCCCCATTCCCAATCAAGGACTTGGGGGGATAAAATCCTGAATCTAGGGTGTCTTAACAGGGTGTTAAAATTCGTCTAATCGACCCCAAACCAGACAGGTTCTAAGATTGTCTTGGGTAATATTTTGATGAAAATATTCTG
>JACCEC010886964.1_pt1 | contig 11563 bp, 5 predicted proteins | sample 7450121 | NCBI WGS metagenome assembly JACCEC01 (sample SAMN15323455, study PRJNA562643) | freshwater metagenome | isolation source: river surface water | place: USA:Blue River Watershed | collected 2017-08-18 | reverse complement strand
TATTAACTTGCTAAATTCTTGCCTCGTTTCATCTATATATAAAATCAACTTGCTAAATTCTTGCCTCGTTTCATCTATATATAAAATCAACTTGCTAAATTCTTGCCTCGTTTCATCATTATATCTTTTATAGATATAGCCGATGTAACTTTTGAAAATTCTCTTTTCTTTGATTGTTCTATTAATTCCATTTCATTTTTAGAGCATTCATATATTGGAGGAAACCCACCATTTGGTTTATTCTCATTATCCATATTATTATATATAATTATTAAGTATTTTTTAAATTATTAACTAATTAATCAAAAGATATTGTAAATTTAGATATTTGTTCACTTATTTTTTTAATTTTTTTTTTATTATTAATATTTTCATTTGTTAATTCTTTTTTATTATCTTTAAGATTTATTTTTTCATTTTCATTAACTATCACTTTATTATTATCACTTTCGCATTTTTCACAATTATTATCATCATTATCATTATCATTATCACTATCACTATTAATATCACTATCACTATTAATATCACTAATACTATTATTGTCATCTTCACTATCTTCTCCGTTTTCTTTTGTATATTTAATCATATGATTCAAACAACAACATCTTCCTTTATTTTTGCAAGAATATTTTATGAATTCGTTTTCTTTTAATTCTTCAACATAATTAATATATAATAATCTATGCAATGCTAATTTTTTTCCTCTGAAATAAAAATTTATATATGGGCTCTTATTTGCTTTTATATTTGCGACAAAACCATCCCATAATGTGCATTGTTTTCCAAAAACTGATTTATTTATATGTTTTGTAATTCGCATAATATCTCTATATGTAAATTTTTTGGATGATTCTATATTTTTTAATTGTAATGATGTTAATTCAGATAATATCTTTTTTTTCTTACTCGACGACATAATGTAATATATTATATATTATATTAAGTTATTTATTATATATTATATTAAGTTATTTATTTAAAAAAAATAATCTCAATTACATCAGGAACATATTTTAATTCTCCTATTTTTGGTTCATTTAAATAATAAGTTAAACGTATATTAATTGTTTTCTTATTATTTTTATATTTATCTGTATCATTTATTACTTTACCATTTTCAAAGACTATTAATATTTTATTAGAATCATTATAAACAACTATTGGTATTGATGGATTTAATATGCTCATTATAAATAATTCAACATAACCATCTGTAACTGTATTATTATCTGCTGCAACTTTAACTATATAATTTATTAAATATTTAGATTTCTTTTTCATATTAAAATGATTTGATAAATCTTTATCTATTATATTTTTACTTGATTCTAATGATAAAAATTCAATAACATTACCTCTAAAATATGATGATAATTCTGTTTGTAATGGTGAATAGTAACCTAAATTCTTTGATTCAATATCATTATATTCATTTTGCATCCAATAAAATCCATTTACATATGCTCTATAATAACTCATATTATTCATAATTATCTTTTGTGTATAATATTCTTTCATATCTTGTAATGCATAATCCTCATTTATTTGTTGATAATTTGAATCTATTTGTTTTCCTATCTTCTTCTTACCAATTTCAGGTATATTATCTTTACCAAATATATCAGCTAATATCTTTTTAACATTACTTCCTGAACTTCTTATAATTGTTTGTGATGGTCTTTCTGTATATGTATTATAATCAACTATATCTGATACAAAATAATCTCCTATTCTTAATATTTCATATGCTTTTCTGTCATTAGTTGCTAATTCTTCACTCATTCTATTGATAAATTTAATAATTTCATTAATAGTTATACTCATATAACATCCAGTTTTAGTCCAATGACAATGTATATTATCATTACAAATGTCTTTTTGTTTATTTACATTACATGAAACACGGTCATTATTAATTTCATAATCTTTAACATCTGGTAATTGTTTAGATATGTGTAATAATTTATCATATTTACCACCAGTTTGAATTGTTCCTTCTATTCCATCTGAAATACCATCAATATTATAATCACCACCATATTGTCTAATATTACTTAATTCTTCAGATAATCCAGCTGAATCAATATTCTCAATATTTTTAACTTCTTCTTTTTCTTCTTTTACTTCTACTTCTCTAATTTCTTTTACTTCTCTAATTTCTTCTTCATCATCTTGAGCAGCTTTTTCATCTACTTCGATTTGAGCTAACTCATCTTCTCTTACACCTTTCTTATCTACAATCTTCTTGTATTTTTGATATAATTCTTTATCTACTAATTTATATAAAATTAATCTAATGTTATCTACTTTTTCTTCATAAGATAATTTAGTAGAATTTATAATTTTAGTAATCTTTTCTTTTAATGAATTGTTTTCTAATTTATTTAAATATGATGAAAATTCTAATCTGAATAATTCATAACTTTCACTAAGAAATTCATCCATATTAACATCTAATACTCTCTTATCTGCTTTTGTATTAAACTTTCTCTTAATAATTTCATTATCTATTTTATCTAAAATTGGTTGATTTTCATAAAATAATCCTAAATTTTCTATATCACTCTTTGACATTTTAACTTCTGTAATTGGTACTGTATCATTTGTCAAAGTTACTAATGCATTAATTAAATATTTATCACCTTCCATTTTATCATAGTATACACCGACTGGTTTTACTGGCACTGTTTCTTTACTTAAATCAAATACTTCTTTGAGATTTTTAAAAGTTGTTTTAAAGTCTTGTATGTATTTTTCTATTGATTTAACTATTTGAATTTGATATAATGCACCAGATGGTCTAACTGGTATTATAGTATTATTTTCTAATACAAAGAATTTAGTTTTATTTCTACTATCTACTACTTGATACTTTATAGAATGTTCTTTTGATTTAATATTCATTAAATGATAATACATCTCATGAGCAACTGGAGCAGAATCTTTATAAATAATCTTATCTATAAATGAACCTTTGCAGTTATGTGAATAAAAATCACTTAATTGTTTTACTATATTTGTCTTTTCATTTTTGTATTCAAATACTTTTGTAACATCTAATGTCTTCTCACTTTCATCTAATTTTTTAACTAATACAATTGGATAATAATTTTTACCTTCTTTTACTAAAAATACATTCTTTCTATCTGGTGATGTTAAAGAATATATATCTTCTATGTTTTGACATAATATATTAAAATCTTCTCTAACTCTTTCTCTTTCAAATGTCTTCTTAATAACTATAGTTTTCTTTTGAAACATAATAATATTTAATCCACTATTATGAAGAACTTTTGGAATTGATATAAGATTATTAAATAAATCATAATCTAACTTATTGTTTGTTTTAATAAATTTAATAAAATTTTCTTTATCTCCAAATTGTGTTTTAATATCACCATTATTTAATGATGTATATATTTGTTCTGACCTATCTTTATCTAATGCATCTAATATTTTCTTTACAATAGTTTCTACATCAATATCTAAACATGTTGAAATTGCATTTAAGAATGGATATGATGTTTGAACTGAACCATATTTAAAAAAGAAACCATTATTAGATGTTTTGCTTAAATAATGTTGTTTAATAAACTTATCACGACTATTAATTATGTTAAAAAAGAAATCTATGTATTTTGGTAATAAACCAAATCTTCCTTCTTGTATTTTATTAGTATCTTGTAAAATATATAATTTTTCCATTAATGATGCATCTGATTGCATTTTCTCTTCTTTTTCTGTTTTAGTTTTTTTATCACCTTCTACACCCTTACATTGTGAATATAAATTTTGTTTAGATTCATTTTTAGATGCTTCTGGGTCTTTAATAAAACAACAAGGCATACAATGTCCATATGGATTTCTACAACGTGATAAAAAGCCAACATAAAAGTGTTTACCATTTACTTCTGGGTCGCAAGTATAATGAATTTCATTTCCTGTTGGTTCTCCATCCGTATTGAATTCTGCAAACTTTAAACTTTTTAAAACTACTTCTTCTTTCTTACCAGTCTTATCATTTTTAACCATAACACGTTTTTCAAAATCACCAGTCTTTTTATTTTGTTTATAACCTAATTTTAATAATTCTGCCATATTTTCTGCTGTAAATTGACTTGGTCTTCTTCTCTTTTCATCACCACTATTTTGACAACAACGTGACCATTGTGATTGACCTTCTTCTGGTTTATAACCAATACGTTGTTTATCTACTTTAGCCATTTGTTTGATATTCTTTGTATCTTCTGATTCTTGAACTAAATCCATAACTTTATTTCTTCTCTTGGCAATTTTAGTTAATTCTTTTAATTTTTCTTTTAATTTTTGTCTTTCAGGTTTTTTGTATAAATATGTTTCTATGTATAAATATAATAATATACACATAAAATGTGTTATTCTGTCTAATTGTGCTTTATTACGAGCACCAGCAACTCTTATTTTATATTTATCTCTTTGTTTACCTTGAATATCAACTGTAATACCTGGTGATTTGTATTTTGGTAAATTTTCTAATTTCTTAAGAATTCTTCTGCTCTTTTTAATATTTGGATATCTTGCTTTGACTCTTTCTATTTCTTCTAATGCATAATCTTCTGTTATATTAAATTGTTTGCCAATTTCATTTGCTAACATTTTATCAGTAACTTCATAATTTCTTATTAAATGTAATATTCTCATTTCAATACGTGCCTGGTTATCATATTTAGAAACACGTTTGTATCTAAAATATGAACCAAATTTACTTGATTCTTCTTCTTTCTCATTTTTTGATTGACGTTTTCTTGGTTCAATACATACAGCAATATATGGATAAAAGAATCTTGCAAAATCACTAATATCGTTATGATTAATATTATATTTTTCTGGTAATTCGAATTTTTGTGATGTATTAATAAATGCATAGACAAATTCTTCATCTTCTGGAACATAATATCTTTGTCTATTCTTTTCTGAATTTATCTTATTAATTAATTTAATAATATGTTCATAAGTTAATTTAATATCTGTTATTACTGCCATATCTTCTTCTTTCCAAACTATTTTATAATCTAATCTACCAGTTTCACTAATAGTAACACTTAAAAATCTATCTCCAAACTTATCTGTTATTGGAAATTTAAAAGTTATACCATATGGTGTATTTTCAAACCATTTTGTTAATAAATCTGTATTATCTGGTGTTTGTTTATATTTATTAATTTCATCATCATTCATTTTATATACTATATTTCCATCTACAGTTTGGTATAATACAAATGGAAATTCTTTATTAACTGCAAATTCATTAAATATTCTATATAAATCAATCTTAATACCTTCTTTTAATCTTAATTTAACATGAATAATCGATTGTAAAATATATGTATCTTTGAATAATTTCTTATATTCACCTGATATTTTAGATTCATCTACTACATTCATAATTTCATTTTCCATAATTAAATCATTATTAATAGTTTCAAAAATACTATGCATTCTATTTTCTTCTATTTTCTTGTCTGTATTTAAATAATCAATAATATTTTTAACTTCATCGCTTCTTATTTTTGGAAAATATAATCTTAAATAAACATCTAATAAATTCTTAACTGTTTCTGGTTGAGGATTATATTTAGACCCAAATTCATTATATATGTCAATCATATAAATTTCATTATGTGATATATAATCTTCATAATCATATAAAATATTATTATCATCATCTTCTCTTCTAATCTTACTAGTATATCTTTTGATATTATCTCTTAATGCTTTTAATGAATTTTCTAATTCTTCATATAAACGTAAATTGTTATTTGGTTCTATATCTACATTTAACATTTCATTGCGTCTTAACCATTTTTGACCTAACATAATGCGTTCAAGATTATTATTAAAATAATATTCACTCCATAAATATTGTCTTGATGGTAATAAATATGATTCTTCTCCAAATACTGAATTATTCTTAAGTGAACAACAAATTTTATCTTTTATTGTTTTGATAGTATCATCTTTATAGATAAAATTTATTCTAACATAAATCTTCTTAACTACATCTTTTAAGTTTTCATCATATATGTTTTCATTCTTAGAATCATCAAAAGAAACCATTTGAACTACTTTTTTATCAAAAATCTTATTATCATCTAATGCTTTCTTAATTAATGCTGTTGTTTTACTTGTTTCATTATCATGAACAGTATCAGCATCTTTATACATTTGTTCTATTTCTTCTAAATCAACAACTTCTTCTTCTAATAATTCTCCTGGATCTAATTCTTCTTGTTCTTCATCTCCTACTTTAATACCTGCTTCATCATCATCATTATTATTATCATTATCTTCATCTTCATCTATTTTATTTAATTCAGCATTAATATCTTCATCATCAAAACCACCCTTTAAATTAAAATCATCTGATTCTTCTTTTCTTGATTTATTTTGATTAGCATACTGTGTGTCTAATTTTTTCTTAAAGATTTTATCTATATTAATTTTTTTACTTGTTGTGAAATCTTTATCTTCATCTAATTCAACATTTAATGCTGATTCTTTTTTCTTTTTTGTTTTTCTTTCTAAATCATCACGTATTAATGATTCAAATGAATAAATTAACTTCTTTTCTAATAGTTGATGTGAAGATATATGTTTATCTACCCATTCTTTACCATATTTTTCAGTTAACTCTGTTTTTTGTGCTGATGATTCACGTATTATATATATAGATGAATTTAAATGATATGTATTGAAAAATGATTTATACCATTGTTCACCGTATTCTTTTTCTAAAACTTTATAATCGTCTTTTGTTAATTTAATTAAAGTTTCATAAAAAGATAATGGTTCTATTATTTCTAATACTTTCATAACATTTTTAGGGGCTTCGCCAATAAATATATATTGACTATACTGAATACGACGATTGTTATTTTTATATTTCCAAATTACTTTAATTGGTTCGTTAATTAATTCTTTTAATGAGTCGCCCATAAATTTTCAATTATAATATATGAATATAAAATTATAATTGGTATTTTAATCAATCTTAATTAATCTTAAACATGTTTAAACAATTGAATCTGATAAATAAATCCCACAATATTCTTTTGGTGATTTTCCATAATCATCATATTCATAAATCTTTAATTCTATTGCTGTTTTAGTGAAAAATGCAAATATCTTCTTAAATAATGCTCCATGACCATATTCAGGACAAGCTATATGAGAAATTTCATGTAAAATTACATACATTAGAATATTAATAGTATGAAATGTGTCTTTCTCTTTTCTAGATCTTAAACAAAATACTAATTCTTCACCCTTATTTACACTATAAGAAGTTACTACTTCTTTATTATCACCATTTTCGTCTTTGACATCTTCGGTTCCTCTACTTTCTGATATAGTAACATTATGAATTCTGTTAGATAACTGTTCTATATATTGTTTATACTCCTTATAGTCGGTATCTTTTTTAGAATTCAAATGGTCTTTCAATTTTATTATATTTAAACGCATAGTAGCTAACAAATTAACCGCTGTATATTTATCGGATAAATCTCTAACCATATAGAAATTATTATCTATTGGTGATTTGATGTATGTCATTTTTCCATAATTATACCAGTAAAATACACCTAAAATTATAATTATTAATATAAGTAAAATTATAAGTCTCATCGTTTATAATAATGTTTCATATAAAAAAAATATTATCTTCTAAAATTATATATAAATAATGGGTAATTCACACTCAATGAATGAAGGTCAACAAATAAGCAGAAACGCTAGAAATATGTTAAATGTTCGTCAACCATTAAATGTTTCTGAACATCAAACTATAAATTTTTCCAGAAATGACTTAGTTGATACCGTATCTGCTCTTGATTTAAATTCTGTATTTGAACTTCACGGTGGTGCTAAAAATATAGATCTTCATAATATTCCTTCTCGTAATAGATATAGTGAATATACAACAACTAAAACAATGAAGACAAATAATATGAATGGTGGTGCTAGTGTTATTGGAGCATATTCCTCTGCTAGTGAAGGTGATTTAAGTTTAATTAAACATATGATTATGGGTAGACAAACTCAAACCGGTGGTGCTGGTTCATGTGGTGGAACTACAGCAACTCCTACAACTCCATTATCTGAAGCTAAAGGTTGTGGATGCGAAACTGGTGCAGTTTTACAAGATGGCGGATTTAATTTCGGTCAAATGTTAGCTGCTTCTATGTTAGAATCAAAACCATTATCTAATACAAGCACATCTTACAATCCACTTAACTCAATGACCCCACAAGACGTTATGAACGGTGGTTATTTAAGTGAATTATCTAATTCACAAAACTCTGAATTATTAAGTGCAACTTCATCTGTTATGATTGGTGGAAGTCTTAATACTGCAGAATTATCTGCAACTTCATATGATATGACACAACAAGGTGGTTCACATAATAACTCATTATATTCAGCAACTTCACCTTATGCTATGTCACAAATGGGTGGTTCAGCTTTATCAGCAACTTCACCTTATGCTATGTCACAAATGGGTGGTTCAGCTTTATCAGCAACTTCACCTTATGCTATGTCACAACAAGGTGGTTCGCTTGGCAATGGTTCAGCTTTATCTGCAACTTCACCTTATGCTATGTCGCAAATGGGTGGTTCAGCTTTATCTATGACTTCACCTTATGCTATGTCACAACAAGGTGGTTCGCTTGGCAATGGTTCAGCTTTATCTATGACTTCACCTTATGCTATGTCGCAAATGGGTGGTAATTTTTCAGCAACTTCATATGATATGACACAAAATGGTGGTGAGTTATCAGTAACATCAGCTTTACCAATTCAATATGATTCATTATTTGGTGGTAAACATAAAAAATCACATAAAGAAAGAAATTCATCATCAAGCAGCCCTTCAAAATCCGGCTCATCATCAAGCTCATTTAACATTAATGATGTTAACGCATCATCATCTTCATCTAAATCACCAAGTGATGATGATTCTGATGCAATTATTGCCAGAGCAATTGCTAGAAATTCAACTGCTGGTGAATCAACTATAAGAGATACAGTTGGTATGAGTGATACTGCTAGAGAATTAGCTAGAATGTCTGATGATAAATCAGATAAGAAACAACGTTCAAGACATAGTTTAAATAAATCATCTACAACAAGTCATACTTCATCATCTTCAACCAGCACTAACACATCAACTAAATCTGATTCATCCATTGATTCAAGTGATTCTGGTTCATCTATATCATCATCATCAACACCTGGTGAAGCTATTGGTAAAGTTAACTCAATGAGATACAATAACTTATTATTAACATCACCAAACTCTGCTACTAGATCAGAATCATTGGTTAATGCCAAACAATTCTATAGCTCTGAAAATGGTGATTTATATTCTTCAGAATCAAACTTCTTAAGAAATAATATTAGCAGAAATAGAATTAGATAAACAAAATAAATTTATTTTAATTTTAATTAAAATCAATCATATTATAATCATCAAAATTATTAAATTTTGGTTTCTCAACTTCTTTCTTTTTTGATTTTGTTTTAGTTACTGGAGTTTTAATTATTCTAGTTACTTTCTTAACAACTTTCTTAGTTTTCTTTTCTTCATTATCATTTGATTTAATAGATTTATTAGAGGATTTTTTAATGAATTTAACTTCTTTATCAATCATATTGGCAAACATGTCAAAATCTACTTTTTCATCGTCATTATTCGTATCACCTTGCATATAATATCCAATAGGCATTTTACCAGCTTTGCGATTCTCTTCTTTAATAATATATTCATTAAATATCTTTTCTGGTTTCTCAACTATTAATTCTAAAAACTGTATAGATGGTTTCATAATCTGATTAGTAATATAAAATAGATAATCAAGTTTTAACTTTTTCTCTACAATATAATCCCAGTGTTCTACACGGTCACCTTGTAGTTTAATTTCATCTTCATTTGGAACTTCTATGTATGCATATGGAATACGATCATTCGATTGTGGTTTATTACCTGGGTCTCGTATACCCATTCTATCAGCTAATACAGCATGAACAATACGTGTTCTGTCTTTGTATGTAGTTTTAAGAGTTTTAGTAATAATAAATTTATCTAGAGGAATTTTACCACGAATAATCTTTGATAATAATTCTTGAGTCATCTTAACTGCACCAATAATACTTTGTTTGTTTAAAATTTGATCTACAATATTACCAACGACTATTTTAACTACATTTGCATTGTCACGTCGTTTTAAAACAATACCCATACTCTTCTGATAAAACTTATCAGGAGATTTCTCATATAAGTTTCCAACATATCTCTTCTTTGTTAGAATAATAAATGGCCATAATACTTTCTCATATTCCATTACCATTGGTGCTGGTAATAGTGTAGAGATTAATAGAGAACTCCAAATACCAAACTTAATTGATATAATTAGAGAACGTCTATCTTTTACTATTTCACCAGTATTTTTATCTTTAATGTGTAAACAATAAAAGATAGAATCAGTGTCGCCATACACACCTTTTGGATCAACTAGATATTCATGATTTGGATTATTTAATACTAGATTAACCATATCATAAAATTTCAAATATAGTTCATCACGATTCTTATAACCAATATTATGAAAGATTTCTAAAAAGTCTCCATCAAACTTATCAGTCCATTTATATTCTTTCATAATCTTAAGTTCAGTTTTATTTGTAATTTTAAATATTTCTAATATCTCAACATTTTTACTATTAATAGTAATTGTTTCATCAAAGATATCTTTAATCTTATTGTAAATTACACTTTGTTTTTCGTAAGACATATCTTGTAATTTCTTAATAATTAATTCATATTCTTCTTCTGAAGTAATATTAAATAATTTCAAATCTTCAGAATATTTCTTTAACATATCTTCATATGATTTAACATATAATTCAATAGATTTCTTATTAAACTTTGCATCTGGAATGGGTTTATTCTCAACTGTTTCAATATGTAAATCTTCCCCATTATCAAATTTAAGTTTAGTTGGATGATATTTGAATAAATTTTTCATATATTCAATATATTCTGTTTTATCCCCACTTTCATTTGCAGCTAAAGCTAACTTAATTGCTTTAGAATACATTTGTTCAATGAATATTTTTGAAAACTGTAACATTTCACGACCAGTTGCCGTTGTAGATGCTGCAATTTGTTTCATATAAATTGGACTTGTTGGGGCTCCAGTTTGTCCATATAAAGAGTTCGCAGTTACTTTGTATGCAAGCTGTAAACCGTCTAAAATAGCAATCACGAATGAATCACCGCCATTTTCTTTCAAATCTTCCATTTGATTTTTATATTTTTTACGAGCCGTAAGTAATTCAGTAATAATCTCATGTAAAATACTTTTAGTCCCATCTTTTTTCTCTGCAAACATACATTCAGTATGTGTTCCATCGGCATTCTTATATTTAATCTCATGATAAATATATCCTGGTATATTCTTATACTTATCATTATTAACATATGTTTCATGTGATAAATTTCTCAATCTCATAGAATTGG
>JACCEC011978072.1_pt1 | contig 11564 bp, 8 predicted proteins | sample 7450121 | NCBI WGS metagenome assembly JACCEC01 (sample SAMN15323455, study PRJNA562643) | freshwater metagenome | isolation source: river surface water | place: USA:Blue River Watershed | collected 2017-08-18 | reverse complement strand
TGTTTAGGGTTGTTGTAATGCACGTTTATAGATCTGGATGGTATTTTCTAAGCCTAGATATAAAGCATCACATATGAGCGCATGTCCAATAGACACTTCGTCTATAAATGGAATTTCTTTTACTAGGTAGGCTAGATTAAAACGGTCTAAATCATGACCCGCATTAATACCCAATCCTAACTCTTTTGCTGTAGCTGCAGCTAATTTATACTCCATTACTGCGCTTTCTCTTTCTCCTTTTGCAAACGCACGAGCATAAGCTTCTGTATACAATTCAATCCTGTCTGTACCTGTTTTTGCAGCACCTTTTACCAATTCAATACTAGGATCCACAAAAATGGATACGCGAATTCCAGCTGCTTTAAATACGCCAATGATTTCTGTTAGGTAGGCTTTTTCTGCAATCGTATCCCAGCCATGATCGCTTGTTAATTGATTTTGTACATCAGGTACCAAAGTCACTTGTGCTGGTTTAGTTGCCAAAACAAGGTCGACAAATTTTTGTTCTTTGGGATTGCCTTCTATGTTGAACTCTGTGTGTATATTTTGCTTTAAATCATAAACGTCTTGGTAGCGAATATGTCTTTCATCTGGTCTTGGATGAACAGTGATGCCTTCTGCGCCAAAACGTTCGCAATCTAAAGCTACTTTTAAAAGATCAGGATTGTTTCCGCCACGACTATTTCTTAGGGTGGCAATCTTATTTATGTTTACACTTAAATGAGTCATGAGCAAATTTAAGTTAATTTTGCATCTCAATTATCACCTCATGGCTTATTCTAATTTAGAAGCTTGTTTATTGGATTTAGAGCGTAATGGACAATTACTCCGTATCAAGGAAGAGGTAGACCCTCATCTTGAAATGGCAGCTATCCATTTGCGCATTCATGAACAAAAGGGACCAGCAATTTTATTTGAAAAAGTTAAAGGTTCAAAGTTCAGAGCAGCGTCTAATATTTTTGGGACATTAGAAAGAAGTGAATTTATTTTTAGAGACACTTTGCCTCAGGTGAAAAAATTGATTGAAATAAAAATTGATCCAGTTGCTGCTTTAAAAAATCCATTGGCTGCATTGAGTGCATTGCCTGCAGCCATCAATGCGTTGCCTAAAAAAAATCCAATCAGTCAACCTGTTACTTACGAAGAAATTAATATCAGTGACTTGCCATTGATCAAACATTGGTCTATGGATGGAGGCGCCTATGTGACTTTGCCGCAAGTGTATACCGAAGATGCAGATAAGCCAGGCATTGCAAATAGTAATTTAGGAATGTATCGTATTCAGTTGAGTGGTAACGATTATGTGATGGACAAAGAAATTGGATTACATTATCAATTGCATAGAGGGATTGGCGTACATCAAACTAAGGCCAATAAAAAAGGGATGCCTTTGAAAGTAAGTTGTTTTGTGGGTGGTCCGCCTGCACATAGTGTGGCTGCAGTGATGCCACTACCAGAAGGATTAAGTGAAATGAATTTTGCTGGGGTTCTTGCTGGTAAAAGATTTGGCTACACCTATAAAGATGGTTTTTGTTTAAGTACGGATGCAGACTTTGTCATTACTGGCGAAGTGTATCCAGGAGAGAATAAACCAGAAGGTCCTTTTGGAGATCATTTGGGTTATTATAGTTTGGAACATACATTCCCTTTAATGCGTGTACATAAAGTGTATGCGCGTAAAAATGCCATCTGGGCATTTACCGTGGTAGGTCGTCCACCACAGGAAGATACCAGCTTTGGTCAATTGATTCATGCTATGACGGGTGCGGCCGTATCGAATGAAATTCCTGGATTAAAAGAAGTGCATGCAGTGGATGCAGCTGGGGTACATCCATTATTATTGGCGATAGGCAGTGAAAGATACACACCTTATTTAACCAATAAAAAGCCTGCTGAAATTTTAACGATTGCGAATCATATTTTAGGTACTGGTCAATTAAGTTTGGCGAAATTTGTTTTCATAACTGCGGATGATTCCAATCAATTGTCGACACATCATGTGCAGGAATATTTTGAGTATATTTTATCTAGATTAGATCTATCTAGTGATATTCATTTTCATACCAAAACCACCATGGATACTTTAGATTATTCTGGGGATGGATTAAATACAGGTTCTAAAGTAGTGATTGCTGCCTATGGCGATGTAAAAAGAACCTTAGCAACATCTGTGCCAACGAGTCTATTGAATTTGAATATGGATGCCAGCTTAGTGATGCCAGGGGTGGTTGCAGTGAATGCGGCAACTTATACAACGGCTGCATTACAGAATACATTGGCAGGACAAGGTGAAGCATTGTTAGCTCAAGAGGGCGTTGTTTTCATTATAAGAACTGAAGATCCAAATTGGATGGCTAGTGATTTAAATAATTTCTTATGGGCTACTTTTACAAGAACCAACCCATCTCATGATATTGAAGCGATTGATGCCTATACTGAAAACAAGCATTGGGGTGCAAAGGGGCCACTTGTTTTTGATGCAACCATCAAACCACATCATGCGCCGCCTGTGTTAAAAGATGCGGCTGTTGAAAAGAGGGTAGATGCTATTTTAGAAAAGTACGGATACTAATTATTGTGCAGGTACTTCAATCCAAGTATGGTCAGCCAGTAATTTTACGGTTGCAATAAATTGTGCGAAAGGTCCTGCGCCGCCGCCCCATTCATGAGGTGCCACCATGGACAACACATGCGATCCATCTTGTTTTTCATAGACATGATAAATCTGACCTATCTGTGGTTTGAACGTGATTTTTGCTTCATAAATCATCATGCTCAATTCTTTTCTTTTACGAATTTCTTGAGCTTGTCTTGCAAGTAGTTCAATTTGCTCCTTAATTTGATTGAGCTGCATATTGGTTTGATCCTCCATAGCAGAGAGTGCCTTATGCTTAATGACGCCTTCTTTAGTTGGACGAATAGCCACACTGCCCGCAGAAGATGCGTAAGGCAATACACTTAGTTGCTTATGGTATACCTCGATATTTTTGAAAGGGCTTCGATCTTCCTTGAAACCTTCATGTGTTACTTTTAAGAATCCGTTAGCAAGAATTTCGTGCACTACTTTTAGATTCAATGAATCATCTTTAAAAAACTGAACAGTTAAGCAAGAAGCATTGTTGATTTCAGCGCTGATGGTATCTGCTAGTTCAATATTGTCAAATGACATAGGTTGGCCATTTGGATTCACATGGTATTGCGCATAGAATGCATCATTTTCTAAGTTGACCCAATTATGACTAAAGCTCAAAAGATGACCATTGGGAACAGTCTCTATTTTATAATTGCCCGATTTTGGTACCGTTTGGTATTCGAAATCACATTTCTCAGGAAATAACTGCCAACTGGCTAAAAAATTGTACGCTTGAACCATAGTAATAATAACAATCTTTGTCTTGAATGGTTGAGTCAAGAGGCCTTAAAATTAATTTATTTCAACATAATTGGGCTTCTCGATGATATTTGAATTGTACTTATACCTCAGATTGGTAATAAGGCTAAAATTCCATGGACTTAATTGCTTGTTTGTCCTTGGGAAATAGAATCCTTTTAATTCAATGGTGCCAAAAATCAAGTTTTCGTTTCGTATCCTCATACCTGAACCAACAGAGCTATAGATATCACCTTTTAAAATTGGGTCCCCCATGGTTCTAATATAGGTTAGATTCCCAAATACAAAGGGTGCTGATTTAAAGCCCCAAATGGCGCGATTATTATAAAAGACGGTTTCCCAGTTGCCAGAGATACGAGTGCCTCCTTTGATTTGCTCTCTATTCAATTGTGGTATGCCGTAATTGCTATTGATTCTTAACGCTTCGTTGTATTTATTTTTTAAAGTTTGCGTAAAACTCAGGTTTACAATCTGTCTATAACCAAAACCATTGTTAAGGTACTTTAATTTACTAAACTGTTCTAGGCTTGCTAGGAATCTAAAGTCCTGTAATGACTTATCCATATAACTGCTAGCAATATTGGCAATAATATGGGTGTAGTTTTCTTTTTTTGAAAGCTTGTATTGTTCGAATTTGAAACCTAAATAAGGGGCTTTGTCGCCTTCAATTTGATACCTACCTGTTGTCCAAGTTAAAGATCTACCAATAGGCAAATCCTCATATCTACCTAACCCATATAAATAACGGGTCCTATACACTGATTGTCTAACAATGGTATAAGAAATAAAATCAGCTTTTAGATTTTGATAGTTTCTATCTAATTGTAATTGATAATTAATTGGCCTTTCTCTAAAGTCGTTCTCTAGGTGTCTATATTGGATAAATTGTCTATCCTCATTTGCCTTGATGAGTCTTTTCTTTTTTGTAAGTTGATATCCAACCCAAATATCTTTGTGTTTTAAATTATAATTCAATTGATCTTGGAAGATAGAATCCCATTTACTTGGAAAAACATTTTCATTGACAGATTCCAGGTATTCAATTCCACCTAACCATTTACTATTGGGGTGGAGGATGGGCCTTTGAACACTGATATAGTTCCTTCTAGCAGACAAAATATTGTTGGCGAGATTATTGCCATATTGATTTAAACCTGCATTGACGGAAATAAATGTCCCAAGAATATTACTCAGTCCAAAATCATAACCCCATCCAGATTTTGGTGTTCTTTCGTTTTCAAAGTTCTGAATCAGTTGAACACTGTTGCCGGTTCCTACTAGATTGATATTGTTAATTTTTGCAGCGTAAGCATTTTTGTTGTTTATCAATATTTCGCCACCATAGGAAAATAAATCTTTAGTGACTACCAATAGGTCTACTTGATTGGTATCATAAGGGGTGAGGATGGCTGTTATTTTAGCGTCTTGTATATAGCTTAAATCCCTTAACCATTTTTCATTATAAGAAATGATGGAGGGGTCGAATAAATCCCATTCGCTAAAAAATAAGTTCTCTCTAATAGCCCTACTGTTAGAGTTGTAATGTAGTTTATTGCCAACTTTGGAAAAAACATCTTTTAAGTTCGATTCCTTTGAGTCTATACTAGTAGAAAAATTATGTTGTTCAATAGTGATGCTATTGATTCTTTTTCCGGCATAGGACTTTAGGGTAGCGATATTGTTAAACAGATAAATCCTAGTACTATCTGTCATTGAAAGTGACTTCCCTGTAATGGCTTTTTTTGCTTTATCTAACAGACTAGTTTGCGCATAACTATACTGCGTAGGTATAACTTGTACAATGACGCAACATAGTAATGTATATAAATAAAGCTTTTTACACATTGTGCATTATAAAACTTTAACGGCTCTTTGTTTCAATGCAGCAATTGGGATATTCAATAGTTTGCCAATTGGCTTACCGTTTTGATAACTTATTATCCTCAAAATGGTTACATCTTCTGGTATTAAAATAGGTCCATTAAAATGATTGCTATATGCATCAGGCATAGATTCGTCAATGGTATAATAAAAATCCAATCCATTCACTTCGCCTTCCATATGCGCGTAAAGTTCGCCTTTTGTATTTAAGGTGGTAGTGACAATTGGGTCGTAGATACTTTTTGCGTATTTAATTTTAAGGGTATCTAATATAGCAAAATGGCTTTCTACTTTTTTTGAAAATCGCTCCCAATCCTTGCTTTTCTTTGGAGACCAAGCAACTTCTGCAATAGCCATTAATCTTGGCCAAGCCATGTACTCAAGATTTCTGATATTTTGCAATTGTTCACTCCATAGATTGCCTTGGTTACCTAAAATGTATTTCTCCTCTACGCCTTCTGGTACTGGTTCGAAGCTGTACGTTTTTTTCATTCTTAATCCTGCATATACCGAACCTTCTGCCGTTGCTTCGCCTTGGTAATAATCCAAATAATTATGAGAGCTTGGACTCATCACCACTGGATGCTTTTGTCTTGCAGCTTCAGCTCCACCTTTCACACCTCTCCAGCTCATGACAGCAGCTTCTGGTGCCAATCCGCCTTCAAGTATTTCATCCCATCCCATTAATTTTTTCCCTTTCGATTGCATGATTTTTTCTACTCGACGTACAAAATAACTTTGCACTTCGTCCTGTGTCTTTAAATTTTCTCTTTGCATCAATGCTTTTATATCATCACTTTTTGCCCAATTGTTTTTAGCTGTTTCATCACCACCCATGTGCATGTATTCAAAAGGGAATAGGGTAGCCAATTCGCCAAAAATAATATCTAAGTATTCGTAGACTTCTTTTTTAGAAGGATCTAAGTTGTTATCGATTCTTGCTGTAATATGCCCATTTAATCCTGACCAGTCAATGAATTCTTCTCCTGCATTTACTTGGTAAGGATAGTTAGGTGTAGTACTTAATTGTGGATAGGCTGCTAAGAAAGCCATACTATGACCAGGTACATCAATTTCAGGCATGATTTCAATGTTCTTGTTTTTAGCATAGTCCACTAGATCTTTAATATCTTCTTGTGTATAAAAGCCGCCATATGTTTTTGGCTCTTCTGAAGCCGGCTTGGTGATATTATGCCATTTACCAATACGATTGGGTCTCCATGCACCTACTTGTGTCAACTTAGGTAAAGCTTTAATTTCAACTCTCCATCCTTGATCATCTGTTAAATGAAAATGCAATCTATTTAATTTATACATCGCCATTTCATCCATCATTTTTTTTACTTCAGCCACAGTAAAAAAATGACGACTTACATCCATCATAAAACCTCTCCATTCGAATCTTGGCGTATCTGTTATCTGAACAAAAGGAATACTCCATACTATTTTTGGTTGTGCTTGGTTGCTATAGATAGCAGGCGGACAGAATTGTAAAATACTTTGCCAAGCATATAATGCACCAGCATAAGTCTGTGCTTTTACTAGAATTCCTTTTTCATTTACCGTTAGTTGATAGCCTTCTTTGCCTAAAGCTTTATCTTGCACTTGTTCAAAACGGATACTTGCATTTTTTTGATTGGATAGACTTGCGTTTTTTCCAGTCACTGTTTTAAATCTTGTAATCATTTCGGTTCCTATCGCTTCAAATACACTTGGCACTTGTATTGATATTTGATTTGGCAAGATGAATTTTCCATTCCCAATTTGCAATGAACTAGGTTCTGGAATGAGCTGTACCTTTTGTGCATTGATCGTTAATGTTGTCAATGAAGCAATCAAGAAAATACTGAATTTTTTTAGAGACATAGTGCTGATTTTAATCGTTCCTTAAAGGTACTAAAAATAAAAAGCCCGACCACATTTCTGTTGTCGGGCTAATCTATTCCTTATCCATTTTTATATCAGATAAAAGGGATTCAACTTGGGCTGTAGGCCTTTGTTAATTAGTATCTGTATGCGTCAGACTTAAATGGACCTGCTTTAGGTATACCCAAATAAGCTGCTTGCTCGTCTGTTAATTCGTCTAATTGAGCACCTACTTTCGCTAAGTGTAAACGTGCTACCTTCTCATCCAAATGCTTCGGTAATACATACACTTTGTTTTCGTAGTTCTTATGGTTGGTCCATAATTCAATTTGCGCTAATGTTTGGTTAGAGAATGAATTACTCATCACAAAAGATGGGTGACCAGTTGCACAACCTAAGTTCACTAAACGACCTTCTGCTAATACAATGATATCCTTGCCATCGATATTGTACAAATCTACTTGAGGCTTGATGGTATCTTTAGTGTGACCATAATTTTTATTTAACCAAGCCATATCAATTTCAATATCAAAGTGACCAATATTACATACAATCGCTTTGTCTTTCATTACTCTGAAATGCTTTTCGTTGATCAAGTCGCGACAGCCAGATGCAGTAACAATGATGTCTGCTTCTTTAACGGCATCAATCATACGCTTTACTTCAAATCCATCCATCGCAGCTTGTAATGCACAGATTGGATCAATCTCTGTCACAATCACGCGACAACCAGCACCACGTAATGAACCAGCAGAACCTTTACCTACGTCACCGTAAGAACCTACTACTGCAACTTTGCCAGCCATCATCACATCAGTTGCACGACGAATCGCATCTACTAATGATTCTTGACAACCATATTTATTATCGAATTTAGATTTTGTTACAGAATCGTTTACATTGATCGCTGGCATTGGTAAAGTACCTTTAGCCATACGCTCATATAAACGGTGTACACCTGTTGTTGTTTCTTCGCTCAATCCTTTAATACCAGCAACAAACTGAGGATATTTATCCAATACCATGTTGGTTAAATCACCACCGTCATCTAAGATCATGTTCAATGGACGATCTTCGCCACCAAAAAATAAAGTTTGCTCAATACACCAGTCTCCTTCTTCAACGCTTTGACCTTTCCATGCAAACACACCCACGCCTGTTGCAGCGATGGCAGCAGCAGCTTGGTCTTGTGTAGAGAAGATATTACAAGAGCTCCACTTTACTTCTGCACCTAATGCAGTTAAAGTTTCAATCAATACAGCTGTTTGAATGGTCATGTGTAAACAACCAGCAATACGTGCACCTTTTAATGGTTGACTAGGGCCATATTCTTCACGGATACTCATCAAGCCTGGCATTTCTGCTTCTGCTAAACGAATCTCTTTACGTCCCCATTCTGCTAGGGTAATATCTGCTACTTTATAAGGTAGGCTAAAATCAATGTTCTGTAAACCTGACATATTTAATAATTTAGGGTGTAAAGGTAGTTTTGTAGGATAAAATAATAAAATATATCTAAAATATAGTAGAATAGTCTAAATAAAGCTACATTTATACCTATAAACGCTATTTTGACATGAAAAATAAGACACAAATAGGGGATTCGGCTATGGCACAAGATTCAAACTTAAATAGTCTCCAACATCCCGCTCAAAATACGGTGCCTTTAGATGTGAAAGATTTAGCCATTCTTAGGCTTCTGCAAAACAATGCAAGAATCAGTGTCCGTGAAATTGCAGAGTCGGTGCAATTAAGTACCACGCCAGTTCATGAAAGGATCAAACGTTTGGAAGCATCTGGTGTAATCAAGCAATATGCCACATTAGTAGATGGTGCAAAAATCAAAAAAGGGCTCATGGTGATTTGCTATGTCTCTTTGAATCAGCATAGTAAAAAATCTGGAACACAATTTATTAAACTCATCAACGAATTGCCCGAAGTAGTGGAGTGTTATAGTATCTCAGGAGAATTTGATTTCATGTTAAAAATTGTAGCTGAGGACATGAATAGCTATTATAATTTTCATGTCAATAAATTAAGCCAGGCCGAAAATATTGGTCAAGTGCAGAGCGTATTTATTATGGGGGTAGTGAAACAAACCCATGTATTGGTTTAGTTTGCCTTAAAAGGTCAAGCGCATTACATAGTCGTCCATAAAAAAGCCATTACCTATATCAAATTTAAATTCAGCTTCTTTTATAAATCCATTTTTTAAATAAAAGGTATACGCATTATTGTGCTTATTGACTTGCAAGAAAATGGAGCTTGCCCCTTGTGCTTTTGCAACTTCAATTGCTTTTATTAACAAAGCTTTTCCAGAACCAGTCCCGTGTGCAGAAGGTAGGACATACAGTTTATTAAGCTTGAAGGCTTTTTGTTGATTTTGCTTAGTAGCGTTTTCTTCTTCTTCACTCACCGAACAAAATCCAATATCATTTCCATTTAAGGTTGCTATAAAAAATTGATGTCCTTTTGTAAATTGTTCCGCTAGCGAACTGTCACTGTACATCCAGTCTAACATAAAGTCAATCTGTTCTTGAGAAATGATATGCCCATAGGTACTAGGCCAAGTGCGCTCCGAGATAGAGCGGATTAAATTGAAATCTGCTACAGTAGCGACTCTAATTTCAAGATGATTCATGTTCATGCGGGCTAAAATAATTGAGTCCCCAAATGGAGACTCAATAAAAAGGGTTGTTATATTATAATTGTGCTAAACTTTCTTCGATGGTTTGGATTCTAGCCAATGCGTCAGCCTTTTTCTTTTGTTCAATCGCAATCACTTCTGGTTTTGCATTTTGAACAAATTTCTCGTTAGCTAATTTCTTCTCTACACTTTCTAAGAAGCCTTTTTGGTGCGCTAAGTCTTTTAATAGATTTTCTTTCAAGCTAGCTGTGTCAATTGCTTGGTCAGCCACTAAATAGAATTTATCTTTTTCTAAAGCCACAACAATACTTGAACCGATAGCAGTATTCGTAAAAGCGATAGACTTTGCATTGATTTGCTTAGCTAAGATATTTTGAATACGTTGATAAGCGGTATTGTTATCTGACTGAATATGTAATTCTATTGTGTCCTTAGGTTTGATTTGGTTTTTGTTTCTTGCATCACGTAAAGTAGAAATCACATTTTTTAAAAGTACGCCAGCATGCAAGACACTTTCATCAACTTTACTTATTGGCGCTAATTCTTTCACACATATATCTTCTGTTTGTGTTTTTAGTGTGTGGTGAATTTCTTCGGTAATGAAAGGCATGAAAGGATGAAGTAGCTGTAATAATGCATCATAGAATTCAATGCTCTTTTCAAACACAGTGGCATGAATGGGTTGTTCAAAGCCTGGCTTAATCCACTCCAAATACCAACTGCAATAGTCATCCCAAATTAATCCGTAGATCGTTTTCAAAGCTTCACTCAATCGGAATGTTTTAAGCATCTCATCTACTTCTAATTGAGTTGCACTCAATTTTGCTTGGAACCAATCCATTGCGAAAGCCGCATCCTCAGGGACAACACCTTCTTTACTTTGACGTGGTTCCCACATTTTCAGCAATTTGGTTGCATTCCAAAGTTTACTATTGAAGTTTCTTCCTTGCTCTAAAGTAGATTCGTCGAACAACAAATCATTTCCAGCAGGAGAGGCAATCATGATACCAAAACGAACTGCGTCTGCACCATACTGATCTATTAATCCTAGTAAGTCTGGGGAATTGCCCAAGCTCTTACTCATCTTTCTTCCTTGCTTATCACGAACAATACCTGTAAAGTAGACATCTTTAAAAGGAATCTTACCCATGTATTCTTCACCTGCCATAATCATCCTTGCTACCCAGAAGAAAATAATTTCTGGAGCAGTTACCAAAGTGCTAGTAGGGTAGTAATAATTAATTTCTGCATTGTTTGGGTTGGACATGCCTTTAAATACTTCGATAGGCCATAACCAACTACTAAACCAAGTATCCAAACAATCTGCATCTTGATACAATTCCTTTCCAACTGTTTCTGGATAAGTAGTATTCACTTTTTCAAGACTCGCTTCTACATAAACATTGCCTTCTTTGTCATACCATGCTGGTATTCTGTGGCCCCACCATAATTGTCTACTAATACACCAGTCCTTAATATTTTCCATCCAATGACGGTAAACATTTTTAAACTTTGCAGGATGAAAATGAATCTCATCTGACATTACTTTTTCTAAGGCAGGTGCTGCCAATTGTTTCATATCCACCCACCATTGCAAACTCAATCTTGGCTCCACAATGGCATCTGTTCTTTCACTAAATCCAACTTGATTGACATAGTCCTCTATCTTCACTAAATTTCCTGCAGCTTCTAAATCTGCTGCTATTATTTTTCTAACTTCTATTCTGTCTTTGCAAATATACATTGGTGCGGCATCGTTCATGGTACCATCGTTGTTCA
>JACCEC011068863.1_pt1 | contig 11566 bp, 13 predicted proteins | sample 7450121 | NCBI WGS metagenome assembly JACCEC01 (sample SAMN15323455, study PRJNA562643) | freshwater metagenome | isolation source: river surface water | place: USA:Blue River Watershed | collected 2017-08-18 | reverse complement strand
AGTCCGGGATGAACGTCGTGGTCTTGGCGAGGAATTCCGTCTTGCCCGCGTCGCCCCCGAGGACCTTGTGGATGACGGGCACGATGTTCGTCACCTGGTCGAGCCCGATGAAGGCGTCGACCTTCGGCAGTTCGACGCGGCCCTTGGCCCCCTCGACGACGGGCAGGGCGCCCTGGTAGCGCTGGGCCATGCACCCGGCCACGATCAGTTTCTGGCCTTTCTTGCGGGCGGTCGCCTTGCCGTCGCTCATCTCGTAGATCGCCTCGAGCGCCTCGTGCTTGGAGGCGTCGATGAACGAGCAGGTGTTCACGATCACCACGTCCGCCTCGGCGGCGTCGGGGGTCATGGCCATGCCGGCCTGGGCGAGGTGGCCGATCATGATCTCGGAATCGATCAGGTTCTTGGCGCAACCAAGGGAGACGAGGCCTACTTTGACGGGCATGGGGGGATAAGGAGCAGGGAATCCGAGGAAAGCAACCCCAGGCGGGTCAGAGGGCCAGCCAGGCCTCGGCGGGGATCGTCTCGGGGCGGGCGAGCGCGGTCACGCCGAACTTCGGTAGGCCTTCGAGCCAGCGGGCCACGTCGGCTTGGTCGGGGAAAAGTTTCCGGGCGGCTGAGCCGACTTGCTTGCGCCGCTGGGTGAAGAGCAGGCGGGCGACTTCCCGGGCCCGGGGGCTTAGCCGGCGGGCGTCCGGGCGGCGGCGGAGGACGAGGAGGCAGGAGTCGACCCTCGGCGGCGGGTTGAAGGACTGCGCCGGCACGGGGTGGATCTTCACGCGCTCGAAGGCCAGCTGCACCTGCGCGGTGACGGCCGACCAATGGCCGGTGCCGACCTCGGCGGTCAGGCGATCGGCGGCCTCGCGCTGCAGCATGAGCACCATCAGCGACGGGTGGGGGCCGGCGCAGATCGCGTCCATCCATGGCGTGGAGATGGCGTAGGGCAGGTTGGCGATGACCTTGAAGGAGCCATCCCGGGCGTCGTTCAGGCCGGCCCGGGGGAAGTCGACGGCGTCGCCTTCATGCAGGTGGAAGGTCGCGGGGTAGCGGGGCAGGAGCGTGGTCTCCAGGTGGTAGACCATGGTGCGGTCGGCCTCGACCGCGTAAAGGTCCGCGCCCGCTCCCAGGAGCGTCCGGGTGAGCGTCCCGAGCCCCGGCCCGACCTCCACGACGGTGTCGCCGCGCTTCACTTCGCCGAGTTCCAGGGATTTGCGGACGATGTTGCCGTCCACGAGGAAGTTCTGCCCGAGCCACTTCTTGGGCATGTGCGCGAGGCGCGCGAGCAGCTCGCGGGTCTCCGACAGGCTGAGGGGCCCGTCGTTCATGCGGTGCGGAAGGCGCGCAGCAGCTCGGCCGGGTCGGCGGCCCGCATCAGGGATTCGCCCACCAGCAGGGCGTGGGCGCCGGCCGCGCGCATGCGGCGGGCATCGTCCGGGGTCTTGATGCCGCTCTCGGCGACCTTGAGGATGTGGCGCGGCATCCGGGGAATCACGCGCTCGGCGAAGGCGAGGTCGATCTGGAAGGTCGACAGGTTGCGGTTGTTGACCCCGACCATGTCCGGGTCGTGGCGGAGCGCCCGCTCGAGCTCGGCTTCGTCGTGCACCTCGAAGAGGGTGTCGAGGCCGGCGAGCTTCGCGGCGCGGTGGATCGGCCGGATCTCGCCATCGGTCAGTCCGCGCACGATGATGAGGATGCAGCGGGCGCCGGCTTGGGCCGCTTCGAGCACCTGGTAGGGGTGGACCATGAAGTCCTTCCGGATGCAGGGCAAGGGGGTGGGGCGGGTCGCTTGGTCGGCCGTGACCGCCGCCAGGTCGGCGAGGCGACCCCGGAAGTAGGTGGTCTCCGTCAGCACCGACAGGCAGTCGGCGCCGGCGTCGGCGTAGGCGCGGGCCTGGGCGACCGCATCGACGTCCTCCTTGATGGTCCCGACGCTGGGCGAGGCCCGCTTCACCTCGGCGATGACGGTGAGGCGGCCGGCGACGTCCAGCGATTGGCGGAAGCCGGGCGGCCGCCGGCGGCCGGCGAAAGCCGCCAGTTCCGCGTCCGCGACGGGCCGGGCGAAGGGGGCGATTTCCCGGCGCTTGGCGTCCATGATTTCCGTCAGCTTGTCCACGGACCCAACGGAAGCGCTCCGGGCCGTTCTGGCAATCGTTTTGACTCCCCCGCCGGGCTCGTCTCGATGGTCGCCATGTCCGGCATCGACCTGCTCCTCGCCACCACCGCCCGGCTGCGCGCCCCCGACGGTTGCCCGTGGGACCGGGTCCAGACCCATCGCACCCTCTGCGACTGCCTCGTCGAGGAAGTCAGCGAACTCCTCCAGGCCATCGACCGCGACGACCTGCCCAACCTCCGCGAGGAGTTGGGCGACCTCCTTTTCCACGTCGTCCTGCACGCGCAGATGGCCGCGGAAGCCGGCCATTTCGATTTCGACGCCGTCGCCCGCGAGGTTAACGAGAAGATGGTCCGTCGCCATCCCCACGTCTTCGGCGAAGGGGTCAAGCTCGGCGACCCGGAGGCGGTGGTGAAGCAGTGGGAGCAGATCAAGCTCAAGGAGAAGGGCGCGGCGAAGCCGACCGTCTTCAAGGAGCTGCCCCCGGCCCTCAATTCCATCCTCCAAGCCCGCGAGGTCTGGAAGCAGGTCCGCAAGAAGCAGCTCGACGCCGGCGCGACCGTGGATGCCGCCCAGGTTAACCTGGCGGCCCAAGGCCTCGACGAGGCCGCCGCCGGCCGTCGCCTCTTCGAACTGGTCGCCGCCTGCCGCGACGCCGGCATCGACCCCGATTCCGCCCTCCGTCGCCACACGGCCGAGGTGGTGCGCGCCGCCGAGGCCAACGCCGCCCAAGGCTAGCATGCGACCGGACGGATCACCGCTCGTCGTCCAGCTCCCCGGGCGTACCGTCGAGGTCTGGCCCCGCGTCTCGTCCCGCTCCCTGCGCATCCGCCTCGCCGTCCGGCCCGGGCCCAAGGTGATCCTTTCCTATCCTCCCCAGGCTTCCGAGGAGTCGGCGCTCGCGTTCCTCCAGGCGAACCTCGCCTGGCTGGAGAAGGTGGTCGCGAAGGCCCGTCCGGTGCAGGCTTCCCTCGTCGACCACCTCCGCAAGTATCCCTGGGCGACCTTGGACGACCGCCTCATGGAGGTATGCCTCGCCGAGGGCGTCCGCACCTCGCTGAAGTTCACCCATGCCGACGACCGGGTCGACCTGACCGTGCCCGCCGCCGCCCCTGAGGCGGGCGCCGCCCGCGCCCTCCGGCGCTTCGCCGAGACCGGCCTGACGCTCGCCGTGGAGCGACTCTCGCGGCGCGTCGGCGTGACCGTCGCCCAGGTCGGCGTCCGCGACCAGACCAGCCGCTGGGGGTCCTGCTCCGCCAGCGGCGCGCTCTCGCTGAATTGGCGGTTGGTCCTCCTGCCGCCCTTGCTCCATGACCATGTCATCCTCCACGAGCTCTCGCACCGTCGGCATATGGACCATTCGGAGCGTTTCTGGAACCAGTTGGCCGCCTGGGATCCGCAGTGGAAGAAGCACGACCGCGAGCTGACCCGACGATGGAACGTCATCATGGACCTGGGCCGCGCATGAACCGCGAAGTCGGCCAATCCCCGGACGAGGTCTTCGACGTCGTCGACGAACACGATCGCGTCGTCGGGCGCGAATTCCGGGGTGAGATCCACCGGCGCGGCCTCCTGCACCGGGCCGTCCACATCTTCTGGCTCCGGCCCGACGGCCAGCTCTGCCTGCAGCGACGCTCGTTCGCCAAGGACAATTGCCCGGGGCAGCTCAGTTCCTCCTGCGCGGGCCACGTCGACGCGGGCGAGGCCTACGTGGAGGCGGCCGTGCGCGAACTCGGCGAGGAACTCGGCGTCCGGGTCGCTCCCGCGGAGCTGCGCGAGGTCGACTACGCGCCCCAGCACGAGGAGCTGGGCCGGGAATTCGTCCGTTCCTACGTGCTCCGGCGTCCGCCCGAGCCCTGCGTCCTCGCTCCCTTCGAGGTCGAGGCCGTGCTTTGGCGTCACCCCGCGGAGGTGGCCGCCTGGGCCGCCACCCAACCTGGGGTCTTCTCCCGGCCCTTGCTCCACCTGCTCGCCCGTCCGGCGGTCCGGCAGGCTTTGGGTTTGCGGTAAGTGTTTGAACTCCGGTTCCGGCGGTGCGTAAGTGGGGGCGTGTCGGATCCGGCCGCAGACCTTCCTGAAACCCCCGCCGTGGTGCCTTGGTACCATTGGCTCTGGGTGGCCCCGTTCGCCTTGCTGCTCCGGCTTTGGCTGGCCACCTTGCGCGTGCGGTCGAACCGGCCCGCCGTCGACGATGCCGACGGCGGCCGGATCATCGTGCTTTGGCACGACCGGCTCTTCGTCGCCGGCCTGGTCGCGCACCTATATTTCAAGCGCCCGATCAATGCGCTCATCAGCACGAGCAAGGATGGCGGCTGGCTGGTCGCCTTCTTCCGGCTCATGGGGCTCAAGGCCGTCCGGGGGTCTTCCAGCAAGCGTGGGGCCGCCGCCTTGATGACCCTCACCCGCGTCGTGCGGGCGGGGGAGCATGCCGGCATCACCCCGGATGGTCCCAAGGGGCCGGCCCGGATCTGCAAGACCGGCCCCGTGGCGCTGGCCAAGCTGACCGGTCGTCCCATCCTCATCATGGGTTTGGATTATGCCCGCTGCTGGCGGCTGCGTAACTGGGATCGGTTCGCGCTACCCTGGCCGTTTTCCCGGGTCGACGTGACTTTCGAGGATTTTCCCGCCCCGTCGCGCGCCGATGAGGATGCCGCCGTCGCGGAGCGCATCCAGGAACGGCTCAACGCCCTGTCGGGCCGTTGAGCCTCACTCGCGGCGGAGCAGCTTCGCGGCGTATTTCGCGAGCAGGTCCGACTCGAGGTTGACGCGGTCGCCCGCCTGGCGCTGGCCGAGGTTCGTCACCGCGAGCGTGTGCGGAATGAGCCAGATGCGGAATCCGCCCGGACGAAGCTCGGCCACGGTGAGCGACATGCCGTCGACGGCGATGCAGCCCTTCTTGACGACGTGGCCCAGGACTTCCGCGGGCGCGTCGACGTCGAGTCGCCAGTCCGCCCCATCCGGGCCGAGGAACGCGATCGTGCCGCAGGCGTCGACGTGGCCGGTGACGAAGTGGCCGCCGAGGCGGTCGGTCGGAAGGAGACTAGGCTCAAGGTTGACCAGGTCGCCGACCTGGAGGTCGCCGAGGTTGGTGAGACGGAGCGTCTCGGCGAGCAGGTCGAACGAAGCGCGGCCGCCGGAAGGGTCGGTGACCGTCAGGCAGCAACCGTTGTGGGCGATGCTGTCGCCCACGCGGGCGGCGGCGAACAAGGGCGATTCCACGGTCAGGCGAAGGCCCCCCTGCGGCCGAGGGGTCAGGTCGACGACGCGACCGGTGGAGTGGACGAGACCCGTGAACATGCCGCGAAATGAGAAGGGGCCGTTGGCCGGCCCCTGGGGATCAGTTCTGCTTGCCGTCCTGGGCCCGCTTGGCGCGCTCTTCTTCCTCGAGCTTGGCGCGGATGCGGGCGCGTTCCTCTTCTTCGATGGCCTTCAGGCGGGCCTTGCGGACTTCGTCCTCCTGGACGGCGTTGCGGACCTCGTCCTCGACCTCCTCGGAGGCCTTCTTGAACTCGCGCTTGGCCTTGCCCATCCCGCGGGCGAGTTCCGGCAGCTTCGAGCCGCCGAAAAGGAGCACCACGACGATCAGGATGATCATGGCGGTTTCGCCGTTCAGGAATGCGAGGGGGGAGAGCATGGGGAATGTTATTGCTGAAGATTGCAGGAAAGACCACTTTTTAGCATCTTCTCCGCGATGTCAACCCATGTCTCCCATCGTGAAGTCTGGTATACGGGACGCGTCCAGGGGGTCGGTTTCCGCGCCCAAGCCCTGCAGGTCGCCCGGGGGTATGACGTGACCGGCTTCGTCCAGAACCTGCCCGATGGCCGCGTCTACCTGCATGTCGAGGGGGCGGGGCAGGAGGTCGAGGCCTACACCGAGCAACTGGCCAAGACCATGGATGGGCATATCCGGTCCACCGAGGTGCGTGATTTCGCGGGCATCCGCACCGCCACCGATTTCTCGATCCGGCGATGACGGACGGCCCCGCCATCGAAGTCCGCCGCCTGACCAAGGATTTCCGCGTCGGGCTGAAGGGCGTGAAGCTCCGCGCGGTGGATGACCTGACGCTGAACATCCCTCGCGGTCAGGTCTTCGGACTGCTCGGGCCCAACGGCTGCGGCAAGAGCACCACGTTGAAGGTCGTGCTGGGGCTCGTCCCGGCCACCGCCGGTGAAGTCGCCATCCTCGGGCAACCTTCCGCGACCGCGGCGGCCCGCGCCCGCACGGGCTTCCTCCCCGAGGCGCCTTATTTCCACAAGTTTCTCAGCGGCCGCGAACTCGTGCGCTACTGCGCCCACCTGAGCGGCGTCCCGGCCGACCGGGTGGAGGCCGCCGTCGACGAGGCCGTCGCCCTGGTCGACCTGCGCGAAGCCGCCGGTCGGCTCGTCGGCACTTATTCCAAGGGCATGCTCCAGCGCATCGGCCTGGCGCAGGCCATCGTCCATGATCCCGAGCTGGTGATCCTCGACGAACCCACCGCGGGCGTCGATCCGGTCGGCGCGGCCGCGATCGGCCGGATCATCGAGGCGATGCGGTCCCGCGGCAAGACGGTGGTGCTGTGCTCGCACCTGCTCGGCCAAGTGGAGCAGGTCTGCGACCGGATCGCGATCATGGACAAGGGGCGCCTCGTGCTCGAGGGCGCGGTCGAGGAGGTCCTGGAACGCCGCGACCGCCACGTGTTGACCGTCGACGCCCTCTCGCCCGCGGCGCTGGCCGCCGCCGAGGCCGCGCTCGCCGCCCATGGCGCCCGCCTCGGCTCCGTCACCCACCCGCGCCGTTCGCTCGAGGAGCTCTTCCGCGAGCTCGTCACCGGCAGCCGCGACGCCTGATGAAAGCCTCCTGTCATCGCGCGCTCTGGATCGCCCGGATCACCTTCCTGGAGGCCATCCGCCAGCGTTTCTTCGCCTTCCTCTTCGTCCTGGGCGCGGCCCTCGTCCTCGCGGCCGGCGCCGTGCGGGTCTTCGACTTCGGGCATAGCGAACTCAAGTTCCTCGCCGATTTCGGCTTCGGTGGGCTCTTCCTTTTCGGCTCCATCCTGGGCGTGGTCATGACCGCGCAGCTGTTCTTCGCCGAGATGGACAACCGGACCGCGCTGACGCTCCTCGCCAAGCCGCTCAGCCGGGCCGAGTTCCTCGCGGGCAAGTTCCTGGGCATCTGGGCCGTCCTCGGCGTCTTCGTCGCGGCGCTCGCCGCCTTGTTGGCGGTCATGCTCGGTGGGCGGGCCGCCGAACTCGCGCAGCTCGCGGCCGAGCGCCGGCTCTCGCCGCCCGAGTGCGACCTCGCCGGACTCGCCCTCTACGCCCTGCTCCAATGGCTGCGGCTGGGTGTGGTCGTCGCGATGGTCTTGGCGGTGGCCGCCGCCGCCCGGACCTTCCTCTTCGCCGTCGTGGTGGGGGCGCTCGCCGTGCTCGCCGGCCAGCTCCAGTGGCTCTCGCAGGAACTGCTGCTGAAGCCCGCCGAGCCCGGCCTTGGCCAAGCCGGCCTGTGGCTGCTCACGCACCTGCTGCCCAACCTGCAGCAGTTCAACTTCGGGGACGCCCTGGTGCTCGCCCCGCACCAGGTCCCGGCGGGCACCTTGCCTTGGGTCTTCCTGTCCGGGCTCGCCTACGTCCTCGCCTTCCTGGCCTTGGCCACCTTCCTCTTCCGGCGGAGGGAAATCTGACCATGCGGCGCGCCCTGCCTTGGCTCGGTTTCCTCGCGCTCTTCCTCGCGGTCGGGAGCCTCGCGGAGCAGGCGTGGCGGCGCGCCCGGCTGGCCTTGCCGGAGATCGGCCGGCGCGAACTCGAGCCCACGCTGGGACAGGGGGTGCTGCTCGGCGTGCTGGGCGGCTTCCGTACCGTGGTGGCGGACTTCACCTGGATCCGCGGCTACGCCCTCTGGGAGCGCAAGAACGACCGTGCGGGCACGGAGCTCCTGATGCGCGCCGCCTGCGCCCTCGACCCGCGCTCGCGCTTCTTCTGGGAGAACGCCGGCCTCTCCGTCGCGAACGACATGGCCCATTGGGAGATCCGTCGGCGCGGCGGTTACGCCAAGGTCCCCAAGGAGATCCAGGATCACCTGCTCCGGAGCTACGCCCAACGAGGCATGGCGCTGCTCGACGAGGGGATCGCGAGCACCGGGGGCGACGGGGCGCTGCTCGCCACCGCGGCGCTCGTGGCGGAACTTCAGCTGAAGGATCTCGGACGCTCGGCCGACTACTACCGCCGCGCCGCGGAGGCGCGCGCCGCCCCCTGGTTCGCCGCGCGCTTCGCCGCCGCCAACCTCTGGAAGGAGGGGCGTCGGCGCGAGGCCTACGCCTGGTACCGGGCGCACTGGCAGAAGGTCCTGAGCCGCGCCGAGGATGGCTCGCCGGACGACCTTAAGCAGCTGCGCGACATGGAGCACGAACTTCGGCTCCCGTTGCTGGCCCGCTTGCCCCTGCAGCCCTGGGAGGTCGCGCAACCGGGCATCGTCCCGCGCGCGGCCGACGGGGTCACGGCCCCGACGCCGGCCGGCGGACAGGGGTTGAGGTGATCAGAACGGCTCGTTGCCTTCCGCCTTCGGCTCGGCGGGGGCGCCCTTGGCGCCCTTCGGCTTGCGCGGCGGGAAGGCGAACCACCAACCCTTTTCCTTGTCGGCGACGAGGAAGGCTTCGAAGGTGCGGCGGGTGCGGTTGGAGACGAACTTCTTCAGGCCGGTCTTGCCCTCGGTGAGGAGCTTGCGCACGTCGTCCGGGGTGATCGGAGATTTCAGCATCTCGGTGTTGAGGCTGAAGGTCTTCTTCGCCCCGGCTTCCTTGGCCTTGGTCGGGCACACGCGGTAGCCCGCGGCGGGGGTCTGCTGGACGGGCAGGCCGCTGACCGGGCAGTCGCCGAGCACGGGCCAGGTGGGGTCGAAGGGGGCGCCGTCGGGATCGCCGTCGCGCGGGGGGAGGTCGAGGGCGGAACGCAGTTGGCCGTCCTTGTCCTCGAGCTTGACGTAGCCGGAGTAGTTGCGTCCCGACTTGAGTGAGCGGAAATCGTTGAAGGGGCCGATGCGTCGGCTGGCGAGCAACTCGGTGAGTTCGGCCGGCGAGAGGGGCCGGCCGCCGAGCTCGCGGTAGACCAGCACGGCGGGCACGGTCTTCTTGCCCTGGGTGATCATCTCGGCCGACACGTACTTGCGGTCGTCGGCCAGCATGGGGGTGCCGCCGGGCGACAGCACGGTCGGCACGAGGGGTTCGGCCGCGATGGGATTGTCGATGAAGGTCTTCACCTTGCCGACCATCTCGGCCACCTGGTCCTTGATGCCCTTCATGAACGCGGCGGGGTCCAGGCGGTCGCGTTCCATCTCGCGCAGCTTATGCTCCCATTCCCCGGTGAGCACCGGGTCGGCCAGCATCAGGAGTTCGTTGGAGGTCAGGAAACGCTCCAGCTTGAAGGCCTTGCCGAGGGGGACGAGTTCCTTGCCCTGGCGTTCCAGGTACTTCTGGCCAAGCAGGCCTTCGATCGTCGCGGCGCGGGTGGCGGGCGTGCCGAGTCCGCGCTCCTTCATCGCCTCGGCGAGGGCTTCGTCGTCGAGCTGCTTGCCGGCGTTCTCCATCGCGCCGAGCAGGGAGGCTTCGTTGTAGCGGGCCGGCGGCTTGGTCGCGTCCTCGCGGACCTCGATGTCATGCACCTTGGCCTTGGGCGGTTCGCCGTCGGCGGGGGCGAGCGCGGGGAGGGTGGCGGCGCCTTCCTTGTCCTTGTCTTCCTCGGCGTCGGCTTCCTGGCCCCAGACCGCGCGCCAGCCGGCGAAGACCAGGACCTTGCCGGTGGTGCGGAAGGCGTGCGGGCCGACCGTCGTCGTGCGGACGGTCTCCTCGAACTCGGCCATCGGGAAGAAGACGGCGACGAAGCGGCGGACCACCAGGTCGTAGATCTTGCGTTCGACGTCGGAGAGCCCCTCGGGGAGCGTGCCCGTGGGGACGATGGCGAAGTGGTCGCTGACCTTCTTGTTGTCGTAGACGCGGCGACCGGCCGAATCGACCCAGCCCTTCGCGAGGGCTTCCTTGGCGAAGCCGCCGGCGGGATGGGCGCCTTCGAGCGACTGCAGCACCAGCTTGGCGTTGCCCACGTAGTCCTCGGGCAGGTACTGGGAGTCGGTGCGGGGGTAGGTCAGCGCCTTGTGGCGTTCGTACAGGGCCTGGGCGGCGGCGAGGGTCGTCTTGGCCGAGAAGCCGAAACGACGGTTGCCCTCGCGCTGCAGGGTCGTGAGGTCGAAGAGGCGCGGCGCGCTGTCCTTCTTGGGCTTGCGTTCGTCGACGACCGTGCCGCTCCCCACCTTGAGGGCCTCGGCGGCGACTTGGCGGGCCTGGGCCTCGTCGTAGAAGCGGTCGGCTTCCTTGCGCTCGGCGACGCCGGGGACCTGGGCGTTGCCGAGGTAATGGCCGGAGGCCACGCCGAAGTCCGCGATGACCCGCCAGAAGGCCTTGGGGACGAAGTTGCGGATCTCGAGCTCGCGCCGGACGACCAGCATGAGGGTCGGGGTCTGCACGCGGCCGACGGGGTGCACGCTCTCCTTGGAGATCTTGCCGCCGCCGAGCATCTTGCTGGCCGCGCGGGTCAGGTTGAGGCCGACGATCCAGTCGGACTGCGAGCGGCAGATCGAGGAGGAACGCAGCCCGGCCTTCTCGGAGACGTCGAGCAGGTGGTCGAAGGATTCCTTGATCGCCGCCGGCGTCATGCTCGTCAGCCACAGGCGCTTCTCGGGCAGCTTGGCGCCGGCGAGGACGCAGATCATGTGGAAGATGAGCTCGCCTTCGCGGCCGGCGTCGCAGGCGTTGACGACGCAGCCGATGTCCTTGCGGAGGAGCAGTTTCTTCAGCTGCTGGTACTTTTCGCCGGCGCCGCGTTCGGTGCGGGGGCGCAGCACGGCCTTGGCCAGGCTGCCGTCGAAGTTGGGCGGCAGGATCGGCAGGTTCTTCAGCGTCCAGGACTTCCAGTCCGGGTTCAGCTCATGCGGCTCGACGAGTTCGGCGAGGTGGCCGACGGCCGAGGAGATCACCCAGGTGTCGTTCTCGAAGGCGTCGCCCGACTTGGGCACCTTGAGGACCTTGGCGAGGTCCGCGGCGACCGAGGGCTTCTCGGCGATGACGAGGGTCTTGGCGCCGGTGGCGACGGCGGAATCGGAGGACTGGGCGGGCTTCTTGCGCATGCGTAGGATGATAACCGATGGTCAAACCGGTTACATTCCTTGCTCGGCGAAGGAGTCGTCCAGGGCGGCGATCAGGGTGGCGATGGTGGCGTCGGTCTCATCCCCCATGTTGGAGATGCGGAAGGTCTTGCCCTTCAGCTTGCCGTAGCCGCCGTCGATCACGATCTGGTGCCGGGACTTGAGGGTCTTGTTCAGGCGCTCGAGGTCGGCGTTGCGGTCGTTCCTGAAGCAGTTGAGTCCGCGCGTGCCGAAGGCGGGGTCGGGCAGCAGCGAGAAGCCCTTGGCGAGGCCCCAGGCGCGCATCCGCT
>JACCEC010072276.1_pt1 | contig 11566 bp, 8 predicted proteins | sample 7450121 | NCBI WGS metagenome assembly JACCEC01 (sample SAMN15323455, study PRJNA562643) | freshwater metagenome | isolation source: river surface water | place: USA:Blue River Watershed | collected 2017-08-18 | reverse complement strand
GAAGCGCAGTATCGAAATAGCGAAAGAGGCTTTAACGATGAATGTTCCTTATGAAATGATAGCGCAATTAACCAAACTTTCTTTGGAAGAAATCCAACTTTTAGCACAAGGTAAAGATATTATGTAAAAAATTTTCTCCTCAATAATTTATTAGTCAAATTTCAAATAATAAAATTTAATTTTGTCGAAACCTTCACTTAAAGCGAAGATTTCGACTGATTATTATTTTAGAAATACGATGTTTTGTAGCCACATATTTAAAAAATATTTAATTATATAAATTTGAAAATTTATGTATGTTTCAAAAATAAATGATTATTCGGAACAACAGGAAGCAATAAAAGCCTTTATTGCGCAAAATAGTTTTGCGGTGTTGGTGGTGATAGGAGCAGACGGAATGCCTCACGCCACACATTTGCCACTCGAACTCGAAACTACTGAGGGGGGTGTGTGGCGATTGTTAGGGCATGTGGCGAGGGCAAATCCTGCTTGGCAAATGTGGCAGCAAAACCCAAATGCTTTAGCTATTTTTTCGGGCGCACATACTTATATTTCGTCCTCTTGGTACGAAAAACCAAATGTTTCGACATGGAATTATATAGCTATACATCTTTCAGGCGTAATTCGAGAAATACAAGAAACTGCACAAAAAATCGAAATCTTGCGCAATTTGACCAATCGTTATGAATCAAATATGAAAAACCCACGATTTTTTGAAAGTTTGAGTACAGAATATGTGCAGCGCGAAATGCGTGGGTTAGTTGTATTTGAGTTAGCGATTCAAAAAATACAGTTTGCTAAAAAATTGAGCCAAAATAGGAATGATACTGATTATCAGAATATTACAACACAACTTTTTGAATTAAATGATGAAAATGCGCAAAAAATAGCAAAAGAAATGCAGCAAATTAGATAATCTCATTTTATATATATTGTTCCTAAATCAATATCAAATTTAATAAATTTCTTTCATTTTATCGAAACTTTCGCTTAAAGTGAATATTTCGACTGATTATTATTTTTTTAGTTTAATCAATTAATTATCAATGAATTAGCTAAAAAAATAGCTGCTTACTGAGGGGGGGGGTAAAGTGCTAAAGCTATTCGCTAAAATCAAAATTTTTTGCGTTAGCGCACGACTAAGTTTTGGGAAAAATTAGTTCGGAACATTCTATTTTGATAAAGGCAAAAAAGTAAAACATTGAAATAATAAATTCATTGCATAAATTAGATAAAATATTTATTTTAGTATAAATATTTATAACCAAATTTTTTTCAAAAATTGACTAACCATAAAATTAACACATTTAAAAATGATTTTTAAAAAACATCCTTCGGGTTTACCGTATTTATTTTTTACTGAGTTGTGGGAGCGTTTCGGTTATTATTTGATGATAGGCATCTTCGTGCTTTTCATGGAGGACACGCAAAAAGGTGGGCTTTCGATGACAAGCAAACAATCTGCTGATATTTTTGGGACATTTATCGCACTCAACTATTTAACCCCTTTCATTGGTGGGCTACTGGCTGACCGTTGGTTAGGATACCGAAAAGCTATTGTTATTGGAGGGATTTTGATGGGTTTGGGTTATTTATGCCTTGCTATTCCGAATATGAATGCTTTTTGGGGTGCATTATTTCTTATTATTTTAGGTAATGGTTTTTTCAAACCTAATATTTCTATTTTATTAGGTAATCTTTATAATGAAGACCGATATAAAGCTGAAAAAGATACAGGTTATAATATTTTTTATATGGGCATCAATATAGGTGCATTTATATGCAACTTTATTGCAGCATATATGCGCAATCAATATGGCTGGGGCTATGCGTTTGCGGCGGCAGGTATAGGTATGTTTATTGGTGTTGTGGTATTTTTGATTGGCAACAAACATTATGCACACGCCGATATTATTACGCGGCGCAAAGAAGGCGAGGCTTCGCCGTTGAGCGTGTTAGCGTCTGTGCTTGTGCCTGCGGCGATTACGGGGTTTATAGGTTATAAAATTCCTGATAGCGTTTTTGGTTCGGACTCTACTGATGCTTTTATTTTTGGTTGCTTACCAATCATTATGTATTTTATCAATATATGGCGTACTGCCCCAAAACAGGAAAAACAACCGATTGCCGCACTTTTGGCAATCTATGCCGTAGTGGTGGTTTTTTGGGCAATTTTCAAGCAAAATGGTACGGCACTTACAAAATGGGCAGAGCTTTACACCGACCGCGAAATAGCGGCTACATGGTCGCCTTCGCTCGAAAAAATTGGCATGGTGCAAAGTTTAACGAATAAAAAATCATTATATCCAAAATATGATGCTTCTTTCAAAGTGGAAAAAGGGGCAGACGGTAAAGCAGTGCGAGATACCACTTATCACCCCTATTTTATCAACGCACCACAAAAGCTGCCTACTGAGGGGGGGAAATTGAGTCTTTATAATACAGAACTTTTTCAATCTGTCAATCCATTTTTTGTGGTTGCCTTAACGCCTTTAATTATTGGTTTTTTCGCGTGGCTACGCAGACGAAACCGCGAACCTACTACTGCTGCTAAAATTGGTTGGGGGCTTATCATTTCTTCGCTGTCTCCGTTAGTGATGATTGCCGCAGTGTATGCTACGCACAACGGCATCGAAAAAGGGTCGGCTTGGTGGCTTATCGGCACTTATGGCGTGATAACGGTAGGAGAACTTTGTCTCAGCCCAATGGGACTTTCTTTGGTTTCTAAGTTAGCCCCTGCTCGCATTGCAGCCCTTATGATGGGTGGTTGGCAGTTAGCAAATGCAATTGGCAATAAATTATCAGGTGTATTAGCTTCTATGTGGGACAATTATGCCGATAAATCACACTTTTTTATGGTCAATAGTGTAATGGCATTAGGGGCAGGTATTGCCATTTTCTTAATGATAAAATGGCTCAACCGAGTAATCGCAACTTATGTGAAGTAATAGTGTTATTATAATTTGATTATAAATATTTTATATACTATTTCTAAATCAATCTCAAATTTACCCATTTCTTTGGTTTTATCGAAACCTTCGCTTAAAGCGAAGATTTCGACTGATTATTATTTTTTGTTAGTTTAATAAATTGATTATCAATGAATTAACTAAACAATAATCACTTACTGAGGGGGTAAAATACGAAAGCTATGCGCTAATTTTTAAAAATTATTTAGGAACAGTATGCATTACTTTTTTTTCGTATAGTCCAAATTTAAAAATCGTTATAAAAGATTAATAATCACTTATTTGTTTTAGACAACTTATAATACATTGATAACCAACATATAATAATCCTAATAAAATATAACTGCAACATCTCCGTCATTTCTATCCCACGATTAAACTCATGGGAAGCATAATGGCGGAGATGTTTCAATATATTGTATTATTTTTTTTATATATTTACTTTTCGCTACGCAAGTATTACTATTACTTTTTTAAAAAAATGAGTAGCTAAGATGAATACAAGTTTACAGAAACTTACTATTTTTGTATCTTCAAATAGTAATAATCAAAAAAAAAATTTTCTGAACTCATTAGAGGACGAAATTTTAATCAATTAAATTTTTATTTGTTAAAACCAAATTAGAGTGCAAGCAATGAAAAAACTCTTACTGACATTGTGTCTTATGCTGACAACTATGGCGGCAGTGTTGGCACAGCGTACTATCAAAGGGACGGTTACAGACGACAAAGGCGAGGCATTGATTGGCGCATCGGTAGTAGTGAAAGGGACTACTATGGGCGCAGTAACCGATGTGGACGGCTCTTATTCGCTGAATGTTCCTGAAAGTGCTAATACCTTGGTATTTAGCTTTGCAGGCTACACAACGCAAGAAGTAGCATTAGGTGCGTCAAACGTGATTGACGTAAAATTGAGCGCAGGCGTAGGGCTTGACGAGGTGGTGGTTGTGGGTTATGGTACACAACAAAAACGCAACATTACGGGTACGGTATCTTCTATCAAAGGGGAAGATATTTCTTCGTTGCCTGTACAAAGTTTTGACCAAGCGTTGCAAGGTCGTGCGGTGGGTGTAAACGTAAGTTTGCCAAACGGCGTATTAAACAATGCGCCTGTTTTCCGTATTCGTGGGGTAAACTCGCTGAATTTGAGTTCTTATCCGCTCATCGTGATTGACGGCGTTCCGACTTTTACAGGCGACCAAACCCAAAACTCAGCAGCTAACAACCCGCTTTCAAATCTCAACCCTAACGACATCGAAAGCATGGAGATTTTGAAAGATGCGTCTGCAACGGCAATTTATGGCTCGCGTGCAAGCGCAGGGGTCGTGTTGATTACGACTAAACGCGGTAAAAAGGGCAAAACAAAAATCAACTATGATGTTTCGGCAAGTTGGACAAGCACCGCACGTTTGCCTCAAGTGTTGAACGCTGATGAATTTGTAATGATTAAAAACGAGGCTCGCCGCAATGCAGGGCAAGCGGACGCTTTTTTCTTTGATACCATCAACGGACAAAAAGTAGATACAAGATGGGCAGACCACATCTATCAAACGGGTTTTTCTCACAATCATAGTTTGAACTTGTCGGGCGGCAATGACAATACAAACTATTATATTTCATTAGGTCATACGCAACAAGAAGGTATGATACGCACTAATACATTTAGCCGTTCTTCAGCGCGTATTAGTTTTGACCATAAAATAAGCAGCCGCGTAAAAACAGGGGGTGTCATCGGTTATAGCCAAAACGGAAACCGCGCACCGAATACAGGTTCGTTACCTGGGCAAGGCTTCAACTCTGGCGGTTTGGCGCGTATTGCTTTCAACCTTGCGCCAAATGTAGCACCTTATAACGCAGACGGTAGCTACAATATTAATAGCGCAAATCAAACAGGACAAGGCAAAAATACTGTAGGCGTACAATGGCAAAATCCTGTGGCTTTGATTGATTTGAACAACTTTACGTCTAACTCCAATCAAATCCAAGCCAATGTATTTGCACAAGTGGACATCGTTAAAGGCTTGTATTTCAAAACTTTATACGGTCTTGATAACCTTGCTGTAGAAAATAAAACCTATCAATCTGCTATTCATGGTGATGGCGTTTCGAGTGGTGGTTTTGCTTTCAATGGTTCTATCAAAAATAACCGTTGGAACTGGCAGAATTTATTGAATTATGACCTTAATTTAGACGCTAAAAATAATATCAACGTCTTATTGGGTAACGAACAACAATATACTTCCTTCGATGGTTGGGGTGCGTCTCGGTCACAACAAACCGACCCTTATTTCCAAACCTATCAAGGTACGTACTCTGTTATCAACCCTGCGGGTAACTTCCAAACAGAAAACTATTTGTTATCCTACTTCGGACGTTTGAATTATAGCTACGATAAACTCTTGGCAGCTACTTTAAACCTTCGCCAAGATGAGTATTCTGCCTTTGCAACAGGTCAAAAAAGAGGTATCTTTTGGGGCGGTTCGTTAGGTCTTACAGTTTCTGAATTGGATTTTTGGAAAAACAACGCATTATTGAAAGATATTAATTATTTCAAATTGCGTGGTAGCTACGGTACGGTGGGTAATAATCAAGGTATTGGTGATTTCCAATCTTTTGGTTTGTATAACTCTGGTCTCTATGGCACAACAGGAACTATCTCTTTATTGCAGATTGCACGCCCTAATTTGAGTTGGGAAACAAGTACTAAAACGGACATCGGAGCAGTATTTGGCATCTTAAACGACCGTATTACAGGTGAAATTACTTATTTTGTTAATAAAATCAATGGTTTGATTACGGGCGTTCCACAATCGCCTTCAAAAGGTATTCCTGACAACTTACTTTTCACTAACGTAGGTTCGATGACAAGCAGAGGTTGGGAATTTGGTTTGAATGGTACTGTATTCAAAAATAAAGATTTTAAATGGACTTCTAACATCAACCTTACATTGATTAAAAACAAGGTTGACGAATTGTATAACAATACAGATATTTTTGGTATTACTTCAAGTTTAGAGCAAACTAACGTTACTCGCGTTGGTCAGTCGGTAGGTAGCCTTTTTGTAGTGCCTACGGCTGGAGTAAATCCTAATAATGGCAGACGTATTTTTGTGAATAGTGCAGGACGACAAGTTCAATATTTGCACTTAGGTGGTGCTAATGCGTGGACGTATGTAGATGACGGTAGTGTAGCCCCTGCTATCAATATCGCAAGAGATGGTGTCGTCATGGGTCCAACTTTACCAACTTGGTTTGGTGCTTGGAACAATACTTTTAGTGCGTATGGTTTCGATTTAGAAATACAAACACAATATAGCGGTGGAAACTACATTTATAACGGTACAAAAGCAGGTATGCGCGATATGCGTGTATGGAACAACCATACTGACGTATTGAACCGTTGGCAAAAAGCAGGTGATGTAACAGATATTCCGCGTGTCGTTTGGACCGATAACGTCTCGAATGGTTCGGCTGTTCAAATCTCTGAAAACGTAGAAAAAGGCGATTTCCTCCGTATTCGCAACATTACTTTGGCGTATAGATTGCCTTCTAATATCCTCAAAAAAGTAAATTTAGCAGGTCTTCGCCTTTTTATGAATGTGAATAATGCGTTCCTATTTACAAACTATACAGGAACTGACCCCGAAGTTTCGACAAATGGTAATATCAATCTTACGCCGGGGGTAGATAGAAATAGTGCGCCAATGGCTCGCACTTTCTTAGTAGGTGCTAATGTTAGTTTCTAATGTAGGTGAAAGCAAGGGGCGAATTTGTACCCCCTCAGTAAGTACTCAAAATTAGTTAATAAATTGATTTTCAATACCTTACTATAAATCCTTCCTCTTTGGGGAGGATTTAGGAGGGAAAATTAATACCTAATTTTTTCTAAGCATTTATTTTTCTATCAAAAAAAATTAGAAAAATTCTTAAATACGCAATATTACGAATGAAAAATATTTTTGTTAAAGTTGTTAGTTTTTCATTAGCGGCATCGCTTTTTGTGGCTTGCCAAAAAGAAAAATTAGACCCCGTCTCTCCTGTTTTCGTTTTGGAGAAAGACGCTTTTTCAACGCCTTCGCGTATTCTTAGCCAAGTGTATGGGCTTTACGATGCAGCAAAAACAGGCAACTTTTTGGGTAGCCGTTTGCTGACATTTAGCGACATTCGCGGAGAAGAATTTTTGAACCGCACTAACAACGGTGTTACAGGTTTGAGTACATGGAATCAAACCTTTTTCAACGGCACTAACGAAGTGAACTATATTTGGGCAGCAGGGTATGCGGCTATCAATAGATGTAATGTATTCATTGAAGGGCTTAATGCAAATGCTGCGGTGCTTAACAATGCAACTTTGGCAAAACAATATGAAGCAGAAGCACGCTTTATTCGCGCTTTGTCATATATGTATTTGGTTAATACTTATTGCCGCCCTTATGCAGATGGCAACGGTGACAAACGCGGTTTGCCTTTGCGTTTGAAAGCGGAAACAGATTTGGCTAACAATGACCTTGCGCCAAGTACCGTAGCACAAGTGTATGACCAAATCTTAGCAGATTTGAATTTTGCTGAAGCTAACTTAGCAACTACGCATGGTGCTTCTGCTGCCTTGCTCAATACGACAAGAGCGCACCGCAACACCGCAATTGCCTTGAAAACTCGCGTATATTTGGCGATGCAACGTTGGAGCGATGTCATTACAGAAGCAAATAAAATTGTTTCTACTGCTGCACCTTTCCGCACTTCATCGGGCGTTACGCATCAACTTATGGCAGATGTAAAAACGGTTTTTGCTTCGCCTTACACCACTGCGGAGAGCATTTTTTCGTTCCCAATGTCAGACGTGGACCAACCGGGTACACAGAACTCATTAGCATTGTATTGGGCGCCTGCACCCGTAGGCAATGGCGAATACACCCTCAATAGAGGTGGTATCATTGGCGACTCCACTAATTTCCGCGTAGCGGACGCTCGCCGCACTTTCGTGACGTTGAGCGGTGGAACACCTTATTTAGGAGGTAAATTTGCAGTTGGTCCAATCAATACAGATTACGTCCCTGTTATTCGCTATGCAGAAGTATTGTTAAATTTGGCTGAAGCCATTACTAAAAGTACAAATACCGTTGATACTCGTGCATTAGCGTTGTTAAATGCCGTACATAGTCGTTCTGATGCAGGGGTAGTTTATACTGCTGCTAATATTACGACTGCTGCGGATATGGTAACAGCACTTTTACGTGAACGCCGTATTGAGTTACTTGGTGAGGGTTTCCGCGCTTTCGACATCACACGCAATTTGCTTACTTTCCCTGCAAAAGGGGGCGTAGCTGCAGTTCCACCTACTTCGGGGCAATACATTTACCCTGTGCCAAATAGTGAGTTGGCTGCTAATAAATTGATGACTCCATAGTCCTTTTTATAGAACATAATTTAAAAAGGTTCAATATTTCAAGACTTTGAAATATTGAACCTTTTTAATATCCAAACTAAGGGGGTACTGAGGGGGGGGTAAATTTATAACTATTTGAAAATCAATTACTGCGCTTTCGCTACTTTCGTATTGATAATGTTTTCTAATTGCACAGCAGACACCACGCCCGATTGTCTCCACAGCATATTGCCCGATTGATAAAGCATCAAGGTAGGAACACCTTGAATTTGGAGAGCCTGCGCTAAGGGTTGATTCCTATCCACATCTACTTTGATAATGCGCACCGACTCACCCATTTTGCTATGCAACTGTTGTAAAATAGGGGTCATCATCTTGCAAGGACCGCACCACTCCGCAAAAAAGTCAATCAAAACAGGTTTTTCATCATTGATAATATCTTGAAAAGACTTAGGTTTATTTTCCATGATTCGATTTTTTATTATATTAAAAATATTTTTTTGACTAAAAGTTTGATTTACAATATTTTAAAAATAATTATTTTAATTTTTGCGATAAAGAACCCCAACCGCCGCCATTATAAACTTCGATGCCCTGCGCTTTAAGCAACTGTTTTGCCATTGAGCTACGCGAACCACTGCGACAACAAACAATGATAGGTTTATCTTTTTCTTTCAACTTTTGCACTTGCCCCGAAAGCGTTTGAAGGGGATAATTAACCGCACCTTTGATGTGTCCGCCCTTAAATTCCTCTGGCGTGCGCACATCTACAATAATCGCTCCGCGACTCATCAACGCTTTATAATCTACGCTGCTACCAAATAAGCGTTTTAAAAAATCTAACATATTATTTATTATTTATATATTTCAAATAAACTTGTTTGCTACTAAATTTAAATTATTATGCAAAGATAACAAGGATTTATGAATAAATGTTCATTTCTTCATAAATTTTTTGTAAAAAAATAGTCATCTTGTGCAGCATGACTATTTTTTAGATTCGTCAGTACCTGTTAGAAAATAAACGCTGCTTTAAAATCGTATAATCAATTGATTTTCAATATTTTAAAGTCTTCCCTTTTTTTAGGGAGGATTTAGGTGGGGCTACCTAACATTTACTTTTCATTTTATTGAATCCAATAATCTTTGGTCACATAGTAAAAAACGCCACCGCGTTGTACGGTTGCTGTTACACTCAATTTGTCACCTGATTTGAGTTTTTTAACAATTTTGATTTGGTCAGGCGTAAATTTACCATTCGATTGTGCATCGGCAAATTTGCCATCGCGTTCTCTTTCTATCAATAACTCATTGACTTCCACTTCGTTACCTGCGCCATCGCGCACCATAATAGGCTTATCAATGCAAGAAAGCACTTCATTTTTACCAACGGTTTTTCCTTTAAGTTGCCCCCACAAAAGGGTATAACCTCCCGAAACGCCGTCATCAAGATTGAAGTTGAAAGGCAAGGTTAACCGAACACTTACAGTTTTTCCACCATGTCTTGCGGCTTCCCAACGTGGCATTTGGCGCAAAGTTTTCAAAACGGCTTCTTCGGCTATCGGGTCGCCCCCCCTCAGTATCTGCGGCTGCTGAACGTTTCCGAGTGCGTCCACCACAAAAGAAGCGTAAATTTTACCAATTGTAATTTCTTTATCATCAGGCAGTTCTAATTTATATTCAATAAATTTCATAATGCCTTGATTGGAGCATTGCCGCTTTTCGACCGAGCCATCAGGATATTGATTGCACCCTGCAAAGTAAGGCATTTGGTCGGCTTCGTGATAGATGCTATCTTGGGTTGTCTGGGCGGTCGTTGAGGCAACACTCCCACACAAAAATAAAGTGTACGTTAAGACGCTAATGATATTCATTCTCTCAATAATACGTTTAAAATAATGCTATCTTTTTTAATTTTTCTAACAAAAATAATTTTTTACTGTGCCTTGTTTGGCAAGCCACAATTAAGCCAAATTACGATTTATTTCTGACGTGCTTTACGCTATTTAGTTACAGATAAAAATACCCATTTTTTTGATAATTGTTGTATTGATTTATACAATTTTTTGAACGTTCTAAATCGCTACCTATTCATATTTTACAAAAAATTTGGACTAAACACTGTAACTTTGCTCAAAAATTAAGCCTAAAAATTTTTAAAAAAGTAATACGAGCAGAAAAATATTTTCAAAATTATATTCTAACACAAATTAAAATTTAATAAAGCAAATTGTAACGCGAAAATAATGTGTAAAAATAAATAAAAATTTAAATCAATTTTTACAATGAGAAGAACATTTAATACAACGGGTCGCTGCTTTCCCGAAGAACATTTTATGGTGAATATTTCTGCAAAATTTGAGCAGGCATTAACGTTAATTGATAACAAAAAATACTTTGCTATCAACCGCCCGCGTCAGTATGGCAAAACAACAATGTTACACTTGATAAAGCAGCATTTTAGGCAGAAAGCGGATTTTTTGGTCATCAATTCAAGTTTTGAAGGCATCGGTGACACCCCTTTTGAGGGGGAAGCCAATTTTTGTAAAACATTTATAGGTATTTTGGCAAAACATATTGGGCTTGTGATGCCTGAAATAAGCACTTGGTTAATATCGCAAAATCAAGATATTGAAAACTTAGATAAATTATCCGAGTTAATATCAAGGTTAGTTCAACGAATAGATAAAAAAGTGATATTATTGATAGATGAAGTAGATAAAAGTAGTAATAATCAATTATTTGTAGGCTTTTTGGCGATGCTACGCGACAAATATTTGATTAGAGATGAATTTCCTACGTTTCATTCTGTTATCTTGGCAGGGGTCTATGATGTCAAAACTTTGAAACTCAAATTACGACCTGATGCAGAAAAAAAATTCAATTCTCCTTGGAATATTGCCGTTGATTTTAATGTAAAAATGGAATTTTCGGCTGCCGAAATTTTGCCGATGCTCAAAGATTACGAACAAGAACGAGGCATTTCAGTAGATACTGAGGGGGTCGCCGAGCGCATTTTTTTCTATACATCGGGTTATCCTTTTTTGGTCAGTAAACTCTGCCAAATTTTCGATGAGTTAATTTTACCTGATAAAGTAGAAAAAATTTGGACGGTACAAGATATTGATGAGGCATTTCAAATGCTTTTGAGAGAAGAAGATAATACCAATTTTGACAATATTATGAAAGAGTTAGAACATAATCCGATGTT
>JACCEC010233743.1_pt1 | contig 11567 bp, 7 predicted proteins | sample 7450121 | NCBI WGS metagenome assembly JACCEC01 (sample SAMN15323455, study PRJNA562643) | freshwater metagenome | isolation source: river surface water | place: USA:Blue River Watershed | collected 2017-08-18 | reverse complement strand
GAATAGACTCCGGTAAGCTGAAATTAGACCACTGATGACAGCTGAGTTTGGGTTCACCTCGTCAAGGTGAGGCAGAAGAATCTCGACGGCCTTGTTAAAGTTTTGCTCTTGTAATAATGCAGCCGCGTAGTTAATCGCAACACTTTGATTTTTCGGAAGCACCTCAAATGCCTGCTCACCAAAAGCTACTGCTTTCTTGAAATCTCTTAATTTGATATAGGTAGGAATCAAGTTCGCCAATGCAAGGTGTTGCTTACCATTGATTTGAAAACTCTCCAACAAATATTTTTCAGCCAATTCATATTCGTCTTTTCGTAAACTAGCGACGCCTAAATATGCAAGCCCGGCTGAACGGTTGATTTTTAGTATGGAATTTGCTGCCTCAATAAGATTCGGTATATTATTTTCTTTAATTGCATCCTCAGCGAGCTTTCCTAACCTATATATTTCATTATTTTTCATATAATCTCTTTTTCTTCATTTTAAATTATTCAATTTCTATCTCTGGAAATGATTTTACAATTTCATCCAATTGTTTAATCTGACTTAAAAATGGCAGCAGTAAATCAAGCGGCAGTGCACTGGGGCCGTCACATTTTGCCTCGTCAGGGTTTGGATGAGCCTCGATAAAGAGTCCTGCTATGCCCACAGCCACGCCTGCACGAGCCAGCTCTATGATTTGAGACCTACGACCTCCCGAGGCGGCACCCAGCGGGTCTCTGGTCTGCAAGGCATGCGTAGCGTCAAAGATCAGTGGCTTGTCGCCAGTCACTTTCTTCATAACGCCAAAGCCCAGCATATCTACCACCAAGTTATCGTAACCAAACATTGTTCCTCGATCACATACCCATACATTTGGGTTGCCAGAGCTCTCAAATTTTTCTACGATATTTCTGGTCTGTGGTGGACTTATAAATTGCGGCTTCTTGATGTTGATGGTCCTGCCAGTTGCTGCCATCGCTACGACCAGGTCAGTCTGCCGAGCCAAGAATGCTGGTAGCTGAAGTACGTCAACGATCTCAGCGACCGGTTTAACCTGATAAATCTCGTGCACGTCTGTCAGCACCTCAACACCGAACTCTTTTTTTACTTTTTCCAGTATCTTCAAGCCCTCTTCCATCCCCGGGCCCCTGAATGAATGAATTGATGATCTGTTTGCTTTGTCAAATGACGCCTTAAATATGTAGGGCATCCCCAGTTTGCTTGTTACCGCCACAAATTTTTCGCATGTAAATAGTGCCAAGTCCAGGTCTTCTAAGACATTCAATCCACCTATCAAGGTCAATTCACTTTTATTTCCGACTTTTATTTTCATTTTGTACGATCCACAAGATCTAAATTATTTTGATTTTACGCTTCAATTTAACCAAGCAGGCCACTTAACGGACTCTCTCCATTTGGCTTCATTGGTACATATTTGAAACATTTCAAGTAATGCGTGCACTTCTTTTTCACTCAATATCAGTTCAATTTTTTTAACTTCATCTGAAATTACTATTTTTGAGTCATTATTTCTAAAGCTCAGTTTTATTTTTTTTGCAAGAAATTGATTGTTCAATTCAATTTTTGCTGTTTTACTTTTTTGTATTTCGTTATTTTCAATGGCTAACTGATGCTGCACTGCTATATCGTTCTTCATTTTTCGATCGGCAATTGAGATTTCTGTTTTTGCATAGTCTTCTATTTTTTGCGCCCATCTGGCAACTAAACTCAATGCCATCGCCCTAGTTATCCACACATTGCTCTCATTGGCACCCTCGATACTCAAGAGCATCCGATCCTCGACCTTACTGTATTTCAGTGCTAGCTTGCTCATTACAAGTAAAACTTTGAGCCTATTCTTTTTTAATTAAAAAAAGCCCCGCAGCTATGCTGCGGGGCTTTGGTGACTTTCACAGTTCTTGGTTGTGAAAGTTGGGCCTTATGGGATCAGCTCACTGAGAAGTCAGCTGCAACCAAAGCGCCTGGTGTCACACCAGAAATAACCGCTACTTGCGTCAATGTCAAGTTCGCGCTTCCAGAGGCCAGTGTTGACAACGACGTAGCAGTTCCTAACCTGAGGCTTGCAACGACCGAGTCAGTACCAGTTGAGTAGACCACCAAGAAGCTACCTTCACCTGCCAAAGCAGTTGTGAATGTGATGTTGCTGTCCAAGAAGTCCAACGCACTTGCGTTAGAGTCGAACGCTGTGGCCAACATGATAACCGAGTCGGATGTGTTCAGCGTAGTTGCTGCAGAGATCAAGACCGAGAGGTCCGCAGTGGTCACGGTTGCACCATCAGCGTCACGCAAGTAACCAGAGGCACCAAATGCAGCAGATGCAAAGTTCAACACATCTGTACCGGTTGTGAAGCCCGTAATTGTGTCAGTACCATCCGAAGCAGTTGTGTAGCGCAAGGTATCGGTACCGCCGCCAGTGTAAAGCGCCACTGTGTCCGCGCCGGAGCCAAGCGTCAAGGTGTTTGTGCCCAAGCCACCAACAACCGTAGATCCCGCAGAAGCGCCCAATGTCAAGTTGGTCACAGCAGAGCTGTTCTGACCGGACAAATCAATCGTCGTAACCTTATCGCCGCTGAAAGTGATGTTGGTTGTACCGCGACCGATAACTGTCAGTGTCGATAGGGCTGTAGCTTCCAAGTCAGTGAACGTCACATCGGCACCGGTCACCAAGTTCACAGTAATCGATCCAATAGCAGCATCTGCTGTACCAACGGCTGCGAATGTTGCAGAAGCATCTCCAGTAGTCAGTGCTACATCGATTGAGCCAATCGTGCCAGAACCAACAGCCTTGAGGTCGGCAACATCAAATACGCCGTTACCGCTGATGGAGAAGCTTGTCAAAACGCCACTAGCTTGGATAGTGCCAACGTCAGCGCTCGCGCCAGAAGCCGCAGTCAAACTGATTGCGCCGATTGAGCTTGCGTTGATGTTTCCAAAGTCAGCAGAAGCGCCAGAACCAACTGCGACGCTGATGCCGGCGATGGACTTGTCGGCAGAGATATTGCCAACTGTCAATTCCGCGTTGCTTGCCAACGTGGCGTTGAACTGGCCCATCGTTCCGCTGATGGCAATGGTACCAAAGTCAACAGCCGCACCTGTAGCAACAGTCAAAGTAACTGCACCAAGACTTGCCGATGCGCTCACGTTACCGAAGGCAGCTGATGCGCCTGTTGCAAGGTCAACTGTAATTGCGCCCAAAGCAGAAGCAACCAATCCGCTACCGCCGATACCAAAGGATGCAGACGCACCCGTACCGACAGTCACGGTGCCGAGGTTGATAGAACCACCTTGTACAGCAACACCACCAGAGCCAAACTCGAAGTCACCATTTTCAGCAATTGTGAGGGAAGTAAAGTTCACTGGCAGTGCTGAGGCCGCAATCGATTCAACTTCTGCGTAGCCATCAACTCCAACATTGACTGACAGAGACAATGAACCCAAAGCAGTTCCACCGTTAGCTCCGCCAGCAGGACCACCAGCGATGGCGTCAATCAAAATGTTACCGGAAGCTTGTGCCTCAAGGCTCAAAGTAACTGGTGTACCAGTCATAGTCACATCGATACCGGATCCCGCGTCGCTCACCAAAGAAGATGCACCAGCAACGATTGAGATGGCAACTGTGTGCGCTTCAGCTGCCGTCATTGTGGCGGTTCCTAGCGTCAAACCGTCCAAATCTACATCAGCACCAGTCGTTGCGTTGATTGTCAGGGTAGTCAAGTTCATGCCGGCAGAGGCACCGCTAAACAAGTTGCCATTCAACACCACGTCTGCCGCATCAGAACCCTCAGCGTTGATCGTGAGTGTTGTGATGGCTGTTGATGTCAGGTCAGCACTTGTGAGGGTCAGTGTTGCTGAACCAGACGCTTTCAATGTCAGTGTCTCAATGGCACTGAAGTCAGCTGATCCAATAGTGAACTCACCTGAACCACCGGCATTGATAGTTGCGTTCTTCAAATCACTGTCAGCGTCGAGCAGGGTAACTGTCTCAGTGCCAGAGTTGGATACCGCACTCAATGTCAAAGTGGAGATATCGTTGATTTCCAACGTACCAATGTCTGCGTTGCCTGTTGCTGAACCAAGTTGAATCGTTGTGGTCGAAGAGGAGTTGGTGTCAATGGAGAGGTTACGAACTGCAGCATCATCCACGACAACAGTCAAACCAGCTGCGTCTGCGTAAACATTTGTCAGGTTGATATCAGTAGTCGCAGAGCCTGAGACGGTGATTTTGCTAAATCCGCTTGTGTTAGAAGACAAGTCAAGATTACCCTGAACTTCAGTGAACGTGAATCGGCCAGTCTCAAAGCCGCTTAGTGCAGGGGCTGCTGTAGACAGTCCAAAGACAGCGCGAATTGTATCAACACCTTCACCACCTGCAACTGTATCTGCATTTGTCAGACCACCAGTGTAGAAGGTGAATGTATCTGCACCCGCACCACCTGTAGCAGTCAATGTAGACAGACCCGAGAATGCAAAACTGTTAGTTCCAACCAAGCTTGACGCGTCAACTCTTGTGATTCCAGTATCGTTCGTCAAGAATGTAACTGCACCTGTGCCAGAGAGGTTAACAGTCTTCAGGGATGCACCACCCTCGAGTGACAAGAAGCTAGTTCCCACCAAATCGATACTGACGGACTCCACGCTATCTACAGTTAACTCACCAGTCAGAGCAAGAGTTGTACCGGTTCCTGAACCGAATTTATCCAAAATAACTGAAACAGAATCTGTGGAGCCCGAAAGATCTCCACGATATGCCAAGGTCACATCTGTGTTACCGCTAGCACGAACTACCGTGGACAACTCCAAACCAGAAACTGAAAGCAAAGAGCCACCAGTAGAACCGGCGTTAGACAAAGTTGTGACACCCGACCACAAAGAGGCATCCAAAGCACCACCTGTTGCATCAGTAGCTTGCACATTAGCAACAACTGTCTCGACACCACCCAAAATTACCGCCGGAGTATCGTCCGGGTCAGCACGCAAAGTAATGTTCAAACGGTCAGCACCTTCACCACCGTAGATTGAATCACCTGCCAGGTAAGTACTAGCAGTTGCTTGGTTTGCAAAGAAAGTATCGCTTCCTGCACCACCGGTGTAAGAGGCAACATCAGTAGTCAGCGTAACTTCTTTGGGCAACAAAAGTGCAGCAGCGGCAGAGGCAGCATTTGCTGCAGCGGCAGCAGCGGCAGCAGCGGCAGCTTCAGCAGCAGCAGCAGCAGCAGCAGCAGCAATTGCTGCTGCCGCATTGAAATCACCACCTGCTGAATTTGCAGTTTGAGACAAAGCCAAGGCTGCTGCAGTCTTTGTGTTGAAAGCTGTTGCATACGAACCGTATGTGGCGTCCGACGTCAAGTTGGCCAAATCATTCAACAAAGATACGATTTTCGCGCCCTTGTTTCCCGCGCCAGCTGCTGTCAACTGAGCGGACACCCAATTGTCCAACCCAGTGATAGAGGACAAGCCCAAGTTAGACAACAAAGTGGTAGCAACTTGGAGGTCAGTCTTGCTTCCAAAGTCACGCACATAGAGGTCGTTTGCAAAAGTGTTGATGTCAGCAGCTGTTTTCACGCTGGAAACTACTTCTGTGTATGTAGCATTGCTAAGCGTTTGGTTGTACAAACCACCCGCCAAGCGAGCCAGTACCGTACCGTTAGAGGAGATTGCCATTTGATATTCCTTATTGAATGAAAATAAACTTTCTGCAGAAAGCCGAACCAACCTTTCGGAGGCTCGTTAAAGATCTCGGTACCGCGCTTCTTGTCGCAGTACTCAAAAGCTTTGACAAACACCCATAGATGCTCGAACGGCTTTAGCAGTACACGGATTGTAAGTGAACAGGAAAGTGTTTTTTTGTGATTTGAGTCACACAAGAGTGGATGAAACTATCTTTTTGCAAAAAAACAACATATTTTTGTTTGTTTTTTACCCACATTAGTCGTTGACCCACCTCAGCCCCACATAAAAACTTGAATTCCTCAAGTTAAACAAGGTGTTATTGGACCTTTGTGAAGTCACTTCAAGGTTCAGTCCAGCTTGCCAATTCTTAAATACCGGCAGCCAGTAACCCAAGCCTAAATCTGTTCTGCGAGTACTAGATTTTAAGTCACCCAACAGGTCGCTGTAGGCTTGCTTGTCTTGACTGTGGGTGTAACGCAACAGCGCAGAAATTTGCCCTGACGCAGCTGGCCAGTTAGGGAAGTTTAGGAGTTGGTCGTGTCGCAAGGACAGGTCTGCTCGTGCACGGCTGCCCCCTGGCCGGCTGGCCTCTTGTGCTTTGTCTAGCCCGCCGCCCAAGGCTATATGAGTTTCTTGGTTTTTGGCGCCACTGCAAACCCAGTCAATTCGGCCATACGTGTAGGAGCCGTTAAGTGTGCCTGACTGGGGGAAGCGCTGCTCTATGCGGCCCATGGCTGGTGCCCATTTGCAAAGGGCGCCCATCGAGTCCCAAGAGTACTTTAGCTGCAATCCCGTGTCTTGGTAAGCGGCTTGGCTGCCTAGCCAAAAGCGAGTGCCCCCCACAGAGGCTTGCCATACTCCGGAAGCGGCGCCGAGTAGCATGGGCAAACTGTACTTTAGAGCTCCCTCCGCTGTTCGGGTGTTGCCGCCAACGCTGGCAGCTCCAGTTTTATTGGCCAAGACCGCATTCACAGAAAATTCTTGGCCCCCTCCACCTTTAAGGCTCCCCTGAACCGCTGCGGCGGCCTTAAATGCGCTGCCCGCCACGGGCTTTGCGTTGTCTGTTAGGCCCAATGTGACCGGGCCGTTTGATAAATAGAGTGTTAAAGAGTCGGTGTAGGATGCGTTGTTCAAGTTGCTTTCGTGGCCGTATGCGTTTTGTAAAAAGCTGCTCCACTGCCACTCTGGGGCATTGCTCTGGTTAGTTTGGGCGGGGCTTAACTGAGCTCTTAAGCTGGGCTGAATGTCGGGGCGTTGCAAAACGTCATTCAAGATGGCACGAGCAGAGCCTTTTAGGCCAATCAGCGCCAAGGCTTGCGCGTAGTCAAGCTGAGCGCCTGGCAAGTCTGAATTAATGAGCAGAGCTTTTTCTAACGAGACAGCAGCGGCTTCCGTTTGACCTTGTGCCAACAGCACAGCGCCTCGGTGCGCATGAAAGAGCGCGTTGTCGTCGCAAGGCTCTGCCCAGAGTGCCAACTGAGCCACGCTTGCAGTGTGCCATTGGGCAGGCGCGGGGCAAGTGTCTTGTGCAAATGCTGTGGGCGCGCACAGCCCCAAGGCGAGGAATGCCAGGATGACCTCGGGGGTCATGAAGCCCATCGTGGGCACCGGCTTGAGGCGAGTACTACCGCAGCCAGACTGTTCAATCTGCACAGCTTTGATGATAAAAATAAGAAAGGTTGACGATTAGCCAATCATACCGACTTCGGATGCGAATCCCGCATCCAAGCCAGACACCAATTGCAGGTGTGAAGCGTCAACCTCAATTGGCAGGGCATAAACAGTACGCGGTGAGCGCATGCCGGCCAGCAAAAAGTCGCCCAGCTTGTGCGCGTCGGTGTAGCCCGATTGGGCTTGTGCCACTGGCCCAACCAACACAGGGTAGCCCAGCTCTGCGGTGAGCTTTTCTAGACGGGCTGCCACGCTAACGGCCTCGCCCATGACGGTGTGCACACGGCGTCGGGCGGGGCCAAACGAGCCCACCATGACTGGGCCAGTTTCAATGCCAATGCCAATGTCTAGGGGAGGGGTTTTTCTGGAGGCCACTTTGGGCAGCTGCGCCACGCCCTCTTTCCAAATGACCTCAGCAGCCTGCAAGGCTTTTAGGGCGTGTTGATTGCAAGGTGCGGAGCCATTCCAAACAGCCGTTAAACCGTCGCCCACCATTTGCTCTACCACACCGCCGTGAGCGGTCACGATGCGCTCGAGCGTGGTGTAAAACAAGTGAAGCACCATGGCGGCGTCTTCTGGGGGACGAGCTTCGCAGTAGGCAGAAAAGTTGCGCAAATCGACCAGCATGACGGTGGCTTCGCGGGTTTCGGCCACCACCTGCGCGCTGGGGCCCTCAAAGGCAACGCGCCTGGCAGCGCCTTCTGGCAAATAGCTGGACAAGTTCTCAAACAAGCGCTCGCGTTCGGCGCGCACGCGCAGCATTTCTGAGACAGTCAGAAGTGTGGCAGCCAAGGCCACAAACACGGCCGGCTGACCCCAGCCAAGCCACTGATGAAAACCCAACAACAATGCGGCATGCACACCAAAAATGAGCGCAATGCTGGCAATAGCTACTGCTGGCAAGACGACAGCGGCCTTGGAGCCAGCAGATCGCAGCGAGAGCACCAGGGCTGCCAGCGCCATCAGGCCTGTTAGCACTGGCCACAGCGGCGCCCACGCCGGCACAAAGGGCGTGCGCGCATCAAGCGCAGCAGACATCATTTGCGCGTGCACCTCGACACCGCCCACAGCACCGCCTTGCGGGGTGGGCACGGCATCGCCGCCGCCAAACGCAGTAGAGCCCACAAGCACCCAAGCGCCTTTGAGCATGCTGGTTGGCACTTTGCCTTGCAACACATCCACCGCCGAAACAGAGGCGAAGCCCTCGCGTGGCATTTGATAAGAAACGCGCAACTGGCCCTGTGAATCTAGTGGCAACTGCAAGCCGCCCACATCTAGCAACTGCTTGCTGCCAGCACTGAGCAAGCCAGCTTGCGTTTGACGCCACACGGGCTGTGCGCCAGTGGCGGCGGCCAGGCCAGCCACTGCCAGCGCGGGATAGGCCTGGCCTTCGTAGCAGACCACTGCAGGCACACGTCGAATGCTGCCATCGGCATCGATGATTGGGGTAATGTGACCCACGCCTGCGCTGCTTTGGGCCAACAGGGTTTCGGCGCCCATAAAGCCAAAAGCGGTGGTGCCTGCGGGTTGCTGGGAAGAACACGCGCCCATGGCACCGGCCAACTGACCAGACTTCACCTGCGCCTGGGGAGTAAGGGCAAACAGCTGAGAAATAACGGTAGGCGCACCTGATTTAAGTGCCAAAGCCAACTTTTGATCTTGCACAGGATCTTGCGGGCCTTCAAAGAGCACATCAACCACCTTGAGGTTGACGCCATAGGCATCCAATCCAGAGAGCAAGGAAGCAACGCGCTCACGCGGCCACGGCCAAGCGCCCAAGGCCTGCGTACTTTTCTCATCGATGTCGACCACGACCACGCGGCGCTCTGTGGCGTGGGGGTTGGCCAAGTTCCAGGTGCGGCTAGAAAGGCGCTCTTCCCACTGCTGCATTTGGGGGGCCCAAACTGCAGACACTACGACCATGATGACCACTGCCAAGGCCGACACCGCGGCATAGAGCCAAAGTGGTTTTTTGAAGAGGGCAGCCAGTGTCATGAGTTATGACTCAACGGCCCCAAAGGGTGGCGCCCACAAAGGCGCCGCGACCCACTTGAAATTTAAAGAGGTAACCCGCTTGGCGTGCATCTAAGGATATGGCGCCAGCCAAGCTGCTGACTGGGGCAGCCTCGGGGCCAGTACGACCCAAGAAAATACCGGTAGCTGAGTTGATGCTGCCTGCTTGACTGAAGCTTTGCAAGCCGGTGCCCTCGGCGCTCAGGCTCAGCTGGGTGGCAAAGGTTTTGGCACCAAAATCTATGGACAAGCTGCCAGTGCTTACTGTGGCGGGCACAACTTCATTGGCTGCATTGCGGTAATAAGCTGAAGAGGACTTGAGGCCAAACTCAGTTTTGGATGTTAGGATTGGGAGCACATTGATGTTGCTAGGCTCACGGAACAAGAAGTAGTAACCATCTCCCACCGTCACCTCGTTGCCACGCATGGCTTCTAAGAATGGCACGGTGAGCTTGTCGTTGGCGATGGGGTCGCGCGCCCAACGGCCCCAAATGAGGCTGTTGCTGCCAAGGGCATTGAGGGGGTTTTTGACTTCGGTGTCTGATGCCAGGGGTTTTTCGGCAGCATCACGAAGCTGGCGGTCAAGTTGCAACAACTTGGTGTTGTCGGCCTGGCCGGGTTTGCTGACATTTTGGAAGCTAGGGTCTGTGGTGCCCAAGCGGTAAACCAAAGCCTGCCCCAGCATCTCGGCGGTGAGCTCCTTGGCTCGGGCAGTTTTGCAAACACCCAGGGTGTCGGCTTTGCAAGCATTGTCAAAGGGGGCCATCACAATTGCGCCTTGGTTGACCGTAACGCGAATGATGTCTTTGGAGACCTGTGCGACAAAGTCTGTGCCTTTGACGCCAATTGCAACCAAGGGAGTGTTGAGGCGAAAACGCTCTTTAGCTGCTTGGGCAGCCGCGCCGGAGATGGATCGGGCCTCGCCAGAGTCTAGACTCAAACGAACCACCGAAGCAGCAGGGTCGGCCGGGCTGTATTTGAACTCGTGAATGCGAAAAACCGAGTTGGGACGAACGCTGACGCGGGCGCCATCAATGAAACGAATGTGCACATGTCCGTTGTCAGTGGTGCGAATGACATCACCCTCTTGCACCGACCCACCCTTTTGGGGCTCGGCATTGCCAGCGGACCGCTCGATGTTGGCTTTGCCGATGATGAAGGTTACCTCGCCCACCACTTGCGCAGCATTCGCTAAGCTGCCAAATCCAAAAAAGCACACAACCAAGATCAAGCTCGCAAGCAGCGACCAAGCGCGGCCCAGCGCGCGAGCACCAGCCGAATGGGCTGGAACTGTCGGGATTAGGGATGAGGCTTGAATGTGCATGATTTGACGCGATATTGGTGTTAAGTATAAAAAAGAAAGCATGGGCAAACATGTGCGCACAATCACACGCGGAGTAAAACAAGGCCGCCTAAGGGCTTGGCTTAAAGCACCAATTAACCCCTAAGATAGGGGGTTGCGACTATGGCCATCCATCCATCCCTCCTTCAGCAATTTAGCCTCATGCGACTGTTCACACCAGACGCATTGACTGCGCTTGCCGCCTACTCCAGCACGCATGCATTTGCCAAGCGCGAGGTCGTTTTGGCCAAAGACAAACCCTCCAGCAGTCTAATGTTTTTGTTGGAAGGCCGACTGCAAGCCATTGATTTCACAATGGATGGCCGCGAAGTAGGCCTTCACTTTATTGAAGAAGGTCAGTACTTTGGAGAAATTTCGGTGCTCGACGGGCTGCCCTCGCCCGAGGTGGTCATTGCCACCAAAAAGTCACAGGTGGTGATGGTGCCCGCGCGAGACATTCGCTCGCACATTTTTAGTTCACCCCAGGCCATCGAGGCCATTACCTCCGGCCTGACCAAGCGCATACGCGACCAAGCCAGCCAGCGCCAGATTTTGGGCATCATCAGCCCGCTGCAGCGCATTTGCGCGCTGTTACAAAACCTCACCAAGGAAGGCAAGAACCCTTCCTTGATTGCCAACGCACCCACCCACCAGGAAATTGCCATCATGGTCAACCTCACGCGCGAAACCGTGACGCGGGCGTTTCAGGTGCTGCAGTCGCAAGGCGCTTTAGCGCGCGATGGCGATGATTTGAAAGTCGATGCCAGCAAGCTGAGGCAGTTGGCAGAAAAGTCAGCTGACTGAAGATTGCCAAACTGAACATGTCTGGATTTACTTCTAACTTTTTGAATCACTTTGCGTGGCCTTG
>JACCEC013117772.1_pt1 | contig 11568 bp, 10 predicted proteins | sample 7450121 | NCBI WGS metagenome assembly JACCEC01 (sample SAMN15323455, study PRJNA562643) | freshwater metagenome | isolation source: river surface water | place: USA:Blue River Watershed | collected 2017-08-18 | reverse complement strand
GGGATGTTGCATAGCCGGCGGTAGGCGGGCTTTGCGATCCGGAAATAAAAAACCCACCGTGGGGACACGGTGGGTTTTTTGTCTTCAGATCTCAACTGGCTTGCGCCAGTGGGAGATTAGAAGGTGTGGGCGACGATCAGGTGGGTTTCCTTGATGTCGGTGGTCTTGGCGCCGGTAGAAGCGTTGCGGTTGATCTTGTTGTAGACCAGTTGCAGGTTGGTGCGCTTGCTCAGGTTGTACTTGTAGCCAGCGAAGACTTGCTTGACGTCGTCACCGAAGCTCTCGCTGACGGAGGCGGAGGCGGAACGCTTGCCGTAGCCCAGAGCGAAGTTGCCCGGACCGAAGGGCACGGAGGCGGTCAGCGCGGTGCCGTTGCCGGGGTTGATGCCAGAAGCCAGCTTGATGGCTTGGTGGGTCAGGCCGACCTTGGCCACGCCGAAGTCGTAGCTGGCCAGGATGGTGTGCATCTTGTACGGAACGGTGGGAGCCGTGCCGGTGTTCTTGGCGTCGGTCAGGTTGTAAGCAGCGGCGATGGGGCCGTTGGCGTACTGCAGGCTGTAGGAGAACGTGTCCTTGTTGTCGGAGTCATTGCCCAGACCCGTGGCGGAGGACTGCTTCGGCACCAGGCCCACAGCAGCGGAGAAGCCGCTGAAGCTGGGGGAGACGTAGGTCACTTGGTTGGCGTAGGAGTCGCCGTAGATCACGCGAGCGTTAGCGTCGCCAGCCGAAACGGTCAGGCCGCCGTCGGTGCTGTTCACGCCGGCAGCAGAGGAGCCAGCGGAGATGCCGCTGACAACAGCCAGGCCCGACACGTCACCGATGGCACCCCACAGGGCACGGACGGCAGAGGCGGAGCGGCCGACTTGCGCGGTGCCGAAGGCGCCTTGCAGGTTGACATAGGCGCCACGGTCGCCCAGCAGGGTGCGCTGGGTGGTGCCGGTGGTGTTCAGGTTAGAAGCGGCAGCTTGACCAACGGTGGTCTGCACTTCGAAGTTAGCCTTCAGGCCGTTGCCCAGGTCTTCCGTGCCCTTGAAAGCGATGTTGCCGGTCTGGCGAGCGATTTGAGCGCCGGACTTGTTCACGCCGAACTCGGTGGTACCAACAGCCAGAGCCAGGCCGCCGGAGACGGTCACGGTGGACTGAGCGAAAGCGCCGGTAGCGGCGAGGGCAGCCAAAGCAACTAGAGATTTTTTCATTGCAAGTTTCTCCAAGGTTAAACAAGAGGCGCCGGTGCTGAGCGTTCATCGCAGGCAACTTCGACTGCGCCCCGGGCCAACCTCCTTCACGGAAGTTGACGCAATTGAATCAGACGGCCCATACCGGCGCAAAGAATTTGCGCTTCCAGGCGTGTGCTTCGTTGTTCACCGACAACACACCCAGACCCAACCCAGGTACTACTCAACCTTGAAGGTGCCGTCCGCAATCAAAGTTGTATCTTTTGGTCTAATGTCAGTGTGCCTCCACGCCCGATCCACAGGCGTAAACTCCTGGCCATGGATGCAGTCGTTGGAGCCCTCGACAGCGCACTACGTACGCTGTTTGCCCGTCCGCGTGCCACTCGGCCTTGCCCGGTCGTTGCCGCCGACCCCACCCACCTGACCCCCGCGGAGCAGCGCGAAGCTGCCGCGCTGATGCGGGTCAACCACGTGGGGGAGATTTGCGCCCAGGCGCTATACACCGCTCAGGCCTTGGCCACGAAGGACCCGGTCTTGCGCCGGCAATTGGAGCAAGCCTCCCGGGAAGAAACGGATCACTTGGCCTGGACGCTCCAGCGGCTGGAGGAGATGGGGGATCGCCCCTCATTGCTCAACCCGATCTGGTATGCCGGGGCCTTCGGCCTGGGGCTGCTCGCAGGCCGGTTCGGTGACAAGGTGAGCCTGGGCTTCGTCGTCGAGACTGAGCGTCAGGTGGAAGCGCACCTGGACAGCCACTTGGACCGACTTCCGTCGGGAGACCATGCGTCCCGGGCCATCGTGGCCCAGATGAAGGCCGATGAGCGGGAGCACGCTGACGCAGCTTTGGCGGCCGGGGCAGTCCCTCTCCCGGGGCCCGTCAAGGGGATGATGCGTGCCGCCGCCAAGGTCATGACGACCACGGCCCATTACATCTGAGTCTGGGGCTCAGGCTGATTCGACCAGTTCAAAGCTGGTGGTGATTTCGGCTGTCTTGCCGATCATGATGCTCGCGGAGCAGTACTTGTCGTGACTCATGGCGATCGCCCGCTCCACCGCCGCAGCCGGAATTCCCTTGCCAGTGACCGTGAAGTGCATGTTCACCTGGGTGAAGACTTTGGGGTCCGTCTCCGCGCGTTGGGATGTGAGCTTGACCGAGCAGCCGCGCACGTCGTGACGTCCACGCTTGAGGATCAAGACCACGTCATAGGCGGTACAGCCACCGGTTCCCGCCAAGAGCAGTTCCATGGGACGAGGGGCGAGATTCTGGCCGCCGTTCTCGGGTTTGGCCGCGTCAGGGGCGCCGTCCATCATCAAGGCATGGCCGCTACCTGTTTCAGCCAGGAAGCCCATGCCAGAGCGCGCACCTGTCGCTCCCGTCCAACTCACTGTGCATTCCATCGAGACCTCCTTGGGATCAAGTTCTGTTGTGCCGCATCAATTCGGCTAATGAAGTGGGGAATTGTCCCCCGGCGTTGCTGCAACGCAGCAGGGCGGGGCTACAATTGATCCAAGCTTAACTGCTCGACCGCCTCCAAAGGCGGCCGTCGGTGGCACCCATTGTCTCCTCCACCTCTCGTTTGGTGGATTCAGCCCCCAGATCGCAAGGTCTGGGGGCTTTTTTCTTGGGAATTCGCTGCTGTCTCCAACACAACGGGGTTCTTGGGGTTCAGCACAACCTCAGTAAGTCGTTGAGTTACCATGAGTTTTCCCAGATGGGCACGAGCTCTACGGTTCCTGACTCGCCAGTATCGAACTGAGCGCCCCCCTGCTGATCCAGAGAGGAGGGGCGGTTTCCCTCGGGAAGACGGCATCGGAAGAAGGCTGCTCAGCCACAAGAAGCGTAGCTGCTTTGGCTGTCCTGACCTCCGCCACCCTCTCGATGGCCCAGTCCACCGCCACGATCTCCGGCCAATTCCGGTTGGGTTTCAAGCATGACGGCGTCACCGGCGACAACACCCTCACCCCCGACCAGGCCTCCGGCAACGTCATCAACTTCGGCGTGAGCGAGGACCTCGGCGGCGGCCTGTCCGCCTTTGCCTCCAGCCAGCTGCGCTACGACGCCGGCAACGGCCGCTTCAACAACACCTCCGGCATCGCCAACAACGAGTCCGGCTTCCACCTGGCCACCATCGGCCTGCGCTCCGCCACCCTGGGCTCCTTCCAGATCGGCCGCATCGGCTTCGACCAGCTGTGGGGCTACAACCCCTGGGGCTCCACCCTGGCCGCCGTCAACCCCTCCCGCACTGCCGGCGCCACCGAGAACGGCCAGTTCCGCTACACCTCCCCCAACCTCTGGGGCTTCACCGCCGTTGTCGGCGGCTCCATGAAGGACAACAACCGCCGCGTCACCGACGCCACCACCTTCCCGGCCACCACCGTCCCCGCCAACACCTACGGCCGCCAGTACATGCTCAACTACGCCAACGGCCCGTTCGCGGCGACCGTCCTGGCCGAGCGCATCGCCGTGGCCTCCACCCCCGGCGGCAACAAGTACCGCGGCCTGGGCGCCTCCTACGACTTCGGCTTCCTGAAGCTCATGGGCATCGTGGCCCGCGAGGAAACCGCCGCCGAAGTGGATGTGGTCGACGGCTACTCCATCAGCGCCGCCGCCCCCATCGCCGGCTTCGTGTTCAAGGCCGGCTGGATGAACGACGAACTCGCCGCCAACCGCGACAAGACCGCCCTGGGCATCGAGTACGCCCTGAGCAAGCGCACGGTGCTAGAACTCACGGGCTACAAGTTCCGCGGCGACAACTCCCCGACCTACTGGCTGGGCGCTCGCCACACCTTCTGATCACCTTACATTTGCTAACCCTTCCTGACATCGGGGAAAATCCACCACCTGCCGCACGAACGCGGCAGGTGGTCGCTGGCCCCTCGGCTGGCCCAGAAGGAAGTCCGTTTCGTGAGTTGGATGGTGTGGAAGCCTGCCGCGGCCCTGGCCGTGATCGTGGGAATGGCAGGCTGCGCGAGCGCGCCTGAAAACGTCGACAAGGCGGCGGACGTGGCGTCCAGCCCCTGGGTGGCCACGCCCGGCGCCCGCTGGGAGCACCGTGAGTTCCCCGGCAAGCAACCCACGCAGTTCGAGTTCGAACGCAAGGACGGCCGGGATGCCGTGGCCGCCCGCGCCGAAGCCTCGGCCAGCATGCTGCGTCGCCAGACCCGCGTCGCCCCCCAGGACCTGGGCCGCGTGCGCTTTTCCTGGCTGGTGCCCGAACTGATCCCCGAGGCCGACATGGCCCGCCGCGACGCCGAGGACGCGCCCGTGCGCATCGTCCTCGCCTTCGACGGCGACCGCTCGCGCCTGTCCCCGCGCGACGCCATGCTCTCCGAGCTGGCACGCACCCTCACGGGCGAGGAAATGCCCTACGCGACCCTGATGTACGTGTGGTGCAACCACCGCCCACCGGGCACCGTGATCCAGAACCCCCGCACGGACCGCATCCGCAAGCTGGTGGTGGAGTCCGGCTCCGATCGCCTGAACCAGTGGCTGGAGTACGAGCGCGACGTGCGCGCCGACTACGAACGCGCCTTCGGCGAACAACCCGGCGCCCTGATCGGCGTGGCCATCATGACCGACGCCGACAACACCCAGTCCCGCGCCCGCGCCTGGTACGGGCCCGTGCGACTCGTCGGGGCACGCTGAACCTCGGCTGCACCGAGCCCGGCGCCCCGGCCCGGCTCCCCCCTCGGTAGGCCGGGAAAAACCCGGTGCTCATCCAGGCATGGCTGTTGCATAGTCAGCAGTTCCCACAACCTGGAAGACAACGAGGGCACCATGAAGTACAAGACCCGCCTCCTGGCCGTCGCCGCTGCCGCGGCCCTGGCCGGCCTCTCTGCCGCGCATGCCGCCACCTTCAAGTGGTCCAGCGCCAGCGACATCCCCACGCTCGACATCCACTCCCAGAACAACGCGCTGGGCAACGGCGTCCATGCCGCCATCTATGACGCGCTGGTCTACTACAACAGCCGCACCTTCAAGCCCGAGCCCCAGCTGGCCACGGGCTGGCGCGAGATCTCGCCCACCCAGGTGCGCTTCACCCTGCGCACCGGCGTGAAGTTCAGCGACGGCACGCCCTTCACCGCCGACGACGTGGTGTTCTCCATCAGCCGCGCCATGGCCAAGACCTCCAACTACCAGGTCTTCACCCAGGGCATCGACCGCGTGGTCAAGGTCAACGAGAACACCGTGGACTTCATCATGAAGGGCCCCAACCCGGTGCTGCTGAACCAGCTGACCGAGCTGCGCATCATGAGCAAGGCCTGGGCCGAGAAGAACCGCTCCACCGAGCCCAAGGACATCCGCACCAAGGACGAGACCTTCTCGCACCGCAACGCCATGGGCACCGGCCCCTACGTGGTCAAGGAGTGGCAGCCCGACCAGCGCCTGGTGCTGGTGAAGAACCCCAACTACTGGGGCAGCCAGCCGACCAACGTGACCGAGATCGTCTACACCCCCATCAAGGCCGAAGCCACCCGCGTGGCGGCCCTGCTGTCGGGTGAAGTCGACTTCGTGCTCGACCCGAGCCCGCAGGACCTGCCGCGCCTGCGCAACAACGCCAACCTGAAGGTGATCGACGGCGTCGAGAACCGCACCATCTTCCTGGGGATGGACCAGTTCCGCGACGAGCTGCCCGGCTCCAACGTGAAGGGCAAGAATCCGCTGAAGGACCTGCGCGTGCGCAAGGCCCTGTACCAGGCGATCGACATCGACACCATCGCCCGCGTGACCATGCGCGGCCTGAGCCAGCCCACCGGCGCCCTGGTGGCGCCGCAGGTGGCCGGCTGGACCGAAGGCGTGCACAAGCGCTTCCCCTACGACCAGAACGCCGCCAAGCAGCTGCTGGCCGAGGCCGGCTACCCGCAAGGCTTCGAGGTGGACTTCGCCTGCCCGAACAACCGCTACATCAACGACGAAGAGATCTGCCAGGCCGTGACCGCGATGTGGTCCCGCGTGGGCGTGCGCGCCAAGCTGCGCACCCTGCCGCTGGTGACCTACTTCCCGATGATCCAGCGCTACGAAGCCAGCATCTACATGCTCGGCTGGGGCGTGCCGACCTTCGACGCGCTGTACAGCCTGCAGTCCCTCACGCGCAGCGTGGGCACCGGCGGCGACGGCAACTACAACGTGGGCCGCTACAGCAACCAGCGCATGGACTACGTGGTGGACCGCATCAAGGTCGAGACCGACCTGCCCGTGCGCAACCGCCTGCTGACCGAAGGCCTGCAACTGAGCAACGACACCGTCTCGCACATTCCCCTTCACAACCAGGTGATCCCCTGGGCGATGAAGAAGAACGTGGAGGTGGTGCACCGCGCCGACAACCGCCTGGACTGGCGGCTGATCAAGGTCAACTGACCTGGCCCGAGCGTGCCGCGCACCGGCGCCCCGTCCTGAGCGGCGGGGCGCCCCTGCGTCCTTGCGCCTTTGACCCTCCTCAAGAATGTTCGCCTTCATCCTGCGCCGCCTCGCCCAGTCCGTGATCGTCCTGGTCTCGGTGGCCTTCATCGCGTTCCTGCTGTTCCAGTACGTGGGCGACCCGGTCGTCTTCATCCTGGGCCAGGACGCCACGCCCGAGCAGGTGCGCGAGATGCGCGCCGCCCTGGGACTGGACCAACCCTTCTTCGTGCAGTTCTGGCATTTCCTGGCCAATGCGGCCCAGGGCGAGTTCGGCATGAGCCTGCGCCAGGGCGCGCGGGTGTCCACCCTGATCGCCGAGCGCCTGCCCGCCACGCTGGAACTGGCCACCGTGGCCGCCCTGCTGGCCCTGGCGGTGGGCATCCCCATGGGCGTGTACGCCGCCCTGCGCCGGGGCAGCTTCCTCAGCCAGGTGTTCATGACGGTGTCGCTGCTGGGCGTGTCCCTGCCGACCTTCCTGATCGGCATCCTGCTGATCCTGCTGTTCGCGGTGACGCTGGGCTGGTTCCCGAGCTTCGGGCGCGGCGAGACGATCAAGCTGGGGTGGTGGACCTCCGGCCTGCTGACGGCCAAGGGCTGGCACCACATCACGCTGCCGGCGGTGACGCTGGCGATCTTCCAGCTCACGCTGATCATGCGGCTGGTGCGCGCGGAGATGCTGGAGGTGCTGCGCACCGACTACATCAAGTTCGCCCGCGCGCGGGGCCTGAGCGACCGGGCCATCCACTTCGGGCACGCGCTCAAGAATACCCTCGTGCCCGTCATGACCATCACCGGCCTGCAACTGGGCGGGCTGATCGCCTTCGCCATCATCACGGAGACGGTGTTTCAATGGCCAGGCATGGGACTGCTGTTCATCCAGGCGGTGACGTTCGCCGACATCCCGGTGATGGCGGCGTACCTGTGCCTGACCGCGCTGATCTTCGTGGTGATCAACCTCGTGGTCGACCTGCTGTACTTCGCGGTGGACCCGCGCCTGCGCGTGGACCGCGCGGGAGGGCACTGACATGCTGGCTACCCCCAGCCCCCGGCTGCAGGCGGGCGGTCGCGCGTTCGCGCACATCGCGCAGTTCCACCCGGAGCTGACCGCGCTGCGGCGCGACCTGCACGCCCACCCGGAGCTGGGCTTCGAGGAGGTGTACACGGCGTCCCGCGTGGCGCAGGCCCTGCGGCTGTGCGGGGTAGACCAGGTGCACACCGAGATCGGCCGCACGGGCGTGGTGGGCGTGATCCACGGCCGCGGGCATGACCGCGATCGACCGGGCCGCATGGTGGCCCTGCGCGCTGACATGGACGCCCTGCCCATTGCCGAATCCGGCGACCGCACCTGGAAGTCCACCCGCTCAGGCCTGATGCACGCCTGCGGGCACGACGGCCACGTGGCCATGCTGGTGGGCGCGGCGCGCTACCTGGCCGAGACGCGCCATTTCGACGGGACCGCGGTGCTGGTCTTCCAGCCCGCCGAGGAGGGCCTGGGCGGCGCGCGCGTGATGATCGAGGACGGGCTGTTCGACCGCTTTCCCGTGGAAGCGGTCTACGCCATGCACAACTGGCCCGCGCTGCCGCCAGGCACGGTGGGCACCAACCCGGGGCCGATGATGGCCTCGGCCGACCGGGTGACCATCGAGGTCACCGGCAAGGGCGGCCACGGCGCCCACCCCTACCTGGCGGTGGACCCGGTGCTGGTGGCGGCGCACATCATCACCGCGGCGCAGAGCATCGTCTCGCGCAACGTGCGGCCGGTGGACACCGCCGTGGTGAGCCTGTGCGCCCTGCAGGCGGGCGACCTGCACGCGATGAGCGTGATCCCGGGCAAGGCGACGCTGGTGGGCACGGTGCGCACCTTCCGCCGCGAGGTGCAGGAGCTGGTGGAAAAGCGCCTGACCGAGCTGTGCAACGCCGTGGCCCTGGGCTTCGGCGCCACGGCCACGGTGAGCTACGAGCGCGTGTACCCCGCCACCGTGAACACCCCCGAGCTGGCCCGCTTCGCCGCCGACGTGGCCGCGGGCCTGGTGGGCGACGACAAGGTGGTGCGTGACCTGGAGCCCAGCATGGGGGCAGAGGACTTCTCCTTCATGCTGCAGGTCAAGCCCGGCGCCTACCTGCGCCTGGGCCAGGGCGGGGAGGGCAGCTGCATGCTGCACAACGCCCGCTATGACTTCAACGACGACATCCTGCCCCTGGGCTCGGCGCTGCACGCCAGCCTCATCGAGCAATCCCTGCCGCTGGATTTTTCCCTGACTCAATGAAACAGACCCTGCTTGCCTGGCTGGACAGCGACATCGGCCACAGCTTCAAGTCCTCCCCGGTGGCCATGGCCGCCGCCTTCATCGCCCTGGTGTGCGCCGTCTCCGCGCTGTTCGCGCCGTGGCTCGCCCCGCACAACCCGCTGGACCTCACCACCCTAGAGCTGTCCGACGCGCGCCTGCCGCCAGCCTGGCAGGCCGAGGGCCAGCTCAAATACGTGCTGGGGACCGACGACCAGGGGCGGGACATCCTGTCCGCGCTGATGTACGGCGCGCGCATCTCGCTGGCGGTGGGCCTGGTGTCCGTGCTGCTGTCCGTGGCGCTGGGCGTGGGCCTGGGGCTGCTGGCGGGCTTCCGCGGGGGCTGGGTGGACGGCTTCCTGATGCGGGTGTGCGACGTGATGCTGTCCTTCCCGCCCATCCTCGTGGCGCTGCTGATCGCGGGCGTGGGGCGGGCGCTGTTCCCCAACGCGCACGAGACCGTGGCCTTCGGCGTGCTGATCGTGTCCATCACGCTCACGGGCTGGGTGCAGTACGCGCGCACGGTTCGCGGCTCCACGCTGGTGGAGCGGGGCAAGGAGTACGTGCAGGCCGCGCGCGTGACGGGCGTGGCCTCGCACCGCATCATGCTGCGGCATGTGCTGCCCAATGTGATGGGGCCGGTGCTGGTGCTGGCCACCATCCACGTGGCCACGGCCATCCTGACCGAGGCGACGCTGTCCTTCCTGGGCGTGGGCGTGCCGCCGACCTCGCCCTCGCTGGGCACGCTCATTCGCGTGGGCAACGACTACCTGTTCTCCGGGGAGTGGTGGATCACCATCTTCCCCGGCCTGATGCTGATCCTGATCGCGCTGTCGGTGAACCTGCTGGGGGACTGGCTGCGCGATGCCCTGAACCCCCGACTGCGCTGAACGACGATGAGCCTGCTGCAAGTCAAGAACCTCGTCGTCGAGTTCCCGAACCGCCGCGGCACGCTGCGCGCGCTGGACGACATTTCCTTCGACATCGCGCCCGGGGAGATCCTGGGCGTGGTGGGCGAGTCCGGCGCGGGCAAGTCGCTGACGGGCGCGTCCATCATCGGCCTGCTGGAGCCGCCGGGACGCATCGCGTCCGGGCAGATCCTGCTGCAGGGCGAGCGCATCGACCACCTGCCGCACGAGAAGATGCGCCACATCCGCGGCCGCAAGATCGGTGCGATCTTCCAGGACCCACTGACCTCGCTGAACCCGCTGTACACCGTGGGGCGGCAGCTGGTGGAGACCATCCGCGCGCACCTGCCGGTGGATGCGGCCGAGGCGCGGCGGCAAGCGATCTCGCTGCTGGAGGACACCGGCATCCCGGCGGCCGCCGAGCGCATCGACCACTACCCGCACCAGTTCTCCGGCGGCATGCGCCAGCGGGTGGTGATCGCGCTGGCGCTGGCGGCACAGCCGCAGCTGATCGTGGCCGACGAGCCGACGACGGCGCTGGACGTGTCGATCCAGGCGCAGATCATCCAATTGCTCAAGCGGCTGTGCCGCGAGCGCGGCGCGGCGGTGATGCTGATCACGCACGACATGGGCGTGATCGCCGAGACCTGCGACCGCGTGGCCGTGATGTACGCCGGGCGCATCGCCGAGATCGGGCCGGTGCACGAGGTGATCAACCGGCCCGCGCACCCCTACACGCAGGGCCTGATGGCGGCCATCCCCGACATCACCGAGGACCGCGAGCGGCTTCACCAGATCGACGGCGCCATGCCTCGCCTGAATGCCATCCCGCCGGGCTGCGCCTACAACCCGCGCTGCCCGCGCGCCTTCGACCGCTGCACCGCGCAGCGCCCTGACCTGATCAACGCCGGCGCCACCCGCGCCGCCTGCTGGCTGCACGATGCCTGAGTCCACCGCACCCCTCGTCCAGGCCCGTGACCTGGCCAAGACCTTCGACGTGTCCGCACCCTGGCTGAACCGGGTGATCGAGCGCCGGCCGCGCCAGCTGCTGCATGCGGTCGATGGCGTGAGCTTCGACATCGCCAAGGGCAAGACGCTGGCCCTGGTGGGCGAGTCCGGCTGCGGCAAGAGCACCGTCGCCCGCCTGCTGGTGGGGCTGTACCACCCCTCGCGCGGCACCGTGGCCATCGACGGGCAGGACGCGCATGCGGCGTTCAAGTCCTCCCAGGGCCGTGCCCTGCGCCGCCGCGTGCAGATGATCTTCCAGGACCCCTACGCCAGCCTCAACCCGCGCTGGCTGGTGGAGGACATCGTGGGCGAGCCGCTGCGCGAGCACGGGCTGATCACCGACAAGGACAGGCTGCGCGAGCGCGTGGGCGAGCTGCTCAAGTCCGTGGGCCTGTCGCCGCTGGACATGGTGAAGTACCCGCACCAGTTCTCGGGCGGACAGCGCCAGCGCATCTCCATCGCGCGGGCCCTGGCCACGGAGCCGGAGTTCCTGGTGTGCGACGAGCCGACCTCCGCGCTGGACGTGTCGGTGCAGGCGCAGGTGCTGAACATCATGAAGGACCTGCAGCGCCAGCAGGGGCTGACCTACCTGTTCATCTCGCACAACCTGGCGGTGGTGCGGCACGTGAGCGACGAGGTGGGGGTGATGTACCTGGGACGGCTGGTGGAGTTGGCGGACAAGCAGACGCTGTTCGCCAGCCCGCGCCACCCCTACACCCGCATGCTGCTGGATGCCATTCCCAAGATGCATGACACCGGCCGGGCGCGCACGCCGGTGCAAGGGGAGGTGC
>JACCEC012034317.1_pt1 | contig 11568 bp, 10 predicted proteins | sample 7450121 | NCBI WGS metagenome assembly JACCEC01 (sample SAMN15323455, study PRJNA562643) | freshwater metagenome | isolation source: river surface water | place: USA:Blue River Watershed | collected 2017-08-18 | reverse complement strand
GGGCGCCCGGGGCTGCATCACGTGGTTCGAACGCGCACGCAACAACGCCACGGTGCTCAGCCCTCACGTCTCAGTCCGGGCGCCCCCAGCGCGGCGGCGACGTGCCCCCCCCAGCGAGCGCGCAGCGCGATGCGCTCTCGCCCCGCATACGCGCTGCAGCCCCGGGCGCTCCGCGCCCCCGTGAGCGGATCCCTGAGGGGGTGACGCCGGCGCACGTCAGTGCGCACGGCCACCCCCGAAGAGAGCAGCGAACGGGGCGTGCGGAGTGACCGGGGCGTGTCGCGAGCAGTGACCGGGGCGTCTCGCGAGCGCCGAAAGCTAGATTGCGCAGCATGCCGGACTCCACGCCCCGCCTGCACGTCAAACCGCCGCAAACCACGCCCGCGCACCGCAAGCAGCTGCGCGCGCTCGTGCGCGAAGGCGTGGAGAACCGGCCCGGCGTGTATCGCATGCTCGGCCCCACCGGCACCGTGATCTACGTGGGGCAGTCGCGCGTACTGCGCACCCGGCTGCTGAGTTACTTCAGGGCCAAGGGGCGCCGCAACAAAGCCGCGCGCATTCTTCGCCATGCATTCCACATCGAGTGGGAGTACACCAACACCGAGTTCGGTGCGCTGCTGCGCGAGCTGCGGCTCATCAAGCAGTACCGGCCGCACTTCAACACCATGATGGTGATGGACGAATGGCCGCGCGCCTACGTGGCACTCACCGGCGGTTCGGTGCCCGGTCTGCGCGTCGTCGCGCGCTCCGATGATCCGTCGGCCGTCGCACTCTTCGGACCCTTCCGCCGCGTGGCCCGCGTGCGCGACGCCGTGCGCGCCCTCGCGGAAGCCACCGCCCTGCGCGACTGCACCCTCGAGGACACCGTGCGCGGTAGCGGAGCCGGCCGTGGCAGCGCCCTCTGGTTCGCCGCCGATCCGGCCGCGAAGCCCAAGGGCAGCGCACGCTCCCGCGCCCCCGGCTGTCTGCGCCACGACCTCGGCACCTGCGCCGGGCCGTGCATCGGTGCGGGACATCCGGTGCTGTACCGCGAGGCGGCCGACGATGTGCGCCGGTTTCTCGAAGGGCACAGCGACGTCCCCGTGCGGCTCCTGGAAGCCGCCATGCAGCAGGCCGCCGAGGAGCTCGCGTTCGAGAAGGCCGGCGTGCTGCGCGACCGGCTCGAACTCGTCCGCTGGCTGCACGAGCGCGTGCAGCATTTCCACGCCAACGTGGACCGCCTCACCTTCCGTTACCACGCCTTCGGTCACGCCGACACGGAATGGGTGTATCTCATCCGTCGCGGCACCGTGCGCGCGGAGGTGCGGGCGCCACGCACCGACGAGGAGCGGGCCGCCTTCGACGCGCTGGTGACGCGCGTGTACGAGGGTGCCGATCCGAGTGGCGCCGATGTCCCCACGCACGATCTCGATGAGTTCTACCTCGTCGCCAGCTGGTTCCGTCGTCGCCCCGAGGAGCGAAAGCGAGCGAAGTCACCGCGCAGTACGTAGTCCCAGACACAAAACGACGTGCCCGTGTGACACCGGACACGCCGCCTCGTGCCACCGCGCGCTTGCTTCGGGTCCCGCCCCTGGGTCAGCGTCACGTTGAACGGATGTACTCTATCGCGGGTAACCTGACACGACGATTAACCGGGTCGTCCCACCCGGGACATGTCGGGTCATCCCACCGATGTCGCGTTCCCATTCTCGGCAGTCTACCGCATGCGCGTGCTCGTCGTCGAAGATGATCCCCGGCTCGCCGCCCTCGTCACCCGGGGGCTGCGCGAAGAGGCGTACGCGGTGGACCACTGCGCCGACGGTCCCTCGGCCATCACGCAGGCCGTCGTGAACAGCTACGACGCCATCGTGCTCGACGTGATGCTGCCCGGTGCCGACGGCTTCACCGTCGTGGAAACACTGCGCGCGCGCCACGTGCACACGCCGGTGCTCATGCTCACCGCGCGTGACGCCGTGATCGATCGCATCGCCGGCCTCGATGCGGGCGCCGACGACTATCTCGTCAAGCCGTTCGACTTCGGTGAGCTGCTCGCGCGATTGCGCGCCCTGTTGCGACGTCCCGAAGCGGTGCAGCCCATGCGCGTGCAGGTGGCCGATCTCGTCATCGATCTCCAGTCGCACGCCGTGACGCGCGGTGGTACGGCCATCACGCTCACCGGCAAGGAGTTCGCGCTATTGGAGCTGCTCGCGCGCAACGTGCGACGGGTGGTGTCACGCGCCGACATCGTGGCGCACGTGTGGGACGACAATCACGACCCGTTCACGAACGCGGTGGAAGTGTACATCAACCGGCTGCGCGGCAAGATCGATCGGGAGCCGCACCCGCCGGTGCTGCACACGCGTCGTGGCGCGGGCTACATCCTCACCGACGATCCGCCGGCATAACGCGTGAAACCGGTTCGCACTTCGATCCTCGTGCGCCTCACGCTCTGGAACGCGAGTGTGCTGGCGTTTCTGCTCGTGGCGTTCGCGTGGGCCGGCTGGCTCACGCTCGAGCAGGTGCTGCGCCAACGCGCCGCCACGGTGGTGAGGGAATCGGCGCGCGTGGTCGCCGGTGCCATTCTCGCCGAACGTCGTGCAGCCGCCGCCCGCGGCGAAGTGGAAACCGTACGCGGGGAACACGAGCAGGCCGTGTTGCGCGAGCTGCGCGCCGGCGACCTCGACATCTTCATCACCGACGAAGCCGAGCAGCTCATGGCGGCACGGCAGCCGGAACTGGGCGAGGCGATCGAACGCCGCACCGGCAGCGAGCGCGAGTCGGCCACGGTGGTGCTTCCCCGGGCGGTGCGGGATCTCATGACGAGCGTGCGGGCGCAACGCGACGCCGGGGCACTCAGCGATTCGTCGGTGGTGATTCGCGAGATCATGCTCGAGAGCGGGCCCGCGCGGGCGGCGTTGCTGCGGGTGGAGCCGGAACCCGGTGACGAAGGCGAACCGGCGCTGCTCATCGCGGCGCTTCGTCCCGAGCAGGACGACGTGCAACTGCTGCGGCAGGTGCGCACCACCATCTTCCTCGCCATTCCGCTCGCACTGCTGCTCTCCATCATCGCCGGCTTCCTGCTGGCGCGGCGCAGTCTCGCCCCCCTCGAGGCCATCGTCACGCGCACCGCGAGCATCACGGCGGCGAGCCTCGACGACCGTCTGCCGGTGGTGAACCCGCACGACGAACTCGGGCGCCTCGCGCAGATCATCAACGATCTCCTGGGACGCGTCGGCGATGCCTTCCGCACGCAGCGCCAGTTCGTGGCCGATGCGTCGCACGAATTGCGCACCCCCATTGCCATCATCCGCGGGGAAGCCGACGTGACGCTGCGCCGCGCCGAGCGAACGGCGCAGGAGTATCGCGAGGCACTGGGCGTGATTCACGGCGAGTCGGTGCGTCTCTCGCGCATCGTGGACGATCTCTTCCTGCTCACGCGCGTCGATGCAGCTGCGCAGACCGCGCGCGGTGACGCGTTGCGCCGTGAGACCGTGGATGTGCGCGACCTCGTGGCCGATGCCACGCGCAGCGTACGCACGATCGCCGACACGAAGCGCGTGGCGGTGCACACCACCTCGGAGTTCGCCGGTGCGCCGCCACTCGTGCGGGGCGACGCACAGCTGCTGCGTCGCCTGCTCATCAACCTGCTCGACAACGCCCTCAAGCACACGCCGCCCGGGGGCACCATCACCGTGCACGAGGCACACGAGCATTCCGCGGTGGCGCTGACGGTGCGCGACGAGGGGCCGGGCATCCCCGCCGAGCAGCGGGAGCGCGTGTTCGAACGGTTCGTGCACGGGGTACACGATCTCGACCGTACCGTGCCCACCAGCGAGGCATCGGGCGCCGGTGCCGGACTGGGCCTCGCCATCGCGCAGGCCATCGCGCATGCGCACGGGGGCAGCATCACGTTGCTGGATGCGTCACCGGGCGCCACGTTCAAGGTGTCGTTGCCGCTCATTCCTTCCGCAGGAGATCACTCATGACGTCGTCGCCGCGCACCCGCCTCGCGGTCCGTTTCGTGATGTGCGCACTGACCGCTCCCGTGCTTGCGCTCGGCGCGCAGGCGCGTCCCGCTGCCGATACCGTGCAGCTCACCGAATGGGATGTCCCCTGGGGGGCCGAAGGCCGTCCGCGCGATCCCAGCGTCGACCCGCAGGGACGCATCTGGTTCGTGGGGCAGGAAGGCAACTACGTGGCGCGCTTCGACGCGAAGACGAAGAAGTTCGAACGCTTCGAAATCGATGCGGGCACCAATCCGCACACGGTGAACGTCGACAAGGACGGCGACGCGTGGTACGCGGGCAATCGCAACGGCATGATCGGCCGGATCGACGGCAAGACGGGGAAGATCACGCGCTACCCCATGCCCGAACCCGACGCGAAGGATCCGCACACCATCACGTTCACGCCGGCGGGCGATCTGTGGTTCACGCTGCAGAACAGCAACATGGTGGGCTTCCTCGAGAAGAAGACCGGCAAGATCACGCTCGCGCGGATGCTCACGCCGCGTTCGCGTCCGTATGGCATCGTGCTCGACCGGACCGGCCGCCCGTGGTTCAATCTCTTCGGCACCAACAAGCTCGGCACCATCGACCCCAGGAGCATGCGCGTGCGTGAGTACGTGCTCCCCGACGAGCGGGCGCGCGGGCGTCGCATCGCCCTCACCACGGATGGCGCCGTGTGGTACGGCGACTATTCGCGGGGCTTCGTGGGCCGGCTCGATCCCGTGAGCGGCGCCGTAAAGGAGTGGGCGCTCCCCGGTGGCGGCACGAGCATGCCCTACGCCATGACCGTCGACGACGCCGATCGCCTCTGGCTCGTGGAGACAGGCCGTCAGCCCAACCGACTCGTGGGCTTCGATCCGCGCAGCAACACGTTCATCGCGCAGGTGGACCTCGGTCCGGCCACACCCAACACCGTGCGCCACATGGTGTTCGACAAGACCACGCGCAGCATCTGGTTCGGCAGCGACCGCGGCACCATCGGCCGCGCCGTCGTGCCGGCGCCGGGGCGGAAGCCGATCGGGTAACCCGCCGCGAGCGCATCGCCGCGGGAGAGAAAGGAGAAAACGGGGAGAAAGAGGGAAAGGGAGGAACTGATATTGGGAGATCCTGTTCTCTCAGAGCAGACCACCCGTTTCTCCTGTTCTCACCAACCCGAGGCACCCCCTTTCTCCTCTTCTCCCCGCTGGACCCGCCGCGCCAACGCCATGATCTGCCAGTAGAGCGCGCGCACGTCGTCTTCGGGTAAACCGGCCGCACGTGCACGCGCCGAGGCCCGTGACACGACGGCGGCCTCCCGCGCGGGGTCCAGCACCGGCTGCCCGGCGCGTTGCTTCACCGCACGGATTTCGCGCGCGAGCGTCATGCGGCGCGCCAGCGCGCCGATGAGTGCTTCGTCCACCGATTCGATTTCCGCGCGCAGCGCGCCCAGCGCCGCCACGTCGGCGGGACTCATGCTCGGGCTTCCTCACGCCAGGCGCTCACCGCGCAGTCGCGACCCACTGCGCGTGCGACCGCCTGCACCTGCGTCATCATCGCCGCGAAGGCGGTGGGCTCGAGGCTCTGCTCGCCGTCGCTCTTGGCGCACGTGGGGTTCGGGTGCACTTCCACGATCAGGCCGTCGGCTCCCGCCGCCACCGCCGCCAGCGCGAGTGGCGTGACCAGATGCGCGCGGCCACCGGCGTGCGAAGGATCCACGATCACCGGCAGGTGCGTCTCGCGCTTGAGCACCGGGATGGCTGCCACGTCCATCGTGTTGCGCGTCGCCGTTTCGTACGTGCGGATGCCGCGCTCGCACAACATCACGTCACCGTTGCCCTGCGCCATGATGTACTCGGCCGCCATGAGCAGTTCGGTGATCGTACCGCTCAGGCCGCGCTTGAGCAGCACCGGACGCTGCACGCGCCCCACCTCGCTCAGCAGCGAGAAGTTCTGCATGTTGCGCGCGCCGATCTGCATCACGTCGGCGTAGCTCGCCACCAGCTCCACCTGTCGCGGGTCCATCACTTCGGTGACGATCGGCATGCCCGTTTCGGCGCGCACGTCGGCCATGATGCGCAGCCCCTCTTCGCCCATCCCCTGGAAGGCGTACGGACTCGAGCGCGGCTTGAAGGCGCCGCCGCGCAGCAGACGGGCCCCGCTCTGCTGCACCGCGCGCGCCGTCTCGAACATCATGTCGCGCCCTTCCACGCTGCACGGGCCCGCCATCACCACCACGTCGCGGCCGCCGATCACCGTATCGGCGGGATCACCGAGACGGATGGCGGTGCTCCCCACCGAGAACTCACGCGAGGCGAGCTTGTACGGCTTGAGCACCGGCATCACGCGGTCGACGCCCTCGAGCTGCGTGAGCCCATGTTCGCTGAGCGTGCCTTCCTCACCGATGCACCCCACGATGGTGCGCTGCTCGCCGCGCGAGACGTGCGCGCGCAGCCCCGCCGCTTCCACGTGTTCGATGATGCGGTCGAGCGCTTCGGGGGTGATGCCGGCAGTGGTGACGATGATCATGCGGTCCTCTCTGGTGTGGTGGTCAATCGGCCACCGAGGACCCGGCCCCGCGCGAGCCCCGAAACGACCGAGGCCCGTGCGGTTGCACGGGCCTCTCGGTCAGTCGGGAGCGTCAGTGAGTGCTGCTCAGCTGCGCATGCCAATCATGCCGGGGCCCATGCGGGTCGGCACGTAATAAAATCGGCAGGCGTAGAAGTGACGCGTCATACCACGGAGGCTACGCCCCGACGAGCACGGTGTCAATATGTATGTGACAGTCGTTGCCTGCGTCCTGCTCCCCGCGCCCTGCCACCTGCTTCCTTTCACGTGACAGCCGACACGGACCCGTTCCCCGCACTCCCCCGCGTCGCCTTTCAGGGTGAACTCGGCGCCTTCTCCGAAATGGCGATCCGGCAGCAGTGGCCCGACGGCGCCACGCCCGTGCCCTGTCTCACCTTTCCCGACGTGCTCGCGCAACTCGCGCAGGGACACGCCGACTTCGCGGTAATCCCGGTCGAGAACGCCATCGTGGGGCCGGTGAGTGTGGCACTCGCCGCGCTGGCGCAGGTGGGCGATACGGTCGAAGTGCGCAGCGAAACGCGCGTGCCCGTGCACCTCTGTCTCATGGCGCCGGCGGGCGCCACCCTCGCCGGGCTGCGTGACATCCACAGTCATCCGGTGGCGCTGGCGCAGTGTCGCATCTTCTTCGCGCGACATTCATGGCTGGTATCGGCCCCGCACGCCGACACGGCCGGCGCGGCGCGCGATGTCGCGCTGGCAGGGGATCGCTCGCGGGGCGCCGTGGCCAGCGCCATGGCCGCCGAGCGGTATGGTCTCGAAATCATCGCGCGGCACATCGAGGACGTACCGCTCAATTGGACCCGCTTCGTGGTGGTGAGCCCCCGCCACGGCTGAGGGCCACCACCACGGCACGCGCGTTACGCGAATCGCATCAGACCGGCGGCGCGCCGGCCTTCTTGAGGCGGAACTCCTTGTGCCCTTCGCGCTGGTTCCCCTTCATCTCGTCGAGGAGCTTCGACGCTTCGGCGTTGTTCCCCGCCTTCACGGCCGCCTTCATCTTGTCCACGACGACCAGCAGCTTCTTCATGCCGGCCTGGTAGTCGCTCACGAACTTCGCCTGCTCGGCGGCGGGGATCTTCGCCTTCTTCTCCGGCTCGAGCGTCAGCGACGCCTTGGCGTTCGTCTCGATGATCGCGATCTGTTCGAGCGTGCTCGCATTCTTCGACGGATCGTCGATCTGGCGGCCCACGGCCTTCATCGCCGTGTTCATCGCCGCCATCTTCTTGCCCAGCGGCGTCTTCGGTTCGTCCTGAGCCTGAGCGGTGGTCGCCAGCGTCAGTGCGAAAGCCAGCGCGGTGCCGAAATGCCGGATGCGAAGAGTCATGTGCACGCAGGAATTGGGGACGATGCCGTCGCCACGCGCGACGGCGGAAATGGGGGGCCGCGCGCCAGCCCTCAGCGCGCGGGTCGAAAAAAGTACGCACCGTGGGGCCGAAGCGCTGCGGCGCACCGGCGTGAACACCACCGGCAACCGCCGGTGCTGACCAGCGAACCTCCGTCCCCTCGCGTAGAATGACAACCCGACCCTCGCGTCATGGTTCCACGCGATCCCGCCCCAACAAGCACCCCCCGTCCCACCGGAGTGCACGTAGCGATGTCCGAAAGCTCCTCCAAGGCCCCGTCCGACAAGGCGCCCTCTGACCGCCGGACATTCGTGTCCAAGGTGTCCGCTGCCGTCATCGGCGGCCTCATTACCATCGCCGCGCCCATCGCCGGGCTGTTCCCCATCCTCGACCCGTTGCGGCGTCGGGGCGACACGCGCGGCATGGTCCGGGTCACCTCGTTCGCCGCCCTCCCCGAAGGCGGTGAGCCCCGGAAGTTTCCGGTGCTCGATACGCTGGTGGATGCCTGGAACCGCACCGAGAACGTCCCCGTGGGCAGCGTGTACATCCAGCGCACCGGCGACGACAGCGTGCGCGTGCTGCACACCACCTGCCCGCACCTCGGCTGCAGCGTCGGCTACAATGCCTCGGGCCGCGGCTATTTCTGCCCCTGCCACAAGAGCAGCTTCGCCCTCGACGGCAGCATCGCCGACCCCAAGAGCCCCAGCCCGCGCGGCATGGATCCGCTGGAAGCCGTCGTGAAGGACGGCGAGGTGTGGGTGAAGTTCCAGAACTTCCGGAAGGGCTCCCCCGAACGGATCGCCGTCTGATGGCCGACCTGCGCAGTTGGCTCGATTCGCGCACCGGCTACAAGGGGCTGGTGCACGAAGCGCTGTTCGAGAATGTCCCGGGTGGTGCGCGCTGGCGGTACGTGTGGGGCAGCACGCTGACGTTCTTCTTCGTCGTGCAGGTCATCACCGGCATCGCGCTCTGGATGTCCTACAGCCCGAGTTCGCAGACGGCGTGGGAGAGCGTGTACTGGATCCAGCATCAGATGTGGGGCGGCTGGCTGCTGCGCGGCATCCACCACTTCGCCGCGCAGGCCATGACGGCCCTGCTCGTACTGCACCTCATGCAGGTGGTGATCGACGGCGCCTACAAGGCGCCGCGCGAAGTGAACTTCTGGTTCGGTGTGGCGCTGCTGCTGCTCGTGCTGGCGCTCTCGCTCACGGGCTACCTGCTGCCGTGGGACCAGAACGGCTACTGGTCCACCGCCGTCTCCACGAATCTCGTGGGGATGAGTCCGGGCATCGGCACGGCGCTGCAAACCATTCTCGTGGGCGGCGCGAGTTACGGACACCACACGCTCACGCGCTTCTTCGCCCTGCATGCGGGGCTCGTGCCGCTGCTGATCGGGTTGATGATCGTGGGGCACGTGTATCTCTTCCGTCGCCACGGGCTCACGCCCAAGCAGCCCATCCGCAAGCCCGACGAAGGCTTCTGGCCCGAGCAGGTGCTGCGCGATGCCGTGGCCTGTCTCGCGGTCTTCGCGGCGGTGCTGTACTTCGCCGTGCGCGAACACGGCGCCCCGCTGGGCGCGCCGGCCGATCCGGCCGAGCAGTTCGCGGCGGCGCGACCGGAGTGGTACTTCCTCTTCCTCTTCCAGTTCCTCAAGTACTTCCCGGGGAGCACGGAGATCATCGGCGCCATCGTGCTCCCCACGCTGGTGCTCGTGCTCATCGCCGCCATGCCCATTCTCGGGCGCTGGCGTCTCGGCCATCGCTTCAACGTGGGACTGCTCGGCGTGCTGCTCGCCGGTGCCGGTCTGCTCACGGTACAGGCGCTGCAGGCCGATCGCAGCGATGCCGACTATCAGATCTCGCGCCGCATCGCCACACGTGACGCCGAACGCGCCGTGCAGCTGGCCAGCACCGGCATTCCGGTGACGGGCGCACTCACGCTGATGCGTGACGATGCCTACACGCAGGGCCCGCGCATCTTCTCGCGCAACTGCGCGTCGTGTCACCGCTTCGATGGCCACGACGGTCTGGGGTATCCGCTCCCCGCCGATTCCATCTCGGCGTCGGACCTCAAGGATTTCGGATCGCGCGACTGGGTGCGGGGGTTCCTGCACGCCGACTCGATCCTCACGAAGAAGTACTGGGGCGGCACCTACCACGCCGAAGGCGATATGGTGGGCTGGTTGGGTGATCACCAGCCGGAAACCGATGAGCAGATCGCCACGCGCGAGAACGTGGTGCTCGCGCTGTCCTCACAGGCGCAGCTCGCGTCGCAGAAGACGCTCGATCAGCGCGACAGCGCGCGCATCGCGGACGGCCTCGCGTACATGCGCAACACCGACTACGGCTGCGCCTCCTGCCACAAGTTCCAGGACGTCGGCACCGACAGCCCCGAACTCACCGGCTGGGGATCGCGCGAGTGGATGATCGCCTTCATCAACGATCCGGAACATCCGCGCTTCTTCGGACGTGACAACGACCGCATGCCGTCGTTCGGGAAGGAAAAGAGCCTGAGCGACAAGGAGATCGCGATGGTCGTGGATTGGCTGCGCAGGGAATGGCGCATGCCGCCGTCGACGGCCGCCGTGGCGGCGCCCACGACGGCGACACGGCGGTGAGGGGACGGGTCGCTCGCCTCGCCGCGCTGAGTGGTGCCGTGGCGCTGGGCGGTGCGGCACCGGCACAGCTGGTCGCGCAGGGCACCACCAGGCCGGCGCGCGAGGCGGTGCCGGCCCCGTTCCGCGCCATCACCGACGCGGTGCATCGCGGTATCGACGGACGGCGCGCGTTCACGACGGTGGATTACGTGCAGCGCTACTTCCGGCTGCCGGGCAACGAAGGGTTCGATCTGGCGATCGATTCCGTGGCGTCGCTGCTGCGGGCCGCGGGGTACGTGGAAGAGTCCAGGGCCACCGCCGGCGACCGCTTCGTGTATCGCATCGAATCGCGGGCGATGGCGAACGAAGCATGGACGCCGCGTGAGGCGCGGCTGACCATCGTGGGGCGCAACGCGCCGCTGCAGTCGCTGGCGACGAACCTCAACATGATCGCCATCAACTCGGTGTCCACGCCGGACGGCGGCGTGACCGCCGCGCTGGTGGATGTGGGCGCGGGGAGCGACAGCGCGTTCAAGGCGACCGATGTGACGGGCGCCATCGTGCTCACCACCGGCAACGCGCGTCTCGTGTTGCCGCGGGCGCAGCGGGCCGGCGCGCTGGGCGTGCTGGCCACGCAAACGCTTCCCGCCTACAACCAGCAGAGCAAGCATCCGCGCGCCATCCAGTTCACGGGCATCGCCCGCGACACGATCAGGCCGGGATGGGTGGTGTGGGTGTCGAAGCAGTCGTACGACACCCTGCAGGCGGCGTTGCGCGCGGGGCCGGTGCAGGTGAACACCCTCGTTCGCACGAGCTTCGCCCGTCGCCCCGAGCGTACCCTGGTGGCCGAGATTCGCGGGCGCACGCGTCCCGACGAGCGGTTCGTGTATTCGGCGCACGTGCAGGAGCCGGGGGCGAACGACAACGCGAGCGGTGTGGGCGCGCTGGCCGAGATGGCGCGTGTCGCCGCGCGACTCGTGCGCAGCGGGGCCGCCAATCCGCAGCGCACCGTGACCATGCTGTGGGGCGACGAAATCCGCAGCACGCAGCGCTATCTCGCCGAAGACAGCGTGCGCCG
>JACCEC011052316.1_pt1 | contig 11569 bp, 10 predicted proteins | sample 7450121 | NCBI WGS metagenome assembly JACCEC01 (sample SAMN15323455, study PRJNA562643) | freshwater metagenome | isolation source: river surface water | place: USA:Blue River Watershed | collected 2017-08-18 | reverse complement strand
TTTTTCAAAATTACACAAATTCAAATTTCAATCAATTTATATTCCAAAGGTTTTTAACTCGATATTTTTTAAAAGTTTTGCACATTATATTTCAAACCGAAAGTAAATACCTTATTTTTGGCGAAAATTAAAATTAAATCATGGCTAATATTACAAAATTACAAGAAATTGTCCCTCAAGTTAGAAGAGATATCGTAAGAATGATTCATGCAGTTAGTTCCGGACATCCGGGTGGTGCTTTGGGTTGTGCAGAATATTTTGTATCGTTGTATTTCGAAATTATGGAGCATAATCCATCTAATTTTACAATGGACGGAAAAAACGAAGATTTATTTTTCTTATCCAACGGACATATTTCTGCGGTTTGGTATAGTGTTTTAGCGCGTAGTGGTTATTTCCCAGTGGAGGAATTAAAAACTTTCCGTAAAATCAACTCGCGTTTACAAGGTCATCCTACAACGCACGAAAAATTACCAGGTATTCGTATCGCATCCGGTTCATTAGGGCAAGGGTTATCCGCTGGTATTGGTGCGGCTTTAGCTAAAAAAATGGATGGTGATAAAAAGTTGGTGTATGTTTTGATGGGTGATGGCGAGCAACAAGAAGGACAAGTTTGGGAAGCAGCTATGTTTGCAGCTCATAACAAGGTGGATAACTTGATTGCTGCAATTGATGTTAACAATGCTCAAATTGATGGTTCTTGTGATGAGGTTTTATCTTTAGGTGATTTAAGAGGGAAATACGAAACTTTTGGCTGGACGGTGTTGGATATGAATGGAAATAACTTTGAGGATATTTTTAAAGTTGTTGGCGAGGCTAAAGCTTTGGTTGGTAAAGGTAAACCAATTATGATTTTAATGAAAACTGAGATGGGTAATGGTGTAGATTTTATGATGGGCTCTAATGCTTGGCATGGAAAAGCTCCTAACGATGATCAGTTAGCTAAAGCTTTAGCACAAAATCCAGCAACTTTGGGCGATTACTAAAACCAACTATGCGCCAATTTTTAATTGTATTTTTTTGTTTTTTAAGCACTTTTGTTTTTGCACAAAAAGAGCTTAAAACTACCCGAATTTTGTTTGTGTTTGATGCTTCGTTGAGTATGCACGGACAAATGGGAAACAAATCTAAAATGGATGTTGCCCAAAAGGTAATGTCGGATGCTTTAGATAGTTTAAAAAACATTCCCAATTTACAGTTGGCAATTCGTATGTACGGTAATCGTGTAAAAATTACTCCACAATTTCAGGATTGTAACGATACGCATTTAGAAGTTCCTTTTGCCGAGGATAATATTGAAGATATTAAACATTTGTTAAAACGAACTGTGCCTAGAGGAACTACTCCCATTGCAAAATCATTAGAGGAAACCATTAATGATTTTCCTCCTTGTGATAATTGTCGCAATATTATAATTTTAGTAACCGATGGTTTAGAAGCTTGCGATGGTGATCCTTGTGCTGTTGCAAAAGCTTTACGTACGCATAGTATTTATTTAAAACCTTTTGTAATTGGTTTAGGTGTTTTGCCAGATTATAAAGAAAATTTTTATTGTATAGGTAGTTATTTTGATGCTCAAACTCAAAACGAGTTTAAATCGGTTTTAAACATGGTGATTGAAGAAGCTTTAAATACTACTTCGGCACAAATTAACTTGCTAGATATTCATGGAAAACCTACCGAAACCAATGTGGCATTTACAATGTACGATAAAAAATCGGGTAGTATTAAATACGATTATATTCATACTTTAAATTACAACAATTTACCCGATACTTTAACCATCGATCCAACTTTAACTTATGATATTACGGTACATACACTTCCGCCTGTTTTTGCCGAAAATATTACTTTAAAAATGGGAACGCACAATACAATTCCGATAGAAACACCTCAAGGAAGTTTAAATTTTACTACTAAAGGAGGAATAATACAACTACAAGATGTTATTGCTACGGTATATTTACCACAAAATTGCGAACGTGTGAATATTCAAAAGGTAACTTCGCCCGAAAAATATATTGTTGGTAGTTATGATATCGAAATTGCAACTTTACCTCCCATTAAAGCCAGTGTAGAAATTCAACAAAGCAAAATTACAAATTTCGAAATTCCACAACCAGGGAATTTGGCTATAAAGGCGATGTACAAAGGTTATGGAGGGATTTATCATTTGGTAAATGGCAAGTTAGAGTTGGTGAAAAACTTGGATCCCGATCAATTAAATCAAAATTTCAAAATACAACCAGGAGATTATAAAGTGATTTACCGTTCCAAAAACGGTAACAGAACTTTTTATTCTGTTGAAAAAGATTTTACAATTAGTTCGGGGAAGTCCACACTAATCAATTTATAGTTATTAATTTAGCAAACTAAATATTTTACATACAATTTGAGTTAGTTTAACTCTAAAAATAATTAATACAATGAAACAATTTGAGGTTTTAGGAAAAAAAGATACTCGCTCGGGTTTTGGGGCTGGGTTGTACGAATTGGGTAAAACTAACCCTAATGTGGTGGCTTTATGTGCGGATTTAGTGGGTTCGTTAAAAATGGAAGAGTTTATTGCACACTGTCCCGAAAGATTTATCCAAGTGGGTATTGCCGAGGCTAACATGATTGGTTTAGCTGCTGGTTTGGCTATTGGTGGTAAAATTCCTTTTGCAGGTACTTTTGCAAATTTTGCAACAGGTAGGGTATATGATCAAATTCGCCAGTCGGTTGCTTACTCGCATAAAAATGTAAAAATTTGTGCTTCGCATGCTGGTTTAACTTTAGGTGAAGATGGTGCTACACACCAAATTTTAGAGGATATAGGTTTGATGAAAATGTTGCCCGAAATGACGGTGATTAACACTTGTGATTATAACCAAACTAAAGCGGCTACAATTGCTATTGCGGATCATTACGGACCAGTTTACCTTAGATTTGGTCGTCCGGCTGTGCCAATTTTTATTCCTGAAAATCAAAAGTTCGAAATTGGAAAAGCTTTATTGTTAAGCGAAGGTGCGGATGTTACTATTTTTGCAACCGGACACATGGTTTGGAAAGCAATTGAGGCGGGTTACGAATTAGAAAAAATGGGGATTTCTGCCGAAATCATTAATATTCATACTATTAAACCTTTGGATAACAACGCAATTATTGCAAGTTTAGCTAAAACTAAATGTGGAGTAGTTTGTGAAGAGCACCAATTATTGGGTGGTTTAGGCGAAAGCATTGCGCAAGTAACAGCTCAAAATTTATTAACTCCTTTAGAGTTTGTTGCTGTAAACGATTCGTTTGGCGAAAGTGGAACTCCAGATGAATTAATGAAAAAATACGGTTTAACTACCGAAAACATTATCCAAAAAGCAAAAGCAGCAGTAGCTCGCAAAGCATAACAATACCTGTTATTTTATAAAAAGCCCTTTGCAAAATTTGCAAAGGGCTTTTTTAATTTAAATTTGATGAAATGGATTTTTATTTTAAATTTGAAGAAATTAAAAGTTACCATTTCGTGGTTACAAAACCTGCTTCAAGTAATAAAAAAATACCCGCAAGTTTTAATACCCGCTATCGGGAATTGAAATATTGTGTGCAACCTTAAAGACAGAACAAATTACGAAATAATATTTGACTATTTATGAACAGACAATCTTTTCAGAGGCAAACCATAAGAGCCAAATATGAAGCTAAACGAAGAACAAAAAAATGGAAGAAAAGAAAAGCATACAGCAAACTTCAAAGACGCCTTCAAATTCATAGACATATCGAACGTGTCAATAAAGGTATAATCAATCTTGAAGCACCGCCAAATTTTTCATTTATAGACAATTCAGACGAGGTCATTAAATATTTCAATATGGTAAAAGATAATGTGGAATCTGACCAACCTGTAAGAATTGACATTTCAAAAATCACGAATCTTTCACCAGATATTATTATTTTACAAATCGCTGTTTTAAAAGACAAGAAAAGTATGAGGGTCGGAATAAATGGTAATGCACCAGAAGATCCAAAACTCAGACAAATATTTAAAGAATCAGGGTTATATAATTTTGTAAAAAGTCGTGGGAAAAAGAGAGTCGCTGATAACATTAAGCTATGGAAGCATTCGACAAATAAACAAGTTAAAGGTGAAATTGCTGGTAAAGCAGTTGCAGTTTGTAAAAGTCTTTTTGAGCAAAACGGTATAAACTATGACACAGATAATATTTATAATTTACTTGTAGAAGCAATGTCAAACACAATAAACCACGCTGACACGAAAAAAGCAAACATTAATTGGTGGTTGTATTATTTTATTGATGAAAATGAAAAAACAATAAAATTTTCATTCATTGACTTAGGTATTGGTATATTCAAAAGTGCAAGTTTTGATTCTTACAGACGATTAGCTAATATATTTATCCCAGGAAATAGTTTATTAGTTAAACCTTTTTTGGAAGGCAAAATAATATCTTCTAGAGAAAACGATAATGAGATTAGCGGCAAAGGTGTTAAACAAATAATCAATTGTGCTGAAAATCCTGAGTTTACAAAATTCACAATCATAACCAATGACCAAATAATTAATGTTAAAGACAAGACTAATCAAAGTTTAAGTCATAACTTTGACGGCACATTTATTCACTTTGAAGTTTCATACTCAAACAACATATAAAATGGAAATTAAATACAAAATAAACATAGCAAATGATTTTTCACCGTATCCTGCTGGTCGTTATAGAACTGAGGGAAAAACATCGGGTGAAGTATTTCTAAACGACCATCTGATGGCAAAACTTACAGCAGCTATTTATGAAAATGTTTTATTAGAAGTAGACTTGACAGGTATGAATGGCTACCCCTCCTCCTTTATATCGGGTTCGTTTGGAAAATTTGCATATGAACTTGGTAAACTAATTGGTAAAAAAGAAGCTTCAAATTTATTGTTAAAACATATTTCTTTTGTCTGCAGTGATAGCAATGCTAAGATAAAAGCATTTCAAGACGAAATTAATAACCCAATTACGAAAAAATGAAAAAAGTAATAGATTTTATCTCTTCAAAAATAAAAGTGATACTAATTTGTTTGCTTTTTCTAATTATTGGCGTTATTGCTGGAATAATATTTCAAAGCAAAGTTCCTATATCAATTGATGAGAAAATTAGGTATTCAGAAATTCTAAATTGGCTAACAACGATTGTCATAGGTATTATTATTGGCTACTACTTCAAGAATCAATACGAGAACAACAAAATTATCAAGAACTATTTACTGGACGATTTAAAGAGTATATCAGCCCAACTTATTATCTTAAAATCTTATTGTCACGAGTTAAGGTCGTTGACAGTATTGTCAGAAGAGCAGAGAAAAGAAATAATTTCAAGAACAAACATTTTAGATAAAAAGATTAAAGTGTTCTTAGATTTATTAAAAGATTGCAATAGTTCAAAACACTCAACAGTAAACGAACCTTTAATCAATAGTTTCAATAGTCTGAATAAAGTACTGACAAATGATGGTTTATATGAAAATCCAATACAGCCTTCTTATTTTGACGGTATAACATCAGAGGGTTCAAAATTTGAGAGTGAAATTAGAAAATTAACGCTTGACATAATTAAGACGATTTGAAAAAGGCTGTACACAACATTTATCCGAGTAGTCGACAAAAGCGGTAAAAAAAACTCCGAGGTTAGTTTTGTAAACTTCTGTAAGAACTAGGAAATAATATATTAGGGCGAAATTAATCTCAAAATTTAAGTACAAGAAGTAATAGTATTTGACTAGTTGGTGTTTTAGTTAAATAGTTTGATTTGTTGATTATTATAAAAAAATAATTAATAATTTGTTCAAAATTTTTATCGAGTTAAAAAGTTTATAAAAAATATAAATTTAGTTATTCCATTAGGTTAATTATTTTCAATCTACAACAGTAATAAATGGATTGATTTTGGTTCCCTCTTTATTTTAAAAATAAACCTCTTTAAGGTGTAATGGTTGAATTTTTATTTATAATTTTACGCATGAAAAGTATCGAGGGACTGACACTATATTAAATCGTTTTTAGAGTTTTAAAACGAAAATAATAAACACAATAGCATAACTATGTTTATATTTTTTAGAAACTTTTTAATCCCGAAGAAATTTTGAATAACTCATCAATTATTTTTTTAAAATCCTACCAAATCAAGCTATCAAGCCAAAACGCCAACTATACTAATCTCATAGCGTGGCTTCGTTCAACTACATTTTATCAGCAATTTTTCTCATTAGCAATCTATTAACATTTTTAAAACTTTGAAATCTCAACTTTTTTAACCTATTTTTGAGGGGAAAAACAGCTAATAAAATGCTATAATGTTATATGATATTTTATGAAAAACAACCGAGACAAGAAATATAATCGTAACAACAGCATTCCCCCTTTTGCTAGAATGCTTAACAGGAAAATTCAACACATTAAAGACCTTGAAAAAAACTATTGGAAGTCATTAAATGAACAAAAAGAAAACTTTTCTAAAATAGACGAAAGCTTTCAAAATGAAATAGAAAAGCATTTTCCTGACCAATCTAGTTTAATTTATGCTTGTCATGATGGAGCTGTTTTAGTTAGACTTTCAGACTACAAAGAGAATGGAAGCATCGAGGTTAAGTATTTCGACATGAGATTAGAAAAACTTCTAGAAGAACTACCAATACCCCATAAAGACAGATTTATAAACCTTACATCAATTATACGCATAGGCCCTAGGGCGTCACTCCGAAGTGTAACAGTTAAATTCGGGGAAACGGAAGAGGATGAAATACATAATTTATATGTTGCTGCTTTTAAATATGATGACGAAGAACGTTTGGCAGATTTTGAAGATGCATTGCAAGATATACAACATACACTTATTGCAATAAATAGCGGATTAACAGATAAAGAAAATCAGCAGGAAGGAATAAAGATTGAAAATATAATTGACCGTTTAAAAAATCTTCTAAATGAGTATACAATTCTTTTAAACATTGCGGACAAAGAAGAACAACTACAAGTATTTATAAAGGAACACCCTATATTACTACAACCTTATGCTAAAGTTTTTCCTAAACAAAAACTTGGGGAAGACTTTATAACAGACTTTATTTTGACTAACACTTTAGACCAAGGAATTAAATACACATTTGTAGAATTGGAAAAAGTATCAATGCCTGTATTTACAAAACAAGAAGAATTTTCAAAAGAGTTTAATCATGCTTGTACCCAGACATTAAACTGGGATGTATGGTTAGAAAACAATAAAGCATATTTACAAAATAAATTACCAGGACTCGAGACACCTGACTTTTTAATAGTTGCTGGACGTTCCATAGACTTTAGTGAGACGACCAAATCTCTTTTAAGAGCTTGGAATAGAAGACAAAAAAATTTAACCTTTTTGACATACGATGACTTAATCCAAAAATTAAAAGAATTAATTGAAAACCTAGAAATAGAAAACAACATCACATAACATATAAGAACTAAACCGAAGTGAAGCGAAGCGGAATTTCGGCTTTAGTTTGTGTTGACAATAGCGGAGGTAGCCACGATGTGAGAGTAACGAGGGACTGACACCTTATTAAATCCATTCCGCAGTATCATAAAACGAAAATAATAAACCAAATGGAATAAGTATGTTTATACTTTTCTGAAACTTTTTAACCTCGAAGAAATTTTGAATAAATCATCAATTATTTTTTTAAAATCCTACCAAATCAAGCTATCAATCCAAAACTTCAGCTATACTAATCCCATAGCGTAGCTTTGTTCAACTACATTTTATCAGCAATTTTTTTCATTAGCAATCTATTAACATTTTCAAAACTTTGAAATCTCAACTTTTTTACCCTATTTTTGAGGGGAAAAACAGCTAATAAAATGCTGTAATGTTATGGGCAATTTTATGACCAACCTTAATTATGAATAGAATTTTCGACAAGACATTTGAACAATATTACTCTGAGCTATTCGACAGCATAAAATTTAAGATTACTGCCGAGTCGGACAATTATATTATAACACAACCGACAGAGGACTTAATAAAATATTATTCAAGCAACTGCCTAAATCCAATAGAATTCGACTTGGAAAGAGAGGAATCTCTTGACCATCAGAAATATATCAAGACTATTTATGCTAACCAAAGAGAATGGGGGTATCAGAACGAAGGCGACTTAAAAATGGAATGTGAAAAGATTATTGTAAAAATACCTCTTATTCCAAACAAAGACGTCAGCCAAATTACTTCTTTAAGAACAAACTCTATTTCTATTTCTGGTAGTCCAGAATTTCAAATAAGCAGTAATCATATAACTATCGAAGTCGAAATAAAAGGTTATGGCTTTACTCTTACTAATAAAGACATCAGCAATAGAATATTATCAACTAAGCAATTCATAAAAAATCATTTTCATTCCAAGAATTCAGAAATTAATTCAGAAAATCAAAAGCTGATAAGCCGCTTGACTCAGTTTATAAACGACAGAAAGGAAAAGCTCGATGCAGATAAAAAGAAAATAAATGACTTGATAAATCTCGTAAAAATTCCTCTTGCAAGAAAAGATGATGATTTAATAAAGAAAATTCATATCGATAAGCAGCCATTCGTGAAGCGACTAAAACCACAGACCAAACAAGAAGAATATCAGTTAGACAGAGAAAAAGTATTAGATATAATTAAATTAATCGATAATCAGTGTTTGCAGTTTGAAAAAACTCCCAAAACATATGAGCCGTTTGGAGAAACAAATTTACGAGACCTAATACTTGCAAACTTAAATTCTATATTTGAAGGTAAGGCTACTGGAGAAACTTTTAATAACAAAGGCAAGACCGACATCTATTTGAACATAGACAAGGGAAATATTCTAGTAAGTGAATGCAAGTTCTATGGTGGAGAAAAATTATATCACGAAACAATTGAGCAGCTTTTAGGCTACTTAACTTGGAGGGAGAACTACGGAATAATGATAAGTTTTTGTAAACAAAAGAATTTCAGCAAAATCTTGGAGAACGCCGAATCAACCATTAAAAAGCATTCATCATATGAAGCGAATTTTCAAAAACTTACTATTAGTCATTTTATTTCAAAACACACGTTACCTGGCGACGACTATAAGTACGTCGAAATACACCATTTATATTACAATCTTTATTTCAAGTAAAAACTGCCCATAACTTTTATCCTAGTAGTCGACAAAAGCGGTAAAAAAAGCTCCGAGGTTATGAATGCTCCCCATTTTTAGAACATAAATAACGAGGAACTGACACTATATTAAATCGTTTTACAGTGTTTTAAAAAGAAAACAATAAATACAATTGCATAAATATGTTTATACTTTTCAGAAACTTTTTCACCCTAAATAAATTTTGAATAAATCATCAATTATTTTTTTTAAAACACCTCCAAATCAAGCTATCAAACTAAAACGCCAGCCATACTAATCCCATAGCGTGGCTTTGTACAACTACATTTTATCAGCAATTTTTCTCATTAGCAATCTATTAACATTTTCAAAACTTTGAAATCTCAACTTTTTTAACCTATTTTTGATGGGAAAAACAGCTAATAAAATGCTGTAATGTTACCAGTAACCTTATGAAACCAATATTATACTTATTTTTATCTATTCTCTTTTTTAGTTGTATTAAAAAAGAGAAAAAAAAAGACGTATTATTAAACGATTTAAATGTTGAAATTAAAACTAATGAGAAAGTAAAAAAGGATTCAAATTTAAAAGTTAATTTTGATAAGAAATTTTTAGAAAGTTTTGATAAATTTATTCCAAATACTTGGACGCTTTCTGATTCGGTTGGAGGTTTTTTAAATAATGATAATTATAAAGATTTAATTCTACGAATAGAAAAGGACAGTTCAGTAAATGATGATTTCCGTTATGGGGATCAAGGTGTGATTGTGTTATTCGGAAATAAAAATGGTAATTATTCATTAAATGTGACATTACTGAAATTTTTAAATAACAGGTTTGCTTATGGAATGATTGATGGACATGGAATTCTTTCTATTAAGAATAAAGGCTTTTCATATTCTTTTTTCCCTTCACGAAATATATCTAGAGATTTCGAATTTATTTACTCAAACAAACATTCTAAATTTTTTCTTATAAAAACAGAAGAAACTATTTATCTAGAAGAGAATAATGAACATAACGTTGAAAATTATTCACTTGGAGAAATTCCTATAGAATCATATAAAGTAGAATAAAAAGGCTACTGGTAACATCAAACTTACTCACCATGCGGTTTGTGCTTCGTTGGACAGTTTGACATTTTGATTTCAACCTTTTTACTTTATATTTACTTCTGCGAACCCGCATGATGCGCAAGTTTGCTAAACGTTTTATATGTCATATTATGACAGACACCAATAACACTATCATTTTGACAACAAGGCCATTATTTTCGTCAAAATTCTAATTACAGACCTTGTTATTGATAGTTTATTTATTCCATTTTTTAGGTGGAATATTATTAGAGAAATAAAACTGTAGCTTTTTTATGTAAATTGCAAATATTCGTTGTTTTGGAAGGGGTCGTTGTTTACTAAAAACGGTCCGTCTAGATCTACAAAATCAGCCAAAGAGCTTAATTCGCTGGCTGCGTTAACCGCTACGGAGGATTCCGACATACAGCCTAACATTGTAATTAAACCCATGGATTTTGCTTTCGCTAACGAGTTATACGCTTCCATAAGTCCGCCACTTTTCATTAGTTTTACATTAATTCCGTCAAAACATTCGGCAACTTTTTCAAGATTTGCTATACTTTGATAAGATTCATCTGCAATCAACGGAATTTTACTTTTTTGTTTTAACCATCGGTGTGCTTCTAAATCATTTTTGTCAAAAACTTGCTCCAAATATTGCACCTTACACTCGGCTAAAAAATCGGCAAATTTTAAAGCCAATGTTGTATCACTAAATCCCTGATTGGCATCTACCACAAAAGGTTTATCCGATAAATTCCTAAAATTTTCTACAATGCTAAAAGCGTATTCTTGGTTTACTTTTAATTTAAAATAATGCGCATCGTGCGCTTCGTTAATTTTTTGTTGCATTTCGTCCAAACTACCCATTCCAATAGTGATAGAAGTGTTTTTTTGAACAGAAGGCAAACCATATAAATGGCTAATACTAGAATTTAATTGCGTAGCTAAATAGTTATGTAAAGCAATATCTAAAGCACAAATACTAAAGGTGTCTTGCGGAAATTTTGATTTCACAGCATACAAATATGTATGTAATTCCTCTAAACTATTAATGTTGTTAGGTAAATTAACTTTGGAAATAAAACTTTTAAAAGTTTCCACATTTTCGGCAACATAAGGCGGAAAAGCAGCCTCTCCCCAAGCAATTTTTCCTTCGTGTTGCAATTGCAAATAAACCACACTTGTATGTGTACGTAAGGTGTGTGCAATTTTAAATGTATGTTTAAATTGTAATTGATAAGGAAATACTTTGTATTGCATTTTTTTTTATTAAAGTCACAAAATTAATCATTCTTTTGTGATATCAACTTCAATAAATAATTTGTTAATTAAATCGAATTAAAAA
>JACCEC010816525.1_pt1 | contig 11569 bp, 9 predicted proteins | sample 7450121 | NCBI WGS metagenome assembly JACCEC01 (sample SAMN15323455, study PRJNA562643) | freshwater metagenome | isolation source: river surface water | place: USA:Blue River Watershed | collected 2017-08-18 | reverse complement strand
TGGCGGTGCTCGAGTTTGAAACTTCTTCGTGGAACAGCTTGCAGGGAGGGGCAGAACTTCGGTACTTTGATTTTCCGAAAAACCTCAAGTAATACTTTTATAATATGGGCAAAATGAGCGATTTGCGTTCGCGATTTGTGAATCGTGACCTCAGCTGGTTGCAGTTTAACGCACGCGTGCTTCAAGAAGCCGAAGACGAGCGCAACCCCTTGATCGAGCGCCTGCGGTTTTTGGGAATTTTTTCGAACAACCTCGACGAGTTTTTTCGGGTGCGCTACGCCACGATTCAGCGCATGTCGGACTCCGACGACGTCAAAAAGGTGAAGGAGACCCTGGGCGGCTGGGACCCCAACGACCTGCTGGCGGCCATTCAGGCCGAGGTGAACGTGCTGAACGACCGCGTTGAAACGACCTACCGCAACCTGATGGTCGAGCTCGAGCGCGAGGGCATCAAAATCATTGACGAGCAAGACCTTACTCAAGGCCAAAAGGACCACATTCGCAAGTTCTACATCGACAAGGTCAGCCCGACCATCTTCGCGATGATCTTGCAGGACCACCTGCCGTTCCCCGAGCTCAACGACGCCTCGATCTACCTGGCGATTCGACTTTGGCCCAAGCTGGGCGGCGAGCCGGTCCTGTCGATGGTCGAGGTTCCGGCCGAAATCCACGGTCGCTTCATCAGCCTGCCCAAGTACGGCAGCAACTACCTGATGTTTCTCGACGACGTGCTGCGCCACAACCTGCAGTACCTGTTCTTTCTCTTTCCGTCGCAGCGCATCGAGGCCTACACCTTCAAGATTTCGCGCGACGCCGAGCTTGACCTGGACCACCACGACGTCAGCAGCACGGTGCTGGACCGTGTGCGGCGCGGACTCGAGGACCGCCAGGTCGGCGACCCGGTGCGCATGGTGTACGACCGCGACATGCCAGCTGACTTCTTGGCCTACCTCATGGGCCGCATCGGCATGCAAAACAGCGACGCGGTGATTGCCGGCGGACGCTACCACAACAAAAAGGACTTGATGCGCTTCCCCAACGTGGGCGGGCCGCATCTCGAGCATCCGCGCCTCGAGCCGTTGCAGCACCCCGACCTCGACATGGAGAAGTCGCTGATGAACGTGGTGCGCCAAAAAGACGTGCTGCTGTTCTTGCCCTACCACAACTTCTTGAGCTTGGTGCGCTTCCTTCGCGAGGCGGCCATTGACTTGTCGGTGACCAAAATCAGCATTACGCTGTACCGCCTTGCGGGCCAGTCGCGCATCGTGTCGGCCCTGATCAACGCGGCCAAAAACGGCAAAAAAGTGCGCGTGGTTATTGAGCTTCAGGCCCGCTTTGACGAAGAAAACAACCTGCACTACCTCGAGAAAATGCGCAAGGAGGGCATCGAAGTCCAAACCGGCGTCGAGGGCCTCAAGGTGCACAGCAAGGTGGTCCACATTGAGCGCACTACGGCCGACGGCGACAAAGAGTACTTCGCCGTGGTGGGCACCGGCAACTTCCACGAGGGGTCGGCCAAGGTGTACACCGACTACCACTTGCTCACGGCCAATCCGGTGATTTGTGCCGACGTGGCGCGCGTATTTGAGTTTCTTTATGAACCCTATAAAGTAATCAAATACAAAGAGTTACTCGTTTCGCCTCACTACAGCCGAAGCGGAATCATCAAGTGCATCGACCGCGAGATTGCCCACGCCAAAAAGGGCAAGAAGGCCGAAATCATCATGAAGTTCAACTCGCTGAGCTCCTACGACATCGGCGAAAAACTCTACGAGGCGAGCAAGGCCGGAGTAAAGGTGCGCCTCATTGTGCGCGGCGTGTGCTGCGTGCGCCCGGGCGTCAAAGGCCTGAGCGATAACATTCACGTGGTCAGCATCGTCGACCGCTTCTTGGAGCACAGCCGCGTCTACTACTTCGCCAACGACGGCGACCCCAAAATGTACCTGGCGTCGTTTGACATGATGACGCGCAACCTCGACTTGAGGGTAGAGGTGGGGGCTCCAGTCCTCGACCCGCGCATCCAGCGCGAGATTTTGGACCACCTCGAAATCCAGTTTCGCGACAACGTCAAAGCCAGGGTGTACGACGCCGACGGCCGCAGCGTGCACCGCGTGGCGCCGGGTCCGCGCATCCGCAGCCAAATGGAACTGTACGAGTACGTGAAAAAACAGGCTAAAAAGCGCAAGGCATGAGCATGAAGTACCTGACGCTCGGGGCCATTGACATCGGTTCCAACTCGATTCGGTTGCTGATCAGCCACGTGATTCCGACGCCGACCTACACCTACTACAAAAAGGTTTCGATCACCCGCTTGCCGGTGCGCCTGGGGGGCGACGTGTTTACCGATGGCGAAATCAGCAAAGAGACGGGCTACCGGCTTGTTGACGCGATGCGGGCCTTCGCCGCGATCATGCGCGTGAACGGCGTGACCGACTACCGGGCCTGCGCGACCTCGGCGATGCGCGAAGCCAAGAATTCCGCGCGATGGATTCGCCGGGTGCGCCGGGCCACCGACATTGATATTGAGGTGATTGACGGCGAAGAAGAGGCCAAGCTCGTCTTTCACGCCAAGCTCTTTGACCGCATTCACCCCGAGGAACCCAATCTGTGCTTTGTCGACGTCGGCGGCGGTTCGACCGAGCTGACCTTCTTTCGCGACGGCCAGGCCTTGGCCTCGCGGTCTTTTGCGCTCGGAACCGTGCGCTTGCTGAGCGACGCCGACAGCGAGGCGGTGTGGAGCGACCTGCAAACGTGGCTCGAAGCGGAATGCGCCAAGCTCGACGGCCCTGTGGCCCTGGTGGGCGCGGGCGGAAACATCAACAAAGCCCACAAAATCAGCGGACGCCCCGTCGAAGAACCGCTCAGCAAGCAGTACCTCGACCGATTCAGCAAGCAGCTCGAGGCCATGACGACCGACGAGCGCGTGCTGCAGCTCGGGCTCAACCTGGACCGGGCCGACGTGATCGTGCCCGCGCTGCGCATCTACCGACGCGTGCTGCGCTGGACCAACGCCACTTGGGTTTATGTGCCCAAAATCGGCGTGTCTGACGGCATTGTGCGCGAACTCTACCACCGCAAGCACCGAACGCTATGGGAAAATCAGTGAACCTAGTCTATTCACTTGCCGCCGCCGCGCTCCTGGTGGCTTGTGGCGCGCCGAAGGCCGTGATCGCCGACGTCGACCCGTCGAAGACTGCGCGCATCACCCTCACCACGGGAACGCCCGTCGCCGCCCACGACACCGTGTGGATCACGGGCTACAACCCCGAACTCGGCGGCTGGAGCGGCCGCGGCCTGGCGATGACCCGGGTTAACGACTACGAATGGACGGCCCGAGTGGCCACCCGCGACAGCCTGATGGCCTTTAAATTCACCCTCGGAAGCTGGGCCAAGGAGGCCCGACTGACAAGCGGAATGCCGTTTCGCGACGTGTCGGGCTACTGGGGCATGGACACCGCGTTCCACGCCCTCACCTTCGGGCCGGCGGTGCGCACCAACGACGGCCAAGTTACCGGCGTCCTGACGGAGCGCGTGACGCCCATAGACCCCAACGGGCGTTTTCCGCAGCGCCCGATGTGGATTTGGTCGCGCGAAGCCCTCAAGCCGGGCGTGAAGTACGACCTGCTCCTGATGTCCGACGGCCAGAACTGCTTCGATCCGGCCCAGACCAGTTTTGGCGTGGATTGGGCGGTCGACGAGGCCATTGCTCAGCTCGAGGCCGATGGGGCCGTTCCGCCTACGGTGGTCGTGGGCCTGCAGTGCTCGTTTGAGCCCAACGACCAGCGCCGCAAGGAGTACGGCCCGGGCGAAGTTGGCGACGCCTACGCCGAATACCTGATGCACACGGTGCTTCCCGCGGTCAAGGCCGAATTGGCCCACAGCGGCCGCACCTACTTCGCGGGTTCGTCGATGGGCGGAATTTTGGGCTGGCGCCTAATGCACACCTACCCAGACCTGCTCAACGGTATTGTGTCGTTCTCGCCCGCCATTTATGTAGCGACGGGCGGCGGACTCGTCGTCGACGGACTGACTCCCTGGAAGGCCAAAAACTACTTTTGGCCTCAAGGCAAGCGCGCCTACTTCTACAACGGCGGACTCGGACTCGACGGCATGCTTCAGCCCGGAATTGACGAAATGCTGGGCCACCTGCGCCGAATCGGCCGCGTTGAGGGGGTTGATTTTATGTGGCGACTCGATTCGAGTGCCAACCACGACGAGTACGCATGGCGTCAGCACTTTCCCGAAGCTTACCGCTGGGTAACGAGTAACTAGTTACGGGTTTCTTGTCAATGGCTTCTGGTTTACGTGGCTTGGCACGGTAACCAGAAACAAGTAGCGAGAAGCTGTTTAGCCGCGCACGTAGTTCAGCGGGCACACCTCGCCGCGCTCCTCGAAGTACTGCCACGCGTCGATTTCGCGCAGGATGTCGTCTACGTGGCGCATTACGGTAAAGAAGTTCACCGACTGGTAGCGCACGATGCCCTGCTTGTCGATCAAAAAGGTTCCGCGCAACGCGATGCGGTCGCCCTCGGCGTGAAGCTGGCCGTCTTCGTCGTAGGCCCACTCGCCGTTGAGCACGTGGTAGTTGTGGGCAATGGTTTTGTTGAGGTCGGCCACAATGGGGTAGGTGATGCCCTTGATTCCGCCCTGAGCTTTGTCGAGGTTGAGCCAGGCCTTGTGGGAGGCGTCGGTGTCGGTAGAGCAGGCGATCACCTGCACGTTGCGCTTTTCGAATTCGGCGAGGTTGGCCTGGAACTCGTGCATTTCAATGGGGCAAACCGCGCTGAAATCTTTGGGGTAAAAAAACAGCAAGACGTACTTGTTGCCCTCAAACTGGCTGAGGCTGTAGTCTTTGACGATTTCGCCACCGTTCACTACGGCGGTTGCAGAGAATTCGGGGGCTTTTTTACCTACGAGAAGCGACATGGGGTGCTATTTAGATTGAGCACCAAAGGTAGTAACGGGTGACCAGTCACTAGTGACCAGTAACTAGTGACTAGTAACTAGTGTCCGTGGCCGGCGTAGCCGCTCAACGCGAAGCCCGCGGCGATGCCCACCAAGACGACCAACCAGGTGCGCAACGGCAGGCGGTGGTCCTTCTGCACCTCAAACAAAATGGTGCTGGATACGTGCAAAAAGATGCCGACGACGAGGCTGCCGACCACCACGTCGACGTGGGGGTGGGGCGGAATCAGCAACCCGGCCGCCGCGCCCATCGGAGCGGCCACGGCGAGCGCTGCCATGGCAATGGCTCCGCGTTGCGCATTAATACCTTGATGCTGAAGCCAGTGGGCCACGAGGGCTGCGATGGGCAGGTTGTGAATGGCGAGCGACACGACGAAGGCCGTCTGGGCGCCCTCGCTCAGTCCAAACAGCGGCACCGCCTCGGCAAACGAGTGAATCCAAAGTCCGAGAAACGCCGGCCAGGGGTTGCCGTGGCCGTGGGTGTGGCCGTGTTCCAGGCCTTTAGACAGGCCGTCGAGCGCGAACTGCAGAAAGTAGCCGATGACGATCCAAAGGCCCCAGGTGCTGCTCGGCACCGATTCGTGGGCACTCGCCTCGGCCAGCTCGGGCATCCACAAAAACACCGTGACGGCGAACAGGAAGGCGCCCGAAAAGGCATTGGTGGTCGAAAGCCAGGTCTTGGGCAGCATCCTGCGGCCCAACCACGCACCAACGACCAGCGGCATCGCTAGGCCTAGAAGCAGCAGCACGTCGTTCATGGCGCTAAAGTACGGCCAACCGCAATGCAGCGCGGGCTGGTGGGCGACCAGGGACTGCCGTCGTAGTCGCCCAAAAAGCTGAGTTTGGTCAGTCCGGCGGCGGCAAAAAATGCCTCAAAGTCCGCCCGTTCCAGTAGCATGACGCGCTCGCTGAACGCCTCAACGCGGTCGCCGTCGGTGACCTCAATGGTTTTGTGCACAAAGTCCTGATCCAGCCACCGACGCTGGCGAAAGGTGATTCCCTGCAGCTCTTGCACGTCTTCGGCAACGAGGTTGGCGCGCACCTCGGGGGAGTTCAAAAAGTCCACCACCAACACCCCGCCGGGCCGTAGGGCGGCGGCCATGTGTGAAATCGCTTGGCGGTGGGTTTCGCGGTCGTCAAAAAAACCGAAGCTCGTGAACCAATTGACCACGGCGTCGTAGGGCGCGTTGGGCAGGCGGTCGAGCATGCTCCCCACATAAAGTTTGGGGCTTAGCCCGCGCTCTGAGGCAATTGTTTGGGCCTCGTTGATGCGGTGCGCAGCGAGGTCGATGCCCGACACGTCGTAGCCCTGCTCGAGCAGCGGCCACAGGTGGCGACCGCGTCCACAGCCGACGTCGAGAATGCGGGCGCCGGGCTCGAGCTGAAGGTGGCGCACCAGGGTTTGAACCGCCTGCCGGGCCTCCGCTTCGCTTCGGTGGGCATACAATAGGGGGTAGTAGGGCGAGTCAAACCACATGGCGGCAAAAGTAGCGCGTCGCGGGTTAGGCCGTCAGCCAGAGGTTCGAAAGGGCCTTGGCGGCCCCCACGACGGCGGCGGCGAGCACCACCCAGCGCACAGCGGGCTGGGCGGCTGGAATCCGCACCACGTAGCGCGCACCCAGCCAGGCGCCGGCGGCTGAACCGACCGCGAGCCACAGGGCTGCACCCCAGCGCACGTCGCCCAAGAACAGGTACACCAGGGTGGCGGGCACGGCCAGCACCAGCGCCAAGATCAGCTTGATTACGTTGGCGTCGCGCAGCGTCCAGCGTTCCACGAGCACCAGCGCGGCCAGCATCATGATTCCAATGCCCATTTGCACAAAGCCGCCATAAACGCCAATGGCAAAAAACGTGAGCCAGGTGGTCCAGCCGCCGTTTCGGCGCGCTTGGGTCGCGAGCCACTGCGAGGGTTTGGTGAACAGGGTAAAGAGCATCAGCGTCATCACCACGGCGATGCTGGCCTCCATAAAGGCGGGGCTGGCAAGGCTTCCGAGGAGTCCGCCCAAGAGGCTGCCGCCAAAGGTGGGCAGGGCCAGGCGGCGGCTTTCGCGCATCAGGTAGCGCTTGCGTGCGGACTTGCGCACGCTGAACACCGCGGTCAAGGTTTGGGCCATCACGCCGACGCGGTTGGTGGCGTTGGCCACGGCCCCGTTAAGGCCCGAACCCAGCAGCAGCGTGAGGGTAATGGCCGAGCCGTTCCCGGCCAAGGTGTTCACGACCCCGGCGAGGAGTCCGCCGGCGAAAAAAAGGAGGTCGTTGACCATGGCGGCAAAGGTAGGGACAGGTAAATCCTAGTGGGAAGCATCCTTCAGTGCGGAACGGTGGTGAAATGATTGATTTCTATCACGTTTAACATTTAAGGTTGACATAAATTGTACTTCAATACATTGCTTAGCCACTGGTACGTGCGAGGAACTTGCCAAACTGGATGGAATATTAGCGCAAGGGCTATATATTGAGGTGTATTATGATTCTAATGACAACGTCGTAAATCGGGCAAAGGTCTATCGAAAGTGAAGCGCAGTGCATTCATAGTGTTTGCTTTAGTTCATTTCTTGAGCTACGGTCAAAATTCCATAGACAAATGGGTTTTTGGCCGTGGCCAAGTCATGGATTTTACGACGGTGCCGCCTTCGTTTTCCACGACGTCGTGGTCGCCAAATACCAATGTTAATGGCGCGATGGATGGCAACTCATCGAGCGCATACTACAATAAAGACGGAGAGTTGTTGATCTATTTTTTGAACGGTAAATACTACGATTCTAGTGGGGCGGTATTATCAGGGGGTATGGTGCCGAACTACTACAGCAATGTCGAAGCAGGAGATCGCTATCCAGTTAAAAATTCGTGCTTTCTAAAGTCGTTTAATAGCGATACCATCTACCATTATTATCACTTTCAGTCCCCATCAACAATGGTTTTAAACGGCGGATACTCGTTTTTTAACAGTATCAAACTGAACAGGCTTTTTTTTAATGGTAACCAGTGGTTGATACAGGATTTGGATACTCTGAGTGCATTAGGGAATTCCGGTTATGATTATTGCTCGGTTCCCGTAGTGAGTGAGTTGGCTTTTACGAATCAAATATTATTGGCCCACTGGAGGACGGGAGCCTATTATGACGTCAAAATGCTTGAAATAACGAATCAAGGATTTAAAACACCCCTTGCAACTTCCGTACACGTTCAATTTAACAAGCAATTGGATTCGCTTTATGCATTGCGCGTGCTTCATTTTTCTCCGTTAACGCAGAAAATCATTGGTTTGACATCATTCAATTTACCTCGACATTACTGGAGATTTTATACATGGCATAATATGGGAGGCGCGAACTATGTTAAAGATCCTTTGACCTTTCCATTAGTTTTCCCCGAGCGGTTTGATACTACTGCGTATCAAAGAATTCAAGTTATTAAATCCACCCTATCTAACGACGGGAGGTATCTTTTTTGCTTAACACGAGAAATGGGCGACCCTGCCAACTTTGTGTTGCCCGTAAACTCTTCGCACCTATTTCGCTACGATTTATTGAGTGCCGATAGCTTGGAATTCGTGTTGAATGCTCGAGAGATTAGGTTAGATACTGTTGTTCCCTGGTATAAAATTAGTGATTTACAGGTAGGACCAGATAATCATTTGTACTTCAATATTGGTGAAAGCCAACAGTACAGTAATTACAGTTGTCGCCGTATCTCAAGAGTGTTAAACGCCTGTGAGCCCGACACTTCGCTCATTTCAGTGCAATTGAATTTCGCGACACGGCCTCCGTATTCCGTTTACCATTCTTTTCCTAGCTTGTCTTCGGCTCAAACGCTGCCCCGTCCGTTTCAGTTGATCACGAATTGCTCTGATTCAGTGCGGTTTCAGTTTAATCTGAAGAATGTGCCCGACAGCGTGTGGTGGGATTTTGGTGCACCGGTCTTGGGAGCTCAAAACCACAGCGACGTAATGCACCCTTGGGTGCGATACCCTGGCGGCGGCACATTTTACGTTTCGGTAGAACTGTGGCTGCGCGGGCAGTTGCTCCGCACGATGGGCGACACGATTGAAGTAAATCCCTCGCCGCATGTGTCTTTGCCAAACGACACGCTTTTGTGCCGGGGCCAGGGCCTCACCCTCGATGCGCGTCAGGGATTTGCAGCAAACTACCTCTGGAGCACCGGCAGCACCGACTCCACGCTGGTGGCGTCTCAGACCGGGACCTACTGGGTACAAGTCCAAAACGACTGCGGCACGGTGCGCGATACGTTTAATCTTGTAGTGATTGACCCGCCTCAAGCCCAACTGCGCGACACCGTACTGTGCGACGAATGGACCTACGTGCTGCAGGTTTACGCGGATTCAGCTAATTACCTATGGAGTACGGGCGACACCCTTCCGAGCATCATGCCCAAGACCAGCAATACCTACTGGGTCGAAATCACCAACCCCTGCGGACAAATTCGCGACCAAGCCGAGATCGAGGTGCGACGATGCATGTGCAATGTTTGGATTCCGAGTGCCTTCACGCCCGACGGTGACGGGGTAAACGAATCGTTTGAAATCAAAGCGGAGTGCCGCGATTTTGAGTTCACTTTAGATGTGTTTGACCGCTGGGGAAACCACGTGTACCGCCAAACGCAATTAGATGCCCCATGGAATGGAACCTTCAACGGTCAGCCGGTACCTAATGGGGTTTATACGTACCGTATTCAGTACTGGGGGCGGGAGCCTGGGGGGCTGCGCTGGAGGGATTTGATGGGAACAGTGATCGTGCAATGAGAATAATTGCGGATTTAGGTGTATCTTATACTACGCAATCCTCAAGCAGTGAATCTATCGCGACTAACTCATCTGAAAATACGATGACCTCTTTACGCACATCTGAAGGATCAGGTCGTGTAGAGAACACGCTTGCTATTAACATAATGAATATTATAGGCCGCCCCACCTCAGACACGCTTAAGTCACTGCAATTCAACACGATGACTCTTGAGCAGGCGTATCCAAATGGTGGCGGTGCCATAGGTGGAGAAATGCCCCAAATAGGCGAAGATCCAGGCGGCTACCCTAGTCAACCACGCATCCTTTACTGGTACCACCCCGACTACATTCAGAACGTGGACTTGGTCACCGACCTCGACGGCGAAGCCTACGAACTCTTCCTCTACAACCCCTGGGGAGAACAACTGCACCACTGGTCCAGCAACAGCAGTTCGTGGACCTCACCCTACCGGTTTAACGCCAAAGAAGTAGACCCCGAAACTGGACTGGCCTACTACGGCGCGCGGTATTACCAGAATAAGATTGGGGTGTGGTTGAGTGTGGATCCGTTGGCTCACCTCTACTCAGCGCATTCACCTTATGTTTATGTTTTGAATAACCCTATCAGTCTGATTGATCCAACCGGCATGGGGGTAGAGGAACCTGGTTTGTTTGGAAACTTCTTTCAGAAAGTGGGTAACTGGGTAGGTGGAAAAGGCTTTTTTACTGATCAACAGTTGGCTAACGCTACTCAAACTGTAATGCTAGATGAAGTTACTGTTGTTGACAATGGAGGTAGTAATAGGAGCGGCTACTTTGACAAGCAATTGTATAGAGAGCAAAGTCCAGATGGTTCAACTGCCTTAGGAGGTTATGAAGTGGGCTTCAAAGATGGCAATAGTAAATATTCACTGTCAGGTTTTAATGTTGGTCATCAATTTGGAGATGGGAAAGCTTCTGTCGAAGTAACTGGCCTGAATGCTGAAATAAGTGGGGAAACCCCAACACTGATACCAATTAAATCAAGCCTGAAGGGAAAGGTATTTCATGCCAAAACGGAAGTCGTTAGTGCTTCAAATAGATTTGCAGCAGAGGCTGGCGCTTACGCGGCTAAAGCAGAAACTTCTATTAGTGTAGGAGGAATAGGCTTAACATTTGGTGGGTCATTTGCCAGTGCTCACGCAGGTGTTGATGTAGGGGCATATGCTCGGCCCGACGGGAGTGTAAAAGCCGGAGCCACTGGTCATTTTGGTTTTGGTGTTGGTGTAAAAGTGGGCTTCTCGTATGACTCGCGAAAGTTCTTTAATATGTTCAAATAATTATGTGGATAATAGCTTTAGGGGTTCATCTCTTGATTAATGGTTTGTTTTATTTGATTTTTTTAAAATACTCTTCAAACCGAATAATAAATATCACATTCATGGCTTTATTTATCGGATTTACCCTTGTTATGTCAGTTGTGAACCAAGAGCTTATGCATTATTTTCATTCATTAGTGGTAAGTTTTATGTTCTATGTATTCTTAGTCGTAAGTTTGATTGATTTTACTTTTTTAGATCAAAGTAGCCTGCCAGTCGAATCAATAAAAAGTAACCTGAGAATTTTAGTGGGTATCGGCTGTTCCATACTTTCTGCTAATATTTATACTTCATATTTATGAGAAATAGATTGTTCTATATTGTGTTATGTCCATCATATTGTTTGCAGTTAGGGTGTAGAGGAAGTTGATCAGGTTATTAAAGACGATACCGTCAACACTAGTCGAAGAGTGCTCGTGTCTAGAACACCATCCTCTCAATTGACAATTTCCTGTATTCCCCCCGGTAGTAGTAACATCAAGTTAGGGATTTTCTCCTTTT
>JACCEC011026016.1_pt1 | contig 11572 bp, 8 predicted proteins | sample 7450121 | NCBI WGS metagenome assembly JACCEC01 (sample SAMN15323455, study PRJNA562643) | freshwater metagenome | isolation source: river surface water | place: USA:Blue River Watershed | collected 2017-08-18 | reverse complement strand
ATAAATTTAAAACATATGTATATTTTTCCTTTTTTAATATAGAGATATAATTAAATATGAATATTAATTATAATTTTGATATAACATCTAAATCTAAAAGACTTTTTGAAAATTTATTAAATAATAAAGCTTCTATTCTTCTTTCATCTTTTTTCGTTTTCTTCTTTTTCCAATCTTTTCAATTTTTAAGTAATCATAATAATAAATGTAATATTAATAATAAAAATGAAGTCCAAGAAAAATTAAATAAAATTAATAAAAATATGGTTCTTAAGGTATTTATTTTAATATTTGCTTTATTGGCTTTAATATCAGTTTTCTATATTGTTTATATGATTCAATCTAATAAAGAATCAACATTTTTTAAAAATCAAGATTATTTTATTTATTTAAGTGTACTTTGTATTTTATATTTTGTTTTTATTATTAATTTATTTATTAATCAAACTAAAATAAAAATTGGAAATTCACTCATAGTAAAAATATTTACTTTAATAATTAATACTATATTTTTTATTGTTCTTTATTTTTATTTTTTTATTGATTTAGGTATGCAACGAAAAATATTTAATCTAGAATTTATGATTGTTTTAACTATAATTCTATTTTATTCTATTTTTAAAATAAAAAATTCTGTTGAAACACAAAAAAATATGTTTGATATTTTTAATAAAAAACAATATAATTTTTTAACTATTAATTGTTTATTAGGTACTTCACCTGATCAAAGTATTATTGAAGATTCTTTTGATAATCAAAATTTAGATTCTCCAAGTTTACTTCAATATAAACAAATTGTTCAACAAAAAGGAGGTAGTTATCTTCAATTAGATGATGGAATACCTATTAAATTTTTAAATCCTAAAACAAATATTTATCAAGATTTAATTTTAGCTGATTTTTATTATCCTGGTTCTTATTATTCTTATTTAGCTGATTCACCATATAATGGTCATCCTTCTTTAGAATCAATTCAATTAGCTTTAACAGATTTTCAAAATAGAGTTATTCATTTAGATTTATTTAATAATTCTAAAAATGAAATAGTTGTAAGATGTCAAAAAATGGCCAAAGATGCTAAAGAATTAAAATTAAAAGATTGTTTATCTTTAATCAAAAAATATGGTTGGGATTCTAATCAAAAATATCCTTTATTTTTATATTTAAATATTAATGGTAATCAAAATGATACCTTTTACACAAATTTATGTTTGTCACTTAAGAATATTTTTAGTAAAAATTTAATGGATAAAAAATATAGTTTTTCTGGAAGAAATGGTACTTTCCCTATATCTCAATGTCCTATTAAAGATGCTAAAAATAAAATTATTATTTGTACAAATGTTTATCCAACAAGAACTATTTTTGATGAATTAATTAATGCAGGTAATGTTGGGAATGAAACTAATCCTAATATGTTTTTAAATTTTGAATTATATAAAGAATCATATGTTAATTTTAATAGTTTAGGTATATCACAAGATCAAGATAAAACAAAACTTCTTGAAAATCATCGTCGTAATATATCTTTTTATTATACTATACAAAACACTGAAAAAATTGTTAATGGTGAAAATAAATCCGGTTTATATAATCCTAATTTTCAAGATTTAGGACAATATGGTATTCAAGGAAGTTTAATGTATCTTTTTGTACCTGATAATAATTTAAATAAATGGTATATGTATTTTAAAAGTAAAAATAATTTATATCCTGTATTAAAAGATGAATCATTAAGATCTTTAGAACCTGATCCTAAACCTATTGAACAACAAAATCCTATTTTAGGTTTACAACAACCTCAAAAATATTGTGTTATACCAGGATTTATGGAAACTCAAAAATCAAATATAACAGTTGGAGATGCTAATAATTCTTGTAATAATGATTCTTCATCATAAATTTTTTATTTTTTTATTATTTTATATAATTTTTTATATTATATTTATATTTTTATATATTTTTATAAATGAAAGAAAAAAAAAATCAAAATTGAATATAGGTATATATAAAAAAATGATGGATATCGAAAATAATAATTTTTTATTAGGTGTTATAAAAAAAAATAAGAAAAAACAATCTAACAAATCTAATTCAAATATAAATAATGTTTTTATTCAAGAATTAGTTAAAATTCAAAATACTATTCGCCAAGAATCAAATAATACAGTAATACCACCTATGTCTACTAATAATCAAAGTAATAAATTATCAATGATTATGACTAAAAATGAAGATATTAATAATAAAAAAACATTTAAAAATATATTATTAGGTATAATTCGTAAATTAGAAGAAGATGTTGAAACAGTATCGCGTCAAATTAAAAGATATAATGAGGAAAAAAAAAGTATTCTCGAAATGGATAAAAAAGAAATATTAAAACTTAAATCATTGACTAAAAAATTATATCAAACTATTATGAAAATCTATATGTCTCTTGATGTTAATAAAGATGTTAGAATCGAATTATTAGAAAAATTAAAGAAAAATATTGAATCCAATAAAATTTTACTTAAAAATATTAATGAAATTGATAATATTAAACCTGTTGAAAATATTATTGAAATGAATAAATTTAATAAAAATAATAATCAAAATAAAAATAACAAAAACAAAAATAAAAATAAAAATCAAGAAGAAGAAATTCAAGAAGAAGTTGTTGAAAACCAAGAGCCTTCAAATGTAACAATTTTTAATATCATTAATGAAAATAAAAAATCTAAAAATAACCAAAATAAAAATAAAATAGTAGAAGAAGTTATTAATGAATCTACTAATGTATCAAATAATCTATCTGAATCCGAACCTGAATCTGAATCTGAGTCTGTATCTGAAACTGAATTAGAAACTGTATCTCTAAATCAACAAATTAAAGAAAAAAAAATTAATACTTCTAAAAAAGTATCCAAAAAATTAAATGAACTTAATATGAATAATAGTAGTGCAACTACTCTTCTTAATAATTTTTTAGTTGAACGCATCGGAACATCTCAAGTTGAAAGAGAATCTAATTCTTCAAATAACTCATCAAGAAGTAATAATATATTAAGATCTAACAATTCTTTAAGAACTAATAATTCTACTAGAAATAATAATTATCAACCTGCACCAATATCATCAAATCGTAGAAATAATAATGTATTTATTTAAATAAAAAAATATTTTTATTTTTATTCTAATATTTAATTTAAATATTATGAAACTCGAGGACTTTTTAATTTTTTATTTTCATCTTCATCATCTTCATCATCTTCATCATCTTCTTCTGAACTTTTGTCTTCCTCTGAACTTTCTTCTTCTTCTGAACTTTCTTCTTCATTTTGACTTTTATCTTTTTCTTCTTCTTTTTTATTTTCAATTTGGTATGTTTTCTTTTTTTTAATATCATCTTTATTTATTAATGGTTCAATATTTACTTTTATATTTTTTTTTATATTTATCTTTTCACTTAAATTTGATTTATATAATTCATCCATATTTATAAATTCATGAAGATTTACATATTTTTGTTCATGTTGAGGATTCGTATTTTGTGATACACTTATTTGTAAAAATAATTCTTGTATATCTTGTATATCAAATGTTAAATTAATATTTTCTGAATTATTCTCTTTTTTTGTATTTATTATAGTTTGAGATATTTGACCAATTTTTTGGTAACCAAAACTTCCTAATATTTTATATTCTATATATGTTATATTTTGTGGTATTTTAATAACCAAATAATATAATCCTTCATTATAAAATAATCTTTTTTCAAAAGAATATTTTTGACTTTTAAAATAACTCATTTTTATATTTTTATATATATCTTTTTATTTTTTTCATATTTTTTTTAAGTTGAATTTTAGGTATAATTAATAAATATATTTTTTATTAAAAAATTAAAAAACGAAAATGATATATTTATTTATAAGCTTTAGCGCTGAACTTAAAGAGGTTGAGCAGTTTGTGATTGAGATTGATTCATATTAAATCCCATAATTGGTTCCATACCTTGAGCATTGAATTCACCATTAAAAGTAGCAACAGCACTGCATGGTTCACCAACTAAAGCAAATTGATTAGGATCAGTTGAAAGACATCCTGAAGGTGCTTGTTCTTGGGGAGCAGAGAAGTTTGATTCATATTGTGAATTACTTAAAAAAGGTAAGAAGTCTTCTTGGATTTGATTTTGAAAAGTTTCGGTTTCATTATCGTCTTCTTTATTTTCATCACCTTCATTTTCAAATGTTTCAGTATTTTCACTATCATCTTTCATACTTTTAGCTTTAGTTGCTTTAGCATCTTTTTTAACAACATCTCTTTCTGTTCTATCTTTTTTAATACCTTTATCTTCATCTTCATCATCTTTACCAACTCTATCTTTAAATCCTTCCATTAAACCTTTTAATGAGATTGAATGCATTGACATACAATATAAAGTAGCAAGTAAAATTGCAATAGTTACATTTTTAGGAGCAACCCAAATAATAGCTAAAACAACAATAATACGTACAATTTGGTTATTTAATAATTGTTTAATTTCATGATTAATGTTAGTGAATAATGCAGATACTAATAAGAAAAGAACAAAAATTATAATAGAAGAGACATACATATTGTCAAACATTTTAAGGGAATCCATCCACATTTTTGATATATTTTTCATATCCATTTTGAGTTTACTTATAATATTAATATAGATTTTAATTTAAAAAAAAAATAAAATAATTTTTTCTTAAAAAAAAATATAATTATTATGAATTATATTTATGTATTTAATTTTTTTTTCTTTATTTTGATTAGAGAAAAAATAAAATTAAAATGAATCAAAATATTTGGGGTCCTAATTTATGGTTTTCTTTACATACTATGACATTTGTATATCCTTTAAAACCATCCGAAAATGATAAAAAAAATTATAAATTATTCTTTGAATCTCTTCAATTTACTATACCTTGTTCTGTTTGTCGTAAAAATTATATAAGACATTGGAAAGAATATCCAATTGATAAAAATCTTAATTCAAGAAAAGAATTAGTTTATTGGTTAATCGATTTACATAATATTGTAAATAGTGAAACAGGTAAAAAAACATTATCCTATGAAACAGTTATTCAAAAATATGAAAAAGTTTATGGTAAAAAATTAATTTTAGAAGGTACAAAAGATATGGATGAATCTGAACAATCATTAAGTCACAATCTTTTATATGATGAAGAAAATTTAGCAGTATGTGTTCAACAATATTTTAATTATAGTTGGGTAAAAATTTTATTAATTATTTTCTTAATACTTTTAATTTTGTGTTTTATCAAAAAATATTTAATTAAAAAATAAAAAAATATTTTTAATTATCCACAATCACATTTACCTTTAAAACATATTGTTCTTAAAGGTGTATCATTATGACAACATTTTTTATTAAATTCATTTATACAATCACTACTCGATTTACATAAAATATTTAAACAATTATATTCTTTTTTATTTTTATGTATTTTTGTAAAATGTTCATTCATTATTTTTTTAGTATATAAACAATTATTTAATAAATAAATAATAATTGCAAATATTATTGAATGTATAAATGCAGATAATAAATTAGTTTTATTAGTAAACAAATATTTATTATTTATTGAAGGTAAATTTAATATAATACCCGGTGATAAAATGATAAATAAAATAAAATAAATAAAATATTTAATATTTTTCATTCTTTTTTCTATTTATTATTTATATAAATATTTTATTTTTATATAATAATTCAAAAATAATATAAGTTTATTGATTAAAGATTAAAAAAATCAATATTATTTTGATAATATGTATCAAATGAAGATTTAAAATTTAGTATTAATTGTATAATAAAATTATGAGTATTATGTAAAACATTCTTTTTATCAATATGATATTTTCTTATTTTATTATATCCATCTTTAAAAGTTAAATATCGAATATCACCTATCTCAATTAATTGATGTTGATTTGATGTATCAACTTCAATATTAGTAAATTTTTGTATTTGACCTAAATAATATATATGTTTATATCTTATATGATTTGAACCCATATATAATTCTTCTAAAGGTGATAAATTTAATATATGATAATCTTCTTCTTTTAATCCTGTCTCTTCTTGAAATTCTCTTTTAGCACAATCAATATTTTTTTCATTTGAATTTCGTCTACCTTTTGGAAAACCCCATTCTGGTTCTGTATATTGGTCTACTTTAGAATTTATAATAGTTTGAAAATCAATTTTAAAATTTAATTCATTTTTTTGTATTAAATATCCATATTTTAATTTATCAAACTTCAATTTTGATTCCTCATATTCTTGTGAATAATTCATGTTATATGAACATGACCATAAATCTAACCATAAATCTTCAAATTTATTTATTAATAATGATTGTTGTTCCTTTTCTGTCATCATATATATTGTATTATGTAAATATTCATAATCATCAATATCATATTTACCTCTCATAAAGTCAACATAACTTAAACTATTTTTTCTACATATCATCAAATATTGTATATGATTATCTAATGATTCATAATCAAATTTTTTAACTTTTTCGAATATTTGCATCATCTCTTTTAATTCTTCAGATTCAAATAAATAATTATTTTGCAATTTTTTACAATAATTTATTATTTTATTTAAATCTATATTAAAATTTTGAATATATATACATATAATACCTATACTTATAATTGGAAAATTACATTTTTTTGTTGTATGCCCTTTTTTACCACAATTCATACAATATAAATTAAATTTATTTTTTAAATAACCATATGAATGTGAATTATGTAAATTTTCATCAACATTATAATCAAAATTATCTGACGTCTCACTGATAGATTCGTTTTCCTGCTTTAAAAGCTTTACCCAAGGAAAACGATTATCGCTCTGCAACTCTTTAGAGTTTTCATGAGCGACACATCTTTCGGTTCCTTTTGGAGCCATGAAAGATGATTCTTCATTTAAATTATGGAAAGAATGATGATTAAAATTATGAATATTTTCGTTTTCATTTTCAAGTTTATTAACAATATTTTCATTTTCATATAAATTATTATTCGGATTTTTATTATTTAAATCTTTTTTGTAAAAAAGAGATTGATGAATTTTATAATTTTTATTTTCTTCTTTTTTTATGTTTTCTTTTAATTCATTTTTTTTATTTATTAAATCATTTGAATTTTTTAATAAATCTAAATTATCTTTATCATTTTCTAATAAATTATGATTTAAACTATCAATATTCTTTTCTTCCAAACTTAAGTTATTATCATATGGTAAATTTAAATCATTATCAGATAATGTATTATTACTATTATTACTACTTGAACTTTCTTCTTGCAATGAAGAGTAAAAGTTATTTGAGTAAATTGGATTTTGTTTTTTATTTTTTTTATTAATTAACTTTGAACCTTGATTTTTATTCATTTTATACATCTTTATTATTTTTTAATAATTCTTTTATATTGAATTATGAATATAATTTTCTTTTAAATAAATAGAGATTAAATTTAATTATGATTCCTAAAAAAAGAGTACTTAAAAAAAAATATAATAAAAAAAAGGATAATTTTAAAAATACAAAAAATATAATTGAAACAAATGAAAAAGATAAAACAAAAAACAAATTGGAAAATAAAAAAAATCAAAACGTGCTTAATGCACTTGAAAATATAAAAGATTTTAAATTTAAACCATATCCAGAAATTGAATCTCCTGATTTTTATCAAGAAATATATGAAAAAAAAGAATTTAGAGATTCTGAAATTCATCATACTAATATACACGATGAATCATCATGTCACCCAGGACATTTTAATTTATCACCTTTTCAATCTTTTTTAAAAAATTATATATCTTTAGATACTCCATATAATGGTGTATTGATTATGTATTCAACAGGTGTTGGTAAAACTTGTGCTGCTATATCTATTGCAGAAAATTTTAAAAAATCTTTAAAACAAATGGGTAAAAGAATATTAGTATTGACCACTTTAAGAAAAAATTTTGAAAATGAATTATTTAATTTTAAAAAAGAATATGCAAAAAAAACAGATGAAATTGTTCAATGTACTGGTAAAGAATATGAATTAGTTAAAGATTCAAAATATTTATCACAACAAGCTAAAGAAAATGAAATAAAAAGAATAATAAAAAATTATTATCAATTTTATGGTTATCAAAAATTTGCAAATCATGTTATTAAAGAAACGAATGGTTGGGATGGTAGTGAAGAAAAATTAAATGAACAAATTCTTAAATATATTCACAAAGAATTTGATGACAGAGTAATTATTATTGATGAAGTTCATAATATTAAAACTGATGTATCTGAAGAATGGAAAAAATCTATTCAACCTATTTTATTATCAATTGTTCGTCATGCTAAAAATACTAAACTTGTATTAATGAGTGCTACTCCTATGTTTGATAGATCAGATGAAATTATTTTTATATTAAATTTATTATTAGCTAATGATGGTCGTGAAGAAATAAAAAAAAATGATATTTTTAACCGTGATGATACTTTAAAAGATGAAGCAATACCATTATTGCGTCATTTATTAAAAGGATATGTATCTTATGCAAGAGGTGAACGTCCAATGGTTTTCCCTTTTAGATTATCACCTGTTGATGCAAAAGTACCTTATGTTGAATTTGATATGAACGGTCAAAAAATAAATGATGATAATAAGATAAAATTTACAAAGTTAGTTGAATGTGAAATGAAAGGTATACAAAATAATACATATTTATATTATTTAGAAAAAAATCGCAAAAAAATGAAAATTAAAGAAGAAGTTGAAAATTTAGAAAATGTTGAAAACGTGATTGAAGATGAAGATCCCAATAAAAAAAATAAAATTAATACAACTAATGATAAAGAAGATGAATTATTAGAAGAAGATAATATTCAACATTCAAATGAATCGAATAAATTAGAAGAATCCAATAAAAATCTTTCTTTAAATAATTCAAAAGTTATTAGTAAATTCAATTCTATTAAAAATCAACCCAAATCTTTATTAACTAATTTAACATATATATCTACTATTGTTTATCCTACACTTTATAATCCTGAAGATATTAATAAATTAAATAATATGAATAATAGTAATAGTAATAGTAATAGTAATAGTAATAGTAATAATGATATGAAATTACAAAAAATAAGTTTATATGGTACTTATGGTAAAGAAGGTATTGATAATGAATCAGATAATGGTTTAGGTGGTTTTTATAAAGTATCATCACAATCTGGTAAAAAAAAAATAGTTCAATATAAATATCAAAAACATGCTATTATTAATGGTAAACCTTTTATTGATGAAAAACATTTAAATGAATATTCATCTAAATTTGCTAAAATTTTATATGAATTAAAACGTGCTAATGGTTTATGTTTTGTTTATTCACGATTTGTTGATGATGGTATTTTACCTTTAGCTCTTATGTTAGAACAAAATGGTTTTGAAAGATATGTATCAAATGATGAAAAAAGAATTTTGGATGAACCAGTTGGTGTAAAAAGAAACAGAATTTGTTATAAATGTTCTCAACAAATTGATAATCCTGTTCACCATAATGAAAAATTAAAAGATTATCATAATTTTAGACAAGCCAAATATATTATTTTCTTTGGTGAAGCCAAAGATATTATTCAAATCACTAAAGAAGAAGCATTAGATAAATTTTCTGCTAAAACAAATTATCATGGTGAAGATATTAAAGTTTTTTTAGGTACTAAAACTGTTAGTGAAGGTCTCGATTTTAAACGCATTCGTCAAGTCCATATTTTACAACCTTGGTTTAATTTATCTAGACATGAACAAATTATTGGTCGTGCTATTCGTAATTGTTCACATATCGCTTTACCTTTACACGAAAGAAATGTAGAAATTTTCCAGTATGCTGCTATATTAAACGAAAATACTAAAGGTATAAAAAAAAATACAGAAACTATTGATTTAAAACATTATAGTGTTGCTGAACAAAAAGATAGAATTATTAAAAAAATTATGAGAATTCTTAAACAATCTGCTGTTGATTGTAACTTCTTTAAAAAACATAATATTATTGATACTGATGAAAAAGTTAAACAAACTACTGCTAGTGGTCAAGAATTAACAATTAAAGTTAAAGACGAACCATTCTCTCAAATGTGTGATTATGAGGAAAATTGTAATTATGATTGTGCATGGATTAAAGATCCTCACAAACATTATCCAATCAATACAGATACTTATAATCTTAAATTTGGTACTCAAGATATTAATTTAGCTAAAAGAGTTATTAAAACTTTATATAAACGCAATAATGCTTATCATTTAATGGATATTGAAAAATATGTTCATGAAAAACTTCCTAAAATGGATAGATTATTTATTTTTGCAGCTTTAGATGATTTTGTTAATAATCCTAAACAAGAAACTGTTATTGATAAATTCCAAAGAAAAGGTTATTTAATTTATAGAGGTGATTATTATATCTTCCAACCTATTGGTTATAAAGAAGATTTGCCAATGATATATCGAGAAAAACCATCTCATAAAAAAATTGATAGAGTCGATTTAGAACAAATAGATGTTGATTATGAGAATAATAATAGTTCTAGAATTATGAATATGAAAAATAAAGGTATGAATGAAACTAAATTTAAAGAAGTACTAATTGAGATTAACGATAAATTAAAGAAACACAAAAATATACTAGAAAATAACAAATCAGATTCTAAAGGAAAACAAAACTCTTTAGGAACAGAAGAAGATTTTAATTTTGCTGTTTATGGTTCTGTTATTGATAAGTTAAATCCAACTGATTTTATGGATTTTTTGAAATTATTAATGAGTGAATATTTAATTGATAAATTAAAGAAAGATAAAAAGAAAGAAGATAAAATAGAATTGTTTAGTAAAAAATATTATATTAATCAATTTATTAATTATTTGAAAAAATATTTTATAAATTATTATTCTCTTTTTTCTAATTCTCAAAAAAATAAAAATAAAGTTTTCTATATTGGTTTTCATAAAGACAATAATTGCTATATTTTAAAAGATGTTAGTGAAGATGATTTTAATATTGAAAATTTAGATATTCAAAAATTAGAATTCGAAAAATGTAGTCAAGATATTATTCATAAATTAAAACAAATCAAGCTTATTGAATTATCTACACAAAAAGAAAAAAATAAAGATCTTAAAGAAAGTCAAATTCTAGGTTATATTGACGGTAGAAATTTTAAAATTATCGATAACTCTGCTTATACTGGTGCTAAAACTTCTAAAGGTACTTTTTCCAAACGTTCTTTACCTAAAGGTCGTGTATGTTCATCAATCAAAGCTCCTGTATTAAAGAAATATCATGATATATTAAATATATCTTTATTAAGTACATCAACTGGAAAATCAACAAATATTAAATATTTATGTGAAAATCTTGAAATTTATTTAAGATATAAACAAAATAAAGAAGATAAAAAGAATAAACCTGAATTTTTATTCTTCTTCTCTAAAGATGAAACAAATAATCTTTAATTTAAATCAATTTTTT
>JACCEC010950921.1_pt1 | contig 11575 bp, 15 predicted proteins | sample 7450121 | NCBI WGS metagenome assembly JACCEC01 (sample SAMN15323455, study PRJNA562643) | freshwater metagenome | isolation source: river surface water | place: USA:Blue River Watershed | collected 2017-08-18 | reverse complement strand
GTTTGTCACTGTACGGCTCTTCCATCACGGATATATTGTCAAAGAACGCAGTTTGACCAGCGGTAGTAGAGTTGATGTACGCGACCAGACGCAGAACCGATTCTTCTGCAAGAACGCTGATATCCACTGTCCCAGCGTTGAAGGCACCATAGAAGTCAAATTGAGACGTTGTTCCTAGTGCGAATGTGGCGGTGCCAGTGCCATTAACGACTGAGGCGCGCACCCTATAATATCTCCCGACGATCACCGAGACATCTTGCGATGCGTTTCCGACGTTGCCGTTCGTGATCCTGAGCCTTGCTGCATCAACGGCAATGGTCGACCCGTTCCCTGCAACCCATCCTGTCGTGCTGCTCGGGAATGTGCCGTTTGTAACAAGTTCCGGGCCAAGCGATGCGCGTTGCCACTGCCTTGCATAAGTGATCGTTGCATCACCTACCCAAGTTCCATTTGTCGTGGTCAGCACACTTCCTTGCGAAGTGTCGCCCGTGATGGCCGGAAGGACCGTGTTGTAAGGCCCGATAGTCGCCGTCATGGCCTCGCCGCTCTCAAGCGTGGCGGTGAAGGTTGTTACATCCGCCTGTTCCGCGCCGACCTGGACACTGGACAGGTAGAAGTCGCCCGTGAGCGTCCCGATGCCGGAAATCGTCACCACGCATTCCTTGAGGAGCGCGGTGGATGCCGTGCCAACGCCGTCTGCAAGCAGGGTGGCATCCTTCAAGACGCCTTCGATTTCACATGAAACAGTGCGGAGGCCAACGTCAGCCAGCATCGTGCGCCAGCCGCCGTCATCCTTGTCGGTTATGTCCAGTGGCTCATTATTGATCGTTACGCTATCTGTTCTGGCACCCACGACATTCGAGCCGTTTCGGCTAATCCGCACGGAGCGGCCAGATAGAGCCATCTGTCACCTCACTAACTTGGCCAGCATATCACATGCTGCTTAGGCAATCCACAAAACGCGATAGAGGATGAGCGCCCTCTTGGTTTTTCCGTCCGGGTCACGACTGAACACACAGCTATCAAGTTCCGTTGTGATGTGCGTTACCCCGGCAATATTGAGCGGCTGGCGGCGCATGCGTCCGTCTACGGAATCCACCACAGCCTTGAGGTCAAGCATGGACGAGGCTCGATCCCAGATATCAATCTGCACGATTGCCGATCCACCGAGATCATCCTTGCTGTCGAACGGGTTGATCGTATCCGCGCCGATGGTGATGAACGGGAATGCGCTTTCCAGTTCCGAATCCGCAGCCTGGGGAACATCGGTGAAGATCGCGGCGAGAGGCGCATAGGCGGTCGAGAGAAGGCTTGTCACGGCGGAATCGTTGAGCCGAGTATAGACGGCGGTCTGGAGATCGTCGGCCTTCATTTCGTGGTCTTCTCCGCTTGCGCCTTGGCTTGGGCGATGATGCGCTCGATCCGCTTCTGAAGACGGGGAATATTCTTCTCGACAGACGGAACCCATGACGGGCGAGCCGCCATGCGTAAAGTGCCGAACTCAAGATAGAAGGCATACTCAAGCCGACTTCCGATGGCGGCGGTGGTGTCGTTCAGCCTATTGAAATAGATGCTGCTGACGAGTGCGCCCGTATCCGTTGCCGGGGCTTCGCCGGGAGCAGAGGCGCGGTGTACCTTGTCGCCGTTCTTTCCACGCGGATACTCACGGCCTGTCTTCGGCGGTCCCTGGATGGCGCGGCGTACATCCGAGACGCTTTCGAGGGCGGTGGCATCGATAGCCTTGCTCACAGCGGAACCGATCTCCGCGCCGAATGCCTTCAGCGCATCACTCACTTCCTTGAGACCCCTGATCTCTACATTGACGGCACTCGGCCTCATGCCGCTACCCCGCCATCAACATCTATCTGGAGCCACTTGTTCTGGAACTCAATGTTGTCCAGAAAACGGATGTTGTGAACCCGGCCTCTGATCTGCACACGGTCGGATTCACGCAGGGCGGATGTATATCGGACCACAAGGCGCAAGCGCACCGTGGCCTCGACGCGATCAGACGCAAACCTCTCGGTGCCGCTCACGGGCGTGACGAAAGCCCGCGTAGGTGCGCCCGATACGGTGGCCCATGATTGCGTCTGGCCCCCTGACCCATCGCTTGTGAGCGTCTGGCGCTGGAACGTCACGGGTTCCTTGAGCTTGCCCGCGTTCATATCGCAACACTTCAAGGCCACGGCTAGACCCTCATCGCCTTGTAGCCAGCCATGATGCTCTCGGCACCGGAAGCCATATAGGCATCCTTCGGATCGCAATCGTCGCCCCGGTGGCTGTAGAGGAACGCGGCAAGTTGCTTCACGGCCCGCTTCATCGGTGCCGGTACATTGGCCGCAGAGGTGTAGCCCGCGACATAGACGATCTGGATGGCGTCATTCGCCCGCAGCGCCAAGGGCCAAGTCTGGCCGCGTTTGAGGGTGATCCGCCCCGGCGTCTGATAGGTGTCAACGTCGAACACGTTGGAGACAGTGATCACGCTTGCGTTACTGGCCTCATCGTAGACCGTGACCGATGTGATGGACTGAAGCGGGAAGCTGGGAAGCGCAAGGCTTTGGAAGGTGTTGGAGTTGTAGAGTTCCGTGATCGAGGTTTCCCGTACCCCGTCCCACCACGCTTCACCGCCAGCGGGCCAGCGATCCAGAGACAACCGCCAAGACTGTGTGATGAAAGCAACCCCCGTCATGTTCTCGATCTCGGTGCGGGCGTCCGTGATCAGGGCATTCGCCTCGCCATCGGGAAGCTCCGTGGAATCGGCCCGCAGATGCGTCCTCAGTTCCGAGGCCGTGACAGGCTCAGACGCGGGCGCGGAGACGATCACCGAGCCACGGTGCTGGTAAAGCGGGACGGAGGCGCGGAGGCTCATGGCTTAGGCTTCCTTCCTGGGACGGCCACGCTTTTTGGTTTCGGTAGGCGGCTCGATCTTGGTTTCAAGGACGGGCATGGCGTTCGCCTCTACGGCAGCGCCATCGGCCAATGCCAACTCTGCGGCGCGGCCTTCCAGAACGGAACCCGCCTCGAATTTGAGGACGGTATGGCCTTCAGGCGCACAGGCATATGAACGGGTGAGAATTGCCTTCACTGAATAGTCCCTCCGCATTTCTTGGCGAGGTCGAGCATTTCACGCTGCATCTCGGACACGAATGCACCTGTTCCCTGCTGCACTTTGACGATGTACCAGCCCATTCCAAGGAACAGGCCGATGTTGAGGAGCAAGAGGCCCGTCAGTAGCGGAGAGGTCTTATAGGCGTCTACGAGATGCTTTGCGATTTCGTCGGTCACGGGGCCTCCATCGGCGGCTGCACGATCTTGAGGCCCGCGCGGCCCATCGCGGCGAAGGGCTCCTCGTCGGTCACGTCAGCCGTATTGAACACGGCCTCGACCTCTGCCAGCGTGCAGATGACGCCTTGAGCCGTGGCGGCCTCATATACGGCCTGCGGGTTTCCGGGGTCGGAGGACACCATTACCCAGTTGCCGTTCTCGTCCATGGCCCACGTCTGCGAAGGGACCATGTAGGCGAAGGCTTCGGGGATGTAACCGGAGCTGATGAAGTGTGTGGCGGGTTCCGTGCCGTCTGCGGAGAGCGGCGTGAGCCACATGCCACTGCCTCCGGGGCCGAAGGATGCGGCAAGCTCACGGGCGAGGTCGATGGTGTCAGCGGCCAAGATCATTGTGCGGAAGATGTCAGGCATCGACGATTAGCCAATCTTCCGCCAGCATGTCTGTTTGCGAAGCTAACCACGGCACTCTTGCACCGGGGGTATTTGCCGCGTCTACCGGATAGTTCAGGTAGACATAAGGAAGGGTCATCTTGCTATGGTCATCGGGAACTTGCAACTCAAGCCACATCCCCTTGCCGTTCCAGCCATTACGAGCAGTTCGTTTGCCATCCTTGAGAGCAACAAGCGCGGCACCAAAATCCATTGTGTTCTCCATCAATAAGCCTTCGCCTTGCTATTCATCCACGCTTCCATGCTGGCGATTTCCGCAGCAGTTGCCGTTCTCCCCAGTACGCAAATGCCGTAATCGCGGCCTTGGAACCAACCCGAAGAACCGCCACGCGCACCAAGATAAAGTGCAGCGTTTGCATAGTTGCCAGTGCCTTGATCGCCCGTGTCGCTGTCAGCCTGCGCACCGTTGACCCGCAGGATGTTGCTGTCTGCCGAAATGTCGGCAAGGCCCGTGAGAAGGCTTGTGATGGGGGCCACAACACCCGTAGACACCACAGCATCCGTCAGTGCCGTTCCCTTGCTCTCAAAGGCGTAGGTGGCGCTGGCGGCGTTCGGTGCCGTCAGGTGGAAACCGCCGTTATTGGCCGCGACGGAAGCGGTCAGTTCGGCCACGGTGCCGCGTGCCGCGTCGGACAGCTTGCGGATGCCAGCAAAGACGGACACGGCGTCCGTGCTGCTGAAGTCGATGGAGGGCGTCTGCATCGTGCTGTTGGTCCCGTTGTAGCGGAGGTAATACGGGAAGCCCGTGGTGTCGTAGTCCGTGGCGGTGGTCACGCGCTGATGCGCGGGGAGGCCCACGCCGTCGTTGGAGACGCGGACATCGGCCTGCGTTAGATAGACACCCTTGCTCGTATCGCCAAAGTAGCTGAGGTTCGTGCCGCCATCGGACAGATAGATGCCGACAGCAATGGCACCTGATGAAGACGGTGTTATCGTCAGTGAGCACGTATAATAGCCGTCAGCGTCTGCCGTAATAGACGCGGAGATGCCAGACAGAGTGTTGACGACCGAGCCTGATCCCGTCAGGTCATAGAACTGCCCTGTGCTGGCAAGGCCGCCAAGACCGGAACCGCCGCCAACGGATACGCGCGTCCGGCCATTTGGCTTCACACGATAGCGGATCGTGTATTGTACACCGGAAACGAATGTCGGGCGCTGGATCGCATTGTGCATTGCGTTTGTGGTGGTTTCCAGCAACAGCGTGGCGTTTGACGCAGTGAGGTTGGTCTTCTCCCACGCTGCGTTCGATACATCTTCCGTGTAGGTCAGCAGATTGTACCTTGCGCTCAGCACGGGCCTGTTGATGTCCGTGGTCTGCTTCGCATGGTTGCCGTTGCCCGACTTGTCCAGCCGCAGGCCCACGGGCTGCTCCACCGCCGTCACGGGCGTGGTGCCTGCCGCGTCCTGGAACATGGTGGAGAGGTCGGACGGGTCGTACCAGACGCCGGGTTCGTTGGCGGCGAAGAGGGAAAGGGGCGTGAATGTCGTGCCGAGTCGCCGCCCGAACGGGCTGCGAATCCCGTCTAGCGGCGAAACAATGTTACGCATGAGAGACCACCACCGGGGTGGCGTCTTCCGCATAGGCCCACACGCGGTCACGGCCCGCGAGGCCAGGGAACAGGTCGCTTAGCGCCACATTGCGCTCACCCTGCCCCGGATTATACCGGATCGCCCCGGCGAAGTTCGTGGGCGCGGTGGTGTCCGTTGTTGCCTTGATGAAGATGTGGCTGGAACCGATGTTCTGGAACGTGATGCTGGTGATGTCAGCATCGGTGAGTTGCGTCCACGCGCGGGACGGAACGGTGATCGTGGTGTTCTGAGCCATCTGGTTCCTCGTTCATTTCGAGTGTCAGGAAGGGGCGGCCTGTCACCGCCCCTTGTCGTGTCGTTAGGTGGCGGCCACCGCAGTGCCGACGAAGGAAGCCGGGGCCTGAGCGTCATGGCTCAGGATGGCGTAGACGGTCACAGAGGCATTCGTGCCAGTGGTGCCGACGCCATTGAGGCGCAGATACCGCTTCGCGCCGCGATAGCCGACAGCGCCGATGCACTTGTTATCGTCGGTGTCAGCCGTCACGGTGAGGGCGAAGGTGCCATCCGTGGTATCGCCAGCAACAAGAGCCGCAGCGGCAGAGGCCGCCGTGGTGTCCGAATGCTGGGCGGTGAAGGTGAAGCCCGCCGTGTCGCCCGCATCCGTCACAGTGTTCGTGTGCAGGACGATGGCGGCAGAGTCGAAGCCACGGGTGTCAACCCAAGAGGACGCCCCCGGCGTGGTGCCAGAGAGCGTGATGGAACCCAGATGAACCACCTGGATGTTTGACTTGAGGTCACGCATTGATCGAGTTCCTTATGCGCTGGATGGAGGAAGGGGGCGGATCAAGCCGCCCCCAGATTGTTACGAGCCGAGGCGGATGATCTTGACCGCTTCGAAGTTCACGACATCGCCGCCCACGCGCTTGGTGGTGTAGAACTCCACATAAGGCTTCGCGCTGTAGGGATCGCGCAGGGTGCGGATGCCAATGCGGTCCACGATCTGATAGGCCGCCCGCATGTCGCCAACGGCGATGGAGAGCGAACCCGTGGCCGGATCGGGCATGTCCTCGAACGAGGCCACCGGATAGCCGAGAAGCGTGGCGGGCTGGCCCGCAGAGATACCCGGCTGCCAGAGGTAAGCGCCGTCATTGTCCTTGGCCTTGCGAACCAGCTTCGTGGTCGCGCGGTTCATGAACCACGTAGCGTTGGCGCGGTACTGAGCCTTGAGGCCATAGAGGGCATCAATGAGCGCATCGCCGCCAGACGGAGCCGCCGCCAGAGCGCCGTTGGCACCCGTGGGGAACTGCTCGATGGTGCCGGGAAGCGTGGTTCCGGCACCATAGGTCAGGAAGCCGCGCGGCTTGTTCACGCCGTTGCCAGTGACGAAGGCCGCAGCCTCATCGCGGGCGAACTTCTCGGAGACCTTCGACGCCAGCCACTGCTCCATATTGATGGAGGCATCGTCAAGCAGCTTCTGAGTGGCCTTCGGCTTGGCATAGAGTTCGTGGACAGGGATGCGCCACTTGCCAAGCTGCGGGGTGTTGGTCTCGGCGCGGGCGTCCGTCTCGCCAACCCAGCCGGAAGAGGCTTCGTTGAGATCGAACAGACCTTCCAGCGCGTCCGTGCTGATCACCTGGATGGAGGCGTAGGCACGCATGGGCGAGGTCTCGAAGACCTTGGCCACGATGCGGCCAGACAGGTCCGGGTTGACCACATAGCCGCCATCGGGATCGGAGCCAACGCTCAGGGCCTTGCGCTCGTCCACGCCCATGACTTCCTCGCCTTTGCGAAGGAAGGTGTCGAACGCGGCCTTGTAAGCATCCATGTCGGCAGCGCCGAAGGAGCCGATGACACCGCCACGGCGGCGGGCATTCATCGCGGCCCAATCCTGCGCCTTCTTGTCAAGGTCCACACGCTCGCCGGATTCGTCGGTGACGATGCGGGCCTGACGCTTGGAAGCCAGAACGGCCTCGTCCGCGATCTTCTGAGCCTTCTCAAGATCGGCTTCGATCTTGGCCAGCTTGGATTCGGTCACAACGTCGGCGCTGCCCTTCTTTTCGATCTGGGCAAGGCGCTCATCATTGGCCTTCTTGAACTCTTCGAACGCAACGTGCAGCGCGTCAACCGCGCCAACGGCCTTCTTGATTTCCTCTGACATTGAGGGATTCCTTTAGCAAAGTGAGTTTTTCGACGAGGGCCGTGACGCCCTCCGTTGAAGCCTTCTCTTCGCCAGCATCCCGCTGTTTCAGTAGGGCCTTGAAGCCATGAAGCGTGATCGCCGTGGCTTCTGAACGAGAGTATCCGGCATCGCGCAGGAACCTCTCGAAATCTCTTTCGGTCTTGATGGATTTAACCGCCGTGACCTTGGCATCCGGCAGCATGGGGAATGTCACAAGGCTGATCTCGAACAGGTCAACCTCAAGCAACTTCCGCACCCGCCCATCGCCTTCTGGCATGGCTTCAATGGTGCGATAGCCGATAGACATGGAGTCAATGGCCCCGGCCTTGAGAAGCGCCATCGCTTCCCTGCCCTTATCGACTTCCTTGAGGATGCGGCCACGGACGAACAGGCCGCGCTCGTCTTCGTAAATGTCCTCCCAGACGCCGATGGGCTTATCCATCTCATGCTGCCAGAGCATTTTGACCTTGCGCTTGCCGAGCGACTTGGCGAAGGCCCCGCGCTCCACAACGTCCATGCCCTGATCGACCACGCCGAAGACGCTGGCATAGCCTTCAAAGATGCCGTCCTGATCAGGCTCGCGCTTGAGGGTCAGGGAGAAGGATTTATGTTGAATGGTGCCGTCCATTGACTTGTCGCCTTCCTCGCGCCTGACGATGGCATCCGCCCACGATTTTCCGGGGTCGCCACCCCAGAGTGCCCACGCTATGCGCCCCGCAGACGGATAGCCTTCCTCGCCTGGACTCCACCCCTGCCCCTGCTTGTCAACCTCATGGCGGGCGAAGTAGCTCCGCATCCGCTTGACGGTATCGAGCGATAGATTGCGGCGGTTCGAAATATCCCTAGCGCGGGCCACGCCGATCTCGGTGCCACCCCGGCCATATTCCTCACGCCACTTGAGGCCGCGTTCCGCCTCGCGGGCCATCGCCTCATTGGGCGAGAAGCCATCGGCCTTGCCTTCCCACTTGGAGATGCAGACCGCATACCGCTGATCTTCGTCGGGAAAGCGCGAAGTCTCACCCTCGTCGCCCATGCAACGGGAGATGAAATCGTCTTCGCTTTCGCCAGAGGCGGGTTCCATGCGGCGAATATATCACCAACGGCACCGCGCAACAATATTGCTTAGTCGCTAAATAATTGTTTTAACGCGCAAGATTGCGCTGTTTCACGTGTAACATGGATCACATTTGAGCGTAAATAAGATGAGGAGCAAGGACTCCCGGCGATCAAATGACGGCTAGATGCCGTCATCCACGATGTAGCCAGTTACGCATCGACACGAAATCGTGTTGCCCGGACTGCCTGACGGGTCGCCGGGGAACATCAGCGGCTCGACGCCGCCGCCTAGCATAGGGATCAGGAACGGCTCATCCATGCCGACTTTCTGTCCGTCTGCCTGTGCGTGGCCGAACTGATCAGGGTCCGCGCTTTCAATGTTGCGGGTCCGGTCATCCTTGGCGGCAAGCCATTCCTTGCGGAGCGGGAGGCCCGTTTCCTTCGCCGCCTCGACACTCCCATAGTTCGCCGCGCCATGCGTCTCGGTTCTGGCGATGGTGTTGGCTCTGAAGCGGGCAATTGTCGGGATCACCTCGCGGATGGACGAGGCAATCTCTGGAAGGGTCGAGCCTTCACGATAGCCCGCGCTGACGGCGTTGATGATCTGGCGGCGGGTGGTCTCCGTGACGCCTTGAATGCGGCGGCGGATGGCTTCGGATTGGATGTAGCGAAGCGCAAGGCGGCGCATGAACTGGCCGAAGTCGAACTTCGTCTCCAAGATCAAGCCCGCACTCTTGCCTTGATCGAGGACGCGGCCTCCGAAGGCGGTCATGGAAGCAAGCGCCATCTGGGAATAGACGGCTTCCAGTTTCTCCACAAAGTCGCGCGGCAGTTCGACGGTCTGGGTGATCTCCCATCGGTCCACCATGTCATTCATGGCGGCGGCTAGTTCGCGTTCCAGCCTTCCCCGGAACTGCCCCGCTAGACGATCAAGAAGCGCGTTCTGCCGCCTCAGTTCGCGGCGGCGGTTGGAGTCAATTAACCGACGAGCCATAGGCCAGCGCCTTCACCGTGGCCGGATCGATGTTCTGGATCGGCTGATCTGGGCTTTCGGACGCCATAGACAGCGGAATCTGGGTGGATGAGACGAAGAGCGTATCGCCACCCTCGATGGGTCCGTAGCCCTTGAGGGCGCGGCGCTCGTTGATGGTCAAGTCTTGGCTGGCGTCTGCCATCTGCCACATGCGGAGGCGCTTCTCGGCAATCGCCGGGATGGCGTCAACGTCTGGCCTGATCTGGACGCCGTAGAGGGAGCCTAGCCATGCGTTCCAATCGGTGATGATCATGTCAAGAAGCGGCAGGGCCGTGTCTTCCCAGAAGGCAAGGCGGGCTTCGGCGTAGTTCGCATAGGTGTTATCGCCGGGGATGCCGAGAAGCTGGGGAGGGACGCCGAAGGCCAAGGCCACATCACGGGCAGATGAGAACTTGGCTTCGATGATGCCCATGTCCGTGGGCGAGAGGCCCATCTGAGTCCAGTCAAGCCCACCTTCCAGCAGCATCGGGCGGCCCGCGTTGCCGCTGCCGGAATACTGTTCTTCGATCTGCGCCTTGAGGCGGTTGAAGTTCTCATCCGAGAGGGTGCCGCCGTCCTTGACGGTGAGAGCGCCGGAAGGCCGTGCCGAGTTCTGGAGCAAGGCTTGCATCCAGTTCATTGCCTCGTTGTTCTGATCGATGGCAAATGCACCCGCCTCAATGGGCGACATGCCATACCAATCGTTCAGCGGGTTGAAGAGTTTCAGGTGCCGCACATCGCAAGAGAGGGTGCGCGGGTCCATGTCCCACCTGACCTTTTGCTGGTTCATCGTGTATTCATAGGCGGCGGGGATTCCGTTGTTCGACGGGATGACCTTCATCCTGTCCGGGCGAAGCTGGTAGAGTTCCTTGACCTCGCGGCCTACCATGAACCGCTCTTCGTAGCCGTTGCCCGCGATGAGCAGGAAACCGACCTTGGCCCGCACATAGTCGCCATAGCTCTGGAGCGGATTGGGGCGGCGCAGGAGCGTAATCAGCGGATGCTCTGTGAGTTCTGTTTCGCCCCGGTAGACGCCTAGCTTGACCGAAGCGATGGCGTCCGCGATGCGGTTGACCGCCTGGAAGGCGACCACGTTCTTGCCGTAAGCCTCTTTTGCGAAGCTCTCATAATTGCGCGGCGACCATACCGCCTGACCCGGATTAACCACCATGACCTTAGACGCGGCGGATTCCTTGCGCTCGGCGGGCGCACGGCGGAAGCGGTCAAAGAAACCCATACTCACCTCACAAGGCGCGGATCGCGGGCGCGGATTGCGGCGCGGTCATGTCGGAAATTGCACTCATCGCGGCATCGATCATATCATCATGCGCCCCGTTGGGGAACACACTTGCTTCGCTGAGAAAGTCAACTAGGTGCGCTAAATTGCTCATAATCAAGACGTTTCCGCTCTGAACATAGGGCGCGGCGTCCATCGCCCGTGTTACCTTGTCAATGTTGCGCGTGATCGGAAGGATCGGGATTCCCTCGCGCCTCAGTTTCTGGATCAACCCCGTTCCGCTTACCTTGTCTTCGACCTTGAAGGCTCGGAGCGGCCCCGCGTTCTGAACGCCATGATGTTTCTGCCAGAATGCGCGAGCCATCGTTTCCAGTTCAGGCGCTTCCCACTTGCCGCGCACCATGTCCAAAAGGATGATCTGGCCTTCAAGGGTCTGCCCCCAGCATTGAAAGACGGAATAGTCGTTCTGCTCTTTGGTCTTTTGCGCGGTGTCGGCGTAGATCGCCCGCCACCTCATGAGCGGCGGAACGTCGAGGAAGCGCCACCACTCCGTCTTGAAGACGCCGCCACCCATAGGCGCGGGCCGTTGCTGCATCTGGCCTGACCATGCGTAGTCGCCCAAGGCTTTCTTGTCCCGCTCCACCACCTCACGCGGGAAGCGGTCAGGGAACATGAGTTCCCCCTCCTCCGTCCGTGGATCGGTCCAGCCCAAGCATGTGATGGCGCGGCGGGCTGGCTCAAACTCCATCGGAATGCAGAGGTGTTCGTAGCCAAGCCCCTCGCTCAAGACATAGCCGGAAGGGTCTCGCTCATGCAGCCGCTGCATG
>JACCEC010562874.1_pt1 | contig 11576 bp, 5 predicted proteins | sample 7450121 | NCBI WGS metagenome assembly JACCEC01 (sample SAMN15323455, study PRJNA562643) | freshwater metagenome | isolation source: river surface water | place: USA:Blue River Watershed | collected 2017-08-18 | reverse complement strand
CCCGGCCCCCTCGAGGTCGGCTTCGACTCCGCGTTCTACATTCCCGCCACCGTCGACCGCGTGCCCACCGTCTTCATCGAGAACCACCGCGTCCACGGTCTCGATCGCAGCGACCCCATCGCCGTCAGCTACACCTCCCGCATCGGCACCGAGCCCGTCGGCCACGAACGCCCCGAACTCCTCAAGGTGCCCGCCGACCGGCAGCACGCCGACACCATCGTCAACGGCATCAGCCGCATCGGCCACATGAGCGGCGGCCGCGCCGCCCGCTGGGTCGACGAGGACATCGCCGACACCATCACCCGCCGCGCCGTGTCGTTCATCGAGCAGCACAAGGCCCGCCCGTTTTTCCTCCTCTTCGGCCTCCACGATCCGCACGTGCCGCGCGCCCCGCACCCGCGTTTCCGCGGCCAGTCGCGGCTCGGCATCCGCGGCGACACCATCCTCGAGCTCGACTGGTCCGTCGGCGAAATCGTGCAGGCGCTCGAACGCCTGAAAATCGCCGACAACACCCTCGTCCTCTTCACCAGCGACAACGGCCCCGTCCTCTTCGACGGCTACTTCGACCGCGCCGCCGAGGACAACGGCGACCACCGCCCCGGCGGCGGCCTGCGCGGCTGGAAATACCTGCGCTTCGAGGCCGGCACCCGCGTGCCCATGATCTTCACCTGGCCCGCGCGTATCCGCCCCGGCACCACCGACCAGCTCTTCAGCCTCGTCGATCTCCTCGCCACCGCCGCCGCGCTGACCGGCCGCAAGCTGCCGCCCGACGCCGGCCGCGACAGCCTCAATCTCCTGCCCGTCCTCCTCGGCGAAGCCCGCGCTCCCGTGCGCACGCAGGTCGTGCAGCACGGCATCGGCAACACGCTCGCGCTCCGCAGCGGCGACTGGAAATACATCCCGGCCAATCCCGACACCGCGACCGGCATCGGCCGCGGTGCCAATCCCGCCGACACCCGCTTCGCCGAGGCGCGCATCCCCGAGCCGCTGCTCTTCAATCTCGCCGAGGATCCGGGCGAGACGCGCAACCTCGCCCCGCGCCATCCGGAGAAACTCGCGGAACTCGCCGCCGAGCTCGCTTCGATCCGCGCCAGGTAAAACCCGGCTTGCGGCGCCACCCCGCGCGCCACCTGTCAGCGCCCGGCGCGCAGAAACGCCGCCAGCTCGTCGAGCCGGTCCGTGCCGATGAGATCCACGCCTTCCTCGCGCAGGATCCGCCAGACAGCGGGCGATTCCGGCGTGTTCCAGAACCGGAGCTTCCGCCCCCGCTCGTGCGCCCGCCGCACCCAGTCGCGCAGCTTCGCCCGATCCCCCTCCGGCATCGGTCCCTGCCCGCGCCACGCGGAGAGCTTTGTCCAGTTGTCGCTGATCCACGGATACAACGCCGCCGGCGCCGGCGCATCGAGATCGGTGCTCCGGCCGTCGATCGCCACCCGCCGGACCGCCCGCGCCCGCACGTCGTCCGCCGCACGGTTCCCCGAAAGAATCACCGTCACCGGCCCCGGCTGTTCGCGCCCCGCTTCCCACGTCGTGAACAGCTCCGGGTAACGCGCCAGCACCGCTTCCAGCGCCGCGTAGGTCGCCTTCGCCTCCGATTTCACGTCGACGAGCAACGTGATCCCGGGACCGGCGCGATACACCCGCCCGCCCATCGCCCGCACCCGCTCGCGCAACGGCTCGAGGTAAAGCGCCTCCAGCGTCCGCTCCGGTCGCACCTGCTTCAGATCGTGCGCCACCCGCAACCGTCCGTCCACGAGCCACACATCGGCCTCGATGCTGCAGAAGCCGCGGTCCAACGCATCGAACAGCGGCCGTGCGTGCTCGTAATCGTTATGCGCATGCGCCGCCACGAGCGGCGCCATCTCCGTCCGCGGCTCCGCGCCCGCCGCCAGCTGCCACGCCAACGCGATCATGCCCCACGCCACCAGACCCGCCCCCTTGCGCTTCATCATGCCCGAACGCCGGACATCCCCGCCCTCAACGCAAGCCGGGTTTTCCCGCCGCCGGCAACGCCCGCGCGAGGTCGGCCCACGCGTAGTAGTGAAACACCTTGCCGTTCGTCATCGCGACGAGGAGTCCGCCGGGAAATCCCGGCAGCGATTCGTGCGTGACCTCGCTGCCATCGCTCTCGATCGCCGCCACGTCGATGCTCGCAAGCAGCGGATGCTCGTGCGGCCGCCCTGCTCCGCCTTCGCGCGGGAAGACGCGGAAGGCGTTGTTCTGCTGATCCGACACCAGGATGAAGCCCGTGCCCGGTCCGGTCCGGTAGATCGAGATCCCCTCGCGATCCTCGGCAAATCCGTCCGTGCCGAACACCGCGAGTTCATCCTCCGCATCCTCCGCCGCCGGATCCGCGTGATACTTCCGCACACCGTGGTTCTCGTCGCTGTAGTAGACGTAGCCGAGTTCCTGATCGACCGCGATGGCCTCGATCTCCTTCCGCCCGCTCCACGTGCCAAACGCCCGCGTAAACACCGCCCGCACCGTTCCGGTGCCGTCGTCCACCAGCCGATACTGGTGCAGGTAACCCTCCTTCGGCGCCCGGAACTCCGAGCGGCTCACGATGGCGAACAAGGCCCCGTCGCCCGGCCGGGTGTAGAGCGCCACGCCCATGCAGTCGCGCGCCGCCTCGCCCGCAAACACCGGCAGCCCGCCGCCGTCCAGCGGCGCCATGTCCGGCAGCCGATACACGCGAATCCGCTGCGCGAAGCGCTCGGTCACGACCGCCACATCCGTCGGCTTTCCACCGACCATTAATCCGTAGGCCACATCGACGTTGTTCGGCCGCACCAGCCCGCGCACCACGCGGTCCGTCCGGATCTTCCCGTCCAAGCCAAATACATACAGCGCCCCGTCCGCGTGCTTGTCGGTGCCGAGGATCAGGCTCTCCGCGGGATTCGCGCGGTTGATCCAGATCGCCGGATCGTCCGTGTCGTGCTTCACGGGCTCGGTGACCACGCGCGGCTTCACCGCCTGCGGCGCCGGCTCCGTCCGGCCGGGCTTCGCCCGCAGCACTCCACCCGCCAGCACCGCCACGGCCAGCAAAACGCGTGAAAACGCTCGAGAGGTCATCCCGCCATTTCACCCCCGCCCGGGCGCCGCGCAACCGACCCAAGGTTACAATTCGGTGACCCGCCCCGGAAACCTGCCGCGGCCGCTGCGACCTCGCCGCGGCCCTCACCGCAGACTCGCGAGAAACGCCACCAGGTCCGCCGCCTCCTGCGCCGTCACGCCGGCCAGCAGGCCCTCGGGCATGAGCGACGTCAGCGACGTCTCCTCCCGCACCAGCTCCGCGAGCGCCACCCGCTCCGTGCCGCCGCCCGCCGTGGCGAGCACGAGTTCCTTGGCCCCACGCGCCCGCACAAACCCGGCATGCGACACGCCGTCCCGCGTCGTGACCACCGTGGTGCGGTAGAGCGGCGCCACCGCCTGCGACGGCGCGACGATGCTCGCGAGGATCTGCGCCGCCGGCTGCTGCGCGCCGATGCGCGTCAGCTCCGGCCCGACGTGCCGCCCCTCGCCGCGCACCACGTGGCAGGCCAGGCAGCTCGCGAGCTTGCCCTCGCTGCCCAGCAGCTTCGCCCCGCGCTCCGCGTCGCCGCCGAGACGCAACACCGCCGCCGTATCCACGGTGGCGCCGAGCGTCCGCTCGCGGCGCTCCGCCGGCTTGAACCGCTCGAACAGATCCCGCACCACCGCGTTGCCCGATTCCCAGGCGCGTTGAAACGCCTCCTCGCGCAGCTCCCGCGCCACCACGCCGTCCTCGATCGCGCGTCGCAGCCGCATCGCGCCCTCGACGCTCGCCAACGCGTGTTCGACCGTCGCGCGATCCCAGTTCTGCGGTGCGGCTTCGCCGGCCGCAGCGGACGCGAGTCCGGCAATCCAATCCTCGATCGTATGCAGCCCCTGCACGTCGACGTCGCGCGCGCCCACCGCCGGCATGTGCCCGCTGCCCAGCTTCGCCAGCCGCACCGCCAAAACCGAGTTCCACGGCGCGCCGGGATCCACGATCTTCGGCTGCCGCAGGCCCAGCGCGCCCTGCATCGGCGCCTCGCCGAGCACCGCCATCTTCGCCGTCGGCACCGCGCCGTTGAGCGTGATGTTCGCCGAACCGCCCGCGTGCAACGAATGGCACGTCGCGCAGTTGGCGTGCAGCCACGCGCGCGCCGGATTCCAGTCTTCCTTCGGCCGCTCCGCCACCTCGCGCACCTGCGCCGCGAAATTCTCGTTCACCACCCCGTCGGCCAGCAGCCGCGTCAGCTGTGCCTCGCCCGCGCCGTGCAGCTGCAGCGCCGTGAAGCCCAGCACGCCCTGGTGCCAGCTGTTGTGGCACCGCAGGCACTCGGCCCGGCTCGCGAACCGCCACACGTAGTCCCGCGCCCCGCCTCCGCCCGCCAGCGGATCCGCGGCCACGCGCAGCGTCATCTCCGCCCCGGCCGCCGGCACGAGTTCCGCATCCGTGCCCGCCTCGTTCCAACGATAAGCATACGCCTGCCACGCCTCGCCGTCATAGTGCAGCACCTGCGTCTCGACCGGCCGCTCGCGCTCCGCGTCCGTCAGGGCCAGCGCGCCGAGCGTCACCGTCCGCGCCAGCACCGCGCCATGCGGCCAGCGCGTCGTGTAAACGGGCACCGTCGTGTTGCGTTCCCGGTCACGCCGCCGGCGCACGCTCGTCTCGAGCGCACACTCGCCCGGCAGCGCGATCCAGCGCCGGGCGCTCGCCCCGTCCTGCCACAGCGGCGTGCCCACCGCATACGGCGCCACCCCCGCGGCGGGCACCTGCGCCCGCACGTCCGCAAACAGCCCCGTTTCGCTCAACCGTCGCGGAAACTTCCCCGCCTGCCCCGCCTTCGGATTCCGCACCAACCGGTGCAGCGAGCCCTGCCCCGCATAATGCAGGTAGTGCGGCTCGCCCGCGTCATCGGGCGCAAACGCCAGGATCGCGTGCGGCGTGTCCGCAATCTCCTCGTGCCGCGTCACCCGCTCGCCGTCATGCCACAGCGCCCAGATCCTGCCCGTCGCGTAGTCGCCATACAGATACGCCCCCACCAGTTCGGGAAACGCCCGCCCGCGATACACGAAGCCGCCCGTGATCGACGCCGCTTCCGAATGCGGGTGCGCCACCACCGGCGGCGTGATCGGCGCGAGCGGGTTGAACAGGTGCGGCTTGATCGCCTGGCTGGCCTCATACGCGCCCCAACCGTAATTCGCGCCCCGCCGGATCAGGTGCACCATCTCCCAGCGCTCCCAACCGATGTCGCCGCACCACAGATTGCCCGTCACCGGATCGAAACTCATCCGCCACGGGTTCCGCAGCCCGTAGCACCAGAGCTCCGGCCGCACGTCCGCCCGCCCCACCCACGGATTGTCCGCCGGCACGGCGTAGGCCTTGCCGCCCTCCCGCCGCGTCACGTCGATCCGCAGAATCCCGCCCTCGAGGTCGCGCACGTCCTGTCCCGTGTCGTAGAGGTCCGGCGGCTCCGACGGCCCCGAATCTCCGGTGGAAATGTAGAGCAGCCCGTCCGGCCCGAACTGCAGGCTGCAGCCGTTGTGCCCGCCCGCCCGCCAGGTGATCAGCACTTCCTCGCTCGCCGGATCCGCGCGCAGCGGCTCGAGCGAGCTCAACCGGAACCGCGCGACGCGGCTCCCCTCCCGATCCCCTTCGCGCAGCGCATACATCACATAGATCTCGCGCGTCTCCCGATACCGCGGCGCCAGGGCCGCGCTGAAGGCGATGCTCAGCCGCTCCTGCCGCGCGCGCAGGTCGATCACCTCCTCCTCGCCGCCTTCGCCGGTCATCGGAAACGAGAACACGCGCCCCCGCCGCTCCACCGCGAGGAAACGCCCCGCCTCCGGCACGCGCACCAGCTCCAACGCCTCCTCGAAGCGCGTGCCCGCCCGCACCCGCTCCGCCCCAAACGGCTTCGCCGCCTCCGGCGTCCCGGCAAAGCGCGAACCTTCCCACGCCACCCGCGGCGCGGCCCGGCCGGGCAGCCACGGACACAACAGGACCAGCACGAACAGGACGCGGGGACTCATGGGGCGGGGAAAGACGGCCCCGAGCGAAACGTCCCCGCCCGGCCGAGTCGAGCGACGAGCCGGGCTTCCGGCCCGCGCGCCGTATCCGGTTCGCCGTCACGCCGCGCCCCAAAACCGCACTCGCCAGCCGCGCGCGCGCCCGCCACGAATTTCGGCCCGCGGTGCCCTCGCCCGCGCCCACCCCTACCTCGTATGCGCCTGCGCTCCCTGTTCGCCCTGCTGAGTGTCGCCCTCGTCGCCGGACTCGCCTCCGCCGCCCCGGCGTCACGCCCCAACGTCCTGTTCCTCTTTGCCGACGATTACACCTTCGACGCCATCCGCGCGCTCGGTGAATCCGGCATCGAGACCCCCAACCTCGACCGCCTCGTCGCCCGCGGCACCACGTTCACCCACGCCTACAACATGGGCTCCTGGCAGGGCGCCGTCTGCGTCGCCAGCCGCACGATGCTCATCACCGGCCGCAGCCTGTGGGATGCACGCGCCACCTACGACCGGACCGACCAGGAGCGCGAAGCCGGCCGCCTCTGGCCGCAACTCCTCGCCGCCCAGGGCTACGCGACCTACTTCACCGGCAAGTGGCACATCCGCGCCAAGCCCGAGCTCGCCTTCGCCGTCACCCGCCACGTCCGCGGCGGCATGCCCAAGGACACGCCCTCCGCCTACAATCGTCCGCTCGCCGGCAAGCCCGACGGCTGGAACGCCGCGGATCCGGCCCTCGGCGGTTTCTGGGAAGGCGGGAAACACTGGAGCGAGGTCACCGCGGACGACGCCGTCGACTTCCTCGGCGACAAACAACGCGGCGCAAAGCCGTTCTTCATGTATGTCGCGTTCAACGCGCCCCACGACCCCCGCCAGTCCCCGCAGGCCTATCTCGACCGCTATCCCGTCGAGCGCATGGCGGTGCCGAAGAATTTCCTGCCGCTCTATCCGCACAAGGACGCGATCGGCTCCGGCCCCTCGCTCCGCGACGAGAAACTCGCGCCCTTCCCGCGCACCGAGCACGCCGTGCAGGTGCACCGCCGCGAATACTTCGCCCTCATCACGCACCTCGATGCGCAGATCGGCCGCGTGCTCGACGCCCTCGAAGCCTCCGGTCAGGCGGCCAACACGTGGATCTTCTTCACCGCCGACCACGGCCTCGCCGTCGGTCGCCACGGACTCTTCGGCAAACAGAACATGTATGAGCACAGCCTGCGCGTGCCCTTCATCGTCAACGGCCCGGGCGTCGCCGCCAACCGCCGCATCGCCGCGCCGATCTACCTGCAGGATGTGATGGCCACCACCCTCGAGCTCGCCGGCGCCCCCAAGCCCGCGCACGTGTATTTCCAGAGCGTCCTCCCGCTGCTCCGCGAGCCCGCCGCGAAATCCCGCTACGCGTCGATCTACGGCGCCTACCTCGACCTGCAGCGCGCCGTGATCCACGACGGCTACAAGCTCATCCTCTACCCCGCGGCCAAAGTCGCCCGCCTCTACCACCTCGCGCAGGATCCGCTCGAACAACACGACCTCGCCGCCTCCGCCGCCCACGCGCCGGTCGCCCGCGCCCTCTTCGCGCGCCTCCGCGCCGAGCAGTCCTCCCTCCGCGACACCCTCGCCCTCGACGCCACCTACCCCGCCCTCGCCGGCCAGTAACCCAGCCGGCGACTGCGCTCACCGCGCCGGTGCGCCGCGCAGGGAAGCCAGCTCCTCACGCGCGACGGCATCGCTCGGCCGCAAAGCGAGATAGCGCTCATACACCGGCACGGCCGCGGCCGCCTGTCCGCTGTGCGCCAGCGCAAATCCGAGCGCGCGCAACGCATCCGCGTGCTCCGGCCGCAGGCGCGCCGCCGCCTCAAGCGCCGGCACCGCCTCCCGCGCGCGCTCCAATTCCAGCAGCACCGAGCCGCGGTTGAAATGGGCATCAAATAGCAGGGGGTCGATCGCCGCCGCCTGCTCGTAGTGCCGCAGCGCCTCCGCCGGACGCCGCAGTTCGAGCAACGCATTGCCGGCGTTCACGTGCGCCGCGGCGTAACGTGTATCCGCCGCCAGCGCGGCCTCGTAACGCGCCAGGGCTCCCGGCATGTCACCCGCAGCGGCGAGCGCATTGCCCAGATTGTAGAGCGCCTCCGCATAAGCGGGCCGCAGCGCCAGCGCCCGCTCGAACCGGGTCCGAGCCTCCGCCGCGCGCCCCGCCTGGAGCAGCGCGTTGCCGAGGTTGTTGTGCGCTTCCGGAAAACTCGGACGCCGACGGATCGCCTCCTCGTAGCGGGCGACCGCGGCCTCGAGCCGCCCGGTCTGCGCCAGCGCATTCCCGAGATTGTTCAACGCCTCCGGGTAATCGGGCTCGATTCCGAGCGCCGTCTCGTAGTGGCCGATCGCCGCCGCCCACTCGCCCCGTCCGGCGAGCGCCGCACCGAGATTGTAGTGCGTTTCCGGATAACGCGGCTGCAGCGCCAGCGCGCGCCGGTAGCTCGCCAGCGCAGCATCGAGCCGGCCCGCCCGCTGCAGGGCCTGACCGAGATTGTTGTGGGCCCGCGCGTTGCCCGGATACTTTCTCGCCGTATCCTGCCAGAGCGCGATTTCGCTGCGGTAGTCGTGATTCCGCGCCGCCGTCGTCAGCGCCAGTCCGAGCGCCGCCGCCACACTGGCCGGCAGTGCCACGCGCCCCAACCAGCGGAAGCCAGCCAGCACAACCACCGTGACGACGAGCGCCAGCGGGAGATACATGCGGTGCTCCGCCATGGTCTGCGTGACGATCGGCACCACGCTGGAGCTCGGTGCGAGGATCGCGAAAAACGCCGCCCCGATGAACCCGGCGACCGGACGCCGGATCAGGGCCACGACCGTGGCGGAAAGGAGGCCCGCGATCACGAGCGCCTGCATCCAGACGTCGCCGAGCGATCGCACCGTGCCCAGGCCGTAATCGAACACCAGCTCGTCCGGCCAGAGCGCGAGCGCCAGATAACGCACGAGCGCGCGGCATTGGGTGAGCGCATACGCCCACGCGGAGACCTCGCCCTGGAAACCCGCCGTGCCCCCGCGGCTGCCGGTGCCGAGCAGCAACGCCGCCAGCACCAGCCACGTGGCCCCCAGTGCGAGATAGAATCCGCGCCGCGCCCGCCACGCGCCCGCGAAGGAGCCGGCGACAAACGTGCGATCGTAGAGCAGGACGATCAACGGCGCCGAGACCATGACCTCCTTGGCGGTCATGCCGAGAGCGCACGCCGCGATCGACACCGCGAGCCAGCGCGCCCGTCGGCCCGCCGTGGTTTCGTCTGCCGTCGCCCGGGCAAAGGCATACAACGTGAGCAGGTAGCATAGCGCCACAAGCGACTCCGCGCGTTGCACGAGATAGGTCACCGCCGCCGTCGGCAGCGGATGCACGCTCCAGAGCAGCGCGACGGACGCCGCGACCGGCAACGCCTTCGCCGCCGGCGCACCGGCGAGCCGCCACGTGCGGCGCACCAGACCAAAGAGGCAAAGCGCCGCCGCGAGGTGGATCGCGAGATTGACCGCGTGGTAGCCCGCCACCGAGTAGCCGCCCAGCGCGTGATTGAGCGCAAACGACAGGTTCACCAGCGGGCGCCCGCTCGTCGTGAGTCCGCCCGCCTGGCTGGGAAACAACACCTCGCCCAAAGCGCTGAGCCGGCGGATCGACGGGTTCTCCAGGATCGACGGCAGATCGTCGAAAACGAACGGCCCGCCGAAGCTGTTGAGGTAAGCCGCCACCGTGAGTGCCACGATCCCGCCGACCGCCGGCCAGACGCGCGGGGCGCGGGACGCGACGGAGGACGGCAGAGGGGCGTTCACGCCGAGCAGCAAAACGGTGCCGGCCCCGCCGGCGCAAGCGCCGGAGCGCGGCGACGCGTCGGCCGATCGGGCCGCGGCGAAAACGAAAAACGGCGGCTGCGTTTTTGCACAGCCGCCGTCGGGGCGAGGGAAACGTTTCGGTTCCGGCTTAGAACTTGATCGTCATGCCGATCTTCGCCTGCCAGCGCGACGTGGACGTGTCGTCACCCACGGTCGGGACGCCGTCGAGGGTCTGGCCGTTGAACACGTAGACGTATTGGTTCGTCGCCGCGTCAAACATCGTGCCGGCCACCGTGCGGCGGTAGGTGAAAGGCACTTCCTCCACCAGGCCCCACTCGTCGTTGAGCAGGTTGCCGAGGTTGATGACCTGCAGATAGACTTCGGCGCGGCTGTTGCGCCAGCCGAAGGGAATCGCCTGCCGGAGGGTCAGGTCGAACGTCTGGTTCCACGGCGAACGCTCGCTGTTGCGCGGCACCACCTGGCCCGCGAACTGGGTGAGGCCGTTGGAGTCGGCGAACCGGAAGAACGCATCGCGCTCCGCGGTGCTCAGCCAGCGGACCTTCGGATCCGTCGGGCCGTTCGGCACGTAGAGGAGGTCGTTGCCGGTGAAGCCGTCGCCGTTGGCATCGCCCTCGAACACCCAGCTGTAGGTGCGGCCGGTGCGGCCCTCATAAACGAGCGACAATGTGGTGGGCCACTTCGGGATGAACTCCATCTGCCGGCTATAGCGCGCGACGATCTTGTCGGCCGTCTGCGTGTTGGAGGTCGAGGCCCGGTTCTCGTTCGGGTTGTAGATCGCGCGGGTCGTGAAGAGCGAGCCGGCGGTCGAGGAGGTCATCGGGCTGACTTCCGTCGCGCGGCCGCGCGTCCACGAGACGCCCGCGCTCCACTTGTTTTTCCACGGACGATTGAGGGAGAGCGTGTAGTCGGAGGACTGGCCCGCGCTGGAGTTGGTGATGCGGTAGACATCGGCAAACGCCCCGATCCGCCGGCGGCCGTTGGTGTTGGTCTGCGGGAACGTGGTCGTCGCCGGATTGTAGGCCGCCGTCAGCGCATTGGGATTGGCGTTCGTGCTGTAGGCCGGCGTGACGTTGCCCGCGTAGCGGATTCGCCCGTCGGGCAGCGTGGTGGCACCGGTGGTCGCCTGCTGGAAGTTCAGGAACTCCACGAAGGGCGCGTTGTTGGTCTTGGTCGCGGTGAACTCGAGGGTGGCGATCAGGTTGCCGAACGGCAGCTGGTGATCGACGGCGAGATTGCCCTTCCAGAGGGTCGGGTTCTTGAAGTTCGGATCCGTGACGTTGATGTTCGGCGTGGGCGGCGTGCCGGCCGGGATCGGCTGCTTGGTGACGTCGGGCTGGAACTGCAGCGTGGGCTGGTTGTTGCCGTTGACGTTGGTCGTGATCGTGAAGGCGGTGCCGGCGTTCTGGTAGGCGTTGCCCAGCCAGACCGTGGGCGTGCGGCCGTTGAAGAGGCCGAGGCCGCCGCGGAGCTCCGTCTTGCGCTGGGTCGGGAGGTTGTAGTTGAAGCCGGCGCGGGGCGAGACGACCGAGTTGCCGTCGTTCGTCGTGTCGTTGCGGACGCCGAACGCATTGCTGAAACCGGCGTTGAACGGCGGATTCTTCGAGGTGGTCGGATAGTCGAGCCGCACGCCACCGGTCAGCGTCAGGCGCTGCGTCGGTCGCCACGTGTCCTGCACGTAGCCGGCGTAGCCCTTGTAGGTCCACTTGGCGAAGACCTGGTTGATGGTG
>JACCEC010558871.1_pt1 | contig 11576 bp, 8 predicted proteins | sample 7450121 | NCBI WGS metagenome assembly JACCEC01 (sample SAMN15323455, study PRJNA562643) | freshwater metagenome | isolation source: river surface water | place: USA:Blue River Watershed | collected 2017-08-18 | reverse complement strand
GTGTATTTGGATCGATATTCATTCATTTCGACGTAGGGCAACCTTAGAAGAGATGACTGCGGGGTGTGCAATGATCAACATCATCACTGGTACATCATCCATCTACGAATACACCGTAAATCCCTTTATAGCGAATTCTCCATCGACTTTTGATGAAATGGAACGAATCATTAGTATTCATAATCCACTCGAAATGGTCATCATCCATAATTTTTCGAAGAAATCGGATTTGTCCGCCGCACTCAATTATATGGGATTGCAGCACCATATGAATGGCAACGACGACGGAGGAGCCCACATCACGATACACTACGTAGCATTACATGGAGATTGGTCCTCCTCGTCGTCGTCGTCGGTGTCGTCATCTCCTTCTGACGCCACTGCAGCACATGAAGCAAAAGAAAGGAAGAAGGCAGCGAATTGTGAGAAACAAATATACCAAAAGGAGATTGTCCGTACTTTTTATGGTGTGGAGAATCAGGATTTCGGCGCCTTTTCCAATTCGCAAATCTGGATGATGAATTACCCGATCGCCACACAAGCCTTTTGTTATCTCCTCAATTTCGTCTATGAACACAATCCCTACTTAGTTAAAAAAATCAAACAACCTATCTACGAAGATCATACCAAGAAACTCGTTTTGGCGAATCATACTTTGAAGCAACTAAACATCATTGACGACGCCGAGAGATTTTCCGAAATGGAGCAGAAGAAATTCTTATCGGTCCGCCGGTTTTTAAATCAATGTGTCACCACCATGGGTAAACGTAAATTCGACATGGCGATCGTCGAACCCACCACCGATGTCGCCAAATTAGAAAAAGAATACGACGCAATCGAGAACGTCCTTAAAAAGGACACTCAACAAGCATCGGCAGAGATCGCAGAAACCCGAAGAAGATTAACGGGCGCGATGGACCTCGAGAAACTCGCCAGAAGACTCGTGTTGAAACGGTTGATGCCCGCGGATTTTTTCTACTTAGCGGAACATTTACAAAACTTTGAAGAGACCATTCATTATATCATGCAAGAAACGGGACATATCGTCGACTCTCACGACAAACAATCTGCCACAAAAACCACCGAATCGATACGCGAAATCCGTGAATGGATTGATTCCTGGGTTATAACTCAGGAATGTCTTACCGATAGGTATTCTAAGAAGACAACTACTTTCGGTGCTTGTTGTACAATATATAAAAATATCTTCCATCCCGCTCGAGATCAACAACTGTATGAGCTTAGTAGTAAAAATGAAGAGTTGGTGATTATTCTGATGGTGATTGTGGAATATATCAACGACGCGGTCATCTCGGCGCTCGAATCGTCGCATCATCCTGGTTTGGACACCTCTACTAAGAAACGCGGTAAAAAGTCCGCCGTTGCAGCGGTTGATTCTGCGAATAAAGAAGGACCCACCAATATGTTTCAATCCTTTATTCATGAAGACGAGGAATATTATGACGCAATGGATATTGCCGATGTGGTCGAGCCAACTGCTTCTTCTTCAGGGACGGGTATAAGTGGCAGCAACCAGAAACCACTCTTCATAGATACCATCGACGAGAAAGATATTTGTTCGGCACCCTCGTGCGTGATTTCGTCGGTACGCAAATTCAAACAGCAGATCAACCAAGTCCTCCGTCAATTAGGAACAAAGACGATCTTGACGGGGAAAAAGGACGAATACGGTGTCCAACAGACATTGACACTCGATTTTTCGCAAATCCAAATTGGTCAGCTCGAGACAACGTCGACGGCAAAATCCGGACAAAAAGAAGGCTTAGTAGGAGGTATTATTCAACAGATCCGAGTGGCCTACCGAGAAAATGCCAATGTGATTTATCGAAAAATCAACGAAATGTATCCCGAAATGTTGAATGAAATGGAAGAAAAGTTTGTTCAAAGTTTATATCAAATCGGCGACATGATTGGCAACCTCGATGTCCTTTACAATAAATCCTTTGTTGCAATGAAATACAATTATTGTCGTCCACGTATTGTAGTTCCTTCTTCTTCTTCGACGTCCGCTTCAGCAGCAGAGGCAGCAGTATCCTATTTCGACATTAAAGATTTACGCCATGTGCTCATCGAACAGCTCAATACAACCGGGGAAAAATACGTGACCAACGACGTACGATTAAGCTCAGAAGGTATTCTGTTGTTTGGAACCAACACGGTCGGGAAGACATCGATTGTCCGTGCGATCGGGATCGCGGTTGTGCTTGCACAAGCGGGGATGTTCGTTCCAGCGACGAAAATGGAATTCTATCCTTTCAATCAAATATTCACCCGAATAATTGGCAATGATAATCTCTTCAAAGGATTATCGACGTTCGCGGTCGAAATGACGGAATTGAAAATGATTCTGCAATGTGCGGGGGCACGTAGTTTGGTGCTCGGCGACGAACTTTGTTCGGGTACGGAGACGGATTCCGCCACGAGTATCTTTGTAGCAGGATTGCAACATTTATATCAGGAGCGTGCGACATTTGTGTTCGCGACACATTTCCATGAGGTGGTTGGCTATGAAGAGGTTGCCGAAATGAGTGACCGACTGTTCATGAAACATCTCAGTGTGCGCTATGTAGGAGATGGTAGGTTGATCTATGATCGCAAACTGAAGGACGGTGCAGGAGACAGTATGTATGGCTTAGAAGTGTGCAAATCTCTACAGATGCCGGACGCGTTCTTGAAACGTGCATATGAAATCCGTTCAAAGTATGGTTGCGGGGGTGCCGGTGAAAAAAGTCCATTGGAATTCAAGCAGTCGAGATATAATTCGCAGAAACTGGTAGGGAAATGTGAGATGTGTGGTACTAAGATGGCTCGCGAAACACATCATGTGGTGCAACAGAAATATGCGGATCCGGTGACTGGTTGGATTGCGGGAATTGAAGGATCCAACACTTCGTTGCATAAGGATCATATATCAAACTTGAAAGCCTTATGTGAAAAATGCCACGATACGATTCATAGTGGGAATCAGTGAGGACGGAACCGAATAAAAAATGTATAAACAAACTTTAATGATAAACAAAAAAAAAGTAAATTCAACCAAAATCTTATAAAAAAAGTAATGACTCCTTTCATCCCAGTTTTATTAATTGTGTTATTGATTATTGCATTTGAATTTTACATTAAATTAAACAAAAATAATAAAACAAACAAACCGGCATAATTTGAATTATTTATATTTTTCTACAAAGTATTTAATATGCATCCGATTTCAAAGCTTTCATTCGTGCAACACGATGACCAGGAAGTCTTAATTCCGCAACATATTTCTTTTTATTGTTTGTGTTCGATTCAAACGATGTTGTTAAACACAGTAGTGGTCTATATTTATGGATTCAAAGCATTATCCTTTTTCACCGGGTGTATCTATCTATCGAGCATTGTCTTTTGGAGTAAAGTCCGACATACGGGTATCGAAAAAGTGGTCGACGTTGTATGTGTAGTGACTGGCGGATTGTATGGCACATATGTGTCGTTTCAATTACCTCGTTTCTATAATATGTTTTGGCTTTGTACGGTGATGATTTGTGTCTTTGTGTTTGTGTCGAACGAATTGCTATTCTTTTTCCAAGTTCGGATCCATTATAACAAACGAATAAACATGGAGTCTTCTATAACGAAATACCGATTTTTCTCTTTGAAGTATACCAATCCACATACACATGAAAGAGAAATGGCGTATTATCGAAGTACATTGGTACATGGATTATTCTTTCATATCATTCCTTCCATGGCTAGTATATATTGCATTGTGCATGGATCTACACAAGAGACAAAATGAAAAAAAAATATATTGAAATCGTTTTTTTTCATTTTTTATTCCGATTTATTGTTTCCCCAGCTTATTTTTCGGGAACAAGAATAGGAACTGGAGTATTTAGAACATGAGATGTCAATGTGAAAGTGAATATCATCAACAATACATGAAGATATACATGATTATAATGATAGAATGGTCCTACATAGTTGCTTAGTAGAATACAAATGAAGGTAAATAATACACGCATTCCAGTGATACTTGGTTGGTAACAAACCAAAATAAGTGCGTCGGTGGCTATCGCGATTCCAATCGAAATGGCCAATGGGAATTTGGGATAGTAGCGTATCTTGTCGCCGTTCAAACGATCACAGTCGCTGTCGTCGTAATTCAATACCAGTTCGTACTTAGTAGTTGTATTCGATTGATTTTGATCGTCGGCATCGACGTCGACCTCGACATCGACAATGGGATCGACGATACATAAATAGGCGGTGGTAAAATAAATGCTTAGTAGATGAATATATGTGGAGAGTCCAAGAAGCATCATTTCCAAATCGGTCCATCGTTGTCTTATATGGATGAATGAAAAGACGGTGACAAAGCTTCGTATATGAATTCCGATTTGATCATCTACAAAGGTCTTTCGGTTGGATGCCGCCGTCAACATATTGAAATTGATGGATCTACATTCGCCTTCGCCTTCTGCTTCGCCGTCGGGTACCCTTCCTGCTTCCGTCAGCAATCGCCAATAACAGTCATGATGATAATTGTATGACAATCCAGATAGAAGGAGTTGGGCAAACACTTCGTAGATACCTTCTTCGGGTCTCTTGTCGCCCATATATAAATAAATACAAATCAATGGATTCACAAAGTAGGTAAATCGGAGAATCGATTCGGCGGTGATTTTGTCGGTTTCTTTCACCTTTCCGAGAAAGGTGCGATATAATTTCTTCATGATGAGTTGCAGCCAATATAAATTGAGAAGTTGGAGCCCTAAGATTCCTCCGTTAAAATGCAAGAACCCTACAAAGTATCTAATATAGGCGACCATCTTCTCCTGATCGGTCATCATCAAGTGTTGTTGCTTTTGCGACGGGTCCACCGCAAAATAGACCTCATGTGACGAGTACATTGCCGGATTGAAGGTAAGCTCAGTAGAGAACTTGATGATTCGAAAATAGATAAAGGTCGCAACGAAAATCATATTGAGCCACGAGGAAGACTTCCCAGTCGTGGATCTGAATAACCCCGACAAAGAGAGAAAGATGGAAGATATCTCAGTATAGATAAGGACCATACATGTATTATTCACTACTAAGTTATTCACATGATCGACCTGCCATACCCATTTGCTTGTCGCACATAATATACAAAATACATGATGAAGAACGATATCATGTCTTCCCCAAGAGAGTGGAATGTCGGCAATGGAATAGAGTAAAATCAGGTATAACGACATATCGATATAGGTGGCGGAATCATAATAGGTGAATGACAATACTAATATGGCAAGTCCAAGTGATAACAAATTTTGAAAATCACTGGCACCCTGATGTGCTACGGAAGCATAGGGGGGGGGGGAAGAAGGCAAAGTAAAGAGATAGTAATCTTCTTCTTCTTTGGTGGAAAGCTTAGTAGAGGTTGTATCTGGATATGTGTCGTTGTTGGTCATATTGTGGTTTCAAAGAAAAATTTGAGAGAGAAATATACAAAAAAAAATATTTTTATGAGATATAAATGAAAATCAATGAAATATTCTTTTTTTTATATTTTTTTTATTTTTTGTTGCGATTTATTTCGATCCGAATGTCTTTGAACAAATTCCATACGGAATGGATAGAAGAGTTGCGGTGATCGATATTGCGACAATAACTGGCACTAATGCCAAGGTAAGTGGAAGCACCAATATGGTGGTGATATTTTGTTGTCCTTTTTTATCACACAGGACAAATTGGTTTCCATCGTTTGGATGATATTTTTCATCAGCCGACTTTTTTCCAAAATCGTATTTAATGAAAGTGAAGGTGGATCGATGTTCTTCTTCTACCGAGTTCATTTGTGTTATTATTTATTTATGGTTTGAATAGAGGGTGACATATGAGTAGAATTGGGCATTTTTCAATTTTTTTGTTTGAAACTTCTTCCAATCAATCAATGGGGATATTTTCAACACATGTGTCGATCACTTGTCGGACGGACGGATGAAGCTCAATACTGCGTTCTTGTAGGTCATAACAAAATTTGTATCCCTTTTGATACATTTCGCGTTTTTTGGTTACGGTGACGGGGCGACCATCTTGACCGGCGACGGTATCATCGAATTCAACCGAAAATCCTCCGTAGATGAGATGATTGATATTGAAGCCAGGAATAAGTTCGCGAATGATTTTGGTGAAATTTGGTCGTGTGTTACTGTACTTAGCATATCCATTGAGGGTCACTATGTAGATTTCGGTATTGGGTATTTCGGAAAGTCTGCGGAACATGTTTCTTAGTAGGGAAAGTCTTGTTTGACCACCCAATAAATAAACGAGCATTTCTTCGATAGACATCATATATTTTAAGGCGTCGTCTTTAGTGGGGATCGATAATCCTTCTACACATGAAATGGTCATATCCCAATCGAAGAGGATGAGTTTGACGTCGTTCGATTTAATGTTTGCCGCCCAAGAAACGAGTTCGTCGTATTCTTCGAATCCTTTCACTGGAAAAATGCGTTCGTGTTTGCCGGTTAAACGAAGAAATTCGACATATCGATTTTTATGGCGAACCATTTTTTTCCCTTCGTAGATAATATGTTTGATATACTCAGTAGAGATATCATAAGGTGCAAGACTTGCCTTTTTTGTGATTTCCGAACTGGATAAACCGAATAGGGCGGAAGAAGGATCAATGTGGGTTAGGAATTGATGATAGATCGGTTGAACGATTTCCTCTACAAAGATTCCTTGGTAGGTATTCGGTTGTTGTACCACCCCGTCGTGGAAAGTTTCGTCGAAATGGTCGATATTATATTGTGCGTTGTCATAAAATCGGATATGGACGGCGGCGGCTGGTGCAACGGTCTGCGACTGCAACTGAAGATTGGTTGGCATCGCATTTTCATCGTTTGAAGGAGCGATTGGTATATTGTTTTCCTTGTCGTCGCCATAAGGGTCGTCGCCGTCGCCGTCACCACCTTTACGTGGATATCTTCTACGTAGGGATTTCGTGAGGTGATGACGGAATTTTTTCGCGGTTGAATTCTTATTTCGACGATGTTTTGCGGTTGTTTTTGCTGCAACGGTATGAAGTTTTCCGTTTTTTTTTAAATGAGAACGCTTAGTAGAGGTTCTGCGATGAGCACATTTATTGTTGTTTCGGCGTTTATGATGTGTACGATTTAGTGTGTACAGGTTTTGGAAATTAGGTTGAATGGACATATGGGGATTGATGGAACGTGAATGGGGAAAAAAAAGAAGAAATTAATATTTTATTTATATTTTTTAAAAATGTTATATTATATATAAAAAATTATAAGAAAATGTCACAATAAAATGAATATATATAAAATAATTAATCTCTTGCTCTTTTTGTTAAACATTATTTTGGATAAATTTTATTAGTTCTTCATTCGTTTTATCCGCAATTGATACACATGCAAACGCATCAATCCAATTATTATTCTTATAATGATAATGATCATGTGGGTAGTCAGTTTCGTCAAGTTCATTCATCATTCGAATAGTCTCACATTTGAATTTAAAATCAAACAACTCATCAATATTAACTTTTTTGGTTACTTCTGGGTATGATGCTACATTTCCTGTGAGCCAATTTGAAAAAGACATTTGATATGGAGTGTAATGATCAAATATTCTGTCGATAAAATCTCTTATATATTTTTCATCAATCACCGACGAGTTTTTATTTTCATTTCTATCTATCGAGCATATCCAATTAAGATATTGATCAATATAATTTTCAACGATTGAATGAGTATTTTTCATTTTATATGTGTGAAGATATATATATATACATATACTATATAGTAAATAGAATGTTTGAATTATATATATATATATTATAAAATAATACAAGATTTGGGTGTGTTATGGACAATCTCCATTAGCTTTATCGGATTCTTTTTTCTTATTATTCACTTTGTAGTATGGTTCATATGTTCGATCAGGTGGAATGACTATTCCAATATGTTCGATGATCTCGTCGAGAGATGATTCATCGTTAATCATGAATCCAAATACATTTATCAATACCTCGCCCCGATTTATTTTTATTCTTTCTTCGTTTACTGATATATATGATCGTTCAAATCAAAATTATAATCAGTCTCTAAAATTTCTAAATGTCTGCTAAGAACAAGAATAGCATTTGGATCCAATATTTCGACATTCATATTTTATTTTTTGATTAAAATGTTTAATATTTTTTATTATATTCTAAATTGTATATATAAGTTAATCAAATTATCAAAAAATATTAAAATCCTTTTCACAAACCATTTTTCCAAAAGAACAAGATGAAGAAATCTACAACCGCACAACAATGCAAATCTCATTGTTTCAAGTATAAAACAGAAAAGGGATATCTTTGTAATAAAATGGAGAGTTCCATCGGAGCCATTTATAAACCATGGTGTCTCATCGGTAATAATCAAGTCGATCAAATGACCGCCAATGGTCTCCGACTCCCTCCCGAACGCATTCCAAAAAAAACTCTTCGAGGAAATCAATATTGGGACTACATAGTGATCCCTGCCTCTGCTGCGAAAAAATCCACCGACGATGATTTCAGTGTCCAATATTGTTTCACCGATTTGGAAAATATCGATAGCAAGAAAATTTGTTCCGCTAAGAACAAAACTGATTTCGTCAACGATATGAGGAAGATATATTGGTGGAAATTCGCCTCCTTTTTTCTTTGTAGAGCACCCATCTTCGTCGTCAAAACCATGGCATTCACCGCACCGATCACCGTTCCACATTTTTACGAAAAATTTAGTGAAGCCGGACTCTCCAATAAAGAAATCATGAAACACTTAGTAGATTATTATGGGGAATTTTTGGAAAATATTGTTTTATATGGAACCGAAGAAGACGGCAAAGAAGTTCTACTGAGCCAATCCGATATTGAATATGTCACTCGCAGTCTTCGTGAGGAAATCGATCGCGCTTTTCCATCAAACGTTCCAATAAACGATGGGATCAAAGATAGTGCAGTTCAATCTGAATTAGAAGGAAAATACATCAAAGATCTATTAGCGAATGTGAAACAACATGTAGCAAAATTCGATACTGTTGCTGAAAAATACAGTCCAAATCAATCGACACAACTAATTGATTTCGTTCTTCAAATTCCCGACAAATATATCTTTGAAGTGATTCGTGGAGCGAACGTCATATTAGACGATGATGGTAAAACATACGATTATATCCATGATAACTTAAAAGGCTATAGTCGATTTTCTTCTCATAAAAGTATTGTTCCACAAATAGGGGTTACGGAGCTCTTTCTCGATACTCAATTCCATATGGTATCCGGAGTGATTATGGATGAACAAAGTGGTAAAAAACGTACATGGTTTCAATTGGAAGGAACTCCTAACCCGGAAGGCCGTGATTTCTTTGTCATGTTGGCAAACATGATCATCGACGTTCCTCATCTCTATTATAACACCAAATATTTCTTAGAACATGCCACCGATTTCATCGTTTATAAAACCGTTAAACGGAGTATCGGATTCATGGGCACCAGCAGCATCACCGATAAAAATCCGTTATTAATCGAAATTCCTGGAATCAGTAGCGAAGCCCGCGACGATGAAGCTGGCGACCGTAACGACAGTGTCAACAGTAAGTACGATTCGGTGGTAAGCTCAGTAGGTCATTCGGCAGATTTGTTCATCGCAAATTCTACTAAGATCGAAACCGTCGTCCGAAATCAAATGCAAGATGGACTTTCATTGTCTCCGTCGTCGTTATCCAAACCAGAACAGATTGCGATGATCGAACCTCCATTATGGACACGACATCAAAGTGCACGACCGGCAATTTCGAGAGCTGGTGGTAAACGAGTTGCTAGCAGAAGAAGAAGACGTACTAAGAAGAAGAAGAATAACCACATTCGCTCGCATAAGAAATATACTTGTCGAAAAGGCGGATCATACCGGAATGATACTTTGTAGAAATACTTTGTAGAAAAATATAATTTTGTTTTTTTTATTTTTTGTCGATGTAATATAAATTCCAAATAATTTTATAAAAAAAAACAAAATATATCAACAAAAAAAAATAAACTATCAGGTTTTTTTTCTTTTTTTCAACACAACAAAATGAATCTCTCTTTTTTTCGATCCAAATTGACAATCATCATGTTTGTCATTGTTTTAATAATCATTGCCGCTGCTGCTGCAGCCACATGGCGGTGGTGGTTCCAACGGACCAGAAAAGAAGGATTCGCAACCGATCCACAAATCATCGAAGGAGATGTAAACCAGATAAGAACCAATATTACAACGGCACAGAATGATATTACTACACTCAATTCGCAAATCACCACCGCACGTATTCAAGGCAACTACCAAGCAACCGTCGATCCATTCAAAGCTTTGTATGAGAAATATGAGTCAGTCCACGAAGGATACAAGAAGATGATTCTCATCTATTCCAATAACAATACTCAATTGATCGCCAATATTAAATCGACGAAAACGAATATTGAAAGTCTTAAAACCGCGGGGACACAAAATGTGAAGGCGAACAACCTATTGACCGACCTCTATAAAACCCTCGAAAACAATTTTACCAAAATCATCGAGACCTACGAAGCTGATATTGAGAATTATAAACAAATCATCGAAAAGAAAAATATGAATATTTCCGATTTTAAGAATTATCCACAAACCACTGTTTCTTATAATATCCAATTTAGCGACGGAACAAATCGCACGATGGCCCCTCCTTCAGCGATCCGTCGTCCAACCGGTGCTCTAGCAGCAGCTGCCGCAGCTACATCGTTCAATGTCGGCGACCAGGTAGAAGCTTTGAAGGAAAACTCGTCGTCCACATGGTTAAGTGCGACTGTAAAACGGGTTATAGAACCCATACCTCTTCAAGAATGGATGAAAAGAATCAACCCAGATAAACCAACTCTTGCGAACCTCTCAGAAGATATCTACATAGCACGTCAAATGATCGATCAAGAATACGGCTCAATTCGAACCGAGTTGGGGAAAAAAATAAAAGCTTTGAAGGATCAGGTTGATTTTATGACCAAAAATGAAATCAAAAATACCGCATCAGGTGAGACGGTTGACACAGTAAAATCAAGAATTACCCAAGCCCATTTATACACAATCCAAATTTGTAATCGTCAATCCAAGAATCTCGAACTCTACAAAGCTCTCATGGAAACCGATGGCGGACTCACCGGAGACACCACAAATGGTAGGGGGCACTCTCCAAATTCTACTAAGAAGGCAATCGATGATTTAAAAACGGAGATCGGAGAATTACAAAAAAAAGCCTTAGAAGAGTATAATAGTCAATCGACCACCGACGGACAACAAATGACACAATCACAACTCTTTGCTTTGTTAAACAGTGGCGGTGATGGTACAACACCTGGAGCAAACACGGTTGGTTATTCATCAGATCCCAATGCAGCAGCATATCATTCGCCGGATAACGATATTGCGAGACCACAAGATGCAGCCAATTTCACTCCAGGTGAGAATATATTGGGTGCTGAAAGTGATCTCTACGGAGTGAATTTCGGACATATGGTCGGTGATGTT
>JACCEC012034803.1_pt1 | contig 11579 bp, 13 predicted proteins | sample 7450121 | NCBI WGS metagenome assembly JACCEC01 (sample SAMN15323455, study PRJNA562643) | freshwater metagenome | isolation source: river surface water | place: USA:Blue River Watershed | collected 2017-08-18 | reverse complement strand
TTATTTATCACCAGGTGAAAGAGCATCAACACAATCACATGTAGAATTATGGAGAAAAATAGTAGATAATAATTTGGACTATGCATTAATTTTAGAAGATGATGCATGTTTTAGACATGATTTTTTGGAAAAATTAAATAATTTTTGGGTACATGTTAAAGATGATGATTGGCATATGATTCTTTTAAATGCTTCAGAAGAAGAGAAAGTACAAGAACATTTTGTTCAATGTCGTGAACAATTTATGGTTGCAGGTTATATTTTACATAATAGAGGTGCTAGATGGTTATTAGGAACTTATGGTCATGAATTTCAAATGTCAGATTGGATGACTACAAGAATGCAATTATTTACAAGATGTTATACATATTTTCCATGGTTAATTATACAAGAAGGAGCAGATTCAACAGTACAAATGGGAGAAAAGTTTATGGCCGATTGTGCAAAAGTAAGAAGATTATTAAAAGAAGCAGATTATCCAATTGAAAATTATAGTTAAAAATTAAAAATAGAAAAAATAAGAAAAAAATAAGAAAAAATATTTAAATAAATATTTATTATTTTTTATTTTAAATCATAAATGAACTTAAAGAAAATAAGGAAAAAAAGAAAAAATAATTTTTTATAATTAAATTAAAATTAAAATACAATTTTTTAATTTTTTCTAAATTTTTTTCTAACAAATGAGTATAGAAAAGAAAATGCTTTACTTAGATAAAGAAGTTGGTAAACTTAAAACTTGGGAACTCTACGTTGGTTTCGTTGTTCTTCAATTACTCATTGGTATCGCTGTTACCATCCTTATTGGTATCTTCGATTTAGCTGGTATTCGTGGTGCTCTTTCACAAATTGTACGCCAAGTTGCCGTTGTTGCTAATGCTCAACCTCCTCAAAAATACTTAACCCCTATTGCATCAGATATTAAAGAAGGTAAATACCTTTAAATAATTTTTGTCTTTTTTTAAATAAAAATAAAAAAGTTGAAAATAATAATTTTTTAATCTTATTTCTTTAAGTTAAATTTTAAACTTAAAAAAATTAATAAAAAAAAATTTAATTAATATTTACCAATAAAATATAAAACACGAATAGGATTATTAAAATCAATAATTACACGATTAACGTGATGGAAAATACCACTTCTTGAAGAAACGTCAAAAGATTGAATTCCACCTGTTGTAATTCCTCCTGCGTTTCCTGTTTCTGGGTATGAACCTTGAATATTTACTTCACCTAATTTAGTAGATAAATCAGAATTAAAAGATGGAATATAATAATTTTCAGTGTAAAATGATGGTGAACCTAATGGTTTGGCTTTATTAAATAATGTAGTCACAGTTACTGATGTATAACCTATTGTATTTAATGAAAGATTAATAAAATTTGTACCAACGTTATTATCATCGGTAGATGTAGGAGTTAATCCCCAATTTCCTCTATCATATGTTCCAGTAAATAAAACTTTTTCACATTGTCCTAATAAATTTTGAACTCCAGGGTATTGAGAATGATGATGACAGTGATCATAAATTTCATTTTCACAATAGTTGTGTTTTTTATGGTGACATCCACAATGAGGCATTTTCTTATAATTTATGTAAATATTTTATTTATAATTTCTAAAAAAAAAATCTTAATATTATTTTTCTTTAAGTTAAAATTTAAACTTAAAGAACTATATAAAAAATAAATTTTAAATTATTTTAATATTTACCAATAAAATAAATAACACGAGGATTATTTGTAAAATCAAGAATTACTCTATTTACTTTTGAAAATACACCAAAAACACCATCAACTGTATATTCTTGAATAGTACTTGAAACAATTTCTCCGGTTGTATCATCTTTATAAAAAGCATTCATAGTAATTTGACCTATACGAGTTTCTAATGATGTATTTGTCCATGTTGAAATAGTTGCATCACGTTCAATAAATTTTAATGGTGGTAAAGATTTATCCTGTGATCTATATGATAAACTATTAATAATTGTTAAACCATTTGGATTAATGCTTAAATTTATAGGAATAGTAGATATATTACCTTGTAAATTTCTATTATTAATATCATATGTTCCTGTAAATAAAACTTTTTCACATGGTCCTAATAAATGTTGAATAGGTGAATATTGATGTTGATGTTCATAACATCCGCAATCACTATGTTTTCTGTGACATCCACAATGAGGCATTTTTTATAATTTATATAAATATTTTATTTATAATTTCTTAAAAAAAAAATCTTAATCTTATTTTTTTTTAAGTTAAAATTTAAACTTAAAGAACTATATAAAAAAAAAATAAATTAAAGAAGAGCAGGTTTTAAAATGAATCTTCCATTTAATTTACCAGGATTATTAGTAGAAAAATCAGCTACTAATTTATTTTCTTCACATGATATAATATCAATACCAGCATTACTAGAACTATATAATTTGTTATCTTTTTTATAAAATAAAAAATCCAAAGTAAATTGAGAAGGTGTTAAACTATTCATAACAACTTTATACATATCATGTCCTACTTTAGTTATTAAATATGTACGAGTACTAATATTTTTTGATACCATTCCATTTACTAATAAATATTCATGACCTTCAGCTGTATAAAATCCTTCAAAATTATTAGGATCACATTTATGATGTTTTTTTTCACATTTACAATGACAATTACACATTTTTTAACTTTATAATATTAACAAATATAATATTAATAATTTCTAAAAAAAATATTTATTTTATTTTTAATTATTATTTGGACAAGGTTCATAATTATATTTACATGATTCTAACCAAATTTCATATTGAGTTTTAATTGGTATACAATGATGGTGTTCATGACAATGATGTGAATGTTCTTGATGATGAGAATGTTCATGATGATGACAATGATGAGAATGTTCATGGTCATGATGATGAGAATGTTCATGATTATGAGAATGTTCATGGTCATGATGGTGAGAAAGTTCATGATGAGAATTTTGATGTTTTAATTCATGATGATGGTGTTTAGAACAACGATTTTTTTTATGAGAAGAATGTTTTTTTTCATAAGTTTTTGATTGAATTAATTCTGATTTTTCTTTATGAGTAAAACTTTGTTGATTATTTTGATTATTTCCACAATTACACATTTATAATATTCTATATAAATATAAAATATAAAAATTATAATATCAAAAAAAATAATTAAACGCATTAATTATAAAATAGGAAAAAAAATTAAAAATTAAATATTAAATATTTTTTTAAGCACATCCACCAATTTCGAAAGGTTTACGACCAAGGTCTGGTTCAATAGTTGATTGAAGCCATGGTGATACTTTAACTTGAGGAGCAGGTGGTTCAGATCTAAGTTGCATATTAGCATTTCTGAGGGTTTGACCTACAGTATTGATACCAATGTGGTAACCAGCTTGAAGGAAGTTTCTATCTTTTAATGAACCTTCACCAGTGGGATAAACTTGAGCCCATTGTGATGAGTTATCTTGAGGTAAAAGTTCTGATGCAGTTAATTGTTCTTTAGGGAAAGATGATGCATCACGTTGCATCATTTGGTCAGAGTTAGCGAAATGTTCCATACCATTTTCACCAACAAGTGAACCTTCACCTGCAGGAGCTTGAGTCATGGTTCTTTTAGCCATAATAGGATCAGTCATTTGTGCATCTTTACCATCTTTCATAGTCATTTGAACATCAGCTACTTCACCAGCTTGTTTTTGTTGTTGCATCATCATTTGTTGTTTCATCATAGCCATCATTTGTGATTGGTCCATTTCAGTTTTTTTATTAGACATATTCATATAATAATAAATACCGAATGCTACAATTGCTAAAATAACAATTATACCTATAATTTGAAAGGTTTGATTTGAATCAGCCATATTAACTCTCTTATACTATATTATAATATAAAAAAAATATTCGATGAACAAATTTTTTAAATTAAAATTATTAAATAATTATTTTAAAATTTTATATATTTTTATTATTATATAAAAATGTATTTAAAAAAATATAAATATTATTTTCTTATTTTTTTTATTTTTATTATCTAAATTTACGAATCATTTTTTTCATATCATCAGATAATTTACTAAATTCTTCATTATCACTTAAATTATCATCATTTTCAGAAGATTCATATTCAGATGAAGATTCAGATTTAGATTTTGTTTTTTTAAGTTGTTTACTCATTTTTTTCTTCATATCTTTCTTTTTTTTATCATTTTCTTTTTCTTTTTTTCTTTCACTTTTAGATTCTTTTAATTCTTTCTTTTTATTTTTTTCTTTTTTATTTTTTTTATCTTTTATTTTTTCCTTATTTTCTTCAGCACCATTCATATATTCAATTTCTTCTTCATTTTTTACGTTTATATTTTCATTTTGATTTTCAAAAATCATATTTTCAACATTTTCCATCTCTTTTTGATAATCTAAATTTTGTTCAATAATTGATTGAACTTCTACATTATCCATTAATTCTTCATTATTTATTTTTTCAACTTTTTTTTGTTCATCTTGTTCTTGATGTTCTTGTTGTTTATGTTGTTCTTGATATTTATGTTGTTGTTGTTCTTGATGTTCTTGATGTTCTTGATGTTTTTGTTGTTCATGTTGTTTATCTTCAAAATGGACTTCATAATTATTTTGATTTTCTTCAATTAATTTTTCTTCTTTAATAATTTCAACTTCATATTTAGTTCCATGTTCACTAATACTTCTTTTCAAGATATCTTGAGTTCTTTGAGAATCAGTATAAATATCAACTAATACATATTCTTCCATTAATTTTCCACCTTTCATTTTTAATAAACCATTATATATAAATAAACATTTAACTTCTTCTTCATATTTTAATTCATAAGCTCTTTTTGCCAATTCTTCATCAGGTATTAAAATTTTAATAAATTGACCATTACTACCAGCAAAAGGACGAATAATACAAGTATCATAAGTATATTTATCAACATGACCTTGAGCTTTAGGAAAAATAGTTTGAAAATTTTTTCTTATAAATTCATGAGAATGTCCATAAATTTTGTCTAACATAGTTTTAAAGTTATAAACTTCTTTAGTGACATCATCTTGTTCGATTTCACTTGATATCTCAAGTACTAAATAATATTTATCTAAATGTTGATGTAAATTACGATAAACTTGTAAAAATGGGGTTTCATAATAAATGGGTTGATCATTTTCATGAGTTACATGTAAATAATGTTGATCTTTATTGTAAGTGAAAACATATTTTTTAAAAGGTTCAGAATATTTTTTTTTATTAGGTAAAATAAGGGTTGATATAGTTGAATTGGACATTTTAAATTAAATTATTATTTTATAATTCGAATTTTTTTATTTTTTCAATACGCATCTTTCTTATCTAATATTTTCATTTTTAAAATATTAACAATTAATCCTACTTTATTTTCTTGTAAATTTTGATTTTCTTTATCAATATTCTCTGTAGTTTGTGTTATATTTTGATTATTTTCTCTATAATCCCAAAATCCATGAACTTCTAAATAAACCTTAACTCTTGATTCTTTGTCCATATCATATATGGTTTTTAAATAATTATCTTTTTTATTTTCATATTCATAATCACAAATCATTTTTCCTTTGACTTGTTTTAATCTTATATCTAACATATCAAAATCTCCCATTTTTCTTCTAAATATACTTTTTAATTCTCCGGATTTTAATTTTAATCTTTTTATTAAAACTTTTTCAACTTTTTCAATAATTTTTTTTAAATTTGTGTGTTGTGGTGTATCTTTATCTAATACTAATTGAATTGTATATTTACCAAAATTTTCATCAACTCCAAAAGGTACATATAAATCAGGAGTCCAAAATCGAATCATATCAGTTTCATGAAAAATTAATGATACATGTTCATCTACTTTTTTAAATTGTATTTTATCACTTTCGATTTTCATCTTATCTTATTATAATTTAGTTCTTTTTTTATCTTTTTTTTCTCATCTCACTTTAATTATACTTATTAATTAAACATGGATTCTACTTCAATTCAAACTTCTTTTTTTCAAGAATTTTTTGATATTTGTATACAACAAATCAATAAAGAAGAAAATAAAAATAAAATAAAAACTTATATTGTCGAACCTAGTTTAACTTTTATATTTGACCGTCTTTATCCTTATATTGTTCTTACTTGTATTATTTTTTTTCTATTAATTATGTTATGTATTATTATTCTTTTTATTTTTATTCGTAACCATCAACAACTTATCAAAAATAATTAATTCAAATTTAATTTAAATTAATTTATATAAAAAAAATAAAATTATTATTTACTAAATTATTAAATTACTAATTATTAATCATAATATTTCAATATTTAATATTGAGGAAAACGTAGTTTATCTGAAAATTCTACTTTTGCTTTATATGCATGTTCTTCAGATATTCTTAGTAAAATACCATTAGTACTTTCTCTTAAATCATTAAACATCTTATAAATTTTTACAAAATCTTCTAATGATTTAGATTCATTAATATTCCATAACATATTACCAAAAATAATTTTAGTAGATACAACAACTTCATGTACTTGTTGTCTAAATAAAATACGTTTATTTCTCATATGAAGCATAGTTTTAAAATGTTTTTCATCAATCTCATTTTTTAAATACCTAATTCTTAAATCCTGATTTTTATCAACTGATTGTAGTTCTCTTTCAATTTCATCCTGTCTATATTGATGATATTCATAAACATGACGTCTATAATCATCAATATTATTTGTCATTTCTCTTGTTAAATTATTAAAAAATGTTAATTTTCTAAATTCCATTAATCGAGGTACTAAATCTCTACAAGGATTATTACCATTAACTTGTCCATTATTATTATTTCTATTTTGCATATATAAATTATATGCGTCTTGATTATTTTGAAAGAATTGATGAGCATGAGGATTATGAATAACACCCATTTCAATATTTCCTGTTTTCCAACTAAATGCTGTACCACAACTTGTACAAAACATTTGGTCACATCCACTAATTTTACTAATAAATTCACCACATTTAGGACAAGGTTTACTCTCTTTTTTAATTAATTTCATTGTTTCAACTAAATCTTTATCACACTCATGTTCTTCTGTTTTTACTTCAAAACAATGTTTACAAAATTTCTTTTGACAAACAGCACACTCATTTGAATTATTTAAAAATCCTCTACAACCCGTAGTTGGACAAGCTTGTGTCCATTCATATTTTGTTATAACTTCTTTTTGAACTTTACCCATTAAATTATTAATTTCTTGATCTAATTCAAACATTTTTCTAGCTAATTCAGCTTTTTTTTCTTTTAATTTTTCAATATTATTTAATCTATCCATATAACCAACTGTTAAAGGCATTAATGCTTTTTCTTTATCTAACAATATTTCCTCTTTGTGTTTTTTATAAACTCCCAATCTCCATTTTGTATCAAATTTATTTGTAAATTGATCATATCCTACTGCTGATCTACAATTTAAACAATGTGGATCTTCTGCTTTATCTAATAAATATGTTTTCATACAATTAGTACAACAAGTACAATTGCAAGAAAAACATTTAAATTCTTGATTTTCTTGAATAGGTTCAATACATATAGGACATTCCATTTTTTTATTCTGATTTAATATCTAATTTATTTAATTCATTTTTTTTTAAATTGAACTTTTATTTAAATAAATATATAAAATAAAAATAATATAATGATAATTAAAATAGAAAAAATAAATATAATAAATTTTATTATTATATAAAATAAAAAAAAAATAAAATTAAATAAAAATTATAGATAAGAAGGATGTATTTTACAAAAATCATCCATTCTAAATTTTGAATTAGAATAATTATGTTTATCACATAAATCAGATAATGTATGATTCGCACTACTTCTTATTTCTTCAATCATATTATAAATTCTTATAAATTCATCTTTTGTAGTTGAATTTTGAATATTCCATAATAAATTAGCAATAATTAATAAAGTAGATACAATATTTTCATGAACTAATTTAATAAATGAATTTTTTTTATAACGCATATGAATTAACATCTTGAATTTTTTTTCATCCAATTCTTTTTGTAAAAATTTAATACGAATATCCTGATTATTTTCATTTTCTAACATTTTTTGTTCATTATGTTCTCTTTGATATTGTATATATTCACTAATATTTCGACGAACTTCTTCCATTCTTTCAATTTTATATAAACCAATATTTTGTTTTTCTTGATAACTTATTTTAGGTACAAATATATATGGAGGAACCAAATCTCTACATGCATTATCTCCATTTCGTAAATTCATATATTCATTATATGCATCAGGATTATTTTGAAAAAATTCATGTGCATGTGGATTATGAATAACTCCTTTTTCTATTTGTCCAGATTTCCAACTAAAAGCAGTACCACATGTAGTACAAAACATTTGATCACATCCACTAATTTTACTAATAAATTCATTACATTTAGGACATGGTTTACTTTCTTTACGAATCATACGAATAGTTTCTTTTAATGATTCATCACATACATGATCTTTTTTATTACTATTATTAAGTTCAATTAAACAATCTTTACAATAATCTTTTTTACAAAGAATACAATGATAATTTTCATCTAAAAATCCATTACAATTTTCAGTTAAACATTTTTGTGTCCATTTATAACGAATAACTTTCTTTTTTTTTTCATCTAATTGTTCTAATACTTCATTATACTTGATATCATATTCTTTATAAAGTTTATAAGATTCATTCATTCTATTTTCATATTCTTCCTTATCTCTATTAGGTATTAATCTTCTTTGAAAAAGACTATAAATATTAGAATATTGATTCCAATATTTTTTCCATTCAATATAATAATCTTTTTTTTTTTCAAGTAAATTTAAATAACCAACAGTTGAAGGCATTTGTGCCATTTCTTTATCCCATAAAACTTTTTCTTTATGTTTTTTATATTCATTTAATCTCCAACCCTTTTCAAATTTTTCAATAAAATAATTATAAGATATAACATTTCTACAATTTAAACAATGTGGTTCTTCAGATGTTCCAATTAAATAAGTTTTCATACAAGTTGTACAATAATTATTTTTACAACCAAAACATTTAAATTCCTTACATGAGTTTTTAATTTCATTAATACAAATCGAACATTCATTTAAATTTTCATTTTGTTCAATTATATTTTTTTCCTTTTTTTCTTTCGGTTTTCGTTCTTTTTTAACTTTTTCAATTTTTATATTATTATTATTATTATTTTTATCATTATTTTTATCATTGTTTTTGTTAATATTTTCATTATTATTTAACATATTATATATTTCATTTTGAATAAATAATACATTTTCTGGATCATAATTATCGTTTTCATATGAATTTTCTAATAATATTTCTTCAACTAAATAATCATCTAAATATAAATTTTCGTTTTTATTCATTTTTATTTTTTTAAGTTTTATTTCTTCTTTTTTATAATATCTATTTTTTTTTATATCAAATCTTAAATTAATCTATTTTTAACTATTAAATAAATTAAATAAAAAAATATTAATAATTATAATTAACTTTCTGATTATTTAAATCACTAAATGACTCTCTTTGTATACTGATACGATTTAAAAAATAAAACCATTCATCCCTCCTTTGTAAATGTTGCCAATAAACATCATTCATAAAAATATAAAATGCACCAGTTTGTTCAAATAAATGTAAACCTTCACCCATATGTTTTTCTAATGTTTCTAAATAAGAACCATTAACTAAATAAGCAGATGCACTTTGAGCAAATCTTACTCTACCTATAACTTTATCATCTTTATAATTTTCAACAACACTATGAGGTTCACCAATATTATAAGCTAACATTAAAACATCCCAAGGTTTTTCAAATTGTAAATTAAAAAAATAATTTAATGATTTATCTAATTCTTCTTTAGATACAACCATTTGAAAATCATCTTCAAGAATTAATACATTTTTATAATTTTGTTCTCTAGCAAATTTTAAAACATTATAATGAGATCTTGTACAACCTAAAGCACCATTTTGATCTCTATAAGCACTAAATCTTATAATTTTATCTAAAGGAAAATTATATTTTTCAAATTCTTCTTCAATTTCTTTTCTACGATCAGTTCGATGATCTAAATTAATATAAATAATTTTATCTATATTTTCCATATTTTATATTAATTATAAAATATATTTTTATATTTTATATTTTACTTATTTAAAAAAAAAATAAAAATATTTAGTTTAATCAAAAATATTTTTTTTTAATTATTAAATAAGATTTAATAAATGAATGAATTTAATTTAACTTTAGTTACAGCATTTGTTGTAAATGTAAATAATAGAGAAGATAGAAAATTAGATAAATATATAGATTGGGGAAGTAAACTTTTAAATATAAAAATACCAAAAATTATTTTTTTAGAAAATGATTTAATTCCTTTATTTAAAGATATTCAACCAGAATATAATTTTATTATTCCATATTCTCTTAAAAATATTTATTTATTTAAATATTTAAATCAAATAACAAATCCTGTAAATTCTGATAATCTTAAAAAAGATACTTTAGAATATTTTATTGTTCAATGCAATAAAACAGAATGGGTAAGATTTGCTATATCATTAAATAAATTTAATAGTAAACAATATATGTGGGTTGATTTTGGTATTTTTCAATTTTATGAAAAATTAAATATATCAAATGAAGAAAAAATAAGTTGCTTTGATAAAGATGTTCTAAATACTTCTTTAAAATTATATAATGAAGTTAGAATACCTCATATTTGGGATTTAAATTTAAATTATAGTGTTAATTTAAAAACAAATATATCATGGTATTTTGCAGGTTCTTTATTTGGAGGAGATAAAGATAAATTAATTATTTTTGCAAATAAAATGAAAGAATATTGTCTTAAAATGATAGAAAACGAAAAAATTTTAGTTTGGGAAGTAAATATTTGGTATTATGTTTATCATGAAAATAAAGATTTATTTAACTTATATAATGGAGGACATGATACAAATATTTTTTTAAATTATTAAATTAATAAATCTATATTCTTTATAAATAATAAATTAAACAAATAATAAAATTAAGTTTATTTTTATTTTTAATTATATTTTAAAAAAATATAATATTTATTCATAATGTCTCAAAACACAGTTATTGTTTTATTATGTGATGAAAAATATCAACAAAAAGTTAAAAGAACTATTATAGATATTAGAAGTCGTGGTGAATGGACAAATGATTTAGTACTTTTATCTGTAGATTTTGATTTAAATAAAAATTTTAAAGACTTTTATAAAGTTATTGAAGTAAAACTTCCATATTTACATTTTAATATTCATGATAAATTAAAAAATAAACCATATGAAGGAAGTGATGGAAGAGAAACACAAAAAACAACACAATGGCAAAAATTAAATGTTTTTCATCCTTTTTTTAAAAAATGGGATAAAGTAATCTTTTTTGATGCAGGTTATCGTGTTTTTGATAAAATAAAATATTTTGATGATCTTGATTGTTC
>JACCEC013045088.1_pt1 | contig 11580 bp, 8 predicted proteins | sample 7450121 | NCBI WGS metagenome assembly JACCEC01 (sample SAMN15323455, study PRJNA562643) | freshwater metagenome | isolation source: river surface water | place: USA:Blue River Watershed | collected 2017-08-18 | reverse complement strand
GTCAAGAAAAGATTCTTGAGTGATTCAGGTAAATCTACATTAGGAGAAAACCATGTCAGTTATTAATACCAACCTCAAAGCACTGGTTGCTCAGGAATCGATGCGTTCGAGCGACCTCAAGCTGAGCGCCGCGATGGAGCGTCTGTCGACCGGCTCCAAGATCAACTCGGCAAAAGATGATGCTGCCGGCCTGGCGATCTCGAACCGCATGACCTCGCAGATCCGCGGCATGGCCAAGGCGATCCAGAACACCAATGACGCGATCTCGATGACGCAGACCGCAGAAGGCGCGTACAAGAACATCGGCGACATCCTGCAGCGTATGCGTGAACTGTCCGTGCAGGCATCGACCGGCACGATGAACGATTCCGACCGTGCTTCCATGCAGCTCGAAGTCTCGCAGCTGAAAGCGCAGATCGAAGACATCGCTGTAAAGACCAACCACAACAACATCAAGCTGCTCGACGGCTCGGCACAGAACGTCGTGATCCAGACCGGCACCAACGCCGGCGACACGATCAAGCTGGACTTCGGCTCGGCTCGCACCAAGGACATCGGCGTTGGCACCCGCGCCACGCTGGCATCAGCTGGCGGCCAGTATGTCGCCGGCTCGGATTTCGAAGCGCTCGGCGACAGCGACTTGTTCCTGAACGGCGTCTCCGTCGGCGCATCGCTGGCCGTCGATGACAAGGCCTCGAATGCCAACGCAGCAACCTCCGCCATCGCCAAGGCAGCCGCAATCAACAAGGTGTCTGCTCAGAGCGGCGTGTACGCGAAGGCCGGCCCCAACGTGGTGAGCGGCCAGGGCAGCATGGCTGCAGCGAGCACCTCGGGCACGATCGTCATTAACGGCGTGGCCACTGACTCCTTCGCGACCAGCTCGGCCAGCACCTCGCTGAGCCGCCAGACCGTGGTCAATGCGATCAACAACAAATCGGCACAGACCGGCGTTCGCGCCATCGACACCGAGAGCGACGACCTGGGCGTGACCCTCGTGGCTGATGATGGCCGCAATATCGACCTGGTGTTCACTGGCGATCTGACCAACACCAGCACCGGTGTGCGCGCAGCCGCTGTCGGCGCCGCTGCCAACAATGTGTATGTCGGCTCTTACGATCTGTTCACGCTGGATGGCCGTGACATCAATGTCAGCTTCAAGACCGGCTCGACTACGGCAGAGGCCTACAGCGGTCTGCGCAACGGCACCTACGCGGCTGACACCGCGCTGATGACGTCCTACAAGCGTGACACGCTGGCCGCCGGTACGGCACCTGACGATACCAACGTGGGTACCCTGCAGGGCAATAGCATGATCATCAACGGCGTCGCGATCGGACCGGCTCTGCTGACCGACGATGCAGCGTCGGACACGACAGCAACCTCGTCGTCCCGTCTGACCAGCGCGATCTCGATCGCCGCAGCGATCAACCGCAAAACCGAACTGACCGGTGTCAGCGCTTCCGCCGCACCGAACGTGCTGCGCGGCATGAGCTTCACCTCGAACAACGCCTCACAGCAGGTGTTCCTGAACGGCGTGACGATCTCCGCCTCTGCTGGCGAAACCCGCAACGGCATGATCGACGCATTCAACGCCGTGGCTGACCGTACCGGCGTGACCGCCAGCGCCTGGGGTGATGGCATCGAGCTGCGCGCCGCTGATGGCCGCAACATCTCGATCGGCACTGATGGCTCGGCCGCCAGCCTTGGCCTGGGCAGCCTGACCGTCGGTTCGACAGCTGATGCCGCTGGCGCCGTGACCTATTACTCGCAGGTCACGCTGCAGTCGGACAACAAGTTCGAAGTGCAGGCTGGCAGCCACGGCATTCCTAACCTGGAACTGCTCGGCTTCCGTGCGGGCACCTACGGTGGCGCTGACAATGGCCTGAAGATCAACCAGGTGGGTATCTCGACGGTATCGGGTGCTCAGCAAGGTATCGTCGCGATCGATGCAGCGATCGAGACGATCAGCAAGGCGCAGGCGAACTCGGGTGCGTTGAACAACCGGATGGATTACATCCTCAACAACCTGGCCGAAGCCAGCCAGAACATGTCTGCATCGCGCAGCCGTATCCTCGATACCGACTACGCGTCCGAGACACAGAACCTGGCGAAGCAGCAGATCATCTCGCAGGCCGCAACCGCGATGCTGGCGCAAGCCAACCAGCAGCCGCAGACAGTGCTCTCGCTGCTGAAGTAATCAGTTCTTATACCGGTAGTTGTCTGAACCCGGGGAGGCGGAAACGCCCCCCGGGTTTTTTTACGTTTCGAAGTTTGCGGTGTGAGTCCGCGATATCAGCCGGATCTCACCAGCGACGGTGACAGAGTGAAGATGGATCCCGGCCTGCGCCGGGATGACGGTCAAGAAGCTGGGGATGACGGTCGAGAAGCTGGGGATGACGGTCGAGAAACTGGGGATGACGGTTGAGAGGCTGGCATTCAATCCTGACTACCGGACACCCCACCTGCCCGCGGCCCATAAAAAAAAGCACAAGGGCTGCGCGATGCGCTTGGCGGTGGCGGATGCGCTGCCCGCTGCCCATAAAAAAAGCGGCCACAAGGGCCGCCAAGGTCGCTTTACTGCTGGCAAAAACTATTTGATGTAATCGAAAAGATTCAGCTGTGAGATCTTCGCAAAGCTGCTTTGCGCCGCTTCCAGCGCCAGCATGTCCTTGTTCATTTTAGTGATCGCTTCGGTGTAATCCGTATCCTCGGCCTGCGAGAGCATGGATTTCATGCGCAGCAGATTCTCGTCGGCCAGCGATGCCTGATTTTCCGACTTATTGATGGCAGCGCCAATGCTGGCCAGACTGTCCGACAGGCCCTGCTGCAGCTGCTCGATCTCACCGACCGCGCGCTGTATGTCCACCGGCTTGTTGTTCTGCAGCGCAGATGAAAGATCATCGACCACCTGAAAAAAGCCGACGGCCTCTTTCTTGCCGGCGGCATCGGTACGCACCAGCTTGTCGAACGGATTAGTGCCCGCGCGGTTGACGTCGACCATGCTCTGGTCGCCCACACCGGCGGCGTTCACCGTCTGGTCACCCTGATACACCAGCTTGCCGTTTTCATTGGTGGCAAAAGCCACCTTGCCCACCCGGCTGCCGGAGAAAATGAAATTGCCGTTCACATCCTGCGTGTTCGCCAGCGACAGCAGCTGGTCGCGCAGCTGGCGTATCTCGATGTCGATCGATTTGCGGTCTTCGGCAGAATAGGTATCGTTGGCCGCCTGAACCGTCAGCTCCTTGAGCCGGTACAGCAGCGAGCTGGCATTCTCTGCGGCGGTTTCCTGCTGCGACAGCTTGTCCTTCACCGCATTGATCGTATTGATGTACGAGTTCTGGCGCTCGATCGCCGATTTCAGCCGGGTGATCGTGGCCGACTTGTCGGGTGCGTCGCTGGGCTTGATCACCTGCTTGGTGGTCGACAGCTGCATCTGCGTCTTGGACAGTCTGTCCTGTGTCACGCCCATCTGAGCGATGGAGCGCTCAAAGTACAAATTGGTGGACATTTCCATGATTCAGTCTCTCGTCACAGTGATTTCATTCAAACCTGCAGGATGGCGTCAAACAGGGTGTTCGCCACCTGCATGGCCTTGGCCGATGCCTGATAGGCCTGCTGGAAGCGGATCAGATCGGCAGCCTCGTTGTCCAGTGACACGCCGGAGACTTTGTCTCGCGCAGCCACGGCCTGATCATTGACGACCTGCAGCGCCTTTTGCGCAATCGTCGCCTGGTTGGAGAAGTTGCCGACTTTGCCGACCGCCTCCTCGTAAGCTTCGGCGATCGTTCTGCCGCCGACGCCGCCAATCACTTTCTTGCTCTGCAGCGCCACCAGATCAAGCATGGTCTGGTTGTTGCCAGTGCCGTCGTGGTTGCCGTCCAGCCGGAAGGTATCGCCCGTCACCGGCGCCTTGTTCAGTGTGAACTTCAGGCCCTGATACTCGATGCCGCGCATCGGATCGTAATCGCGCTCGGCAAGGATGGTCACCAGTCCGCTCTGCGGATTTTTCCAGGTGATCTGATAATGGGAACCGGTAGTGAAAGTCACATCGAAATTCTGCGCGCGCAGCGATGCGATGCGCTCCGCGGCCAGCGATGCCGGATCCTTCATCGAGGCGTCGTAGCTACCGGCGATCGTGCCGCTGCCCTCGCCTGTCACCATGACGATCAGGTCTTCGGGCGCCGCGCCGTCCAGATAAACACTGGTGCGTAAACCCAGCTTGGCCAGCTCCGCAGGATTTCCCTGCGCGGCAAAGCCGACGCGAATCTCTTCCTTGCTCTCCAGCTTCAGCACGCCCTTGTACGGGCCATTGCCGACACCAAGCACGTTGCCGCCCAGCTGGGAGCCCACCACGATATCGGCGCCGCTCTTGTTTGACAGCGTCACCGTGCCATCGATGGCCAGCTCAGCCTTCACCTTGGAGTAGGTGCCGTCCACCACGCCAAGCGCATTCTTGACGCCTGCGCGCGGGTAGGCGCCCGCCGGTGCGCCAAGCGCGTTATAGCCACCCTCAGGACCGATGATGATGTACGGGCCATCGCTTTGCGTGAACACCAGTCCTTCATTGTCCTGTCCGACGCTCACTCCGGTGGTCGCCGACCGTGCATTGATCGCATCTACCAGCTCGGTGTTCGACACAAAGCTGCCGTCCGGATTGCTGCCCGAAATCGTCACGCCATTGATGGTGAGCGGCTTGGTCAGATCAATCTGAGCGGACCCGACCCTGAGACTGCCGCCCTCGGGCACGTTAGGCCCGATCACGATATCGTCGCCGATCTTGTGCTTCAGCACGACCGCAAGCACGTGATACTCCAGATCGCCGCGATGCATCTGCTCGGCGCTCACGCCCGTCTCGGCGCTGCGCGCATTGATCGCATCGATCATGTCGGTCGCCGAGGTGAAGCTGCCATCGGCCTTGCTGCCGGTGATGCTCACGCCATTGATCACCAGCGGCCGCTTCAGGTCGAGATCTTCGGTGGTCGTAGTGACATTGCCGGTGTCAGCGGCATTGATCGCCTCGATCATGTCGGAGGCGTTCACGAAGCTGCCTGCCGGACCGGTTCCGGTAATGCTCACGCCATTGAGCTTCAGCGATTTGGTCGCCAGATTGTCGCGGTACTGCTGGCGCGTAACCTTGATTTCGGTGCTGGCCGTGGCCGTGACCGGCGGCTCCAGCGTCTTGCCGACGCCATTGATCCAGCTGGCCATGTCAGATGCCTGGAGCGTGCGCTTGAGATCCAGCTCGCCCAGTGTCTTGCCATTGATCGTGAGTGCATCGCCCAGCACGCTGTCGACATTCGACGGCATCCGCACGCCCTCGATGCTGGCATACGTGTCCACCCGCGGCAGGATAGCGGTGTAGTAGTCGCCGGCCGGCTTGCCCAGAAAATTCAGGTCGCCCAGTTGTCCGTCCGGGCCGTAACCGATGGTGACCGTGCCATCATCGGGAAATTTCAGCACGCCTTTGAAGGTCTGCTCATTGGCGAGCTTGCCATCGGCGCCCATTTGCGCGATACGAATATCGCGGCCGTTGTAGCCCGGCGCATTGGTCAGCACCAGCTTGCCATCGACGGCGGAGGCTTCCACATTGGTCAGGTTGCCCGCCGACTGGTTGATGTACTCAGCCAGCTGAGCCAGCGTAGTGCGCGATGCGTCTCCCGGGATCGCTATGCCATTGATATACAGGCCATCGGAAGGATTGGATATCTCGACGGACGCCGTCGTCAGCGCATTCACTGCCACCGTCGGCACCATGCCGTAGGTCGCCCGGTTCAGCCAGTTGGCGATATCGCTCGCCTGCAGCGTGCGCGACGGCGCGGTCGGCAGCAGCTGCGGCAACACTTTCCCGTTGATCGTCAGACGATCGGCCGGAATCGATTCGATGCTGCTATCAATAGCCTCGCCATAGGCATCACCAACGATCCAATGACGCGACGAAGGCAGCACATCATGCTCGAGGCTGAATTGCGTCTCGCTGTCATAGTGCTCGATCGGCATCGCCTTGAGGCCATAGAACACATCGACCTGCTTGTATCCGGTGTTGCCGGACTGGTTCAGGTACTGGGTCGAATAGGTCGAGCCGGCGAAAAAGCCGTTCTTCTCAGTGATCAGCAGCGTTGCCTCGGTATCATCCGCCAGTGGCGCGCCGATCAGCTGTCTTCCGTCACGAGTGAACACCTGCAGCTGCTGATTGCCGGTCGCATTGTCGAGATACAGCGTCCAGTCGCTGCTGCCCAGCGGTATCTGGCCAAGCAGCTTGTCCTTCGGTGCATTGATGCCGGCCGTAGGATCAGGGTTATTCTTCAGCAGAGTCGACAGCGCGGGCACACGTGAAGGATCGGCGTAGCTCGCGCTGTAGCTCAGCGTGGCATCCGTGCCCGACAGGTTCATGTCGTTCTCGATCACGCGGAACAGCGCGCCTGCGGCGACGCGTGCCGTATCGTTAATGGCCAGCTTGATCCCGGAAGAGGCCCGGTCGAACGTAATGACCTCGCCGCTGACCTGATCCACCCGCGTTATCTGATCGATCTGGAACAGGTTCTGGCCGACCTTGCCTTCCAGATCGATGCCATTGTTGTGAATGGTATTGACCTCGTTGGCCAGCGTCGTTGCCAGCGAATTCATCTGATCCATCACCGGCTGCAGCATCTGCTCGCGGAAAGCCAGCAGGCCGCCCAGCTCTCCGCTGGAGATGCCGGGAATGCTCTCAGCCGTTTTGTTATCGTAAGGATCGGCAATGATCGAGACACGGCCCAGGTCCGTCTCATCAAATCTCGCGCCGAGCTCGATGGCATCGAGGCCGCGAACGACCACGCCCTCTTTCGCCGAATTGGTCAGGCTGATATCGACCGCGCCATTGGCCGCCGTGGTGACATTGATCTTGACCAGCTTGGCGAGTTCCTTCAACAGCCGGTCGCGCTGATCGAGCAGCTCCGGCGACTGACGATCGACCGTCACTTCGCGCAGCATCTGCTTGTTGACCACCGCAATCTGCTTGGTCAGCGTATTGATCTTGTCCAGCGTGTTCCTGGTCGCCTCGCGCGTTTCGGTATCGATGGTACTGACCTGCGAGGACAGCTCGCGGAAACGTCCTGCAAGGCTGTCGGCATCGCGCAGGAATTGCGCGCGAAGGATATTGGATGAAGGATCGGTCGACAGCATCCGCGCCGACTCGAAAAACTGGTTCAGCGCCGGCGGCAGACCGATACTGTCGCTGCCCATGATATCGACGATGCGGTTCGCAAAATCGACCATCGGCTGCTGCGTGCTCAGCTCGCTGGTGCTGTTGCGCAGGTTTTTTTCAAGGAATTCATCATAGGCGCGGCGTATGCCATCCACGCGCACGCCGGTGCCAAGATACAGGCTCGCGAGTTTGCGTGGCACTGCCTCGGCCAGCACTGTCTCCTGCCGCACATAGCCGTCCGTACCGACGTTGGCGATGTTGTTGCTGACCGTCCCCAGCGCACGCTGGTAGGCCATCACGGCGGTACTGCTAATGCCAAGCAGGTCACTCATTATTCAGCTCCCGTGCCTCCCGTCGGAGCGACGGCACGCGGTTTGATCGTGAATTTCTCCGGCCGGATCACCGGCATCGCCTTTTGTTCCTCGATCGCCATGGATTTTGCTTCGGTCTTGAGCGGCATTGGCTCGGCCCTGACCTTGAATTCCGCGCCGCCGGAGTTGTTGCGCTCCACCGTCTTGACGATCATGTCAGCCACGCCGAGCGTATTGCGCTTGGCCAGCTGCATCGACAGTTCGCGGTCATACATCTCTTCAAAAGTCTCCTGCTGCGATGAGCGCATCGGGTCATTCTTCTGCACCGCCTCGCGCATGGACTTGAGCATCATCTGGATGAACATCGCCTCGAACTGCGTCGCAGTCTCGCGCGTGGCCTTTTCCTCATGGCGCTGCGCCTTGCCGCGCAGGGCGCCCATGCCGGCAAAGTCCAGCGAGGTCTTTGGCAGATCGAAGTCACTCATCTCAGTGTCCTCAGTAGTCTTCTATCCGGTCAGGGTCAGATCACGACCAGCTCGGCGCGCAGGCTGCCGGAGCTTTTCAGGGCTTCGAGGATTGCGATCAATGCAGACGGCGAAGCGCCGACCTGATTGATCGCATCCACGATCTGACGCAGGTCAACTCCGGCCTGGAACAGGAACATCGGCTTGTTCGGCTCGCTGACCGCGATGTTTGCGTTCTGCACGCCGGCCGTCTGGCCTTGCGCAAACGCATTCGGCTGGCTGACTTCGTTGGTCGCGGCAATCGCGACTGAAATGGTGCCGTGCGAGACAGCAGCGGCCGTGACTTTCACATTGCGGCTGATGACCACGGTGCCGGTGCGCGAGTTAACGACCACCTTGGCCGGTGCCTCACCCGGAACCACATCGAGGTTCTCGATCATGCTCATGAAAGCGACGCGCTTGGACATGTCGGTCGGTGCGCGCACTGACAGCGACACGCCATCCAGTGCCTTGGCCGTATCGGTACCGAATGTCTTGTTGATTGCATCGACGATTGCGGTCGTGGTCGTAAAATCCTGATCGCGCACGTTCATCACGACGTTGTCGGATTTGTCGAAGGGTGTATCGACCATGCGCTCCACCGTCGCGCCGTTCGGGATGCGTGCCGATGTCGGCACACCGATCGCCACTTTGGATCCGGCGGCGTTTGCATCAATGCCGGTCGTCGTCACCAGTCCCTGCGCCAGCGCATAGACCTCACCGTCCACGCCGCGCAGACTGGTCAGGATCAGCGTGCCGCCGCGCAGGCTGCTGGCCTTGCCCAGCGTGCCCACGTTCACATCGATGCGCTGGCCCGGCTTGGCCATGCCCGGCAATTCGGCAGTGACCATCACCGCAGCGACGTTCTGCACATCCATACGGCCGGCGGCCGCTGCGGCACGTTCAAAGTCCGACAGCGGGCCATCAAGGCCCACGCCCATCTTGACCAGCATCGAACGCACGGTCTGCACGGTGAACGCGACCTGCGCGCCATCGCCGGTACCCTGCAGGCCGACCACGATACCGTAGCCGACCAGCTGATTGGTGCGCACCGCCGCCACACTGGCCAGATCCTTCACACGATCGGCATGCGCAGGACCAGATGCGCACAGCGCCAGCATCATGATGCCGGCGAGTTGCTTGAAAAATCGAATCGTCATATCAGCTGCCTCCGGTATCAGAACGGCCACCACTTCCACAGCGCGCTGGTGCCCCAGCCCGCGCGGGTCGCATTGGCGAGATCGCCGGCTGCGCGATAAGCAATCTGCGCATTGGCCAGACGGCGCGACTGCACGGTGCTGATCGCGCTCACGTCATCGGGACGGATAACGCCCGATACCTGGATGATCTCGCCGCCTTCGGACATCGACAGCTGCTTCTCGCCGCGAATGACGAGGTTTCCGTTTGCCTGTACTTCAATCACGGTGGCGGCGACCGATCCGGTCAGTGATGCCTGCTGGCCCGCGGTACCGGTGCCTTTATTGGTGATGGAAGCGCCATCGGTCTTCAGACCGGTGAGCGCGCCATTCAGTCCGGCGATACGATTCGTCAGACCCTGTGGCACGGCGTCATTGGTCGATTCGCGGCTGGTTTCGTTGCTCAGAGTGCGGTTCGCCTGAGCGCGCTCGTCAAGCAGCACGGTGATGATGTCGCCGACGCGATAGTCCCTGCGCTTGGCCTGCCACATGTCGGTACTGTCGGCGGCGAAGATTGCGCCCGTGGTGAGTTTCACGTTCTCGCGCGGCAGTGGCTGCACCGGCGCAAACTGCGGTGAATGCGCCATGGGCATCGGACCGGCACAGGCGGCGAGCAACGCGGCCACCGGGGCGAGCACTGCGATTGATTTCATCGTCTTCATCCGTCAGGGCTCCGATCAGATCTTGTTGTTCAGGAACTGCAGCATGCCGTCGGCGGCGGCAATGGCCTTGGAATTGATTTCATACGCGCGCTGCGTCTCGATCATGTTGACCATTTCTTCGACGACGTTCACGTTCGATGCCTCCAGCATGCCCTGGCGTAGCGTGCCCGCCGCCTGAGTGCCGGGATTCAACAGCTGCGGCGGACCGCTGGCCAGTGTCTCTTTGAACAGATTGCCGCCCAGAGGCGTCAGGCCCGGCGGGTTGATGAAGCGAGCGATCTGGATCTGACCCAGCTGCTGCGCTCCGCCACCGGCATACAGCTCGACGCTGACAATGCCGTCTTCACCAATCGTGATCGACGAGGCGTTGGCGGGAATGACGATTGCGGGCTGCAACGGCTGGCCGGTCGCCGTGACGATCTGGCCGGTGTTAGAGAGTTTGAACGAGCCATCGCGCGTGTATGCGATCGTGCCGTCCTGCTGGACGATCTGGAAAAAGCCTTCACCATTGACCGCGATATCCAGCGCGTTCTGGGTGTTGATCATGTTGCCTTGCGAGTGCAGCTTCTCGGTCGAGATCACGCGGGTACCGGTACCCAGCATCAGGCCGGTCGGCGACTGGGTGGTCAGCGCGGTCTGGCCACCGGCCTGACGCACGTTCTGGTACAGCAGGTCTTCGAAATTTGCGCGGTCGCGCTTGAAGCCCGTCGTGTTGACGTTCGCCAGGTTATTCGAAATGACGTTCAGCCGGGTGTTCTGCGCATCCAGGCCGGTCTTGGCTACCCACAATGAAGCGTCCATGTTTACCTCTCTTTTTATGGCCCCACCATCGAGGGTGGAGGCTCAAGTTATTTTTGCTGCGGCCGATATCTGATCAAGGGAGATGTCGGCTTTTTGTCTGGTCAGGCCAAAATTTTTAAACGTTTGCTTCCTCTAGCATTTATCGTGCCTTCAGCATGCTGGTGCCTGCTTCGTCCAGCTGCTTGGCTTCGGTGATGGTCTTGATCTGGGTTTCGAACGAGCGCGAGAAATCGATCAGCTTCACCATCGCCGTGACCGGGTTCACATTGCTGGCCTCCAGCGCGCCGGGCACGATCTGCGGTGTTTTAGGTCCGGGCGCGAAATCGCCGTTCGGATTCCGGTACTGAATATGCGGCGTGTACAGCGTATCCTCGCGGCGCTGCATAGTGATCTGACTGGCGTCGCGCAGCATCATCCGCGCAATCAACACCGGCGGCGCATCCACCGGCTGCAGCGGATCGCGGGCAAAGATATCGCCCTCGCTAGTCATCTGCACGTCAAAGCCAGCAGGGATGGTGATCGGATTGCCCTCTTGCGAGAGCACGACATTGCCGGAACCGGTCTCCAGTACGCCCTGCGAGTTCAGTTTCAGATCGCCGCGTCGGGTAAACGCCAGCTCGCCATTCTTCGCGCGCACACCGAGCACGTTCTTGTCGGTCAGCGCTACGTCCAGCTTCTGGCCGGTCACCATCAGATGCCCCTGATCCAGATTGACTGCATTGAATTTTTCGATATACGGCTGAATGCGCGAATCCCATCCATCGCCGGTCGCCTTGACGGCGACCATCGCGTTCTCGTAGCTCTTCTTGAAGCCGACCGTGGAGACATTGGCCAGCTCGTTATTGAGCTGCTCGCGCAGCAGGCGTCGCTCATTGATCGACGCCATCGAGGTAAAGGCTAAACGGTCCATGTCGGCTTCTCGTC
>JACCEC011784514.1_pt1 | contig 11580 bp, 8 predicted proteins | sample 7450121 | NCBI WGS metagenome assembly JACCEC01 (sample SAMN15323455, study PRJNA562643) | freshwater metagenome | isolation source: river surface water | place: USA:Blue River Watershed | collected 2017-08-18 | reverse complement strand
GGTAAATCGGAACGTGAATCGCCCCCATTTGCAACATCCCTTGGTCGGCAAAGTTCCATTCGGGGCGATTATTTGAAATGTTTGCTATGCGATCACCGGGCTTAAATCCTTCAGCCAACAAACCTAATGCAAGGTTTTGCGATGTTTCAAAAAACTCTTCGGAAGAGAAAGTCACCCATTCTCCATTGACTTTGGACGCTAATGCTACCTGCAATGGTCGTTCAACGTTCTGGTATTCAGATAAGTCAAATAGTCGAGTTGGTTTATTCATGATTATTGGTTCAAAGCTTTAACGATAACAGGATCGAATTGATTGGAAACTCGAATATACACCTCTTGTCCAAATAATTTTTTTCCGACTTGCGAGAATAAATATCGAGTGATTAATTTTTCGGATTTTCGATACTCATTTTCATTCCAAGCAACTTTATTTTTTTTGCAATAGGCCATGAAATTGGGAAGAAGGTCGTTTATTTGAAAGTTTGAAACGAATGAATTTTCATTGGAATACTTTTTCAACAGTTCACTTTTGTTTCCATTGACATATTCATCGGAGAAGTCCACGATGGTTCCTTTTTCCAAAAGTGTGCTCCACAAATTTGAATAATTTGACGTGTCTAAAGGAATAAAGATGTCGGGAGAAATTCCACCACCGTCGTAAACTGTTCGTCCATTTTTGGTTTTAAAGGCCTTTCCTTTGGGCGATTGCGATTTTCCAAAGGCCTCACCGTTTTCAAATCGTTTATTCACATCCAATTCAAAAGCATCCATGTCCGAAAAATCTTTTTGGATGCATCGTCCTGAGGGGGTGTAATATTTGGCAACCGTTAACCGAAGTTGGGCACCGGAAGGAAGATCAAATTGCCCTTGAACCAAACCTTTACCAAATGATCGTCTTCCTAAAATTTGTGCACGGTCCAAGTCCTGGAGGGCCCCAGCAACAATTTCAGAAGCAGAAGCTGATCCTTCATCAATCAGAATTTTTAAGGGTAGATTAAGAAAATCTCCATCATTTTGAGTTTTGAGTTCTTCTTTTTTGGTATTTAGGCCTTGAGTGAACGTAACCAATTCATCGGCTGGCAAAAATTGTTGGGCAACTTCCATCGCAGCCGATAAAAATCCACCCCCGTTTCCACGTAAATCCAAGATTAATCGTTTCATCCCCTCTTTCTCTAGTTTTTTTAGAGCGGTGGTAAATTCTTCACCTGTGGTTGCTGAGAACTTATTGATTCGGACATATCCGGTTGAATTATCCATCAAATATGCAGCATCGATGCTAAATATGGGTACTTTTCCTCGAGTAATGGTAAACGTTTTAATTGCAGTTCCACGTCGAATGATATCTACATTCACTTTGGTTTTATCTTGTCCTTTTAAAAGCTTAACCACATCATCGGAAGCCATACCGATACCGGCGATATTTTTCCCATTCACACGAATAATTCGATCGCCGGCCTTCATTTGTACTAAATCAGCTGGACCACCCGAAATCACTTCTTCAACATACACGGTATCATGCATCATGGTGAAGTAAACTCCAATTCCAACAAAGGATCCTTCCAATGGAGCATTGACTTCCTCGGTTTGCTTAGCAGGAATGTAGGTGGAAAACGGATCTAACGTTTGAAGCGCCTTATTGATGGCAACCTCGTCAAAAGAAAAGTTTTTTGGCAGACTATCAAAATATTGATCGTTAATGAGCGATTTGATAACATCTAAATCTGCATTTGATGATTTGGAATTTGGATTGGTTGGGGCAAAATAATGAGCTCCGATCCAAACACCCAAAGCTAAAAAAATACTGTAACCAAGAGGAATCCAAAAACGGCGATATTGATCCATATTAAAAGGTTAAATTGATTCGTTGAACAATGGAACGACCTAGGGTTATTTCATCGGCATATTCCAATTCTCCACCGATAGCAACGCCTTTAGCAATGGTGGTTAATTGGATGGGATAGCTTTTAAGCTTTTGTAAAAGATAGTACGTAGTAGTGTCACCCTCAACCGTTGGAGAAAGAGCAAAAATTATTTCTTTTACTGCGTTAGATTCAAGGCGTGAAATTAATGATCCAATGTTCAATTGATCGGGTCCAATTCCTTCCATGGGAGAAATTAATCCACCGAGGATATGATAATGACCATGGAACAAACCGGTATTTTCAATGGCAAGTACATCCCTGAAATCCGATACAACACAAACGGTCTCTGCTTTCCTTTGGGTGTTAGAACAAATACCACAAATCTCGTTATCACTGATATTGTGGCAAATTTTACAATATTTGATCTGTTCTTTCAATGACGAAATGGAATTGCCTAGTTGTTTAACCGACTCTACTTCTTGTTTTAATAAAAAGAGAGCCATGCGCAAGGCCGACTTTTTCCCGATACCTGGGAATTTAGAAAGCTGTTCAACAGCGTTTTCGAGGTGTTTAGATGGGTAGTTCACAATACTATTTTGCGAAAATAAGTGGAAATAAAGACATTTTTTTAACATCTTTGCCCCGTGTCTGTATTAACGTTAAAATGGGAAACGCTTCGGGAAAAGTTAGCGGCCCAATTTGGTAAAAAACCTGATTTACAGGGGGTATTATTCTTAATTGGTGTAGATGAATTGGGAAAACTAAAGCGAGATTTTTCCAAGGAAGAAAAACAAGATCTTATTCATGTTGCGATTTGCAAGGTGATGTCCTATGGTGGCTATTATGAGTTTGTTGGATTGGACCAAGAGGGATGGCCGCATTATCGTGCTATTCAAGGAGTACCTCCAATGAAGCTCAGTGAACAGGAGGAAATCATGAGGTCGTATGTCATCCATCATTTTGAAGAGATGGGATTGATCTAAAATAAAAAAGGCTCCGAAAAATTTCGGAGCCTTTTTTATGAGTAAGATAAATTGATTATTCAACGATCAATTTCTGGCTTACTTTCTTACCAGCAGTTTCTACATTGATGAAGTAGATTCCAGATGGGAAGTTAACATCAAGATTGATGATGTTACGGCCAGTCATTTTGTTGAAGTTTTTAGAGTTCAATACCTGACCTACCATGTTGGTAACAGAAACTTTTACGTCGCTGGCGCGATCCAAAGAAATTTCGAAATTAGCAACACCGTTGGATGGGTTAGGATAAACTTTAGATACGTTCAAGTTAGAAGCATTCAAATCAGATGCACCTACGAAAGAAGCTGAATTAACAACAGCACCTTTGATGTAACGGTGGTAAACAGAATCATTTACGTCACCAGTTGTGTTCAACTCTACATAAGAAGCAGCCAATTCATAATCGGTAGAACCGCCAGTTCCTGGACGTTCAAAAACGATAGGAGCTACAGAACCGAATACCATTGCACCTTCAGCAAGTGTGTTTTTAGTCAAATTAAAAACCTGAGTATAACGGTTTGCAGCAACATCATAACCTACAGTCATTAAATCAGCTTGATCGTTTGCTGCAGAGTTCGTGGTATCTGTTTCGTACCAAGAGAAGAACAACTTGTTACCAGCTTCGTTACGAGAAGCGCAAGGACGAGTGTCTTGAGACAAGGTAGAAGTTCCGATTCCGAATGTTCCACGAAGAGATCCTGGAGCACCTACTGCTTTTGTAGCTAACAAGGTAGCACCATCGGTCTTGAAGTGGAAAGTACCAGATTGACCAGGAGCTGTACGAACGGAGAAAGATCCACCCAATTCACCAACGTGGGTAACGATGTGACAGTTACCAGCATTATCTACAGTTGCAGAAACTTCGAAAGCTGTTGAAGCAATGATTGGAGTTGTTAAACCCAATGCAGTGTTTACAGCACTAGAAATGCTCAATTGTACTGGAGCACTCCAAGTTGAACCCCCATTAGTAGTTTTCATCACCACTGGAAGGTAAGATTCTGATGTATCGGTCGTGAAATTTGTGTGAGTCAAAGCTACGATGTAACCGATTTGGCCAGAGTTATCAAATGCCATGGTCATATCAGCAATACCAGCTTTACCTGAAGATCCTGTTCCTGTAGCGAAGTTGATGAAACTACGAGACCAGCTCACAGAGGTACCAGCGAAAGTTCCGGTAGTCAACAACAAAGTGTCAGAATAATCAGTGGCATTGATATCACCATTTTGATCCAAGATGAAGATTTTAGAACCTGCAGCAACAACTGAAGAAGGAATTCCGTGCATGGTGTCGCGAGCAGCAGAAGAAGCAAAAGCACGATTACCCAAAGAAGTTCCACCGAAAGTGTAAGCAGAAACGCCTAAACCACCCCAGCTACCGTTGGTTCCATCCAAGACAGGTTGAGAGGAAATCAATACGGTATTAGCACCGTTGGTATTTCCGGGAGGATTGATCATGGCAGCACGAGGATAACGAGCAGCTGTAGTTGCCGTTGCAGCAGTCCAAGGTTCCATTTTGTTAACTACCCAAGTGTTACCACCATCGATGGATACGTCAGACTTGATGGTGCCTGAAGAACCAGGAAGAGTGTGACGACGAACGATTGCAACTGAGTTAGAGGCATTGGAAGCAACAACCATTTGGCGAACACCAAAGGCGTTACCAAAAGCGTTACGAGAAGTTCCAAGATTTTTGATCGTTACCGCGTTGGTTTTAGCAACGGGGGTAATGGTTTTTAAACCACGAGCAGGAACGTTCGTTACCATGCTCTGATCGTTAGCAGCAGAAGCAGCTGAAGATGGGCGGGAAAGCGCACCTTGGCCGTTCGACTGCGCGGAGGCAGCAAGTCCCAGACCAACTGCACAACCTAACAGTAAAGTTTTTTTCATAAGTAGTTTGTTTTGGTTTATTTCAAACAGCCCAAAAATAAAGGCAATCTTTGAATTTGCACCCTTGCAAAAAAAGTTTTTTTGCAGTTGTACAATAATTAAGGCGAAAAAGTTAATTTTTCGCCTTAATTATCAATGAGTTAAGATATGCTTGAATGATTAGTTGAATAACCTGTGCAAAAGTTATTTCTTTCTTTTGTTTTGAGCTGCCTGCATTTCCTCTAAACGTTGTTGGAATTTGCTTTTGGTTTTTCCACCTTTTTGCTTGTTTTCAGCAATTTGAGCATGAAGTTTGTTTTCATCAATGCTTCTTTTTAAAATGGCTTGCTGTGCAAACGTAATCAAGTTTAAAAGCAAGTAGTAATACGTTAATCCTGAAGCATAACTGTTCAATACGCCCAAGAAAATTACGGGCATGATGTAACCTATGTATTTCATTTGTCCCGTTGCTCCACTAACTTCATTTTGAATTTTCGTGTAAATCAACGTAGAAATCGTCATCAAAATGGTAAATAGGCTCAAATGAGTCCCCAAAACCGGAATGCTTGTTTCCCAATGAATCAATGAATCGTAGGTCGATAAATCTTCAGCCCATAAAAATGATTCACCTCTCAATTCAAAAACTGCAGGGAAAAAATAAAACATAGCAAACAACAAAGGCATTTGAAGAATCAGCGGCAAACACCCACCAAGTGGATTTACACCGGCTTTGCTGTATAACTTCATGGTTTCGGCCTGAAGTTTCATTTGGTCCTCCCCGATCTTTTCCTTTATTGCATCTATTTCTGGTTTTAAGATGCGCATCTTTACCGTACTCAAGGTGCTTTTGTAGGTAAGAGGGAAAAGAATAGCTTTGATGATAATCGAAAGAATAAGAATGATAATTCCAAAACTCCAACCTGTTTTATTGATGATGGTAAAAATGGGTAAAATAACATATTCATTAATCACCGAAAGTAAATTCCATCCCAAATAAACTTGATTCTCAAGTCCGTATCCAACTTCCTTTAAATCATAAAATTTACTGGGGCCAAAATGGAATACTAACGAAACTTGACCATTTTTAAGAGGAACTTCCCCTTTAAAAGACATGGTTTTTACGGAAGTAGAATCTAATCCGTTTTTGGTTGTTAATTGTGTATTATTGATTCCATCAGAAAATACAAAACTAGAATTGAAATACTTTTGCTTAAACGAAATCCATTTCAATTTTTCTTCCAAGTTTTCGGTATCCTCTTTCCGTTCATTGATGTAATCGTGATCACCTTCTGTGGTTGAGTAGTGAATGGTCGATTTAAATCGCTCCTCTTCCAAATCTTTTTCTTGTGGTGGAGTGGTCATTTCAGCAGAAAAAAGAATACTATTGGAGGTGTTTCCTTCTATCTGAGCGATGAATTCATTACTTCCATCCTTTTTGAAATTTTGGAAAATATGTTTTACCGTGGTTCCTTTTGGGGTCATTGCGGTAAAAATGATTTTATCATTCTCAACATTCGGAGAAAATAAAAGGGTTGAAGTCGATGTTTTTACCCCTTTGTCATCGAATTCATATCCTATTTTTTGATTGAAAAACAGCACCAATGGCTTTTTGGCGTAGGTTTTAAATTGCTGCAATTCCACCGATTTAATTTTCCCACCCAAAGTGGAAAATGTGTACGAGATTTGATCCTTTTTCCAAACGAAGGAAGAATCGTTGGTTGGATAGATCACAGTTGCTTTTTTTACTGAATCGGCTGTAGGTTTAACTTTAACAGCTTCCTTTTTAGGAGCTTCAGCAGATTTTGCTTCTTCACCAGAATTCATCATATTAAAGGTGAAGATGATGGTAACAATGAGAATAAGTCCAAAAATGACGTTGCGATCCATGATTTATTTTTCTTTCTTTGTTGCTTTGATAAACGATACAAACAGGGGATGTGGAGCCATCACCGTGCTTTTGTATTCGGGGTGATATTGTACTCCAACGAACCAAGGATGATCTTTTAATTCAATGGTTTCTACTAAATTTAAATGGGGATTGACCCCTGAGGCAATTAAGCCATTAACTTCACATTTCTCAAGAAATTCATTATTGAACTCGTATCGATGACGGTGTCGTTCATGAATTGTGGATTCTTGGTAAGCTTTATGAACTAAGGATCCTTTTTTCAATTTACAAGCATAACTACCTAAGCGCATGGTTCCGCCTTTGGCTGTAATTTGCTTTTGTTCCTCCATCAAGTGAATGATTTGATTTGGACTTTCAGGATCAATTTCTTGTGAATTGGCCGCTTTCAATTGAAGGACATTTCTTGCAAATTCGATTGCGGCCATTTGCATTCCAAAACAAATGCCCAAAAATGGAATTTTGTTTTCACGTGCAAATCGAACAGCCTCTAACTTTCCTTCTACACCTCGATGACCAAAGCCTGGAGCGACCAAAATCCCATCCAATGACTTCAATTGACGCTTTACATTGTCAGACGTAAGATGTTCAGAATGAATCCAGTGGATATTGACTTTGCATTCGTTGGCAGCTCCTGCATGAATTAAGGCTTCCGCTATGGATTTATAAGCGTCTTTTAATTCAACATATTTCCCTATAATGCCAATTTCAACTTCACTGGTTGGATTTTTGAGTCGGGAAAGGAATCCTTTCCATTCGGTTAAATCTGGAGTTTCTTTACCCGATAACTTGAGTTTTGAAAGCACGGTTTTATCCAATTCTTCTTTCAACATCAACAACGGAACGTCGTAAATCGAAGGAGCATCGATGCTTTCAATCACAGCGTTAGGTTGAACATTACAAAACAAGGCAATTTTTTTCCTTAATTCCTTGGGCAAATGGTGCGATGTTCTACAAACCAAAATGTCGGGCTGAACTCCCAACTCCAACAATGCTTTTACCGAATGTTGCGTAGGTTTTGTTTTTAACTCTCCTGCTGCTTCCAAATACGGCACTAACGTTAAGTGAATCACTAGGGAATTGTTGTAGCCCAATTCATAACGAAGTTGGCGAACACTTTCAATGTAAGGAAGTGATTCAATATCTCCAACTGTTCCACCCAATTCGGTAATGATGATGTCAAAATCTCCCGATTTACCAAGAAAAGTCATTCTTTCCTTGATTTCATCGGTAATGTGGGGAATCACTTGAACCGTTTTTCCAAGGTAATCACCGTTTCTTTCTTTGTCGATAACGGTTTTGTAAATTCTACCGGTGGTAACGTTGTTGGCCTGGGAAGTTGGAACGTTAAGAAAGCGCTCGTAGTGCCCCAAATCCAAGTCCGTTTCCGCACCATCGTCGGTAACAAAGCATTCCCCGTGTTCGTAAGGATTTAATGTTCCTGGATCAATATTGATGTAAGGATCGAATTTTTGAATGGTAACCCGGTAACCACGTGATTGAAGCAATTTCGCTAAAGATGCTGAAATAATGCCTTTTCCTAAAGAAGAAGTTACTCCTCCCGTAACAAAAACGTATTTAACTGCCTGCATGAATATTTATTGTACGGGATACAAAGGTAGCCCAAAATCGAGTGGATTTCAGGATTTTTTTCCACCATTATTGCAAACTTCTCCAATGGATTTCGGCTTTGATTAAATCTTCAGGAGTATCAATAGCTATGGAAAATGTATTTTTTGGGGTAGCAACTCCGATTGACACCCCGTGCTCTAACCAACGTAATTGCTCAAGTTTTTCAGCTACTTCCAAATGAGAAGTTTGAAAGGTTGATAAACGGTCGAATAAATTGGGCTTAAATCCGTAAATACCCAAGTGTTTCCATGCAATATTTTTCTCTGGAATTTTACCATCTCGGTAGCATGGAATGGGTGATCTGGAAAAATACATGGCTCGTTGCGTTTGATCCATGACCATCTTCACTGAATTTAAATTCAAGTAAACTTCTTTATCATGAATGGGTTCCGCAGCCGTTGTTATTTGGAAATTTGAATTGATCAATAATTCAACTACACCATTTAAAATATCGTGGGAAATAAAGGGTTCATCTCCTTGTACATTCACGATGTGTTGATCGTGAATTCCACATTTTTCAACAACTTCAAGAATTCGATCGGTCCCGTTTTGGTGACTTTCCAATGTCATCATTGCCTCACCCCCACTCGACTCCACAAGTTTCTGAATTTCGAGATGGTCCGTTGCGATGATGACCCTTGAAAACAGCTGACTTTGCTCAACATTTTTCATGACTCTAACAATCATGGGAATACCTCCTATGTTTAGGAGAGGCTTCCCGGGCAAACGAGTACTCGCAAATCGAGCGGGGATGATGGCAATAGGCTTCATTATTCAATAATTAGAGGAAAGGTAACATCAACATCGGTTTCTCCTGCATTGATATTTCCCGGAGCTGTTGCCTTCGAACGAGGTTGATGCTTCAAAATTACTTGAAGAGTTCCATTTTGTTCAATATTTGGGGTGTTCCAATCAGTATTCAATCCTATTGGATTTCCGTTGGCGTCCTTATCTGTGGGTGTAATTGTAAATCCAGGAATATTGGAAAGATAGAAAAACTGATGTTCTTCCCCTTCTTCTATGATTTCTGGATTCATGTTCACCATTGGAGTTTTCGACTCATCGTAAATTTGCAGTCCAACCACGTATTTCTTTCCAGTTTCCAAACGAATAGTATCAAAGCGAGTAGGAATATTTCCGCCCGGTCCATCGGGATCCGAAAATTCAAATGTATCAATGGAAGAAACGCCCGATGTTATTTCAACAACAATAAACCGAAGGGTCGTAATATTTTCTTGTTCACCATTTTTGCTTCCTAATATTTTTTCACAGCTTGAAAGTGAAACGATGATGAATAAAAGGAAAGAGATGATTGAATTTTTTTTCATTGAATGATTTTTTTTAGGTTAAATGAAAAGTTTCTACCTGGCGACATAGCAAAATAACGAAGTCGATCCAGGTAATTAAAATAATTTTGATTGAGCGCATTGTTAATTTGAAAAGAGCCGCTCCACTCCTTCCAAAAAAAAGTAGTTCCTAAATCCACTAACGTATAGCCTTCTGGAATTCTTCCAATTTCAAGTTCACGTGGCGCCCAAAAAGGAAAGGACGTGTATTGAGTTGTTAAATATGGTTTTATCTTCCACGAATTCCATTCTTTTTGATAGGAGAAATGACACTGAACATTCATGGGAGGAACTCCATATAAATTCGAACGCTCATCCCATTTCCGAATTCTGGTGATTGATGTTTTAAGCAAAATATCAAAATTCGAAACCACAAGGTTGGACCTCAATATCGAAAACTCCTGAACCCACGATATCACATTTGAACTGCTGAAATGAAACACAGGAAATGCTCCACGAACGGAAAGTGAATATGATCCTGTTGGTTCCAAATTAATGAAATGAAAGGCGGTTTTAACATGGGAAAAAGACCGAATGGAAACTTTTCCCATTTCCTTTTTCAAAAGTCCTTCCGCAAAATAAGCCACTTCAGGTTTAAGATTCATGTTCCCCAGTTCGATGGAAGCTGTTCCATGATGAAGGCCATTGGAAAACAACTCATTCATTCCCGGAAATCGCCAATTTCTGCCCAAGGAAACGATTAAATCTGTTTTTCTCCAGGTCTCATTTTTAAAATTCAAACCAAAACCCCAACCAAAGGCTTTTCTATTTCCTTGTTCACCAAGATTGGTTACAATGGAACGGTAATCGTGGTATTCCGATCGTACCACCAACATTTTTCGCCATAAAGTTCCGAGGAAGATTCTTTCACCCGACATTCCAAGAATTTTTCCGGTGTACTTCGGTACAAAATACTTGCCGCCATAATCTTGGTGAATATTTCGACCATCCCATCTCAAAGTCCAGTGGTGCCATTTCTTCAATCGGTCGAAAGCAACACTATTCACAGCCAATCCAAATTCATTTTGAGGATTTTCCCTTAATACACCAAACGAATTGTGTTTGTCGTATTCCGAACGGTAGTTGTACTGACGAGAGATGGTAAGTTGAAAACGCGGATTTTTCCACTGTCCAAACAACCATTGATGTTGAGCAGTTTGGCGTGGACGATCGATGGAATAGGAAAATATTTCATCCTGTGGAATAGAATTAGAATCGATCATTCTACGTAAATCGGATAGATTTCCGATGTGGGACCACGAAAGAATTCCGGTTTGAGTAGAAAAGATTTGAAAATTTACAAAAACAGAGTTTTTACCTGAAAATTCTTTCAAATAGGAAAAACTACCGCCATTTTCTTGCACTCCGGTATTTCTTAAAACATAGGAAGGTGTGGTAAAATCTCCCAGTTTTTTGAAATTACCTTGTAAAGAGAATTGCCCATATGGAGTTGAAATCGGAAGATACACGCCTAAATTCCCACCCCGCCCCTGGGATTGACCTTGCACATACCACCATGGTTTGGAATTTTCTTTAGGTTGAGTAACCGTGGCATGAATCATCCCTCCTACTCCATCGGTTCCATACCAAAGGGCTTTGGATCCCAATAAAATTTCCATGGATTGTTGGTTGAGCGGATCGGTTTCCCAGGCGTGTTCATTACCCCAAGACTGAGTTTCCATTCGAATTCCGTTTTGTACGAAGATCACTCGGTTGCCTGTAAGGCCTAGTAATATGGGTTTTTCAATGTTTGCGCCGGTTTTTAAGGTAGATGCTCCTGCATTTTCCTGGAGAATTTGCGCAAAATTCTTTCCCAAATTCCCTGGGTCTTTTCCGGGCATGAATTCATTTCGTTGAATCCAATTTCGTTTCATGAAAACGATTTCGGTAGCCTTTAATTCTAGGGCATGATGTTCCAAAAAGAAAAATAGGGTGTCATGAAGTTCGG
>JACCEC010361295.1_pt1 | contig 11580 bp, 13 predicted proteins | sample 7450121 | NCBI WGS metagenome assembly JACCEC01 (sample SAMN15323455, study PRJNA562643) | freshwater metagenome | isolation source: river surface water | place: USA:Blue River Watershed | collected 2017-08-18 | reverse complement strand
GGTGGTGTTCAACGAAGCACAAACCTTGCAGTACGAAGCCCTTGCCGCCCGTCGTGCCGCGCGTGAACCGCTGCAGCACCTCACCGGTGTCGCACATTTTCGCAACATCACTCTCGAAGTTGGCAAGGGCGTTTTCGTTCCCCGACCAGAAACCGAGTGGGTTACCGGCCTCGCTATCGACGCGGTCAAAGCCTGTGCCAATGCTGAGCCAATCGTCTTCGATCTCTGTGCCGGTTCGGGTGCCATCGGTCTAGCCATCGCCACCGAAGTTCCAAATGCTCGAGTAATCGGCGTTGAAAAATCGGCGGATGCCTTCGGCTACACCAGCCGCAATTACGAAAAGCTTGCGCCTACCAACGGCCGTGCCATCCTGGCCGATGTAGCCGACACCCCGCACGATCTCGACGGTCAGGTTGACGTTGTGATCAGCAACCCGCCGTACATTCCAGCCCAGATGATTCCGATCTACCCCGAGGTAGCACTTCACGACCCAGGGCTCGCGCTCTATGGGGGAGAAGACGGCCTAGACGTGGTTCGCGTGGTGGCAGATGTCGCCGAGCGCCTGCTACACCCTGGCGGAACCCTGATCATCGAGCACGCCGACATGCAGGGCGAAGCGGTTCGCCATTTACTATTAGAGAAGGGTTGGACTCAGGTTCGCACCCATCAAGACTTCAACTCACGGGATCGTTCGGTTTCGGCAATTCGAAGCCACTAGAGACAAGCGAAAGGCAGCCATGGAACGCATTTATGACTGCTCGGTAGACACCGACCTTCTGACCGGCATGAGACTGGCAAAGGCTTCGCTTGGCCGCCACGAACTCGTCGTACTTCCAACCGACACCGTCTATGGCATCGGTTGCGACGCCTTCTCGGCCAAAGGTGTGGCGGCTCTGCTGGCCGCAAAGGGTCGCGGTCGCCAGTCGCCACCGCCGGTGCTCATTCCAAACATCGCCACCATGCGAGCGCTCGCCGAGGTTGTGCCAGACGCAGCTCTTGCCCTTGCAAACACTTTTTGGCCAGGCGCGCTAACCATGATTCTTCGTTCTCAGCCTTCGCTCACCTGGGACCTAGGCGAGACCAAAGGCACCGTCGCGCTGCGCATGCCAGACCACAAGATTGCCTTGGCTCTGCTCGAAGAGGTTGGCCCACTCGCGGTTTCGAGCGCTAACCTGACTGGCGAACCAGCTGCCGTTACCTGCGCCCAGGCCGAAGGCTATTTGGGCAAGAGCGTCAAGGTTTACTTGGATGGCGGGCCAAGCCCGAAGGGTGAAGCGTCGACCATCGTTGACCTAACCGACCTTCGCTACGAAACCGATGCCAAGGGTAACCAGGTTGAAGTTGGCAAGATTCGAATCGTGCGCAAGGGTGCGCTATCGACCGCAAAGATTCGTTCAGTAGTCGGCGACCTTCTCGAGAGTGACGCCAGCTAGGTGCGCGCCTATTTTCTGATGTTCTTGGTCGCGGCGGTGGTGACCTATCTGGCGACCCACGTGGTTCGCCGAGTCGCCGCCAAGCGCAACCTGCATCTTGAAATTCGTGAGCGCGACGTGCACAAGGTTCCAACACCACGTCTCGGTGGGCTTGCCATGTATGCCGGTTTCATGGTCACCATGCTGGTGGCCTGGCCATTGGGTTGGTTCTCGACCGTGTTTGCTAACCCTGGTCAGGTATTTGCCATCGTCGGAGCAATCACTCTGATGACGGCGGTTGGTGTGCTCGACGATCTCTATGACCTCGACTGGACCCTAAAGTTAGCGGCCCAATTCATCGTCGCCGGCCTAATCGCTTGGCAAGGCGTGCAAATCGTTTCGCTACCAATCTCAGGCCTAACCATCGGCTCTTTTGGTATCAGCCTCATCGCCACCGTGTTTGTGACCGTTCTAATCATGAACGCCGTGAACTTCATCGACGGCCTTGACGGCCTCGTTGCCGGTGTGGTCTTCATCGGAACATCCGTGTTCTTCGCCTACAGCTACCTGCTCGCTCAGCAAACCTCTCCAACCAACTACTTCAGCTTGGCCGGCCTGATCTCGGCCATCGTTCTCGGAATGTGCGCAGGTTTCTTGCCGCACAACTGGCACAAAGCAAAAATCTTCATGGGTGACAGCGGTGCTTACCAACTAGGTCTGCTCATGTCCATTTCGGCACTGACGGTTACCGGACAGGTTGACCCTGGAACGGTAACCCGCAACGACCTGATCCCAGCACTGATTCCGCTGATTCTGCCGCTGAGCATCCTCGTTCTGCCGCTGCTCGACTTTTCACTCGCAGTGGTTCGTCGCCTTCGTGCTGGCAAGTCGCCGTTCTCGGCAGACCGCAAGCACCTTCACCACAGGCTGCAAGATTTTGGTCACAGCCACCTCGGTTCAGTTTTGGTTTTCTATTTCTGGACCGCTCTGGTTTCGATCACCTGTCTGCTGTTCTTCTGGCTGCCGAGCATCCAGGTTCTGCTCTGGTTCTCGCTCGGTCTGCTAGCCACCTGTCTTTACACCTTCTGGCCCGGAATCTCACGCCGTCAACAAAAGAAAGCTGCCGATGTCTAAATCAAACGCACGCCCAACAAACGTCAACGAGCTTTTCAAGCAGGTGCTGCTGCAAGGCACCTTGCTCGGTGCAGCCATCGCCACCTTCGGCATCTCGGTTGGCTTTATCGTGGCCGGCGAGCCTGGTTCGGCGAGTGCACTGATCGGTGCCGCCATCGCCATCGTTTTCAACGGGATGACCGCACTCAGTGTGTGGATCGGTGGCAAGTTGCCGCTCGGCGGTTTTTATGGCGTCGTGCTCGGTGGTTGGATCGTCAAAATTGTGTTGTTCATCATTGTCATTGGCTTACTTCGCGACGCCGAATTCATTCACGGACCGACCCTGTTCTTTACGCTCGTGGCATCGATTCTAGGTGGCTTGACCATCGACGCTTTGGCGGTTCTAAGGGCGCGCATTCCGACCTTCGACGCGTAACTTTTCACTCTAGCCAGAGGCTTGGTGGCGGAGTCGAAAAAAAGTTGCCAAAATCGGCTAAGTCTGGCTTTTTTGCGGGATTTTTTTGAATTCTTTGCTGTTAGACTTTGAGTACTCACCCAGCGATTTTTCGGGTGAACCACACTGTAAATCGCCGCAAGGGTGAACCTTGCCCCGAAACAGGAGTTGCAAGCTGCTTACTAACGCCTTGAGCCTGCTCATTACGGCTTCGTCATCCGAAGAGTCTGACGGCGGCTTCCACGCTCCTTCAATCGACGAGTTCTACCCAGAAATCATCGCGTTTGCAGACACCCCATTTGCGTTGAACCGAATCATGCTCATCCGCTTGATTGTGGTTGGTGTGCTTCTAGTTCTTTTCTCTATCTTGGTCAGCCGATTCAAGAAGGCTCAGGCCACTCAAAACTTCGTTCCTAGCCGCTTTCAGTTGATGGGCGAGATCGCTCTCAACTTCGTGCGCACCAACATCGCCCACGAACAGCTAGGCAAAAAAGACGGCGACCGCTTCTTGCCGCTTTTGACCACCATTTTCTTCACCGTGCTCGGCATGAACATCACGGGTATCATTCCCGGCTTCAACATCGCCGGAACCTCGGTTATCGGCCTACCGATCGTTTTGGCACTGGCTGCCTACGTAACCTTCATCTACGCGGGTGTTCGCCACCACGGGATTAGGTTCTTCAAGGTTGCAACGATTCCTGCTGGCGTTCCGGGCGCATTCTTGCCGCTGGTTTTCATCATCGAGGTACTGTCTACCTTCATTCTTCGCCCTGTGACTCTGGCTCTTCGTTTGACCATGAACATGATCGCCGGCCACTTGCTGCTCGTGCTCTGCTTCTCGGCAACTCAGTTCTTCTTCTTCAACTCCGAAGGTGTTTTCAAGCTCTTCGGTGCCGGCACCTTCCTGTTTGGTTTCGCCTTCACTCTCTTCGAGATTTTGGTGGCGTTCCTACAGGCCTACGTTTTCACTCTGCTAACCACCGTCTACATTCAGTTGTCGTTGGCAGATGATCACTAAAGAGACTGGCAACCGCCAAGCTCTTACTCCAGAAGGGAAATAAAAAATGGAAAGCACACTAATCGTTGCAGATCTAGCCTCACTTGGTTACGGTCTCGCAGCTATCGGCCCTGGTATCGGTGTAGGTCTAGTTGTTTCAAAGACCATCGAGTCAATCGCTCGCCAGCCAGAGCTAGCCTCAAAGCTTCAGGTCACCATGTGGCTTGGTATCGCCTTCACCGAAGCCCTAGCGCTTATCGGTCTGGCAACCCCGTTCATTTTCTAGTCTCTAAACCAAGTAGAGGATTCACAGCGTGATTACAAACATCCTTATGGCTGCAGAGGGCGAGGCAAAAAACCCGCTTCTGCCAGCTACCTACGACATTGTTTGGTCGTCGGTTGTTTTTGTGATCTTGCTCACCTTCTTCTGGTTCCGAGTTCTTCCTAACTTCAAGAAGACCTTGGATGAGCGCACCGAAGCTATTGAAGGACGCCTGGCTGCTGCCGAGCGTGCTCAAGCTGAAGTCGCTGAGAAGACTGCCGAAATTGAGAAGGCTCAAGAAAACTCACGTGCGGAAGCATCTGAGATTCGCGAGCAGGCTCGCGCCGAAGGTGTCGCCATCTTGACTGAACTCAAGGAACAGGCGAACCTAGAGGCCGCTCGAATCACAGCAACCGCCAAGGCTCAGATCGAAGCAGAGCGCCAAGCCGCTCTTGTTTCGCTTCGCGCCGAGGTTGGTGCACTGGCCATCGACCTTGCTTCGCAAGTTGTTGGTGCCAGCCTCAAGAACGACAAGGTCGCTACCGGCGTTGTCGACAGCTTCTTGAGCGAACTCGAGTCAAGCGACAAGCCGGCAAAGGCAAAGGGCAAGGCTAAGAAATAATGGCAAGCTCCACCAGACAAGCGTTGGCCGCAGCCAAAGAAGCGATTTCCCCGCTTCTAGGCAAAGCCGACCTTAGATTCGCAGAGGAATTGTTCACCATCGGTGCAGCAATAGCCTCTTCGATTCAGTTGCGCAACCTTCTCTCTGACCCTTCTGGAGAAGAGAAGTCAAAGCAGGGAGCCCTCGCCGCAGTGTTTGGCAAGGCCATCTCTAAAGAAGCTTTGGCATTTGCCAACAAACTGTCTGGTTTGCGTTGGTCGAAGGGTTCTGACCTTGTGTCAGCCTTCGAGCAAATGGGTGTCTATGTAGTGGCCTCAATTGCGAGCCGCGACAAGGCACTTGCTGAGCTAGAAGACCAGCTCTTCGCAGCCCGAAGCGTTGTCGACTCAAGCCAAGAGCTGCAGCAGGCGCTTTCATCGCGTCAGGCTTCGGTCGAGAGCAAGGTTGAGCTCGTCTCGGCTTTGTTCAAGGGCAAGTTGAGCGCAGCATCCGCTCTGTTGGTTCGCTTCGCAGTCATCGGCTCGCGTCAGCACAAGCTGAGCGAGGTTCTAGAGGGCTTCGGCAAGCAGGTTTCTGCAGTTGCCGACCGTCTGGTTGCCACCGTGACCGTGGCTGCACCATTGAGCGCAGCTCAGCGCAAGCGCCTGGAGTCGGCTCTTTCGGCCTCTTACGGAACTGAACTAAACCTAAATGTCGAGATCGACCCAAGCATCCTCGGTGGTGTGAAGGTTCAGGTTTCGGGAGAAATCATCGACGGCAGCGTTGCTGCTCGTCTAAACCAAGCAAAGTTGCAACTCGCCTAGGCGAACTAAGACCAACCGGGTTTCGGCCCAGAAGATGAGGAACGAGATGGCAGATCTAAAAATCAGCCCGAACGAGATTCGTGACGCGCTCAAGGACTTCGTAAAGTCGTATGAGCCAGCAAAGGCCTCGCGCACCGAGGTCGGTCACGTGATTGACGCCGGTGACGGTATCGCCCACGTCGAAGGCCTGCCTAGCGCAATGGCCAACGAGCTGCTCAAGTTTGCCGACGGCACTCTTGGTCTTGCTCTAAACCTCGACGAGCGTGAGATCGGTACCGTTGTTCTCGGTAACTTCGAAGGCATCCAGGAGGGTATGGAGGTTCACCGCACCGGTGAAGTTCTATCCGTTCCTGTTGGTGACAAGTTCCTTGGCCGTGTAGTTGACCCACTGGGTAACCCAATCGACGGTCTTGGCGACATCAAGGCTGAGGCACGTCGCGCGCTTGAGCTTCAGGCTCCTGGCGTTATGGCCCGTAAGTCGGTTCACGAGCCACTACAGACCGGCATCAAGGCAATCGATGCCATGATTCCAGTCGGTCGCGGTCAGCGTCAGCTAATCATCGGTGACCGCCAGACCGGTAAGACTGCAATCGCCGTCGACACCATCATCAACCAGAAGGCCAACTGGGCTTCGGGCGACCCAAAGAAGCAGGTTCGCTGCATCTACGTGGCTATCGGCCAAAAGGGTTCGACCATCGCTGCGGTAAAGGGCGCTCTTGAAGAGGCCGGCGCAATGGAGTACACCACCATTGTTGCCTCGCCAGCTTCAGACCCAGCCGGCTTCAAGTACCTAGCTCCTTACACCGGTTCGGCTATTGGTCAGCACTGGATGTACGGTGGCAAGCACGTTCTGATCATCTTCGATGACCTGTCAAAGCAAGCCGAAGCCTACCGTGCTGTTTCGCTACTTCTTCGTCGTCCACCAGGCCGTGAGGCTTACCCAGGTGACGTCTTCTACCTACACTCACGTCTACTTGAGCGTTGTGCCAAACTAAACGACGAGCTAGGTGGCGGTTCGATGACTGGCCTACCAATCATCGAGACCAAGGCAAACGACGTTTCTGCATACATTCCGACCAACGTGATTTCGATCACCGACGGCCAGATCTTCTTGCAGTCTGACCTCTTCAACTCGAACCAGCGCCCAGCTATCGACGTGGGTATCTCGGTTTCTCGTGTTGGTGGTGCGGCTCAGGTTAAGGGCATCAAGAAGGTTTCGGGAACCCTGAAGCTTGAACTAGCTCAGTACCGTTCGCTAGAAGCCTTCGCAATGTTCGCCAGCGACCTAGATGCAGCTTCACGCCAGCAGCTAGCCCGCGGTGCACGTCTGATGGAGCTTCTAAAGCAGCCACAGTACTCGCCATACCCAGTCGAAGAGCAGACCGTTTCGGTTTGGGCCGGTACCACTGGCAAGCTCGACGAGGTTCCTGTCGAAGACGTGCTTCGCTTCGAGGCAGAGCTACTCGACTTCCTTCGCCGCAACACCAAGGTGCTAGACACCATCCGTGAGACCAATGACCTCAAAGATGACACCGTGGCTGAGCTCGAGAAGGCTGTAGCAAAGTTCAAGAAGACCTTCGCAACCAAGGCCGGCACTCCACTGGCTTCATCGGCTGGCGCTTCGGCGCTTGACGAAGAAGAAGTTCAGCAGGAGAAGATCGTCAAGCAGCGCAAGCGCAAGTAACGATCGAATACGAAAGGTAAGTCATGGGAGCGCAACTTCGGGTCTATAGGCAGAAAATTAAGTCTGCCCAGACGACCAAGAAGATCACTCGCGCTATGGAGTTGATCTCGGCGTCACGCATTGCCAAAGCGCAACAGCGTGTAGCCGCGTCGACCCCGTACTCGCGAGCAGTAACCCGTGCCGTTTCGGCCGTTGCAACCTTCTCGAACATCGACCACCCGCTAACGACCGAGCCAGAGCGCATTGAGCGCGCTGCCGTGGTTATCTTCACCAGCGACCGTGGTCTTGCCGGTGCATTCTCGTCAAACGTTCTTCGTGAGGCTGAGCAGCTATCTGCCTTGCTTCGCGAGCAGGGTAAAGACGTGGTCTACTACCTGGTTGGTCGAAAGGCTGTTGGTTTCTTCAACTTCCGCCGTCGCACCGCAACCCAGCAGTGGATCGGTGGCACCGACCTTCCGCAGTTTGACACCGCGAAAGAGATTGCCGACGCAGTTGTTGCAGCGTTCAACACTCCAGCGAGCGAGGGTGGCGTAGACGAGATTCACATGGTCTACAACCGCTTCGTTTCGATGATCGCTCAGGTGCCTGAGGTCGTTCGACTACTTCCACTTGAAGTTGTCGAAGGCGTCGAGGCTCCAAGCGACAGCGAAGTGTTCCCGCTGTACGAGTTCGAGCCAGATGTAAACAAGGTGCTGGATGCCCTGCTACCGGTCTACATCGAAAGCCGTATCTTCAACGCGATGCTTCAAAGCGCAGCATCCGAGCACGCAGCCCGTCAGAAGGCTATGAAATCGGCAACCGACAACGCCGACAAGCTAATCAAGAACTACACCCGATTGAGCAACGCTGCTCGTCAGGCCGAAATTACCCAACAGATTTCTGAAATCGTTGGTGGCGCAGACGCTCTGGCCACTAGCGACGAAGACTAAGAGAAAGAAAGAGACATGGCGACCAAGAAGAAGGCTGAAACCTCAGGCGCAACCGGGCGTATCGCTCGCGTCAACGGACCAGTTGTTGACATCGAGTTTCCGCACGATGCCATTCCTGAGATCTACAACGCTCTCACCACTGTCATCGACCTAGGCGGCGAGCAGACCACTCTTACCCTTGAGGTTGCGCAGCACCTCGGTGACGACCTAGTTCGCGCCATCGCGCTGAAGCCAACCGATGGTTTGGTTCGTGGCGGTTCAGTTAGCGACACCGGTGCACCTATCTCGGTTCCTGTTGGCGACGTCACCAAGGGCAAGGTTTTCAACGTTGTCGGTGAAGTTCTCAACGGCAAGCCAGGCGAAAAGATTGTTGTCAAAGAAACTTGGCCGATTCACCGTCAGCCACCTGCCTTCGACCAGCTTGAGTCGAAAACCCAGATGTTCGAGACCGGTATCAAGTCGATCGACTTGCTAACCCCTTATGTTCTCGGTGGAAAGATTGGTCTGTTCGGTGGTGCCGGTGTTGGTAAGACCGTTCTGATTCAAGAAATGATTTACCGTGTGGCAGAAGACCACGATGGTGTGTCGGTATTCGCCGGTGTTGGTGAGCGTACTCGTGAAGGTAACGACCTCATCGACGAAATGACCGAATCGGGCGTTATCGACAAGACCGCCCTCGTGTTCGGCCAGATGGATGAGCCACCAGGCACCCGTCTTCGTGTAGCCCTTTCGGCTCTGACCATGGCGGAGTACTTCCGTGACGTTCAGAAGCAAGACGTGCTTTTGTTCATCGACAACATCTTCCGCTTTACCCAGGCAGGTTCTGAGGTTTCGACCCTTCTAGGTCGTATGCCTTCTGCCGTGGGTTACCAGCCGAACTTGGCCGATGAGATGGGTCTTCTTCAGGAGCGCATCACCTCGACCCGTGGTCACTCGATTACCTCGCTCCAGGCCATTTACGTGCCTGCTGACGACTACACCGACCCAGCCCCGGCAACCACATTTGCTCACTTGGATGCTACGACCGAGCTTTCGCGTGAAATCGCGTCGAAGGGTCTCTACCCTGCTATCGACCCGCTAACCTCGACCTCGCGCATCCTCGACCCTCGCTACATTGCGAAGGACCACTACGAGACCGCGATTCGCGTCAAGGCGATTCTGCAGAAGAACAAAGAGCTTCAAGAAATCATCGCCATCTTGGGTGTTGAGGAGCTTTCTGAAGAAGACAAGGTCACCGTATCGCGTGCCCGTCGCATTCAGCAGTTCTTGTCACAGAACACCTACATGGCCGAGAAGTTCACCGGTGTGAAGGGTTCAACCGTTCCGCTGAAAGACACCATCGAAGGCTTTGCGGCCATCGCTAACGGTGACCTTGACCACGTGGCTGAGCAGGCGTTCTTCAACGTCGGTGGCCTTGACATGGTTATGGCTAACTGGGAGCGCATCCAGAAGGAAACCAAGTAACAATGGCAACTCTTCGTGTCGAACTAGTAGCAGCCGACCGCGCCGTATGGGCTGGCGAGGCCAAAATGGTCGTCGCCAAAACCGTAGAGGGCGAGATCGGTTTGCTACCTGGTCACGAGCCGATGCTTGCAATCTTGGCTTCTGGTGAGGTTCGCATCACTCTCGAAGACGGAGCAGGCATCAAGGCGATCGCCGAAGATGGTTTTCTTTCGATCGAGCACGACGTGGTCACCATTGTTGCCCGCCACGCCGAACTGGCCTAAACACAGCTTCAAAAGCAAAAACCCCGTCCGGTTGGGCGGGGTTTTTCAATTACTGGGGCAGTTTCCCACCGGGTTTCTTTTTGTCCTCGGGAGATGGCATGGGTTTGATTGCTTCGCGCTGTTCTTCAACGATGATTGCCGCATTATGGGCGCTCGGCGCGAAGAGTTCGTTCACCACGCTAAGTGCTCCGGCCATCGACCCGCCTGGTCGTTTACCAGTTCTCTTTGCCTCTCGTCGGGCGGGGATGCTCGCCACCCACGAGATCGCCACGATCGCTGCCAAGGCGAGCAACAGCTCCACGGCTAGTCCTGTTCGGGGCGACGCTTGGCCGGAGCTTCGCGTCGGTTGGCGGCAGGAACCCACTTGACGTCTCCGCCGTGGTTGATGTTCGCGTAGCGGGCTAGCACAAAGAGTAGGTCGCTCAGGCGGTTCAAATACTTCACAGCGAGAATGCTCACTCCGCCGTCTTTGTGGCCCTTCTTAGCCGGCTCAGTGCCGTGCTCTTCGATTGCGTGCCAGGTGGCGCGCTCGGCGCGGCGAACCACGGTGCGGGCAAGGTGCAGACCGGCTGCGAGACCAGATCCGCCAGGAATGATGAACGAGTCGAGCTTGTCGAGCTTCGAGTTGTAATAGTCGATGGCCTCTTCTAGGGCATCAATCCAGGTGGCGTCAACACGAAGTGGCTCGTATTCATAGTGCTCGTTAAGTGGGTTTGATAGGTCTGCGCCAAGGTCAAAGAGTTCGTTTTGAATTTGAGAAAGCAGGCCAAGGGTCTTCTCGTCGAACTCACCGTGGGCAAGTGATACGGCAACACCAATAGCGCTGTTTGCCTCATCTACATCGGCATACGCCTCGATACGGGGGTCGGTTTTGCGAACGCGAGAAAAATCGCTGAGACCGGTCATACCTTCGTCGCCGGTTCGGGTGTAAATCTTGGTGAGTTTGACCATGTTCCAAGTCTAGGCTTGTAATCATGCTGTTTCTTCTGCCACCCTCTGAGACCAAGCAAATTGGCGGCAAACCGCTCAATATCGGCCAGGTGGCTTTGACGTTTGGGCAGCTAAACGAGGCGCGCGATCAGGTCTATGCGGCGCTCAGGTCCCTTTGCGAAGGCAACGCGGATGTCGCTGCCAAAGTCTTAGGGTTAGGCAAAAAGCAGCTCGACGACCTGCAGGTAAATCTCGAGGTACAGACATCCCCGATCATGCCGGCACTCGACCGATACACAGGCACTCTCTATGACGGCCTACACGGTAGAGGTCTAAAGGGCAGCCCGACCGAGTTCAACTCTTTGGGTGCTGATCAGAGGGCGCGAGCCGATGATTCAGTGCTGATTCAATCTGCTCTTTTTGGGCTGATTCCGGCTACGAACCTTATTCCTAACTATCGCCTTTCGGGCACCACGCGCCTACCTGGGTTGTCACTCAAGGATGTCTGGGCCGAAGCCCATGAAAGAGTATGGCCGCGTCTGGTGGGGCAAACCTTTATCGACCTTCGTTCGAAGACTTACGCCGAGCTCGCACCGATTCCTGAAGGAATGCAAAGTTTCTGGGTCGAAGTTGTGGCCGAATCATCC
>JACCEC010137416.1_pt1 | contig 11581 bp, 9 predicted proteins | sample 7450121 | NCBI WGS metagenome assembly JACCEC01 (sample SAMN15323455, study PRJNA562643) | freshwater metagenome | isolation source: river surface water | place: USA:Blue River Watershed | collected 2017-08-18 | reverse complement strand
TTTTCACTAATTGGCGTTAAAACAGATACAAAGTCAGAATACTACTTGAAATATTGATTCAGTCATTGAAGTACCATAATTTTATTTAAACTAAAAACAAATTAGCTTCAAAACATTGTGTGAATTTTACTTGTGTAGAGATTCATTCAAGAAAATTTATTATACCCAAATTTATAAATAACCGAAGTACTAACCTAATAATTAGCAAATTCCAAACTATAGAGAATCGGACAATAAAATTTGGTTAATTAGAATTTTAAATCAACAGAATCGACTCGATTCTATCTTTTACATATCTACGACTATTTTCAATAGTAAATCATTTGTTCTAACCACTCAATAGTTTTTTTATTTCTTTTTACCAAAATTAAAGATATTATTCTACTTTTACATCTCAATTTTAGAACTATATTCAATCAAAACCAAAATTAAACTTTTGATAATTTTAGAGTTATGTCAAATCAAGAAAAAGAACATTTAAGAAGCCAAGATTGGTTCGGAAAAGAAGGGAAAGACGGATTTATTTACCGTAGTTGGATTAAAAACCAAGGCTATCCTGCTCATCAATTCAAAGGAAAGCCTGTAATAGGTATTTGCAATACTTGGTCGGAGGTGACTCCCTGTAATGGGCATTTCAGAGAGTTGGCTCAAGTCGTAAAAAATGGTGTTTATGAGGCTGGTGGATTTCCTCTTGAATTTCCAGTTATGTCTTTAGGCGAAACAATTATACGCCCAACTGCCATGCTTTATAGAAATTTGGCAGCCATGTCGGTCGAAGAAAGTATTCGAGGAAATCCGTTTGATGCCATTGTTTTATTGACGGGATGCGACAAAACTACTCCCTCTTTGGTGATGGGTGCTGCTAGTTGTGATTTACCGACCATCGTAGTTCCTGGTGGACCTATGCTAAATGGTCGTTTTCAAGGAAAAACTATCGGCTCTGGCACGGATGTCTGGAGATTTGCAGATGATTTGAAAACTGGCAAAATGACAGCAGAAGAATTTGAAGAAGCGGAATCGTGTATGAGTAGAAGTGTCGGACATTGCTCCACAATGGGTACTGCCTCTACAATGGCTGTAATGGTCGAGGCATTGGGACTAACTCTTCCAGGTGCTTCTGCCATTCCAGCTGCAGATTCGAGAAAAAAAGTTTTAGCACACCTCTCTGGAATGCGTGCAGTCGAAATGGTAAAAGAAAACCTTACTCTCTCAAAAGTACTCACAAAAGAAGCCTTTGAGAATGCCATCATGATGAATGCTGCCGTGGGAGGTTCGACGAACTTAGTTTTACATCTTTTAGCAATTGCGGGTAGAATCGGAGTTGATATTAAGCTAGAAGATTTTGATAGTGTAGGTAGTAAAATGCCTTTCCTGCTAAATCTGATGCCTTCAGGTAAATATTTAATGGAAGACTTCTATTATGCGGGAGGCTTGCCAGCAGTCATTAAAGAAATGGAAAGATATTTGCATAAGGATGCCATTACTGTTAATGGCAAAAGCTTGGTAGATAATTCTAAAGGTGCTAAAATTTGGAACAATGATGTAATCGCCTCTGTTGATAATCCAATTTTAAAAGAGGGTGGTATTGCAGTAGTAAAAGGTAATTTATGCGAAAATGGTGCTGTAATAAAACCATCAGCAGCATCGCCTCACTTGATGAAACACCGTGGGAAAGCCGTTGTTTTTGAAACAATTGAAGATTATCATGCACGAATTGATGACCCAAATTTGGATATTGACGAAAACTCTGTGATGGTTCTTCAAAATGTAGGACCAAAAGGCTATCCAGGAATGCCTGAAGTGGGCAATATGCAATTACCTAAAAAACTCCTTGAAAAAGGTGTCACTGATATGGTGCGTATTTCTGATGCACGTATGAGTGGTACTGCCTACGGAACTGTATTTTTGCATGCATCCCCAGAATCTGCGGTTGGTGGAAATTTGGCTTTGGTTCAGAACGGCGATGAAATAGAAGTAGATGTTCCTAATAGAAAAATACATTTGCACGTATCAGACGAAGAGCTTGCCGAGAGACGCAAGGCATGGAAAGGAATTGACCTCGGCTATGATAGAGGCTATGTAAAACTTTATATTGACTCCGTCATGCAAGCAGATAAAGGTGCAGATTTAGATTTCTTGGTCGGAAAGTCCGGACATGAGGTCAAACGAGAATCGCACTAAATAAATTATTAAACACAAAACTAAATCCTGTTTTTTCTATGTCAAACTTTAACATTTATAGCTCATCTGCAGGTTCTGGGAAAACTTTTACCCTTACCAAAGAGTATTTGAAGCTTATATTATCTCAAGATGATGCCAATTATTTTAAAAAAATTCTGGCTATCACTTTCACCAATGATGCTGCTCAAGAAATGAAAGAACGTATCCTTCATTCCTTAAAAGCTATCGGTGATATAGATAATTTTAACGAAGCTTCGGATACTTGGATAATGTTTGAAAATGTACTAAGTGAACTCAATACTGTGCAAAATTCAAATAATCAACCAGTATTCACGAAGGAAAATATTCAGAAAAATGCGACAAAAGCATTCAAAAATATTATCGCTGATTATTCGGATTTTTCAGTAAAAACCATCGATAGTTTTGTAAATCGATTGGTAAGCTCTTTTACGGAAGAACTTAGCTTGCCTTTTAATTTTGAAACTTCATTGGATGGCGAACTGATTCTTCGGGAAGCAGCAGAGAGGCTCATAGAAAAAGCAGGACTAGAAAACCAACAAGAAGTGACCGAAAACCTCCAAAATTTTATCAAAGAATCTATTGATAATGGAAAAAGTTGGAACTCAATTGCTCAGGAATTAAGTAAATTCGGAGGTCATCTGATTAATGACCAATTTTTCGTGATGGTTTCTCAAATTCATTCACTAAGCTCAAAAGACATCAAAGAAATAGCCGAAAATATATCCAATTTTATGGGTAAATTTGAAAAAGATGCTGAAGTACTTGGTCAAACGGCTTGGGATTTAATACAATCAAAAAATTTAGAATTAGCAGATTTTTACCATGGAGAAAGATCTATAGCAAAATACTACTTGAATGACAAAGACAACTTCATCAGAAATATTTTTGAATCAGAATATACAGATGGTCTAAATATTTATCAAAGAAAAACCATTGAGAATGATACTTGGACCGCAGCAAAAGCTAAACCCGATGTGATACAACGTATTGATAGCATCAAAGATGAATTAATCGACATTCACAATCAAATCAAAACGCATTCAGACACAAATCGCTCGAAATATCAATTATTCAAGTTATTAAAACCAAATCTTGGTAAATTGATACTTTTAAATGAATTAAAAAGCGAATTTGAGCAAGTATTGAGAGATAAAGGACAAATTTTTATTGCCGAGTTTAATCGTAAAATCATCGAGTTATTGGAAAAAGAACCGATTGAGTTTATCTACGAAAAAATCGGTAATAAATATAAACACGTGATGGTTGATGAATTTCAGGATACGTCCGATATTCAGTTTTTCAATCTATTACCATTGATAGAAAACTCACTTAGTGAAAATAATTTTAATCTTTTGGTAGGCGATGCCAAACAAGCCATTTATCGTTGGAGAGGTGGTAAAATGGAGTTGATTGTTCATTTATATAAAAAAGGAGCTATCAAATCAAATGGTGTTGGCTCGATAATAGATAAAAATATCAACCCAAAAGCTTTGGATACAAATTACCGAAGCTCGGAAAATATTATCAATTTTAACAACGGCATTTTTGAATTTATAAAAAATAAAACAGAGACTCAATATGGCTTGATGCAGGAAGCGTACGGTACTTTTGAGCAAAAAAAACCAGAAAGAGTCAAACAAGGAGGAGAAGTTAATATCAGTTTTCTTGATAAAGTAAAGAAATCCAATAACGCTGATTCAGACGAAATAGAAGATAATGATGGGGAGAATTTAGGTAAGATTCTTTCAATAATCAACCAAGCACTTGACAAAAAATATAGCTATAAAGATATTGCCATTTTATGCCGAAAAAATGTCAATGCAGCATTAATTGCAAACTATCTAAGTGAAAACAATATTCCATTAATTTCTCGGGATTCACTTTTATTGAATAATTTACCGATAATCAGATTTTTGGTAGCATTTTTAAAATTTGTCGATAATCCTGAAAATAATATTGTAAAATCCGAATTACTCTATCTCTATTATCAAGTGATATTACAAAAAAATCCTGATAGTAATCAGAGTAAGCTATTAAATGAGGCAGTTACTGATAATAATTATGAGAAAACATTATCAATACTATCCCCAGATAAAAATATCAATTTGAATGATTTTTTAAAATCCAATGTATATGAACTGACAGAAAAAACATTGAAACATTTTGGTCTTTTTGAGAAAACCAATCAGAAGAATTATTTATTCAGATTTTTGGATGTCGTGATGGATTTTACCAATCGAGAGAGTAACCATTTACAGGATTTTCTTGCATATTGGGAAGAAAAAAAGCTTTCTGGATCTATGTCAATCAAATCGCCGGCAGATCAAAATGCCGTCACTATCACAAGTATTCACCGTTCAAAAGGCTTGGAATACCCAATTGTGATTTTGCCATTTGCCGATTGGTCAGTGTTACCAAATACTTATTCGATGTTTTGGGCAGATTTAAGTTCTTGTCAATATCCTGAATTGAATAGTTCAAGTAATAATACGCTCATTACTGCTCCTTTTGCATCCAATACCAAACATTTTCCAGAAGAGTTAAAAGAGCAATTTGATAAAGAAAAAGAGGCTATTTTCATCGAAAATATCAATTTATTATATGTTGCCTTGACCCGTTCGGTAGAAAAATTATTTATCATTTCTTCCAGAAAAGTGAACAACAAAGAAGATAAAAATAAAACAAAAGAGGTAGGTGTTTCAATAAATTCTATTTCGGATATTTTCATTCAATATCTTGAGTTTTTAAAAAAATATGACCCACAAGAACAAACTTTTAGTTTGTATGAAGGAGAAGTTCAAAAATCTAATCCGAAAGTAAAAGCTACAAATCCAGAAATCGAAATTGATTCGATAGTTATTGATAATAAGTGGGATAAATTGAACTTAAAACGAGCCTCGTCTAAAATATTTGGAGATAATTTATTGAAAAAAGGTATCGAAAAAGGAAATAAAATCCATACAGCATTTGCAAAAATTTCGTCTAAAAAAGATGTCAATAAAGCAATCAATGAAATGCTGTTTGAAGGTATTATTTCTCCATCGGAAGAAGCTGAAATCAGAAATGCTATCAATGGCGTATTAAATTTGCCGGAACTATCCGATCTATTTGAAGAAGGCTTGATTGTCCATAATGAGCGAGATATTTTAGGCAAATCTATCAAAACACAAAGACCAGACAGGGTCGTAATTAAAGACAAGGTTGCTTATATCATCGATTATAAAACCGGACAACAAAATGATTTATTGCATCAAAAATACGTCAATCAAATCAATGGTTATGGTAATTTATATAAGCAGATGGGCTATTCTGAGGTAAAAATGATGATTGTATATTTAGAAAATAACCAAGTTGTAAAAGTAGCATCGTAAAAGATTTGAGGAGGCAATGGTTTTTGCCTCCTCAAATTATCCAAATAAATTACTCGATAAATATCGGTCTCCCCTGTCGCAACAAATAAATACAATTACACCAGAGTCTAGTTCTTGTGCTAATTTAACTGCCGCAGCGGCTGCTCCACCAGAACTCATTCCAACAAAAATCCCTTCTGTTTTTGCTAATTTTCTTGCCATTTCACTAGCTTCTTCCTCCGAAACATCCATTACCCTATCCACCCTGCTCGGGTCGAATATTTTAGGTAAATACTCTTTTGGCCAACGGCGGATTCCCGGAATTGATGAGCCATCCGTTGGTTGACAACCCACAATTTGCACCTCTGGGTTTACTTCTTTCAAAAACATGGAAGTTCCCATAATAGTACCCGTTGTTCCCATCGAGCTTACAAAATGAGTAATTTGTTGATTGGTATCACGCCAAATTTCTGGACCCGTACTTTTATAATGAGCCAAATAATTATCGGGATTTGAAAATTGATTAAGCTGAAAGTAATCCCCTCCTGCGGCTTTTTCTTCGGCATAATCTCTACATTTTTCGATATTATCCAATAAAATAACCTTTGCTCCAAAAGCCTCCATCGTGAGGGTTCGCTCCCTGGTAGAGTTTGACGGCATAATTAACTCTATTTCCAAATCAAAAAGGCGAGCAATCATTGCTAAAGCTATACCAGTATTGCCACTTGTTGCTTCTATTAATTTTTGTCCGGGCTTAATATCTCCTCTTTCTACCGCACTTCTAATCATATTGAGAGCTGCACGGTCTTTTACGCTACCAGCAGGATTATTCCCTTCCAATTTCCCAAATATACTCACATTTGGGTTTGGATTTAATTTATGTAATGCTACTAATGGGGTATTTCCCACTAAATCTACAATCGAAGTCATTTAACTGAATTTGTGAATTAAAACTAAAAAAATTATTCCATCACACGCTCTACCACTTTAATTTCTGGCTTGTGATAAACTGTCGAATAAGCTGGCACAGACTTTGTGAGCCATACATTACCTCCAATGATAGAATGAGACCCAATCACCGAATTCCCTCCCAAGATTGTCGCTCCTGAATAAATCACCACATGATCTTCTACAGTCGGATGCCTTTTGGTATTTGCTAATGTTTTTTCAACACTCAAGGCACCAAGTGTGACTCCCTGATAAAGCTTGACATGTTTTCCGATAATTGTCGTTTCACCAATGACGATTCCTGTTCCATGGTCGATAAAAAAATACTCATCGATGGTTGCTCCGGGATGAATGTCAATGCCCGTTTTTGAATGAGCATATTCAGTCAGGATACGAGGTAATATCGGAATTTCCAGCAGATAAAGTTCATGAGCTAATCTATAAAAAGTAATGGCAAAAAAACCAGGATATGCTCGAATTACCTCAAATTCGCTCGTTGCAGCAGGATCTCCCTCGATAATTGCCTCAATATCTGTTTTAAGAATCCTATATACCTCTGGCAACCGCTCCATAAACTCCCGAGCCTTTGTTTCAGGATGGCACTCTTTACATTGATAAGTAGAAAGCAGGATGTTACGGAGTTCAAGCTCAAGATTTTTGAATTGAATCTCGATTTCTTCACTTGAGCGGAAATATTCCTTGGTTTGTTCAGGAAAAAGCAATCGGATAATTCGCAATGCCCAAGCCGCAATTTCTTTAGTCGGAGGGACAGGTTCTGCTTTTTGATGTTTATCAAAAAGGTGATTAAAAAAATCTTTATTCATCGATGTTTTTCCAAGATTATGCCCAAATAACATTCAAAATTATGCCTACGTTCAAGAAATTACAAATAATATTTCAAAATCATTGATATTCAACTTCAAAAATCTCCCTTATCGCATTTGGATTTTACTGATTTTTCTTATATCTTTCAATTATATCTTTGTTTTTTGTCTTTCTGTCATTCTTCGACTTATGAAATATTGGCCTAAATTTTTATTTATCTTTCTTATATTATTGCTATTTCTTATTGGTAAAACATTAAAAAATGCGGGTTTTTTTACAAAAATTCACCCACATCATCAAGGTTCATTAAGACTAGTTCCGGGTTTTCAAGGTACTGAAGATATTACCATCGATTATTCGAAAGGATTGGCTTTGATTTCGTCAAATGATTTTACAGAATCGCCAAATAAACTCGAAAATGGTGCTATTTTCTTATTAAATTTGAATAGTAAGTCTCCAAAACCAATTAATTTAACAGAAAAACTTGACTTGCAAGATTTCCATCCCCATGGCATAAGTCTTTACCAAACCAAAGATGATAAAAAATTTTTATTTGTTATCAATCATCAAAAAGCGGTTAATTCTGTTGAAATTTTTCAATTTTCGGACTCTTCTCTTGTACATTTGGAAACTTTTATTCATCCTTTGCTAGTCAGTCCAAATGATATTTTAGCGGTAGGTGAAAATCAATTTTACGTTACGAATGACCATGACGAAAAAAAATCGTCTTGGAGGGCTAAAAAAGATTTATTACAAATTCCGATGGGAAATGTATGCTACTTCAACAATAAAAATGCCTCCATAGTAGCAGATAACTTATTGTACGCTAATGGCATCAATAAAAGTAAAGATAAACTCTTTGTAGCAGAAACATCGGGCAAAAAAATAGATGTTTTTGATTGTTTATCCGATGGGAAATTAGAGAAATTTGACGAAATTAGCATCATGGGTGCCGATAATATCGAAACAGACACTGATGGAAACCTTTGGGTGGGCTGTCATCCGAAATTATTAGCATTTTTAGAACACTCAAAAGACCACAAAAAACGCTCGCCCTCAGAAATTATCAAAATTGAATATAAAAATCGGTCAAATTATAGTACTAAAAGCATTTATTTGAATGATGGAACACCAGTATCAGGTTCGAGCGTAGGAGCTTTTTTTCAGAATCAATTATTAGTTGGAACTGTTTTTGAAGATAGTTTACTGGTTAATTATCTCAAAAACTGATAAATATCATTTGTTTGCCAATAGATTATGCCTTAGCTTTGTGGCATGAATTCAATATCTAAAAGTAAACAAGGTTTGGCGGTTTTTCTGCTATTTCTCTCCAGCATACGCATGCTGGTTGTGCCTGTGGTTTATCTTGATTTTGAATTAAACAAATCATACATTATCCAAAATCTTTGTGAAAATCGTTTCAAGCCTGAGCTAAATTGTAATGGACAATGTTATTTAGCCAAACAATTAAACAAAGTTGCGGAAGAAAAAGCAACTAAAGAGGCAAACAAACAGGAACAATCTTTCAAAAAAATATTGGAAGAGGTTTTTCATGAAGAGACCTTTGCGATTACGACAAAGCTGGATTTTGAATGTTTTGAAGTTCAAAATTTCTTTGAATACAGGGCAATTCAATCTATCTCGCCTATTTCCTCGATATTTCATCCTCCCTGTTTTTCTTGATTTTTCTTCTATAAATTGGTTTATCTTTTCGATAAACACGCTAATCTTTTTTATTCATTCATAAAAGCTGATTCGAGAATCAGTCGGAAATAATATTTTCCTAATTCGGTATCGACTTACATACTAGGTGAGTCGAGAAAGAATATTGTATTTTATAAAATTAATCTTAGAAAAATCATGAAAAATATATCAAAATTAATTCTTTTAAGTATTTCCTTCGTTTTATTCATCGCTTGTCAAAAAGAAGACGAAATCGGACCCAACGATAAAAATAACTTTTCTATTGAGTTTGATAATCGTATCGGAGACCAAAAATTAGTTCTTGGAACAAGCAAAGCGACCAATGCCTCTGGGGAAGATTTTACGGTAACAACTTTGAATTATTTTGTTTCAAATATAGAATTAACCAAGGATAATGGGCAAAAAATAAGTTTTCCCGATAAATATTTCTTGGTAAAACAATCGGATGAGACAAGCCTAACCATCACTTTAACAGATGTTCCTGCAGCAAATTATATAAATTTGAAATATACCATCGGAGTAGATAGCGTAAAAAGTATTTCGGATATAAATCAGCGAATAGGCGTATTAGACCCCGCATCTTATGGCAATGATAATATGTATTGGTCGTGGAATTCGGGATATATTTTCTTCAAGATGGAAGGTATTTCAAGCCTTTCGCCAGCAAATTCGGCAGGATTAAATAAATATCAGTTCCATATTGGCGGATTTGGCGGTAAATCATCAATTACCCCCAATAATATTCGTAGTATCAATCTGCCTTTGAACACACCAGCAACTGTTCGTAAGGATATTGCACCCGTGGCTCATATCATTTTCGATGTAAGCAAAGTTTTCAATGCCATCAATACCATTAGTTTGGCAAAATCAAGCGTCATTATGGCTCCTGCAGCAGGGAAAGTAATTTCGGAAAATTATTCAAAAGCTTATCAATTAGACCACATTCACAATGAAAAGTAAATCATTGCTTTTACTATTCAGTGTAATTATTTTCATCGGAGCGGCTTGCAAGTCCTCCGATGAAATAAATCCTGAAGCCTTATTTGTAAAACCTGAAAATTTTCCTGCACCTGTATATGATTTGACTAAAAATCCAATCACCCAAGCAGGATTTGATTTAGGGAAGGAGCTTTTTTTTGATGGAGATTTATCGAGAGATGGCTCTATTTCTTGTGCCGATTGTCATAACCAAGCATACGCTTTTACGCATCACGGGCATGACATCAGCCATGGCATTGACAATCGTAAAGGATTCAGAAATGCACCTGCCATACAAAATACTGCCTTCCAGAAAGAGTTTTTTTGGGATGGTGGTGTATTTGATTTGGATTTATTTCCCATAGCACCTATCGAAAATCCTGTCGAAATGGACGAAAAAATAGCTAATGTCTTAGAAAAGCTAAAAAATAAGGCAAAATATCCGAATTTATTTCAAAAAGCATTTGGCACAAAAGAGATTACGACAGAGCGATTTTTGAAGGCACTTTCTCAATACATGAATACGCTGATTTCTGCCAATAGCAAATATGACAAATTTATAAGGAATGAGTCTGGCGGTGTGTTAACCTCCGATGAATTAGAGGGTTTGAATATTTTCAAACAAAAATGCACCTCATGCCATAGTGGAGAATTATTCACAGACCAATCCTATCGGAATATTGGCTTACCAATATTTTATAGTGAGGATACTGGAAGAGCAAGAATAACTCAAAATGCTCAAGATAACTATACATTTAAAGTACCGAGTTTGAGAAATATTGCCGTTACAGCCCCTTATATGCACGACGGGAGATTTTATAGTTTAGAAGCTGTTCTCAATCATTATAGCGATGGCGTTTTGAACTCTCCTACTTTAGATAATTCACTCAAAAAAGGTCAAAAATTAGGTATTCCTTTAAATATTGATGAGAAAAATAAGCTGATTGCTTTTCTCAATACACTTACCGACGAGTCCTTTTTAAAAGACAAAAGATTTTCTTTAAACTAAAAAAACATGAAAAAAACGATATATATACTTGCGATAGTAAGCCTTTATTTTTTCACTATTCAGGCACAAGAAAAAGTAGATAGCGGCAAACAACAGACTTTACAAAAAGACGGCATTGACCCTGTATGTGGAATGAAAGTCAAAAAAGGAACTTCTATCATAAGCATCCATGAAGAAAAAGAATATGGATTTTGTAGTAAAATGTGTAAAGGTCAATTTGATAAAAATCCGAAAAAATTCATAAAAAAATGACTCGGATAACTTTTCTAAAAATCTTCATTATTGGAGATTTCCTTCGAGAAGACCAATTTTTGCGTTCGCTTGAAATACAAACCAATAAAATCTGTGAGCGATGTGAACAATGGTTAGGAAAAAGTATTGTTTTACAAAAAGGAGTACGAGATGTTGAATTTGATTTTTTAAGACAAATTATCAAAATCAAATATGATTCCAGAAAAAACACAGCTGAATCTATTCGACAGTTCATTGTATCGATAGGCTATGATGCGGACTCGCAGAAAGCTGATATTCAGAAACGAAAAATATTAAGAGATTGCTGTTTTAC
>JACCEC011428182.1_pt1 | contig 11583 bp, 10 predicted proteins | sample 7450121 | NCBI WGS metagenome assembly JACCEC01 (sample SAMN15323455, study PRJNA562643) | freshwater metagenome | isolation source: river surface water | place: USA:Blue River Watershed | collected 2017-08-18 | reverse complement strand
GCGCGCAAGGCTTCGCGCGGGGTCGGTGCATAGAATTTGAGAACATTCATCATTGGGCTCCAATCAGGCCAGTGACCCTGACCATGCGGGACTCGGGAACTTCAGCGTGCGACAGCACCGCCAGCTGTGGCAGTGCACGGCGCAGGAAACGGGACAGCAAGGGGCGCAGCGGCGCCGGCACCAGCAGCACGGGGGTCAGCCCCGATTGCTCCTGGCGCTTCACGGTTTTTTCGGCCTGCGTCGACAGGGTGTCGGCCAGGCCCGGCTCGATGGCGGCGCCACCGGCTTGCAGCGCCGTCATCAGCACGCGCTCGAGCTGCGCGTCGAGGGTGATGACGGAGAGTTCGGACGGCGCCGGGAACAGCTGCTGCACGATGGCGCGGCCGAGCGCGCCACGCACCAGCTCGGTCAGCTCGGCCGGATCGCTGATGCGCGATGCGTGCTCGCACAGCGTCTCGACGATGGTGCGCATGTCGCGAATGTGCACGCCTTCGTTCAGCAGGTTCTGTAGCACTTTCTGCAGTGCCGACAGCGACATCTGCTTCGGCACCAGGTCTTCGAGCAATTTCGGGGTTTCCTTCTCGACGTGCTCGACCAGCTGCTGCACTTCGATGCGACCCAGCAGCTCGGCGGCATGCTGGCTGACCAGATGGTTCAGGTGGGTCGCGATCACGGTCGATGCATCGACCACGGTGTAGCCGAGCGCCTGCGCCTGCGCGCGCTGGCCCTCCTCGATCCAGACGGCAGGCAGGCCAAAGGCGGGGTCGGTGGTCTTGGCGCCATCGAGCGGACCGCTGACCATGCCGGGGTCGATGGCGAGGAACTGGCTGGCATGCGCTTCGCCGGCGCCGATCTCGACGCCCTTGAGCGTGATGCGGTAACCACCGGGACGCAGTTCAAGGTTGTCGCGGATGTGGACCGGCGGCGCGAGGAAGCCGATGTCCTGCGCGAACTTGCGGCGCACGCCCTTGATGCGCTTGAGCAGTTCGCCGCCCTGCGCGGCATCGACCAGCGGAATCAGGCGGAAGCCCACTTCGAGGCCGAGCGCATCGACCGGCACCACGTCCTGCCAGCCGGCTTCTTCGCTTTCGGCGGTGGCGACCGGCGCTGTGACGGCGGGCTCTTCCGCTGCTTCCTTTGACTTTTCCAGACGGCGCTGCGCCTGGCGCGCGCCGTAGGCAAGCAGCAAGGCCAGCAACAGGAAAGGCACATGCGGCATGCCGGGTACGATGCCGAAGCCGCCGATGATGGCGGCCGTGATGCCCAGCACTTGCGGCTTGGCCAGCAGCTGGCCGACCAGCTGGCCGCCGACGTCCTGTTCATTGGCCACGCGCGAGACGACCACACCGGCGGCGATCGAGATCACCAGCGACGGCACCTGTGCCACCAGGCCATCGCCGATGGCGAGCAAGGTGTAATTCTTCAATGCGTCGGCAAAGGCCATGTCATGCTGCAGCAGGCCGACAATCAGGCCGCCGACCACATTGACGATGGTGACGATGATGCCGGCCACCGCGTCGCCGCGCACGTATTTGCTGGCGCCGTCCATCGCGCCATAGAACTCGGCTTCACGCGAGACTTCGGTGCGGCGTGTGCGCGCATCGGCTTCGCCGATCAGGCCGGCATTCAGGTCAGCGTCGATCGCCATCTGTTTGCCTGGCATCGCATCCAGTGCAAAGCGCGCACCGACCTCGGCGATGCGGCCTGCACCCTTGGTGACGACAGTGAAGTTGATGATCGTGAGGATCACGAATACAACGATGCCGACCGTGTAGTTGCCGCCGATAAGGAAGTGGCCGAAGGCTTCGATCACCTGGCCGGCCGCCGCGCCGCCGGCATGGCCTTCAGTCAGCACCACGCGGGTTGACGCGACGTTCAGCGACAGCCGCAGCATGGTCGATACCAGCAGCACGGCCGGAAAGGCCATGAAGTCCAGCGGCTTGACGGTGTACAGGCTGGTCATCAGGATGATGATGGACAGCGCGATGTTGAACGAGAACAGCAGGTCGAGCGCAAAGGCCGGCAGCGGCAGTACCATCATCGCCAGCATCAGGATGATGAGCGCGGGTGCGGCCAGTGCCTGCGCGCCGCCAGTCTTCATCCATGCGGGAAGCGCGAAGCTGTTCATGCGGCACCTCCGGCACGCGTATCGTTGGCGGCTGCACCGTCAATGTTGTTTTCAGTCGTTCGGAGGTGCAGCGGGATATCCATGTCGACCGGCACCTCGAGTGCGGTCGGGCGCTCGGCACGATGGCCGGCGCGCAGCTGGAACACCCACGCCAGCACCTGGGCGACGGCGGTATAGAGCTGTTCGGGAATCGCTTCGCCCGGCTCGACATGGCGATACAGCGCACGCGCCAGCGGCGGCGCTTCGAGCAGCGGCACGTTGTTGGCCGATGCGATTTCACGGATCTTCGCGGCCAGTTCGTCGGCGCCCTTCGCGACCACTACTGGCGCGGCATCGCGCGACTCGCTGTACTTGAGCGCGACGGCGAAATGGGTCGGGTTGGTGACGACGACATCGGCCTTCGGCACTTCGGACATCATGCGGCGGCGGGCCATCTCGCGCTGCTGCGCGCGGATGCGCCCCTTGATCTCGGGGTTGCCTTCCTGTTCCTTGTGTTCCTGGCGCACTTCTTCGCGGGTCATCATCAGCTTCTTCGCGTACTGCCAGCGCTGCCACGGCACATCGATGGCCGCGATCAGGGCCAGCACGCCGGCCATCGCCGCAAAAGCGATGAACATCACATGGCCGAGCTGACTGTCGCCGCTGCCGGCCGGCACGACGGCCATGCCGACCAGCGCATCGGTTTGCTTGATCACGACCAGCGCGCCGACCCCGCCCAGCAGCACGGCCTTGGCGATGGCCTTGCCGAGTTCGCCCAGCGCGTGCGTGGAGAACATGCGGGTGATGCCAGCGATGGGATCGAGGCGATCGAAGCGCGGCAGGAAGGATTTGACGGAAAACAGCCAGCCGCCGACCAGCAGCGGCGCGCCGATCACGACGGCCAGCATGATGGCCGCGAACGGCAGCAGTGCCCACAGCACGCGGCCCACCAGATGGGCGCCATGCTCGAGCAGGAGGTAAGGTTCGAAAGCGAGTTCGCGCGGGAAGGACAGGCCCTCGCGCAGCATGCCGGACAGCTCGCCTTCGAGGCGGCCACCCATCATCCACAGCAGCAGGCCGCCGGCCAGCAGCGACGCGCAGGCCGCCAGCTCGCGCGAGCGAGGGATGTCGCCTTCTTCGCGTGCCTGCTCCAGTCGGCGTTGACTGGCGGGTTCGGTCTTTTCGAGGTCGCTTTCCTGCGCGGCCATTTACGGCTCCATTTGCCCGACATAGGGGATGGAGCAATTATTCGATGGCGCGCAGGGTTGCCATGCCGGGAACAACGGGGGGAATACGGGGCTGCTTGGCGCGATTCCGGATCAGCACCGGATTAGCACCGGATTAGCACGGAATTGGCGCCAGATTGACGCCGGAATCGCAGCCCGCAGGGGAGAAATGTCGTGTTGAAGTGCCAAAAATTCAGAAGCCCAGACTTTCGAGCAGGTCGTCGACCTGCTCCTGGTCGGCCACCACATCGGCCTTGCCGGCCGGGTTGACCTGCGGGCCGTTCAAGAGGCCCGTGTCGCGCGAGGCTTCATGCGGCGAGAAGTCGATCAGCAATTGCACCAGCTGCGATTCCAGGCTGTGGCCCAGTTCGGTGACTTTCTTGATCACTTGCCCTGTCAGATCCTGGAAGTCCTGCGCCATCATGATGTCGAGCAGGTGGCCGCGGGTCTCGGAGGCCGCATCGCGGGTCTGCTCCAGATAGGCCAGCGTACGGCATTGCAGGTCGCCGGCTGACGGCAGGCCCCGCTCGGACAGCAAGGACTGCCATTCCGCAATCAGCGAACTGGCGCCCTGTTCTACCTGTTCCTGCAAAGGCGACGCGACCTCGGTGGCGTTCAGCACGCGCTGCGCGGCCTGCTCGGTCATCTTCGCGACATACACCAGCCGGTCGCGGACATTCGGAATGTCGTCCTGCGCGACGCGCTGCAATACCTTGTCTAGCCCCAGTTCGCGCAGGCTTTCGTGCAGGCTGCGAGTCAGCTGGCCCACACGCAGCAGCAATTCGTCATGGCGGCTCTGGTCGACTGCATCGGCTTCCATCATCGTGGCACCCATGGTCAGGCTCCCGCTTTTTCAAGCTTCTCGAAGATCTTCGACAACTTTTCATCCAGTGTCGCGGCCGTGAACGGCTTGACAACATAGCCGTTGGCGCCGGCCTGGGCGGCGGCGATGATGTTTTCCTTCTTCGCCTCGGCCGTCACCATCAGCACCGGCAATTTGCCGATTGCGTTGTCAGCGCGGATATTCTTCAGCATCTCCAGACCGTCCATGTTGGGCATGTTCCAGTCAGAGATGACGAAGTCGAAGTTTTCGTTCTTCAGCTTGGACAGCGCCATCGCGCCGTCTTCGGCCTCGTCAACGTTGGCATAGCCAAGCTCTTTCAGCAGGTTGCGCACGATGCGGCGCATGGTGGAAAAGTCATCGACAACGAGGAATTTGGTCTTGGGGTCAGCCATGGGGCGCTCCGTGAAAAAATGAGATTGGCCGTCAATTCGTTTACGGCATCCGGGTCCGGCGATTGAGTCACGGCAGGTCGTCTGTCAAACACGGAGCGCGCGGCCGCCATCGCGTGCCAACTGCTCCATCACCAGCCGCGGTAATTGCACCAGCGGCGCGATTTCATGCACGGCGCCGACAGCGATGGCTTCGCGCGGCATGCCGAAGACGACGCAGGTCGATTCGTCCTGCGCGAAATTGGTCGCGCCGGCCTCGCGCATCTTCAGCATGCCGGCCGCGCCATCCTTGCCCATGCCAGTCAGGATCACGCCCAGCGCATTCCTGCCCGCATTGGCGGCTGCCGATTCGAACAGCACGTCGACCGAGGGCCGGTGCCGATTCACCGGCGGCCCCTGGTCCAGCGCCGTCACATAGTTCGCTCCGCTGCGCGCCAGCAGCAGATGCGAATGGCCGGGTGCCAGGTAAGCATGGCCGGGCAGCACGCGGTCGCCGTGCTCGGCTTCCTTGACCGAGATGCGACATAGGCTGTCGAGCCGCTGCGCGAACGAGCGCGTGAAGCCTTCAGGCATGTGCTGCACAATCAGGATGCCGGGACAATCAGACGGCATCTGCTGCAGGAATTCCCGGATTGCCTCGGTGCCGCCGGTGGAAGCGCCGATGATGATCAGCTTCTCGCTGGAGCCAAACGGCGTGCGCAGCGCAGGCATCGCGCGTGCCGGGTCGGCGCCATCCCCGCCATCCGTGCCATTCACGCCATCGACCATGCGCTGCCGGGCGCGCACACGTGCACGCGACGCGATACGGATCTTGTCTGCGATCAGGTCGGCATAGTCACGCATGCCGGACTGAATGGAAATCTTGGGCTTGGCGACGAAGTCGACCGCGCCCAGTTCGAGTGCGCGCAGCGTCGTTTCCGAGCCGCGCTCCGTCAACGACGACACCATCACGACCGGCATCGGCCGCAGCCGCATCAAGCGTTCAAGGAAGTCGAGGCCATCCATCTTCGGCATCTCGACATCAAGGGTCAGCACATCGGGATTGGTCTGCCGGATCATCTCGCGCGCGACCAGCGGGTCGGGCGCGACACCGACGACTTCCATGTCAGGCTGGTCGCTGACGATCTCGCGTAGAACGCTGCGGATCAGCGCGGAATCATCAACGATCAGGACCTTGGTCTTGGGTGTGGACATTGGTTAGTCAAGGACAAGCGGGTATCAGATGCGGGCTAGGGGCTAAGCGTGGTGGGTGGCGTCCTCCGGCGCCAGGCGCCGGAGGACGTAGCCTTCGATCAGAACTCTTCCCACTCATCGGCGCCGCCACCGGCTGCAAGCTTCTTCGGCGCAGCCGCCACCGCGCGAACGGCGGGCGCGGCCGCCGGCGCCTTGGCGCGCTGCGGCATGGCAATCACGGTCGAGCTGCTTTTCTTCTTCGGTGCGCGGGCTGCGCTGCTGCCATGGCCCATGCCAGCGACACGGAACACGCTGACCGTCTCCGTCAGGCTGCCGGCCTGTTCCTGCAGGCTGTCGGCGGCAGCGGCGGCTTGTTCAACAAGCGCGGCGTTTTGCTGCGTGACCTGGTCCATCTGCGTGATGGCCTGGTTGACCTGCTCGATGCCGGCACTCTGCTCCTGGCTGGCGGCCGAGATCTCGGCAATGATGTCGGTCACGCGACGCACGCTAGCCACGACTTCATCCATCGTGCTGCCGGCCTGCGCGACCAGCTTGCTGCCGGATTCAACCTTGTCCACCGAGTCGCCGATCAGGGACTTGATTTCCTTCGCGGCGGCGGCCGAGCGTTGCGCAAGGCTACGCACTTCCGTGGCGACCACCGCAAAGCCGCGGCCCTGCTCGCCGGCGCGTGCCGCTTCGACGGCAGCATTCAGCGCAAGAATGTTGGTCTGGAATGCGATGCCGTCGATGACACCGATGATGTCGACGATCTTGCGGGCCGAATCGTTGATCTGCTGCATGGTCTGCACGACTTCGGACACCACGGTGCCGCCGCGTTGCGCGACTTCCGATGCATTGATCGCCAGCTGGTTGGCCTGGCCGGCGTTCTCGGCGTTCTGGCGCACGGTTGAGGTCAGTTCTTCCATCGATGATGCTGTCTCTTCCAGCGACGACGCTTGCTGCTCGGTACGCGATGACAGGTCGAGGTTGCCAGCGGCGATCTCGCTCGATGCGGTGGCGATGGTGTCGGTGCCGTTGCGCACATTGCGCACGATGTCAGCCAGCTTTTCGCGCATGGTCTTCATCGCATACATCAGGCTGTTGTTGTCGCCGGGAAGAATGTCGATCTGCACATCAAGGTCGCCGCTGGCGATGCGCGATGCAACGTCGGCCGCGGTCGACGGCTCGCCACCCAGCTGATGGGTCAGACCGCGGGTGATGATCCAGGCGGTTGCAACGCCGGCCAGCAAGGCAAAAATGCCGAGCGCAATCATCAGGCGCTGGGTACTTTCATATGCGGCGCGGGCATCGGCGCCGGCCTCTTGCGACAGTTTTTCTTCCAATACCGCCAGCTCGGCAAGAACGCCCATCAGCTTGCGCTGGAGCGGGCGAACTTCATCGATCAGTACCTTGGTTGCCTCTGGGGTCTTGTTCTGCAGGCCGAGATCGATGGCTCGGCTAAGCGGCGCATTCAGCGCGGAATGTTGCTCATGCACCTGCTTGAGCAGGGTGCGCTCGGACTCGGTGGTACTCGGATGCTCGAACAGGTGGATCAGTTTTTCATCAGCGGCGGCGAATTTTTTCTCGCCATCCTTGATGCGGTCGACCTCAGGCTGCATTTCGTTCAACTGCGTCAGCAGCACCACGTTACGCACGGCGATCATGCGGTCGAACACGCTGGCGCGCATCGCCATGATCTGGGCCACTTGCGCATTGTTCACGGATGCGATCTGGTCGACATGGGCCTGCATGCTCGCCATGCGATTGAGGCCGAACAGGATGGACGCAACCAGGAAGACGAGGAGCAGTGCGAAGCCGGCGTACAGGCGGGTGCCCACTTTGAGGTTGGAGAAGTTCATGGAAGCTCCGAAGGCAGGTGCGATGATTCAGGGGTCGTGATCGGCAGGCTTGCCAGCGCCCGCGAACTGGCGCGGATGCGTAGCGGCACTGGCTTCAGGACGTCAGGCTTTCGATCAGGCCCATCTCCGAGGACGACATCAGACGGTCGATGTCGACCAGGATCAGCATGCGCTCGTCGAGCGTGCCGAGGCCGATCAGGTAGTCGGTGTTGAAGGCCGTGCCCATTTCGGGCGCGGGACGGATCTGCGACGGCGCCAGCGTGGTGACGTCGGACACGCTGTCGACCACCATGCCGACCACGCGGCCACCGATATTGAGGATGATGACGACGGTGAACTGGTCATAGCTCGGCTCACCGAGATTGAACTTGATGCGCATATCAACGATGGGCACGATGATGCCGCGCAGGTTGACGACACCTTTCAGGAAATCTGGCGAGTTGGCGATGCGGGTTACGGCCTCATAGCCGCGGATTTCCTGCACCTTCAGGATGTCGATGCCGTACTCTTCGCTACCAAGCTTGAACGCAAGGAATTCGCGCGATGCAGGGTCGGTGGCCGACACGCTGTCGGTGGCGTCTAGAAGTTCTATGGACATGGTGGGATCCTGTGGTTGGATAGGCTGCGACCGGATGTCGCTTTCCTCAGAGCCTTAACGGCAGCTTAGCGATTGACGTTCAGGACGAATATGCTGAGCAGAACAGGATTTGCGGGGCTGTTCCGCCATCAAGTAGCGGAACAGCATTTGCACCTCTTTGACGTGACAGCGGCGCTCAGCCGAGTGCGGCGGGAGCGCGGCTCGCACGCAGTAACGTGCTGACGTCCAGGATCAGCGCGACGCTGCCGTCGCCCAGAATGGTGGCCCCGGAAATGCCCGCCACGCGGCGGTAATTCGCCTCGAGGTTCTTGACCACCACCTGCTGCTGCCCGACCAGTTCATCGATCAGCAGCGCTGCCTTGTTGCCATCGGCCTCGAGGATCACGGCAATGCCCCGCGCTGCATCCTGTTGCCCGCTGGTGGAGAACACCTGGCGCAAGGACACCAGTGGCAGATATTCACCGCGCACACGTATCACCTGCCCCTGGCCGGCGATGTCGCTGATATCCTGGGGACGTGGCTGCAACGACTCGAGTACGTAGTTCAGCGGCAGGATGTAGATCTCGTCGCCGCTGCGCACCGACATGCCGTCGAGGATGGCCAACGTCAGCGGCAGCGCAATCGACACCGTGGTACCGACACCGGCCACGGAACGGATGTCAACCTGGCCACCGAGCATGGTAATGTTGCGCTTGACGACGTCCATGCCGACGCCACGGCCGGACACGTCGGTGACAGTCTCGGCAGTAGAGAAGCCTGGCGCAAAGATCAGCTGCCAGACCTCGCCATCCGTCATGTTGTCGGACACCGGCAGGCCTTGCTGGCGCGCCTTCGCGAGGATGCGCTCGCGCTTGAGGCCGCCGCCATCATCCGAGACTTCGATCACCACATGGCCGCCACGATGCATGGCTGACAGCGTCAGCCGGCCGGCGGCGTCCTTGCCGGCAGCCTGGCGCACGGCCGGCAGTTCAATGCCATGGTCGATGCTGTTGCGTACCAGATGGGTCAGCGGGTCGATGATGCGTTCGATCAGCCCCTTGTCGAGTTCGGTGGCGGCACCCTGCGTGACAAAGTCCACTTTCTTTCCGAGCTTGGCGGCAAGGTCGCGCACCATGCGCGGGAAGCGCGAAAACACATAGTCCATCGGCATCATGCGGATGGACATCACAGCCTCCTGCAGGTGGCGCGTGTTACGGGTCAGTTGCGACACGCCATTGAGCAGCTTTTCATGCAACATCGGGTCGAGGCCGTGCGTGCGCTGCTCTATCATGGCTTGCGTGATCACGAGTTCGCCGACGAGGTTGATCAGCTGATCCACCTTTTCGACCGACACGCGGATCGACGAAGATTCGGCGCCGCCGGCAGCGGGCTTGTCGGTGGCCTTCTCTGCCAGTTTGGCGGCCTTTGCGACGGGAGCGGCAGGGAGATGGAAAATTTCGTACGCCTGATGTTCGGCGGTCGGGACCGACGCTGGATCGGCGTCAGCGGCGCAGGCTGGCGACGACTCGTCGTTCGCTTGCGCGGCGGATTCGTCCTGCTCTTCGCTGATCTGCAACTGGTCGGGATCGACCACGAACGCGCACAGCGCAGTGATGTCATCGACGGACTCGGCTGTCTCCAGAACGAAGACCTTGTGGCCGGCCACGTCATCGACGATCGTCACGCGTCCCAGCAAGGCCAGTTCGTCGGCTAGCGCGGAAACGTCGCGCGCAGCCATCGCAGGCAGGGTGATGCGAACGCTGCGCATTGCCGGCGCTGCGGCAGATGCCGTACCGGATGCCTGCGCAATTGCCGCCACGGCTGCGCCGTTACAGGTATCCGATGCCTGCTGCGCCAGGCTCTCCAGCCGCGCCAGCAGCGCATCGACTTCATGCTGTTCGACTTCGCCACCGTCGCGATGCCCGCGCAGCAGCATCTGCAGCACATCCTTGGCCTGCAGGAAGCAATCGATCTGTTCGGCGGTCAGCGCCATCTCGCCCTTGCGCAAACGGTCGAGCAGCGACTCCAGCACATGGGTGACGCCGGTCATGTCGGCCAGGCCGAAGGTGGCGGCACCGCCCTTGATCGAATGGGCCACGCGGAAGATGGCATCGATGTCGGCCATGTCGAATGCGGCCGGGTCGAGTCCCAGCAGCAGGCGCTCCTTTTCGGCCAGCAGTTCTTCGGCCTCGTCAAAGAAGACCTGGAAAAATTGACTGATCTCGACGCTCATGCCAGTACTCCCGGGCCGATGCACTTGCCGACCACTTCCAGCAGGCGGTTAGGATCGAAGGGCTTGACCAGCCAGCCATTGGCACCCGCCTCGCGTCCCTTGTTCTTCATCTCGGGGCTCGATTCGGTGGTCAGCATCAGGATCGGCACCTGTCGATAGGCCGGCAATTCGCGCAGGCTGCGGATGAAGGTCAGGCCGTCCATGTTCGGCATGTTCTGGTCCGTCAGCACCAGGTCGAACTGCGTCGCCTTCGCCTTGGCCAGCCCATCAATACCGTCGATGGCGTCGACGACCTGATAGCCGCCGGTGCGCAGCGAGAAGGTCAGCATCTGCCGCAGCGAACCCGAGTCATCCACTGCCAGGATTTTTTTGCCCATGTGTTTCTCCGTGATACTTCCGTGATTCTTCCGTGATACTTATTGACGTTATTCAGAACAGTTCGATGCTGCCGCTTTCCATGTGCTGCTGCGGGACGCTGCGATTGACCATGCAGGCCGGGCGTCCCTCATCGCCGCCGATGTGGCGGCGCGCGCTGGCGATCAGCTGGCTGGCGATATCCTCGAATTGCAGCGCCGTCAGCGCCGAGTCGAGGTGAGCGCTGGCAATCTTGGACAGGGCGATGCATTCGGGATTGTCGTGATCGGGCAGCGCCTGCTGGCGTGTCAGGGCTTCATGGGCGCCGACGAAGCTGCTGGACAGCTTGGCGATCGCCTCTTTCAGCAACAGCTCCAGTTGCACCAGATCGTCGCGCAGTGCGTCCGGGGTCGGGCCGTGGCGGGCATGGTTCATCGTGCTTCTCCCTTCGTAGCGCCGGCGGGCGCAGCGGCCACCGTGGCGGCCTTGGCCGACGAAGCTGTGGTGGCTGTGGCGGCTGTGGCTGAGGTGGCCGTCGTTGCAGCGCCGGAACTGGCCGTGGCCTTGGCATGCATGCCGGTGTTCAGTTCCTCGCCGCCATGCACATTCAGCGACGCTTGCTCGCCGGTGATGGCCTGCTCGGCGCGCTTGTTCATCACCACGATGCTGATGCGTCGATTGATCGGGTCGCGGGCATCGTCCTTGTTCATCGGGACGGCCGACGAGAGGCCGACCACGCGCAAGACCTTCGCATCCTGCATGCCGCCTTGCACCAGTTCGCGCCGCGAAGCGTTGGCACGGTCGGCTGACAATTCCCAATT
>JACCEC010627355.1_pt1 | contig 11584 bp, 8 predicted proteins | sample 7450121 | NCBI WGS metagenome assembly JACCEC01 (sample SAMN15323455, study PRJNA562643) | freshwater metagenome | isolation source: river surface water | place: USA:Blue River Watershed | collected 2017-08-18 | reverse complement strand
GCCAAAGCACAGGCGCTTGACGATATCCCAGTGCACATTGTTTTTGATCCGGTGCGCGATGGTACCGGCACTCTTGGTGATGGCAGCAAAGGCGAGGTCAGTGCCGACCGCCACGGTTGGGTTGATACCGAAGAGCAGAGTCAGCAAGGGAGTCATCAGCGAGCCGCCGCCCACGCCTGTCAGGCCGACCAGCATGCCCACGGCAAATCCCGACACTACATAAGTTAAAGTCATAAGGCCTCGCGCAAAGAAGCCCGAATGCTAATAAACTCCCTCCTTATTCCAAACAACAGAGTATTTATTTGCTTATATGATTCTCAGATATAAGCAATGAAAGGCTCAGTCGCCTGATTTTCGGGCTATTTTATTTCTTTTATGAAAACATTGATCGTCGTTTTCGAAGGAAGATCATGAATATTCATCAATTTCGCTTCGTCCGAGAGGCCGTACGGCAAAACTTCAACCTGACCGAGGCCGCCAAAGCTTTGTTCACCTCGCAGCCCGGCGTATCCAAAGCGATCATTGAGTTGGAGGAAGAACTGGGCATCGATATCTTCACCCGTCACGGCAAACGCATCCGCGGCCTGACCGAGCCGGGACGGGAGGTGTTGAAATCAGTCGAATTGATCCTGCAGGAGATTGAGGGTCTCAAGCGCATCGGCAAGGAATTTGCCGCCCAGGATTCGGGCAGTTTCACGATTGCCACCACCCATACTCAGGCCCGTTATTCCTTGCCCACTGTGGTGCAGGCCTTCTCGCAAAAATTCCCTAAGGTACGTTTATCTCTGCTACAGGGTAATCCCCGGCAGGTCGCCGAGATGGTGCTCAACGGTCAGGCCGATCTGGCGATTGCCACTGAAGCGATCGCCGATATTGATGGTCTGGTCTCCATGCCCTGTTTTCAGTGGGAGCATCTGGTGGTGGCACAGCCAGATCATCCGCTGTCCCGACAGAAGAGCGTGACCCTGGAAGACATCGCGGCCTATCCCTTGATTACGTATGACACCGCCTTCGCCGGGCGGAACAAGATCGATCAGGCCTTTGCGCGGCGGGGTCTGAAGCCGGATGTCGTTCTGGAAGCTATTGATGCTGATGTCATCAAGACCTATGTCGAACTGGGTATGGGCGTAGGTATCATCGCCGGTCTGGCTTATAACGCAGCTCGCGACGTCAATCTGACCGCAATATCTGCGGGTCATTTATTCGGTACCAATCTGTCACGCGTGGCCCTGAAGGAGGGCGCCTATTTGCGCGGGTATGTTTTTACCTTTATTGAATTGCTCGCACCCAGCTTGTCGCGCAAACTGGTCGAGCAGGTATTAGCGGGGCAGAAAGACAGCTATGAGCTATGAGTACGATTGACAATACGTTCTCATGAATCGATCAGGGGTCTTTCCGGCAGTGGTACGCGCAGACTGATCAGAGTACCTTTGCCCGGTCGAGATGCTATGGCAAAGCTGCCGCCTGACAAGGCAACGCGTTCCCGTATTTCGCGCAGACGATAATTCAGTGGTGTGTTTGGTTGCGCCGAAGCGGCGTAGCCTTTGCCGTTGTCGATGATTTCCATCAGTAATTCAGAGCAGCCATCGTAAAGATGTATTTCGGCAGCGCTGGCCTGAGCGTATTCACGAATATTGGCGCATGCCGCCTGCGCGATCCTGAACAAATTAGTGGCCAGCGAAGGATCCAGCCTAATCTCGTCAGCATTACAGCGTAGTTCAAAGTGAATGCCGGTTTGGTTTTCCTGGTCGGTGGCAAGCCAATCGAGTGCAGCCACGATACCGGCATCCAGAATGCCTGGACGAATCTCGGTCGCAATTTGCTGTACCGAGCGCAGTGAGCGGCTGATGAGTTTTTCGATATAGGGTTTTTGTGTCAGGAATTCATTGAAATCAGGCGCTGTCTCCCACAAGTGCGTCAGCATCATTTTCAGTGCCGACAAATTGCCACCCAAGTCATCATGCAAAGTCTGGCGGATATGTGCATGCTCTTCTTCTTGTTCATGATTCAAGTACACATAAAGATCCGCGAGTTCTGCACGTGACTGACGCAGTGAAAGCTCATGAAATTTGCTAGTGCTGATGTTTGTCATCAACCCCGTCCACTGAATCCCATTGTCTCCATCATCCTCGGGTGTGGCACGCAAGCTGATCCATTTGGTGTCCTTCCATGTATCAATCCGAATGCGACCCTCCCAGCTGAGCACCTCCAGTTTCTCTGCGGATTGGCGTAACTGTGTGGACCAGCTCTCACGGTCCTCATCAACAATTTGTGCAAAGAGCTGACGTGCGTTTGCGTACAGAGCCTCGGGTGGAATGCCAAGCAGGTTTTCGCAGCCCTCTGAAAGGAAGTTAAATTGAATCAGACCAGTTGATCCCTGGCGCATCTGGAAAAGCAGGCCTGGCACTTTGGCCACAATCTGTTTCAGACGTGTTTCGCGCTCTGATACCTGCACAACGGCCTGTTCCAGCATGATTGCGTGATTTTCCATGGTTGTGAGCTCTTGGACAATGGCCGCCACTGTAGATCTTTCATCGCGACGAAGCCATCTGCTCAGCATCAAATTTACACTTGACTTGATCTTTCACAAGACATTTCATCAAAAAATATCTGTGACACAATTTTTGTATGAATGGATACGTGTACTTGCCTATGGACGATGCGATTGCAAAATACTTCCATTAAAGAATTATGGGGAATTCAAGCCGTGTCCCGGAGCATGACACTTTCGGGCGCAGCCAAATTGGATGGTGAGTTGTATTTCTATCGCATGCGAGCAATGGGACTGTCATCCCTTTCGGGGTGTCCAATGGCTTGTATGCCAGGTCATTAGCAAGACCTATAGTCAGGCACTTGCGCAAGCGGACTTGTTCAGCAAGACAAGAAAGATAATCTACGGGCTTGTGGCATCATCCTCGGATATTTTTTGCAGAGGTCGCGATGGAATGGTGGGTCATTGCGGTGGAGTTGGGTGTGCCTGCGATTATTGGGCTGGCACTCTACCTCACGCTGCGCAAGTAAATAGCACAATGGGATGAAAAACGCACCGGGTCAGATGCTGAGCCGGTGCGTTTTATTTGCAGTACGTCGATTTAGCCTGCTTTTTTAGCTGCTTGTAGTAAACACTTGGAAAGCTTGTCAAAGTGAAGCAGGGCAGCTTGTGTCAGCTCCAACTGCTTGCGGCGTGCATCCTCGGTCTCCGCGAGTAATATCCATCCCTTGGCACGCATGGATTTCAGTCGACCGTGCAGCATGGCGGGAGAGCCCAGCTCTCGCTTGCCCATTAAATCCTTGACCGACAAACGTTCCTTTTTTTGACGCGCAAACGCGATGAGAGACAAGATGCGCTCCTCAAGAGGCTCTAGTGGCGGTAATGCCGGCAGATCGCGCAGCGCCTCTGATAGTTGCAGAAAGCGCAAGTAAATGTCCGCTGGACGGGATTTTTTGCTCACGAGTTGTACTTCCTTTCAGGTTACTTTCTTTTGGGAAAAGATAATACTCTAACGGTCCAAAGTGTGCACCAAATCCAAACTCGCTTCAATTGGCACTCCCTCAGGTCCCGGCCCAAAATTCTGCATTTTTTGCTCAAGGAGACGCTGAATAAGTCCACGTTTTATGGCGAGCCAGCGCAGATGTGGGATGCGGAATCAGCAAAATGCGCTGACCCAGCGTTCCGCAAGCTATGCAGATCCGTCCAACAAGCTTGTTGAAATAATAAAAAATAGCTTTGACGGGTTCTCGGCGGTTCAGCCCGCACCCTAAAAATCGCCATTTGATTTTCTCACACGTGCCAGCCGCATGTGTCGCTCGAGCCGGATGGCATGATTCACTTGGGTTTTGCTCATGCCCATCATCTGCAAAAGGGCAGATGACAGCTGCAGACCCGCTGCCAGTGTTTCGGGCATCACCTGCGTCGCACCCGCTGCACGCAAGGCACACGCGTGATCTTCGTCATGCGCCCGAGCGAGCAGGGGAATATCGGCAAACTCGCGACGAATAGCATGCGTGGCATGTAGTGTCGCCTCCGCATGATCCATGGTCAGCACGATCGCGGCGGATTTACTGGCATGGACACGATGTAACAGCTCAGGGCGGCTGACATCGCCAAAATAGACCGGCTCACCCAGTGGATGTTTGCGCGTCGACTGGTGCATATCGATATCGATGGCGACGTAGCGGACTCCCTGTGCATTCAGAATCTCTGCCAGCAGCTGGCCCATGCGTCCGAAGCCGACAATAATCACGTGTCCTGACAGCGCACCCGTCTCGGCTTTGTCCAGTGCAGCTGGCGCACAATGGTGAGACTTCTCCCATGAATTGCCGAGCACGCGACCCAAGCGCGCCATCACCGGCGTTGCAAACATCGATAGCCCGACCAGCAACAATACAAACTGCGACAACGCGTTGGTGAAAAGCCCGCTGGCAAGTGCGTAGCTGGTCACGATGAAAGCAAATTCTCCCCCCTGACCCATCAGCATGCCGCCTTCAAACGCCCGACCCGGGGTGATTCCACCCACACGCAAGACCAGCATCATCACCGCCGCCTTGAGGATGAATAGACCTGCAACGCACAGGGCGAGCCAGAGCGGGGACACCATCACCACACGCACATCTGTCTGCATACCCACCGACATGAAAAACAAACCCAGCAACAGGCTTTTGAAAGGTTCGATAGTCACTTCAACTTCGTGACGAAACTCTGTTTCGGCCAGCAGCAAGCCGGCAAGAAAGGCACCCAGCGCCATGGACAATCCGGCATAAGCGGTGAGCCCTGCGATACCTAGCGTACACAGTAAAATCAGCGCGACAAAAGTGGCAGGTTGGTGCTGGTGTCGGTATTGATTTCCCAGGGCCTTGAACAAAGGCCGTATCACTCGCCGACCCAAAAAATAGATAAGCAAGATCACGCCTGCAGACTTCAGGCCCACCGCGATCAGCATGAGCCATAGATGTTCGGTGTTGCCCTGAGCAAGTCCACCCGTCAGCACCAGGATGGGAACGACCGCCAGATCTTGCAGCATCAGCACAGAAAAATTCGCCTGAGCCATGGGCGTATCCAGCCTATGCCGGTCGGTCATCAATTGCATCACCACCGCCGTAGAAGATAGTGACAGCATCAGTCCCAGCACAATCGCGGTCGGCAGATCGTTGTGCAGCATCAGTGCCGCTGCGCCAATCAGCAGTGCAGACAACAAGACCTGTGCCGTCCCCGCACCGAATACCCAGCGGCGCAGCATCCATAAACGCTCTGCCGACAGCTCCAGTCCTATGGTGAACATCAGGAACAGCACGCCCAGTTCACCCAGCGCCACCATGCCCTCAATGCGAATGAAGCTCAGGTTTTCAAGCCAGGGCAAATGACCGACCCACAACCACAGCCCGAAGGGTCCCAGCAAAACGCCCACCGCCAGAAACCCCAGAATCTGATTGATGCGCAAGCGCTGGAGCAGCGGAATCAGAATGCCGGCCAGCGCAAGAAAAATCAGCGTCTCGCGAAGATAGGGCAGTCCGGAAAAATGTTCCGGCATCGGTTGGAAGTCCCGCAGTGGTGATCAGGCGAACAGCCTATTGGACAGCATTTTCCGGTCAATATTCGTTCGCTGATCGTATAATCGAATCACTTATTGACGTGAAGCAACTTCACGAATGGATGACGCAATTTGTATTGACAAGGTCATCTTGTTCGCCATTCTTCCGGAGCCGCCATGCAACTCGTTACCCGACTCCTGCTCAGACTTTTTGCAGTCGGTTTCTTCATGCTGATTCTTGTGACGCTGTTCACCTTGTTTGCCGCCCGTCACGACATCGCAGACGAAGTACGCAGCAGTCAGAGCATCGGTCAGCTGATCACCACCTTGTCCGAGTTGCAGGGGAGTGATGCACTGAACCGACAAATCGCAGCGATTGACGCGCTCAATCGGGGTGAGCGCTTGCGCCATTTTCATGTGGCTTTGCTCGATGAGTCCGGCCGTCGTCTCACCCAGCCGGCGGCTGAGCCACCCTCTGTAATGCCCGCCATGCTCAATCGTTTTCTGGCCAGCGATGCCACGATGAGCAGCTATGCCTTGTCGCTGCAGCGTAGCGATGGTCGCAGTGTCACCCTGGTGCTGGAACCGAATCCGCAGTCTGAAAGCAGCGAAGCACTCACCGGCGCCTTGCTGCAACTGGCATTGTTTGCCGTGCTGGGGCTGCTGCTGATCCTGGCGATTGCTGGCACGCTGCGTCTGGCGCTCGCGCCCTTGTCGGGCATTCTGACGGGTATCGCGCGTATCGAGGCTGGTGACTACGCAACCCGTATCGCCGCCTCGGGCACGCGGGAACTCAACCAGATCGCGCAGGCGCTTAACCATCTGGCTGCAGCACTCACCGATCAGATCGCCAAGCAGCGCGAGCTCTTGCACCGTCTTCAGGACGTTCAGGAAGAAGAACGACGCAAGCTCGCCCATGAACTGCATGATGAATTCGGACAGCTGCTCACTGCCATTCAGGTAGATGCGTCGTATCTGCTCAAGCGATCTGCCGGCCAGAGCGCGCTGGAAGCATGTGCTCAAGCCATGTACGAGAACAGCAGCAGCATCCTGTCGCAATTGCGGGGTTTGCTCGCTCAACTGCGTCCCTATGGTTTGCAAGGCGACGAAGAACATGACATCGCACTCGAGCAGGCCTTGCGTGATCTGGTAAAGCAGCGACAGTCCCGCGGTGCTGTAGAACTCGAGTGCCGGCTTAACGTCAATCTGGACAACATCGCCATACCGCAGCGGCTGGCAGTGGCAATTTATCGCATCGCGCAGGAAGCGCTGACCAATGTGATGCGACACGCAGAGGCAAGCCGGGTCGATATTGCCGTCGCCGTTGATGCCAGCGCGCGCGCCTTGCGACTGACGGTCGCAGATGATGGCAAAGGCATGGCAACCGATGACCCACAACCTGCCGGTGGCTTGGGTCTGATTGGTATTCGTGAACGCGTGCTGGCCAATCAGGGGCAGTTGCAATGGCATGCAGTACAGCCGCATGGCGTCCTGCTGGAGGCAGTCTTCCCCTTGGACATGGCCATGATCAATGAGGTGGCCCATGTCAACTGACATCGTGCGTGTGCTGCTGGTGGATGATCATGCAGTCGTTCGCGCCGGCTACAAGCGCTACCTCGAACTGGATCCTGCACTGCAAGTGGTCGGCGAAGCCGATAGTGGTGAGCTGGCGTATGGCATGCTCGCGCAAACCCCTGCTGATGTCGTCGTGATGGATTTATCTATGCCGGGGCAGGGTGGTCTTGAAAGCATGCGCAGGATCATGCAGCGCTATCCCGAGCAACGTGTGCTGGTATTCACCATGCACGAAAACGCCGCACTCGCTCTGCAGGCATTGCGCGCGGGAGCGAGCGGTTATCTCACCAAGAGCATGCCGCCCGAACGTATGGTCGATGCCATTCATCAGGTCATGCGTGGTGAAAAGCCAATCTCGGACGATCTCGCCTCGGCCGTCGCAGAAGCAGAAAAAGAAAGCGCACCCCATTTGCAATTGGCGCCGCGGGAATTCGAGATATTTCGCTTGCTGGCCAATGGACAAACGGTCGATGAAATCGGACAGCGCCTGCATCTGGGTACCAAGACGGTGGCCAATTATCAATCCTCGATTCGGCAAAAATTGGGTGTGTATACGCCAATTGAATTACATCAGTATGCGAAGCGGCATGGGCTGGCGTAAGGTTTTATTTTCGCTGGCTGGTTGACTCTGCAGCAGCCAAAAAAACGGGCATGCGGTGATCTGCATGCCCGGTGACGACTGCGGGGGGGATGAAGAAAAATCAGAAGCGGTAGCGCAGGCCTATCATCAGGTGACGTGGGGCGCCGGGGGCGACGAAGCGGCTGACGTTAGGGCCGGTGGTCGTAGGTACGCCTGAATCATCAATGAGGCCACCATTAGCGTTAAACATGCTCAGTGCCATCATGCCGTAGGTTTCGAAGCGCGTATCAAAGACGTTGTTAATTCGGGCGAAGTAATCGAGACCTTTTTGCGCCTCATAGTTCGCATGCAGGTTTAGTAACTGATAGCCTTTGATTTTGGCATCGTAAGTCACGTCATCCTCAATCTTTCCGTCCTCATTGCCCTGCGTGACAATACTGGATGTCCCGATGACAGTGCCGCCGATGGTCAACTTATCACTTGCACGCCAATCAGCGCCCAGTTTGAAGGTGTGTTGGGGCAGACCCGCGATCTTTGTGCCAGGCACGACGTCAATCTCCCGCTCACCGCCGAAAAGCTCGCCCGAATCCTGGTAAGTCGCATCCAAGTAGCTGTAACTAGCGCGCACTGCTACTTGCGAAATAGATGTATAGGCGGCGATATCTACTCCTTGACGTCGAGTTTTTGAGAAATTATCGAAATAGCCCATACCTTGTCCTGAATTTACGATATGCCTGAACAAAATATCATTTTTGTTGTCTGATCTGTATAAGGAAGCACTGATTCCAGTATCGTCCGATATTGCCCAGCGAATACCCGTTTCGATTGTGCGAGCAATAACTTGCTTCAAATACGGATCAGCTTGCAATCCCGTTGGTAAGCGACAGGGGTAATTTGGATCGGCACAACCTAGCTCTATTGCGGTGGGTACCCGGTTGCTGCGGCCGATATTGGCGAAGACAGACACGTTTGGCGATGTTTTGTACGTCAACCCAACAGAGGGATTAAAACTTTTATAGGTGAATTCCTCAGAGGTGGAGACACCGCTGTCATAGTTGTTTAGCTTGTTGTTAACCACAGCATGATTGAAGCGACCAGCCGTCGTTAAAAACATTTTTTCTGTTACGGTCCAAGTGTCTGAAGCATATATTCCAAAAGCAGTCGTTCTACCTTTGAGTCTCGCCTCAACGGCTGCGGCGCCACATTCTTCGGGTGCGCGCGTAGCGTCCAGATCATCACAAGATGCTTGGCTGGAGCCGTAGCCCACCCGGCTTGCATCCACGGCAGCACCAGTGGTCAGCTGATGCTTATCCATCAGTTTGGTGAGGTTGATGCTGGTGCCGTAACTGTTCTGGGAGGTGTTGGTATAGTTCATGACGGCTTCGTTTTCAAACTTACCAGCATTTACTCCGCTCGTAATCTCTTCACGCTCCGCATCGCCACCCACTGTTTTCCGTTTGCTATTTCGTACGTAGGCATTCACGGCTAGTTCAGTGTTCGCATCCAAGATACGCTGCAAATTAAAAGTTAGCTGCTGCAACTCGTTTCTGGTGCGATCAGGGTGGGTATAGATCCACTTGCGATTTGTTTCGTACATACCTGCGGTCGCCGCTCCAGTACCATCCTCGCCGAAGCTATAGCTCGGCAAAAGCCCATTCCCCAACAAACTACTCCGTCCCACCAGCAACGCTAAATCCCAGTTACTGTCATTTTGCTGACGCCCAATCTTCGCAAACACATTGCCCAGATTACCGCTGGAATAATCCCGCCATCCATCCTCGCGAAAACCCGTCGCAGAAATGAAGCTGTGATAACCATCGTTACCCTTGCTGCCGTGGCTGATATCCGTGCGCACCCGTCCAAAACTGCCTGCTTGCAGTTTCACTTCGCCACCCGGCGCAGTCAGTCCGGATTTGGTGGTGAAAGCTAGCGCACCACCCAGCGTATTGAGGCCATACACGGGATTCGAACCCGGTACCAGTGTCACATTGCCGATCGCTGCCTCAGGAATCATGTCCCAGTTCACCACATCACCAAACGGCTCATTGACCCGCACGCCGTCCAGATAGACGGACATCCCTTGCGAAGAACCCAGAATTCCCGACAGACGAAAACCCCGGTACGTAATATCTGCCTGAACCGGGCTGCCCTGAACTTCATTGATGTTCACACCCAGCAGATTGCGCGACATGAAGTCGGTGAGATTGAGTGTCTGTGACTGATACAGCTGCTCACTGGTGACGGTCTGCACATCGTAGGGCAGCTTGTCTTTCTCGATGCCGATGCCGGGCAGTGGCGAGGTACCCACCACCTCGACTTGCGGCAGCGATTTGTCGACCTTGTTATTGGCGGTTTTTTCCTCGGTCGTTTGGGCAAGCGCTGTCCCGGCAAACATCGCCATCACGGACAGGGCAATCAGTGAAAATTTGGGGGAAGGGGTTGTACGCATGATCTTGTTATTTTATGTTTCTAATTTTGTAATTTTGTGGTTTGCGGCAGCTTCGTCTATTTCTGCGAGCAGGCAAGCCCCCTCGCGGTGTCGAAGCTTACGGCTTTCCGATTGCAATGCGTATGGGAATTCTTCCCGCGAATCAGTGCCTGCAGAGTGCGGGGCAGCGCATTTCCTTTGTTAGAATGGCACGCGGTGTTTGTCCGCATCCTTGGAGGCGCTATCCCAATGCCGCTGCCGGCGTTGGATGGAGACTCTGAATTTCCTACCTTCATGAATTGCCCTGGAGCTGTCTGCCATGTCCTCCCCGCTCACGGTCGAGATTGACCACGCGCTTGCCATCATTACGTTTAACAATCCCGCACGCGCCAATGCGCTTGATCTGGCGATGGCGCAGGCCTTTGCTGCAGCGATCGAGCAGGTCGCCGGCGACAAATCCATCCGGGCTTTGCTGATCACGGCCAATGGCAAACAGTTCTGTGTGGGCGGCGATGTCAATGCCTTTGCCGATACCTCGCGTCCGCTGGTCGATACTCTGCGGGGCTTGCTCGAACCCGTACACGCGGCACTGCGGCTGGTATCGCTGCTCGAGATTCCTGTGGTGTGCGCCATTAACGGTGCGGTGGGCGGCGGTGGTATTGGCCTCGGTTTGTGTGGCGATATCGTGTTGGCTGCCGAATCCATGAAACTGCGCGGTGGTTACTCTGCGATTGGCCTCACGCCTGACGTAGGCGGCTCGTGGTTTGTGACCCGTCGTGCGGGTGCGGCGCGGGCGAGAGATATTTTTCTGACGAATCGGCCGATTTCTTCCGCCGAATGTCTGCATATGGGTCTGGTGGATGCCGTGCATCCGGATGCCGAGCTGGCTTCTGCTGCGCGCGCCTTGGGGCACCAATTGGCTAAAGGTCCTGCGCAGGCGCAGGCGCGCATCAAGGCACTGATCAGCGCAGCATCGCATCATTCGCTATTGCAGCATCTGGATGCCGAGCGCGATGCCATGTTTGCTTCTGGTGAAACCGAAGATGGCCACGAAGGCATACGCGCATTCATTGAAAAGCGCGCGCCAAAATTTAATTAATCCACAATAACTTTTAAAAAAACGGGAACACTATGAAAGCCGTCGTCTGCAAAGCCTGGGGTCTGCCTGAAACGCTGGTCATCGAAGAACAAGCCGAAGTGACACCGGCCGCAGGTGAGGTCATGATCGACATCATGGCAGCCGGTGTGAATTTTCCGGACGTACTGATTATTCAGAACAAATACCAGTTCAAGCCCGAGCTGCCTTTCACGCCAGGTAATGAGTTGGCCGGCATTGTCCGTGCCGTGGGCGAGGGCGTGATGAAATTTAAAACAGGCGATCGCGTGTTTGCCTTTGTGCCGCAGGGTGCTTTCGCGCAGCAGATCGCTGTGGCTGAAGCTGCGGTACTTCCCATGTCGGAAGCCATGGATTTT